>WNFC01003644.1_pt1 | contig 17186 bp, 13 predicted proteins | sample 5400541 | NCBI WGS metagenome assembly WNFC01 (sample SAMN13153342, study PRJNA577476) | soil metagenome | isolation source: 120 cm saprolite under Douglas fir tree site 2 hole 2 replicate 1 | place: USA:California | collected 2015-04-18
AGGTAACGCCTGTTAATGACCCGGCCTGTTTCCACAATATGCCTCTTGAACTCTTAAATGTCCTGTAGGGCCAGGGTTACTGCACCTACAATGTTTGCTTCTGTGCCAAGTCTGCCCTGGACAACGCGTAGATCTTCACCGGCTGCTGGCAGACATAAGTCACGTATACGCGCCTGAAGCGGTACAATCAGCAGATCTCCTGCTTGTGCTACCGGTCCACCCAGGATAATCATACCAGGATTTATCAAATGAACGATGTTTGCGAGGGCAATTCCCAGATAGGTATGTACGTCATCGACGATTCGTTGAGCAACTCTGTCGCCTTCTGCGGCCAGCCGAAACACCTGTTCGGCCGTGATGCGTTCAGCCCTGGCGCCCGTGATACGATGGATCGCCGCTTCCGTCTCAGGATACTCCACTGAAAGGCCTATCATTGTACGTGAGATGGCTTGCGCCGAAGCAATCGCTTCAAGGTGTCCGAAGCCACCGCACGAACACTTGGGTCCATTCTCCTTGACCAGCAGATGCCCTATTTCGCCTGCAGTACATGTCGTACCATGATACACTCTGCCATTGATGATCATACCGCCGCCTATGCCGCGTCCCAAGGCGACATACAGTACGACGCGCTCACCCATGCCTGCGCCGTACTGAACTTCTGCCAACGCAGCCGCATTCGCGTTATTATCGATGATACAGGGGATGTCGAGACGTTCAGCTAAGTAGTCCTGCAAGGGGAAGTTGTCCCAGCCATGGGCATGATGCAATGTGCGTACTACACCATGAGCAGCATCTACCAGCCCACCGACGGCAACACCTACACGTAGAACACGTCCATCCTGGAGGTGGTCGGGAGCCATGACCTCAGCGAGCATTCCATCAAGCAATTGCAGTACTGTTTTAGTGTCGAGGACATACTCCAACGGGCGCCGTACCTGCTGCAGTATGGTACCATTCAAATCCGCGAGTGCCACCGATTGGCGCGCACCACTACCGCTAATCTCGATTCCCACCACGTATCCCTGTGTCGCCAGCAACTTGCCGGTTGTTCTCTGCGTTCCCGGCAGCGCCGCAGCCCGCAATTTTCCCGATATTCTGGCAGGCGCTTCTTGTAGAGGTGACTCTTGAAGTCGCCCTTGCTGTATAGACACGGTTACGGCCTCCCTCTTGACTGAGCCGTGCCCTGCATCGTTCCCCGAACACAGTACTATCTCCCCTGGATGCTTGTCTCACAGGAGTTCTAGGTACAACGAATTGTCGTTGATTCTCTGGTGGGGTATAAAAGCAGAACCATAAGGCTTTGCTGTGCTAAGATAGCGGTATAAGTATATCATATCGGTGCAGGTGCGCAAAGTGGTGCATGTTGTTTGGGTGTGATGCATTTTTTGCGCGGAGCCTGGCGACCGCAAGGGTCGCCACTACGCTCTGGTGGGTGAAGCGAGCGTAGTGGCAGGGCTTGCCCCTGTCAGGCCTCCCCACTTTGCATTCCATTTCTGGCATACCGCGAAAGAATTGAGTATTAGACAGCCAAATAATTGATCTGAGAAGGTGCAAGATTGAGCATACAACTTAGCACAGATCAGGCACTGGCGCTGGCCCCCGACGCGAGTTCCGCGGCGGCAGGCAAGAAGCTCGGAAACGCAAAACCCTGGAAGAACCCTGGCCAGAATAGCGAGGCGCTGTGGGGCGAATGCCAGGGCAGCGCACTCTATCAGGTGAAGGTCGATCTCTCCGCGCTCACGATTCACTGCAGTTGTCCGAGCCGAAAGCTTCCTTGCAAGCACGGCATTGGGCTCCTGTTGCTAGCCCTTAACACTCCCCAGGTCGTACCAACGTGTGAACCACCCGAGTGGGTCGCTGCCTGGCTGGCAAAGCGCCAGGCCACCAGCAAAAGACGCGAGACAAAAGAGGCCGCGGGGGTGCAGAAGACGAGCAAAGCATCTTCAGTGGCACAACTAAAACGCGCAGAAAGACGGTTGGAACTAGTAACGAGAGGCCTGGAGCGTCTTGACTTGTGGTTAAACGACCTGGTACGGAATGGCCTGGCGAGTGTAGAGACACAACCTGCTACGTTCTGGGAAAACCTGGCCGCACAGATGGTCGACGCCCAGGCTCCGGGGGTGGCCACGCGGATACGGCAATTGGCCGGCATGCCCAATTCCTCGCCTGACTGGCCCGCCAAACTACTGGCTCAACTGGGGCGACTGGCGCTGCTCACCGCAGCATTTCGCCAGGGGGAGCAGCTAGAGCCCGCGCTTCGAGAGGATGTACGCCAGTTGATCGGCTGGACGCTCGACCAGGAGGAAGTAACCGCTCGCGGGGAAAGGGTGGCCGACAAATGGCTCATCCTGGGACAGCGCTGCTACGAAGAGGAGTTCCGCCAGCAGAAGACGCAGAGAACATGGCTGCTGGGGACACAAACAGGGCAGACTGCATTGCTGCTCCAGTTTTCTGTTGCCAGGACGCCTTTCCCTGAGGTTTTCCCGCTCGGGATGTACCAGGATGCGGAGGTCGTTTTCTGGCCCAGCGCATATCCACAGCGCGGACGCATCGAGACGCGACACGGGGAACTGACAGCAATACAAGAGGCGCTCCCTGGAGAGATAGCGGTAGAGGCATTTATGGCCGGCGTCGCGACAGCACTGGCCCGCCAGCCGTGGCTGGAGCGCTTCCTGTGCACACTTCAAAATGTTATACCAATCTGTGATACAGCAGGCAATCAGTGGTACATACGAGACAGCGGTGGAGCCTCATTGCCACTGGCGAAGGGTGACCACTGGCGGTTACTGGCACTCTCTGGGGGGGCGCCGGTCGATTTCGCGGGCGAATGGGATGGCGAGGCACTTCTCCCACTCGGCGTGTTGGTCGACGGTACATACCATTTGCTCTAAAGGATGAACCCATGGATACACTGGTTACGATGGCCCTTGTTGGCACTGCGCAACAGCCTGATAAGGATACAGGCACCGGAACACCTATAGATACACTTACAGCGGGATTTTCCGAGCGGGAGATGGAACGCAGGTTATTGCTGGCTGCTGGCGCATGGGCTATCTACCGGCAGGCCGGGAAAGCGCCTGGGCGCCTGCCAACAACGCCAGAGCCTGCCGCACCTGAGACGCTGCGCACCTGCTCCCCTGCGCTTGCCAGGCTTATAGAAGACATGCTGGCAGGAACACATGATGACTTGCTGCCTGAAGCCCTGGAACGTATGGAGAAGGCTGGTCTGCACCTCCCACCAGAGCTATTGCCAACTGCGCTCAATGCTCAATCAAGCCGGTTACGCACTGTGCTGGCTCCCGTGCTGGGCGAACGGGGCCGGTGGCTCAGTCAATTTAACCCTGCCTGGTCATGGGTGAGCAGAAGATTGCCAGCGGGAGGGGATGCGCTGCCCGCCGACGCAGAAATTACCTGGCAGGAAGGCACGCCTGAGCAGCGCAGCGAACTACTGCGTCGACTTCGAGCTAGCGACCCGGCCAAAGCGCGGCAGTGGCTTGAAGCAGCCTGGAAGCAGGAGAAGGCCCAGTTTCGCGCAGATGCGCTTGGAATATTCAGCGCTGGACTCTCGGCAGACGACGAAAGCTTCCTCGAAGAGGCTTTGAACGACCGCAGTGCCAGGGTGTGCGAGACCGCTGCCTCGCTCCTGGTACATATTCCCACCTCGGCGCTCGCGGCACGCATGCGCGGTCGCGCAAATGAAATGCTGAGCTACGCGAAGGGCAAGCTGACCATCATACCGCCAACAGCTATTGACAAGCAGTGGCAGCACGATGGGATTGCGGCCAGGGCGCCACAGGGTGTAGGCGAGCGAGCCTGGTGGTTGATGCAGGTGATGGAACGCGTTCCCCCTGCACACTGGGAGGAGCATTTTGCGGCTCCTCCTGCAAAGCTGATTGCCCCGGTTCGCCCTAAGGAGTGGGAGCAGACGCTCATCGAGGGATGGTCACAGGCAGCTACCAGGTTTAACGACGCACGGTGGATACTGGCTCTCTGGGACTGGTGGTACCAACGACGCTATTACGCCTGTCCTGAGCAGCTGCGCAGAGACCTCATAAACCTTATGCCGCAACAAGAGGCCGAAAGCAGGGTGCAAGAGCAGCTTATCAATTATACACCTCCTAAAAATGCGGGCTGGGAAGATCTTTTGTCTGCGTTGCCCACGCCCTGGAGCAAAGAGTTTGGCGATGTATATCTCGCGGAATTACGGAACTATCTTGGTAAGATCGCCGTCGAGGTGCAGAACTCTTACCGGTGGTTGACAAGCGTCACGATTGCAACCACGGCGCTGCCACCGGCATGCTTCGCGGCAGCCTTGGAAACGTGGATATTACCGGAAAGCAGCAACACACACACTCGCTGGCATATACAGCGCTGGCACGAACAGATAAACACTTTTACCGAGGCGCTGCGCATACGCCAGCGCCTCATCGAGGAGATTACATGATGAGTACATCCAAACCCGCTCGGACGGACCGCGAGCCACATGTCACAGTAGAAGAAGCCCCTATCAGCGCCATCTTGCGCCAGCACGCGGAACAGCAGTACGCGGAGGAGTTGGCCGAACTCGCCAGGGTAGACGACCGCCAGCGTCCCCCTAACTGGTCTCTCTCGCCGTGGGCGGTACGCACCTACCTGCTTGGTGGGAAGCTAGATAGCGGTTTTGTGGTGAGCCCCAAGTACATTGGCAACGCCCGGCTGATCGAGATTGCAGTGGCGACGTTAGCTACCGATCGCGCGCTGTTACTGTATGGGTTGCCCGGTACTGCGAAGAGCTGGGTTAGCGAGCACCTTTCGGCAGCTATCGCAGGCGATTCGACGCTGCTGATCCAGGGCACGGCGGGCACAGACGAGAGCGCAATTCGCTACGGGTGGAACTACGCTCGTCTCCTCATGGAAGGGCCTTCACCGGCCGCGCTGGTTGTCAGCCCGATGATGCGAGCGATGCAGACGGGCAAACTGGTACGCATCGAGGAACTGACACGCATGCCATCGGAGGTGCAGGATGCCTTGATCACCATCCTTTCAGAGAAGACACTGCCTGTGCCGGAACTCAATATGGAGGTACAGGCACACAAAGGCTTCAATGTCATTGCCACGGCCAATAATCGCGACAAGGGCGTGAACGAACTCTCCAGCGCCCTGGTGCGGCGCTTCAACACGGTGGTGCTGCCACTGCCAGAGAAGCTGGAAGAGGAAGTGGAGATCGTTGACCGGCGCGTTGCCAGCCTAGGGCAGGCGCTCGAACTGCCTGCCGAGAAGCCTGCCTTGGAGGAGATTCGGCGCGTGGTTACGGTGTTCCGCGAATTGCGCGGCGGCGTCACGCTCGATGGCAAGACCAGGGTGAAGAGCCCTAGCGGCACGCTTTCAACCGCCGAGGCCATCTCGGTCATCAACAGTGGACTGGCAATGGCAGCTTACTACGGTGATGGGCAGTTACACGCCGCTGACCTGGCCGCAGGGATCACCGGGGCGATCATCAAAGACCCCGTGCAGGACCGCGTCGCCTGGCTGGAGTACCTGCAAACGGTGGTCAAAGAGCGCGACGGTTGGAAGGACCTGTACCGGGCCTGTCACGAGGTGTTAACACCTGTGAACAGGGGTGAGTAAGTCACATCGATCTCTTTCTCGCCGCTTTCTAATTTGCGGATAGAGACCTTCACGCCAAGCACATCGAGCGCATTGCGCTTTTCTTGAAATGTCGCGTTGTGATAGTTCCCCTTTATTACATTGATGAATTCGAGAAACTCCATGACACGCTCTTTATAGGTGGCACTGGCGGCAGCAACAGTACCGGCTGCCATGCACTCCTCTTCATAGCGCTGGAGCTGCTCCATTTTTGACTGGATATCTTGGGTGATCAGATTGTAGTAGTAACTGCTTTCCAGGTGGTGCGCGCGTTCCTGCTTGGCAAAGTCTATGGCGGCTGTCAGCGCGGCGATTTGCTCCCTGCCTGTGCTATCTTCGAGAAGGTTGCTGAGGGACTTTTCTATCTCCTCTTCGATCTTTGCCTGTATCAAGTCCAGGCGCTCGAAAAGTTGGCAGCAATCGTCCCATACGGTTTTATCGACCACATTGGTTCTGATTGACGGCATATGCGGACACCGGTCATAAATGTTCCCAAACTTGTTGCAATAATAGAAAGACAAGCCGCTTGTTCTATGATTCCTGCATTGCATCTTGTACCCACAGGTTGCACAATACAGATGTCCTTTTAGCAGGAAGTCTTGGGGATTGTGGAGTGGCTGGCTCTTCTCCACTCGATTTGTTGCGAGCTTCCGCTGTGCCCGCTCGAACATGCTCTGTGAGACAATAGCTGGTATGCCATTTGGGATAACCTTCCGCTCTGGGTGTGGTAGGTGTCTGAGCTTCCCATCTCCGCCAAGAACTTTCTTCTCCTTGCATATGACCAGTGTGCCCATACTGGCTTCATCCGTGAGGTAGTCATATATAGCCGCAGTGGTCCAGGTGAGTCCTTTTGGCTTCTTTGTCTGCGTCGGCCTGGGAAGTTCGTCAGTGCTGACTCCACCGGGGAGCGCTTCGGCTTCTAGCATTGTCGACCTTCGGGACTGGGTCGCTGTTGGTATGCCATCCTCTGTCAGTTTATGGGCAATACCGCGGATGCTCATATCCAGCTTGACAAACATATGGAAAATCGAGAAACGTACCGGAGCCTCTTCAGGGTGAAGCACATAGAACGTTTTTGCTTTATCTCCCCATTGCCAGCCATACGGGGCAAAGCCAGTGCCTACCGGCAAACAGAGTTCAATGCGCGTCTGCCAGCGACGATTAGCATATTCCAGAATCTTTTCTCGTTCAGACTCAGCGCTCCAGGCCAGAATTGAGCGTATGAGCTTGCCCGTCAGGGTATTGTCGATATTCTCGCTGACGCTCACAATGACGCCGCCAGCTGCCTCGATCTCCTCGAAGATCATGGCAGAGTGTACGAAGTTGCGAGAAAACCGCCGTAAGTCCCACACAATGACCATATCCGCAAGATGGTCACGGATCATCTTGCGGGCGAGGGTCAATTGTTCGCGGTATGAATAGTGGATAAAGCCGCTTTTGACTTCACGCAGGACTACCAGCACGTCGTGATCTAGCAACTCGGCGTACCGCCGACATTTTTCTTCTTGGTACTCCAGGCTCTCGCCATCCTGCTCCTGCTTATCTGTACTGACTCTGCAATAGATGATTGCCCGTTTGCGACGTACAATACTTTGATCTGTCTTCTCCGTATGCCGCATAACATCTCGTATGAACTGCTCTTCTTGACTCACCGTGCGATACCCTTTCTAGAGGGGGATTTTTACTCCCTCTAAATCATATGGAACGATAGACAAACATTGATGTAACGCCTTATAGAGCCTGCTATGCGTGAGAAGATCATCAATGCGAGCCAGTCAATGGCCAACCAAATCTGTGATCACTTTAAGCTGAGGCTAAAGGATATCCCGTGTATCCTTATACTGAGCAAAGGGAGTTCGGAACCTTCTGTGATTCCTACCCGTGGAGAAGCCGATGTACAGGCGTTCTATAGCTTTCTTAAAGATTTGAGAAAAATAGCGGATGTCCTTCCGAATGAATTTGATCTTAATGAGCCTTTAGCACTAGCCGAGTCTCTCGTCGGACGCGGACAATTGGCAGAGGCTGTAGCAACCTTTGAAAAGACTGAGTTAGAGTTTCAGGCGGCTAAAAATGTCTGTATTACAAGCCTTGAGCGCTTTTCCGTATCATATGAACAAGCACAAGCATTCTTCAAAGATGGGCAGAGAGTTCAGGATGTGGTTGGGCTGGTATACCGTTATCCCTTGTCCACAAAGGATCTCCCGTCTCATCCAGGCTTCCAGATGGCATATGAGGAGGCTGCATTTAGGGAGAACTGTAAAGAATTGGGGCGTGCTTTGAAAAGGCGCAAGATATCACAGGAAACACTGATGAAGCGGAAAAAACAAGCAAAACAGTTTCTCCAATGGTCGGAAAATATGCGCTCTATTGAAGAAGCTATCATCCAATTATGCAAACAGTATGAAAATAAGTTTCTTCGGAGGGCGTGGCTTCGTCCATTGAGAGAAGTCATAACAAAAGTGATAGGTGGAGGAAAGACAGTGCAAGATCTGATTTCGCTGGAGCAAACTATCAAGAAGTTGCTTGAACCATAAACAACCGCTCGATAAGAAGGTGCTTAATGAGTACGCACGTTAGCTTTTTGAACTTCCTCGCCAGTGTCGTGCCGACATCCGCAAATGACACGAATCAAACCAATTGCCGGAACGCTCTGGAGAGAAAAGAATAGTCCCTCGTCAGAGCATTTTGAATGTATGCATAGTGATAGCCACCGCCTCGGTGCGGTGGCTATTTGGATAAGAAAGCGGAAAGCTCATGCATATAGGTGTCCGAGCCTGTCACGAGGTGCTATAACAGTGGACATTCACATCTTCGGCGTACGTCACCATGGTCCAGGTTGTGCGCGGAGCCTGCGGGCCGCGCTAGAAAAACTGGAACCGGATATCATGCTCGTTGAAGGTCCGCCGGATGCGCAGGAGGTTCTCCCATTACTTGCCTCCAAGGAGATGCAACCGCCTGTGGCGCTGCTTATCTACACACCGGATAAACCAGAGCACGCGGTCTACTACCCTTTCGCTTCCTTCTCGCCGGAGTGGCAGGCATCGCGCTACGCTTTCAAACGCGGTATTCCAGCACGCTTCATAGATCTGCCGCAGGCAATTCAACTCGCGAAAGGGCAAGCAAACTCTGAGACAGAAGAGACGCTCCAGGATACAGAAGTATCACCCACCGGCAGCACACAAGCGCCCGGGGCTGCGACAGAATCGGAGAAGCCAGCGAACCCGCGAGACGATCCATTTGCCCTGCTGGCACAGGCAGCCGGCTATGATGATCACGAACTGTGGTGGGAGCGGCAAATCGAGCTGCGGCGGGACGTGACTGGTCTCTTCGAAGGCATCCTGGAAGCAATGACCGCTTTACGTGTTGACAGGACGCCAAAGGAAGAACACGAAGCTCAACGAGAGGCGCACATGCGCCAGGCAATACGCGCTGCACTGGCGGAAGGCTTCCAGCGCATTGCCATCGTCTGTGGCGCTTGGCATGCTCCCATACTTTCTGATCTGGGTGACGCGAAAGCCGACGCGGCGCTGCTCAGTGGACTCAAGCGCATTAAAGTCGAGGCGACCTGGATACCTTGGACAAACTCGCGCCTCTCCTATCGCAGCGGTTACGGGGCCGGTGTCACCTCGCCAGGCTGGTACGAGCACCTCTGGACGGCGCCAGATCGTGTGACGATTCGCTGGATCACCCACGCGGCACATCTACTGCGCGAGAAGGGACAGGATGCCTCTTCCGCAAGTGTGATCGAGGCGGTGCGGCTCAGCGAGGCGCTGGCAGCGATGCGTGACCTGCCAATGCCAGGACTGGCAGAGCTGCACGAGGCCATACAGACGGTATTGTGCAACGGAAATGCAGAGCCGATGCAGCTGATCCGGGATCGACTGGAAATCGGCGAGAGGCTTGGCGAGGTACCAGCGGGGACACCAGCGGTACCCCTGCAGCGCGACCTTGAGGCAAAACAACGCCGCCTGCGCCTCAAGCCTTCGCCAGAGAGCACGAAGCTGGACCTGGACCTGCGCAACTATACGGACCGCGCCCGCAGTCGCTTGCTGCACCAACTGCGACTCATCGGCATCGAGTGGGGACAGCCGCAGCGGGTGTATGGGAAAAGTGGCAGCTTCCATGAATTGTGGCAGGTACAGTGGCAGATCGAGTTCATTGTCAAGCTGATCGAGGCCAACATCTGGGGCAATACCGTCGAGACGGCCGCCAGCGCCTTTGTTTGTCATCAGGCGGATACGGCCAGCGATCTGCCCCAGCTCACAGAGTTGTTGGATAAGACGATTCTCGCGGAGTTGCCTGCCGCCGTGGAGCATCTTTTGTCGTGCGTGCAGGCGCGGGCAGCAGTCTCAGCAGATGTGCGCCACTTGATGGATGCCCTGCCGCCGCTGGCGCGAGTTGTCCGTTATGGCAATGTGCGCGAGACCAGGGCGGAGCAGATCACGCCGGTGATCGACGGACTGTTTGAGCGTATCATCGTTGGCCTGCCGGGAGCGTGCGCCTCGCTCGACGACGACGCTGCTGCGGCAATGGTGGGCAGCATAGACCACGCGCAGGAAGGCCTGAACACGCTCAATCGCGAAGATCAGCAGCAAGCATGGCGAGGCATCATGAGACAGTTGATTGAGCGCGAAAGTATCCATGGCCTCGTGCGCGGGCGCTGCTGCCGCTTGCTTTTAGAGCAGCGGCTGCTGGATGACGCGGAGTTGCAACGACTGGCACGACTGGCGCTTTCTCCCGTCACACCCGCGCCACAGGCCGCGGCGTGGATAGAGGGCGTGCTGCACGGCAGTGGGCTGCTGCTGCTGCACCAGGATGGCCTCTGGCTGGCGCTGGACAACTGGCTCGGTGAACTTGCGCCCGATGATTTCACCGCGCTGCTCCCCCTGCTGCGACGAGCCTTTTCGGGCTTCCAGGCACCGGAACGCCGTAAGATGGGTGAAAAGGTGAAACGCTTGCGCTCAATGTCCCCGGCAGGGACAGGTGCAAGGATGCCAGGTGGATTAACATCAACAGCCAGCCATAGCGACATCAACCAGGAGCGTGCGAACCTGGTGCTGCCCGTACTGGCAAAGATTCTGGGGGTGAAGCTCGATGGCAATTGATGAGAAGGAACGCCTGCGCCGCTGGCGCCTGGTACTGGGAGGAGAAGCGGAAGGCAGTAGAGGAGGAGCTGGGAATGGGGAAGGCGAAGGTATTGGCATTTCCCTCGATGGCAATGATCTCGGGATGGATAGGGCGCTCGAGGCGCTGTACGATAGCGAACGTTCCGGGGGCTTGGGAGCTTCATCGCCCAAGGTTGCCCGCTGGCTCGGTGACATCCGCAACTACTTCCCATCCTCAATCGTACGAGTCATGCAGAAGGATGCCCTGGAGCGGCTCAACCTGACACAGATGCTGCTGGAGCCAGAGATGTTGGAACAGGTGGATGCCGATGTGCACCTGGTCTCCACGCTGCTCTCTCTCAGCAAGGTGATTCCTGAAAAGACGAAAGATACAGCTCGCCAGGTAGTACGCAAAGTCGTCGAAGAGATGGAGCGCAAACTATCCAATCCCATGCTGCAGGCCGTCAAAGGCAGCCTCAACAGGGCAACGCGCACGTATCGCCCGCGCCCAAACGAGATCAATTGGGACCGCACTATCCGCGCCAATCTGAAGAACTACCTGCCAGAGCGGCGCACGATCATTGCCGAGCGATTGGTGGGACATGGGCGCAAGCGCTCTTCGCTGCGCGACATTGTATTATGCGTGGATCAGAGCGGTTCGATGGCGACCTCTGTGGTCTACTCGGGCATCTTCGGGGCAGTGCTGGCATCGATTCGCGCCGTCAGCACACGCATGATCATCTTCGATACAGCGGTTGTCGACCTCACCGATGACCTGCAAGATCCCGTTGATCTGCTCTTCGGCACGCAGCTTGGCGGCGGCACCGACATCAACCGCGCCCTGGCGTACTGCCAGCAGGTCATCACCCGTCCTGCACAGACCATCTTGGTACTCATTACCGATCTGTACGAAGGTGGGAACGCGCAAGAGATGCTGCGCCGGGCGGCGGAACTCGTGAGCAGCGGCGTGCAGGTGGTCTGTTTGCTCGCGCTCAGTGACAACGGTACCCCGAGCTTCGATCAGCACAATGCTGCGGCGCTGGCAGGGCTTGGCGTTCCCTGCTTTTCCTGCACACCGGACCTGTTCCCTGACATGATGGCGGCGGCTATCCAGCGGCAGGATTTGAACCAGTGGGCAGCCAGAAATGATATTGTGACGGTGAGGGCCAAAGAAGGATAATCCGTTACACACCATTCTTGCCGGTTGGCAGGTGGCTGTTATGGAGCCAGTGCCAGGCCGAAAACGGGACCAGACATGAGAACGCTATATTGCTGGAGCAGTTTGCCTGTGGTGGCTTGCAGGATAGCGATTCGCTTATTTCCGCTGGTGGTATAGAGCGTGCCGTTGCCAGAGAGGATGGGCTCATAGCCGCTAGACTGAGTGGAGGGGAATGTGGATGACCATTTCTGATGGCCGGTGGTAGCGTCGAAGGCAATGAGGTGCGTGGCGGTAGTGTTTGGGTTGTCTTTGCCGAGAAATGGCGCGGTGCCAACACAGACCAGTCCATTCATGACCTGGGGCGTGACATGCAGTTCACCACCGGCATAGCTGGTCCAGAGCTGCATCCCGTCGCTTGCGCGCAGTGCATGAAGATGGCCGTCCTGTGAGCCAACGTAAATGATGCCACGCGCTTCCATTGGAGGCGTGAGAAAGCCATCGAACCGCTGAGATTGCCAGAGCTGGGTACCTGTGGCGAGATCGAAGGCGTACACGAGGCTGGAAGAGGGTTGGATTACACAGTTGAAACAGCCGGCCGAGGAGGTGACGTAAAGAACGCCATCCTGCAGGCTTGCCACGGCGTTGCCTTGATCCTGAGGGAGGTTCGCCTGCCACAGCTGCTTCCCGCTAGTGGCATTGAGGGCGAAAAGGGAGTTTGATCCAGTGACGTACACCGCTCCATCTCCCGCGCTACTCAGGCTCATCCCTGTATCGGTGATGTTGAGTGGATAGCGATAGGTCCAGCGCACCGAGCCATCGCGCACACTGAGCGCGCTAATGATATTCACTGGAGGCGAGCTATGGACGGCATCGCCGGTTTCAATATAGATCAGATCATGCAGAACGAGCAGGCCACCTATACCCGAGGAATCTGTTATCCTGACTTTCCAGGCCAGTGAGCCGGTGTCAGCATGCACCGCGTACAAGTCTACCCAGGAGCCTGTTTTTTCATTTACCCCGAAAAAAACCATGTTGTCGGCCACGGTCAAACCATCCTGGATGCTCGGAAGCTCGAAACCGGGACCCGCAAGTCCAGGGACAATGGTGGGAGTTAGTACAATGCACTCATGCATCCGGTAGAGCCAGATAGGGGTGAGATGGCCGCCTGCAGTGCTGAAGCGGTAGATGCCTGGCCCTGCGAAAGCATACAGACCAGCCTGACCCGGCGTCGGGTGAAAAATTACGGGGCCAGGTACAGGAGTGCTCTGTGGATAACAAGTCTGAAGTGGACTTGCCAGGGAGTGTCCCTGTCCCGCTTCCACTGACGCACAGCTAACTAGTAGAGGAATACACATCAATGCTGCGATGATGTTCAGATGTCCATGGCGTAACCTTCGCTGAATTGTTTTCATATCCCCTCCTTGCGGCCTTATTGACGAGACGTTCTTAGAGGATCTATAGTTCCCATTTACCTGGTTTGCTTTCTGAATGGCCTATTGTATGGATATGAGCTGCGCCGGATGCTCACTGTGATTGATTTTTGTAAGGATCCTAGTCCCTGCACCAGAATTTCAAGCTAATCTCACAAGTCCTTGCATCCTATTTCCTCCATTGTTACAATAACGCTTAGGAGAACGTACATTATTCACGAGGTAATCTTATGGCATCATCGCCAACGGCAGAGGGACAGGTCTTCATCGGACCCGGCCTGAAGCCTGCCAAGTTGATACTGACCCTGGCCGCTGTCCTGGGCGTTACCACGCTCGTCCTATTGATTGCTCTGCGCGAAGGGGCTCCTGCTATAGGAAGCACGATTGTCGCGCTGGTATTTATCACTGGCTTTCTTATCTACCTGCGCATTGTTGCCCCTATTCCTTTTACCATTAGCCTTGAGTCAGAGGCCCTGGTAAAGCGCAGTCGCAACGGGGAAGTAATCGAGGTGCGCTGGGAAGACCTGGCGCGTATCAAAGAGGAGTTCTTCCCGAATGGTAAGCGCATCGGCATTACCGTATACCGCGAACCGAGCAGCCCGCAACAGAAAGCCAAAGCCTGGGCGGTCTACCGCGATGATGTAACCGACATTGATAGGCTGGCCGGGGCCCTCAAAGAAGCCATTCCCGCAACATGCCAGTGGCAGAGCGAAACAGTTCATGAATAGAAAGAATGGTCTACGTGTAAGCCCTGGCCTCCGTCGCCTTGAAGGTGGCATAGGAGTAATGTATAACGTATGGTCGGCTTACGCAAGCCGCTCTCAGATGCTGGCAATAATTCTTACTTTTTATTAGTAGCATCACTTGCGTTAGACAAGGTTGTGTGTTATACTGTAACCACATGCTTATAGTGGAGCGTGTAATTCTGGTTATACTATAGCCGAAAAGGGCAAAGAACATGGTGACGAAACCGAGCGAGACAACTACACTACCGGTCCACTATATGTGCCCACGTTACGAGCAAGCCATCCAGTTGCTGGGCAAACGCTGGACTGGTCTCATCCTGGATACGCTGATGAGCGGACCGCGGCGTTTCTGTGAGCTAACGAGTACGGTAGAAGGCCTCTCGGATCGCGTGTTGAGCGATCGCCTGCGCGAGATGGAGTCGGCAGGCATCATCGAGCGGGTTGTCTATCCGCAGATCCCCGTGCGCGTCGAGTACCGGCTGACTGAGAAGGGGCAGGCTCTTAAACCCGTTGTGGATACTATCCACACATGGGCGGAGCACTGGATAGAACTGCCGCAAACCTCCACGATGGACTTCCCGCAATAGAGCACGCCAGACCGGCCTTGTGCTATACTAGCGCCATGAAGAATTTATGGGCGCCCTGGCGCATGACGTATATCGCACCGAAGACACCACAGTCACAGGGATGCATTTTTTGCATTCCACCCACCGATGACCACGATGCTGAGCGCTACATACTGCACCGTGGTGAGCACTGCTTCATGATGCTGAACCTCTATCCATACAACAATGGGCACTTGATGATCGTGCCTTACCTGCATGTAGGGACGATCGAGAAGCTGGACGCCTCGATCCTGGCGGACCTGATGAAGCAGACGCAATTAGCGCTGCGGGCGCTACGCCTGGCGATGAAACCCGACGGCTTCAATATGGGCATCAACGAGGGCAAGGTCGCGGGCGCGGGCTTCGCCGATCATGCCCACCTGCATGTCGTGCCGCGCTGGGAAGGCGATACGAACTTCATGCCCGTGCTTGCAGATACCAAGGTGATGCCGGAGCATCTCGATAATGTATATAAGCAACTGAAGCTGGTGCTGGACACTTTGAAGGATGGATGAACCTCAAAAGTTGGTTATAATCAAATGTTCCGCGTCCCGGTTATTACGGTCTTGAAAACTTACAAGGTATTTCTTGTTGAAAGCTCTGATCTTGAGATCTGTATCGCCATATAAACGAAGAATAGTGGGTGTATGTTTTATAACCAACATGAACTTAGCTCTACATTGCTTTAGAAGGTAGTTGGCAAGACGTTTCTGATCATCCCTACCAAACTCGTTCTGTGAGTATGTGCTAAATTCGCTGTCATATGGTGGATCTAAGAAGATAAAGTCTTCCTCTTGTGGAGGGTATTTTTGTAGGAATGCTTCGAAGTCCATATTTTCAAGTACGGTGTTCTTAAAGTGAAGCTCTACATCCCGGGAGCGTAAGTAGGCGACTTTTCGGGCCAAATCTTTTCTGTTGTATGATATGCCTCCGTACGGAACATTGAATTCTCCCTTGCTATTATAGCGGAACATGGAGGCGTAAGCATTTTCTCTAACAAAGAAGAAGATAGCAGCGGCATGGCTCGGGGGTATCTCGTATTGGCCTATCCTGTTGTATAGATATCTGAGGTGCATGTAGAAAGCACTTTTTAAAGCACACTCTATATTCGCTATAATGTCGCGTTCAGGTAGCTTCCATTTCTTATTCTCAAGTTCCTTCATGCGCCTGGTTTTGCTCAGTAGATTCCTCCGGACCTCTCGAATAAAGTTTTCAGCATCTTTGTCAAAAAAAGCCTTTAGCATTGCGTTAAATTCTGCGGCATGGTGTCGGACAAATTTAAACAAGCGGTTTTGCATCTCCTCAAAGGAACTCCTGTCCATCGAGTAAGCCTGGTATGTATTGATAAGGTCTGGAGCGTAATCATCTATAATCCTGCTCACGCGTTGCCAACCACATAGTAAAGTATCCAATGAGCGAAAGAAAGCTTCATCCTGCTGAGCAGCCATCATGTAAAGGTTGAGCAAGTCGGGAGATTTATCGTTGATGAACTTTTTTTGTGATTGTATGGAGAAAAAGACCGCACCACCTCCAACGAAGGGCTCATAGTAAGCATCAAAAGATGGAATCAAAGGCAAAATATGCTTTAATTCCTGCTCTTTTCCCCCTGCCCACTTTAACAGCGGCGATAGCCTACCAATCATATGATACTACCTCAAGCTGGTTGAGATTTATTCTCCTTACCGCGCACAAGCGAAGTGAAGACGCCGACGAAGGCTATGGCTGCGCAGGCGATAAAGGTGATATGGAAAGCGTGCGCGAAGGTCTGCTGCAAAAGATTGACCTGCGCAGCAGGCAGGGCGTGATTGTTCCCCTGTAAGGTAAGTATGCCGCCTGCTGCAGCGCCACCAAGCCCGGCGAAGATGGCACCTGCCAGGGCTACGCTCAGGCTCTGCCCGACGACGCGGCCGGTGGCGAGGAAGCCAGAAGCGCTGCCTTGCCGTGAACGCGGTACAGCACCCAGCAAAGCGCTGTTATTCGGAGATTGGAACATGGCCTGCCCAGCACGATACGATCGGCCAGTGCGCCGCTGAATGGGGCAAGCACGGCAATAGTGAGCGGCAGTGGGGTGAGGAGCAGTCCAGCTTCTGCTGTCGGGAAGCCGCGCAGTTCTTCCAGGTAAAAGGGCAGCATAAAGCTGACGGCGAACAGCGCCAGGAAGCTCAATACAAGGCTGGCGTTGGCCGAGAGAAAGACGCGGTTATGCAGCAATTCCAGGTCGATGATCGGGTCGGGGACGCGGCGTTCGGCCACCACTAGAGCCACCAGGGCGATGCCGCCGCACACCAACGTGGCTATGAGCAGTGGAGAAGACCAGCCCCATTCCTGGCCAAATGAGAGCCCCAACGTCAAGGCGACAAGCCCGGCTGCCAACAACACGGCGCCCAGGGGATCGAAACGTCCTCGCCCGCGATGCGGACGCTCGGTCAGGACACGCATGGAAGCAATGACGCCAATGATGCCAATGGGAACGTTGACGAAGAAAATCCAGCGCCACGTCAGGTTATCGGTGATGA
>WNFC01003582.1_pt1 | contig 17183 bp, 23 predicted proteins | sample 5400541 | NCBI WGS metagenome assembly WNFC01 (sample SAMN13153342, study PRJNA577476) | soil metagenome | isolation source: 120 cm saprolite under Douglas fir tree site 2 hole 2 replicate 1 | place: USA:California | collected 2015-04-18
TATCGCGTAAATAGTGCGCTCCTTCCTGTTGATTCTGCCTTGGCAACCGTGTTGCGCGAGAGACGGGACTGGAAGCCCGTTTATCAGGATCGCATTGCCGTGCTTTTCGAGAGGACCGAAAAGGCGAGGTGAGGTTCCGTGGGGAGGTTTTCGATGTCCGAAGCAAAGGAAATTACGAGTACCGAGAGCGAAGGAAATCATCCGAAACTTTGCAACGATGGCGGCAACAGGTCGGCGGAGTCGCGCGGGACACCAGCAGTGAGACGCCGCCTTCCGGACGAACGGCACAGCTTGACCCATCACTTCTCGGTGGGTGGGCAAGAGGGCTACGTCACCATCGGCCTGTACGAAGATGGCGTCCCCGGCGAAATGTTCATCAGGATGGCCAAAGAGGGATCGACGGTTTCCGGGCTCATGGATTCCTTCGCCACCGCAGTGTCTCTAGCCTTCCAATATGGCGTGCCGCTGCAAGTGCTCTGCGACAAATTCAGCCACACGCGGTTTGAGCCGAGCGGTTGGTCGGGACATCCAAAGATTGGATACGCAAAATCGCTGATGGACTACTTGTTCCGCTGGCTCGAACTGCGTTTCCTGAAAGGTGAGCAAGGAATTCTGTTTGAGTTGCCAAGGCTGTTCCCGCCGGAGCGTGAGCCGGGCGGCGTGGTCAAGGCACTAGGGCAAGTGGTCGGGCTAGGCGATGCACCCACCTGCCAGTTCTGTGGCTCGTTGATGGTCAGAAACGGTTCCTGTTATCGCTGCATGGAATGTGGCAGCACGAGTGGGTGCTCGTAAAGGAACCAACTGGAGTATGGCATGGCAAAAAGCGTGAACAAGGTAATTTTGGTGGGAAACGTAGGACAGGATCCTGAGGTCAAGTACACGGCGAGTGGAGTTCCTGTCGCCAAGGTCAGTCTCGCCACGAACGAGCGCTTCAAAGACAAAAACGACGCATGGCAAGACAGGACAGAATGGCATAGCGTTGTGGCTTGGCAACGTTTGGCGGAGATCGTTGGCGAGTACGTACGTAAAGGCTCGAAGGTCTACATCGAAGGCAAGCTCCAAACGTCGAGCTGGGAAGACAAACAGAGTGGCGAAAGGAAGTACCGGACAGAGGTTGTCGCGCGGGACATCGTTCTGCTCGGCACGCGGGACAACGGGCAGGAAGGCAGGGGAGAAACGCCCAGCGGGCGATCTAGTCCGGAGCCCGCTCCCGCAGGAGCTGACGACGATATTCCGTTTTAAGACAGCAGAGATCTGTGGAAACCTCTCCATCTTGGCAGAGCCACAGACAGGGACGGGCGCACACCGCTCCCTACTCACTCCGATCCCCGCGGTTGAGTGCCCGTCCCGGCGCCTTTTGGATATCAGTTTCAAACCACAAGAACTAAGGAGGAAGAGAACGTGTTTGTCGAACTCATGCCATTGCTCAAAGAGCGGACGCTGCTGATCACAGTCGCGAGAGTTGACCAAAAAGTGAAGGTGAACGTCATTCCCGCAAGAGTGAAGGAAGGCGAGGACCACGCTCTCACGACTCCCCTGAGCTTTACTGGGTCAGCCGAAGAGTTGGATTCAGAATTAGGCAGACATCTTGCCAGCTATGTCGACTCTCACCTCGCGCTCGGCAGGACCTTGGCCGAAGCCAAGGCGGAAATGGAGGCGGCTGCCAAGGCGGTACGCCAGAAGATGAAGACAACGCAACAGACCTCGAAGCCTGATCCGGCCGTCGCGAAGAAGGACGAGTCACCAGGGCCGACAGCGCCCGCAGCCGATACGACACCGAGTCTGTTCGCTGCGCAGCAAAACGCCGAACCAACGACGCAGGCGGCGGGAGAAGAAGGGGGAAAAGCTACATCATGATCGACGCAAAAGTGCTGTCTCGAAGCTTTACGTACAACGGCGTGAAACTTCCGGACCCGGATCCGAGGATGACGCCGGAAGAAGTAAAAACCATCTACAGCCAGCAATATCCCGAACTGGCCACGGCGGCAATCACGGGGCCAGAAGCCTCTGGAGAACAATTGCAGTACAGCTTTGTCAGAGCTATTGGGACAAAAGGGTAGCACTAATCGTGGCAGGGCTCAGATCCGCAAACACAAATTGATCGCGTATAACGCTCTCGCCGACCGAAACTGGGATATCGACACTCAGCATTGGTCCTGCATAGACAAATGAGTGAAACTCGCCTTTCTCACCGCATGGATCGACTCCATCGGGCAAAGCGGCCAGCAGGTTGTCATCAAACTCGCGTCCGGCAAACGAAGCGTCGAGTTTCTGCGTGTCAACACAGGTCAACTTTGCCCGCATGCCAGAGGCGATCATCACCTTTGCCAGGTCCTGAGTAGGCAGGCCCCACAGCGGAAATATGGGCTGCAGCCCGGTGTCTCTCATTTGTTTTTCGCGGTAGGCGCGCACGTCTTCGAGAAACAGGTCGCCAAATGCGATCCCTTCGATTTCAGCGGCGACTGCTCTGGCGCACGTCTCAGCCATAAGCAATTCGTACTGCTCATTGGAACAGGGCCAGGGCAAGGGGACATCCCAAAGCGGCAAACCAGCCGCCACGGCTTGCCGCTCGACCAGTTCGCGACGGACCGCATGCATCGCCACACGGTCCGCCTGTTCGTTGAACGTGGTCAGCAGTCCGGCGACTTCATATTCTCCCTGCTGACGGAGAACATATAGACTCCACGCACTATCTTTGCCGCTGCTCCACGAAACAAGAACGCGCTTCATAGCCGATTCCCCGATTCAGACGCGAAATGCTACGGCCATCATGTACGCCCTCTACGATATGACCCAAGCTGGGCGGCACCGCAGCCGTCAGGTTGAAAAGAACTATTATCGCTGCTCCCCGATGGGCCTGGATATGAAAAGGAAACGCAGCAGACGAAGAATTTCCCTCAAAACGGAAAGACGAGAGATCCTGCGAGACTTCAAGAAACTATCGGAAGACCGCGACTCGCGTACTCAAACTGTGCTCGGGAGGTTCTTGCAATGTCAGGAACTGCAGATGTGCTCGGCCCTGTTAGCGAGGGCGGTGGAGCAATGCTCTCGCTGGCATGGCGGGAAACGCCTGGCACCGCCAGGAGGGTGCTTGCCACCGACCGGGTGATGGCGCCGCCGTGCGAAGTTGTACTGCCGACCCTGGAGAAGGTGCCGACTGAACAGCGTTTCTCGGCAGATGATCGCGAGGCAATCGCGTTGGCGGAGATTCTGGTGAAATCCGAAATCGCGGTCGTGGAGGACTGGGAGGAGAGCGGAAGAGATGCGACCAAATACCTGTTGCTGACTCTTCAGCGATGGATTCGCGACCATGGCGGGGCGTCAATCCTGCGCCGTTTCGATCTAGATCTCACACTCAGCGACCGGCTCGTTGACTACTCGGATGAGCGGGGGCCAGAAGGGACGCTCTACCTGATCGTCGATCCAGATAGCGCGGCATTCGTGCTTCTAAACCCAACCCTTGAGTTGCTGGAAATAAATCCGCGTCTACCAGCCACCTTCTACAGATATTTCGCGGGATCACTTAACCGGTGGGTGCGAGTCTACGACTACCACGACGCCGAGGAGCGCGTGGACATGCTGCATGAATGGTACGAAGGTGAAGAGAATCCCGAGCAGTACGAGGTGCCGGACGTTGATGGATGTACCCCAAAGTGTCTGAAAGAGCGCCCTCTGAGTCTCCGAAGCCTGAAGCACTTGAGCCGCAGCATACGGAACGGGGAAGTGCGGGCGCTCGTCAGTGTTTTGCTGGAACTAGGTTCGATCTCGCAACAGGCCAAACGACCGGAATACACTGAGGACATGGGAGAGCAGCTGATCGACAGCAATCCGCCGCTGCCATGCCTACTCGCGGCATTCTCATCCGGCGATGCAGTGGCTGGATGTTTTGACGATGAGGCCCAGACTGCAATGGAAGCGACTACTCACCCCAATCTCATCATTCCTATTAAGCTTTCCGATCCGGCCACCATACGGGAAGGCTTTCAAACGCTGGGTGTGATGTGCGATACGCTGGCCGCTGCCAGCCGGCTGATTGACCTGATGCCCGGCAACGATGACGGCGTGATTACCCGCGAGGAACAGTCATGAACGTCCATTTGCGGATCGGTGACAACCGAACCTTCAGTCTGAAGCAAGCTGTGCTGCTTTATCAGGAAGGCAGCAGGGCCTTTGCTACGCTGCACGAGGTGAAGTACCGGCCGAACGAGGCACCTTACCTATGTGCCGGACAGTCTGTCACAACCGGCTTTCTTGAGACGCTCGCCAAAGGTTTAGGGGCAGGCTTGGGAGCGGAGATTTTGCCTGAACGTGTGCTGGCACGAACGCCCGAACTGATTGCTTGGTGGAGCCGGGCGCAAAGGCGGTTGATGTTCTTCGGAGACGGAAATGCCGAGGCGAAAAAGCTGAACGGCAAGATGTATCCCCACCCTGGGTTGGTTTTCATGATTCACGGGCGGGAACTGTTCGTGCGTGCGCTGGCAGAAGACTGTCGGCCAACGGCCGATGCGAGCCTAAAAAACGCTCCCTATTGGAACACCGACGCGCACGGCCGAGTTTGTCTCGGCAGTATGCGAGTTCCGGAGGAGGTAAGCTCCGCCTCCCTGTCAGGATGGGAGAACGCGTATTTCGCCAGCGAATTTACCCATCCCAGTGGCGCCGTCCGACTGACGACTCATCCGGGTGGTTTTCTTGGCCTGTGGTCACGTTTGGCGGGGCGAAAGCACCGCTTTCCTGTGAAGTTTCTGGCTGACAGCAAGCAAACACTCCAGGAATTCGTCGTGAGAAGGGGTGAAGGATGAAGCCATGGAAACGCACCATATTCATCCCGAATTGTTGAAGCAGAAGGTGCGTGTGCTGGTCGTGGGATGCGGCGGCAACGGCAGCGCGATTGCCGCCGGGTTGCCGTACGTGCATCAGGCATTGCTGGCATACGGACACCCGGAAGGAATCCACGTCACCTTGCTCGACGCGGACGTCATCTCTCCCGCCAACTGTGTGCGCCAGCCTTTCAGCCGATCTGAGATCGGTCTGTACAAATCTGTGGTTCTCGCCAACCGTCTGAATCTTTTCTGGGGTTTGGACTGGGAGGGAATTCCGGATCGGCTCGATGTTAAACGGAGACTGGACGGCGTGGATATTGTGATCGGGTGCGTCGACACTCGCGCTGCGCGAGCGGCAATCGCAAAGTGCGCTGGGGATTGGAGTGAGGTCGATTACTGGCTCGACTTGGGCAATAACGCCGACAGCGGTCAATTCATCTTGGGCGAACCCTTGAATCGAAGAAACCGGCGGCACAAGCTCCGCTTACGTACCGTTTCAGAGCTTTTCCCAGAAGTTATTCAAGACAAACTGGACGGAGATGGCCTTCCGAGTTGCAGCGCGGCAGAAGCTCTCGACCGGCAGGAGCCGTTCGTCAATCCGACATTAGCCAATCACGCTCTTGCTTTGCTCGCGCGGCTGTTTCGCTACGGAACGGTCTCCTATCACGGAGGATTCGTCAGTCTGTCATCGCTGGCCGGTGTACAGGCGTTTCGGGTTGATCCCAGGTACTGGCAACGGCTCCGCAGAAAGGCCGGCTGTCGAGAGACTTCAAAGCGGAACCCTGCCGCAGTGGCAAAATCTTCGCCTCAGGTGGATCAGAGCTGATACTGCTCAGCAGGAACAGAAAATCGGGCCCTTCAGCCTGATATCCTGATAATGTTAAGGACCAATTCGAAGAGGGGAAATGAGCATTCCTCAAAATTCAGGATGGAAGACAAGACTGGTGGAGCGTGAGTTCCCGGATCGCTCGTTCGATATCGAGTTTTGGCAGGAGCAGGGAGATGAAGCCATCTTTGCCGCCGCATGGGAAATGGTGGAATTAGCTGAGGAAATCAGCCATGGCAGAAAACCCACACTACAGAGAACTGCTACAACTCTTAAACGATTTTGAGGTTGAATATCTGATTGTCGGCGGCTTCGCGGTCATGAAGTATGGAGAGCCGCGCTACACGAAAGATCTCGACGTGTGGGTGCACAACTCGCCGCAGAATTCCATCCGGGTGGTCGGAGCGCTTAAGAAGTTTGGGGCTCCGCTCGAGCATGACGGGATTACTGCCGAGACATTCACCGAGAAGCAGGTGGTCTATCAGATTGGAATTGCGCCGGTCCGGATTGACGTTCTGACCGAAATCACCGGCGTCGAGTTCCCCAATGCATGGAGAAAAAGGGTCGCAAGCACTTTCTTCGGTGTTCCGGTGAACTTCATTTCCCTGGACGACCTCAAGACGAACAAACAGGCTCTCGGCCGTAGCAGCGACCTGAAGGACCTGAAGCAAGATCCCAAGAATACGCGCTTAGACAAATGAGTTGTCGAAACGGCGAGTTGGGTTTCTGCGCCCTTCCCTGAATTTGTCTATTCTGGTGTTGGATACGCGCCTTCGTCAGTATTTCGTCGATAGCTGCTGTACAGTCCTTGCCGGTCGGCCCGAAATACTGGCGACGATTGCACAATCGTGGCAAGACAAAACCGGTCTTGTACGCCCGGGACAGGTCTTCTGGCTTGATCCACCGGAACTCCTAGCAGGTTCACCACCCATCATCGATACGGACTAGATTAACACCGACTTCTCCGCCCAGTTCGGTGCCTCATCTCGCGCGCGGACTTCACCGCTGAACCACCAGTGACCCAGAAAAGAGGATCGTTATGAGAATTCGTGTGACCACGAAGGCCGATCTGTTCGAGCAACGCAAACAGCAACATATTGAGCGTGGCTACCGAATTGAAGATGAGCGCCCGATACCGGTGAACGGTCTTTGCTCCTTCGTCGTCGTGAAGGAATTATCCCCTGCAGATTCGTTTGGCGAACTCGTTGCTCAGGCGCTCAATGGAAAAAACCGTTCATGCGGTGATTGTTGAGGTGTCCCATGTCACTCAGAATCCGCTTTCGTTTTGACGGCAAGTGCTGCGTGCACCCTCGTTATGATCCAGCACGGGATGGACGGCCACAACATGGAAATTGTGAAGGGTGTGAATCTCTGCACGTCATTGATCTTTACATCCGGATCGCGAAGAGAAGGGCCGCAGAAGGGAAGGGCATTGTGGTCCGAACGCCGACCCATCCGGAAGAGCAGCTCGGGGTTGATGAGAACGCACCGCTTGCAGATATCGACCGTAGCTGATTGCACTGCGGCAAGCAGGAAATCAATGGTCCAGCTCAAAAAACAAGCGATTCGCGATTCTGAGCAAAATAGGGCTAGAGGAGGAAGAAGCATGGAAAACGATGCAGGCGACAAGAAAGCTGTCCTGAGCCCGCAGGAGGAGATTGCCAAGACCGCAATTCTTGCCGAATGCGACAAGCTTGCGAAAGCAGGCGTGACTTTTGTGGCGGTTCATTTTGATGGATATGGGGACGATGGCGCCACCGAGGATGTGAAATGTTTCGACAGCGAATATTACGCATACGCAGAGCACGAAGCTGTTGACTATGACGTCTCGCATCTGCAGGAACACTTTGAAGCCTTGGTGCCGTTTGGTTACGAGAACGATTGCGGCGGGTTCGGGGATGTAGTGCTCGATGTGGCCGCGCGCAAGCTGACGGTTGAGCGAAACGATCGGTTCGAGGATTACACGACCACGACGTATGAGGTGTAGCCATGGCTCACCCACTCAAACACGCGCAGAGCAGCGCAAGGAAGTTCGGGGGAAGAGCAGAAGACTATCTCCCGATTCACAATTGGTTTGATGAATCGAAGGCATTCCTCGGAGATTTCCGCCACCGGGCCCTACGCCATCATGCCGAAGGCATTTTCCTGGCGGAGAAATTGTTTGGCGTTGCCATCGTGAATAGCGACGGAAAGCAGGTTCCGGTCCGCTATGTGGGTGAGCAGCATGTCCGGGAAGATCTCGGACGAATTCCCACAGCTCAGGACTGGCTCCTGCAGATTACGCCCCAACGTTGGATGTACGGCCAGCACCTGGAGAAAGAAACGCCCATAACGAAGGAGGACCCCTTATGAGCGCCCCAAACGGTCATGCACAGAAAGATCGTGCCCCCGAATCCGGCGCGCCACCTGCGATGCTGGCACCCGGAGTTCTTCAGGTTTCCGAAGAACGGGTCAAAGAAATGGTGGCGGCCTTGGAAGTGCCCTTTGATCCCTCGCAAATTGAGTGGCGAGTGATGAACACCACGAAAGGTCAGCAGCCTCCACGTGGGCAAGTAGTCCCATATGCCGACCAGCGGGCGTATACCGATCGGTTGAACGCACTCTTTACCCCGGCGGGCTGGACGCGCAAGTACACCATTCATACCAGTGCGAGTTTCGAACGAAGTAAAGACCAGAAGCTTGCTGCAAAAGTGCTGGTCACTTGTGAGCTAACCGTCTTCGGACTGGGCTCGCATTCGGCGACGGGAGAAGAATGGGCCGATGATGATAACGCATGCACGAGTGCGGAAGCCCAGGCCTTCAAAAGGGCTTGTTCTTGTCTTGGCCTCGGCCGTTATCTCTATTACTTCACTGGAGCCTGGGTTGACCTGGACGACAGAAAAAGGCCGAAGTCAGTTCCGCAACTGGCGGGGTGGGCCATACCCGCAGGTTGGTTAAAGGGCCTTCGTCCCAGTTGCGCGGGCGACCAGAAGCCGTCCGAGCGACCAGCTGTCGGAAATGGCGGCAATGGCCAGCACAATGGTGGTGCGAGTGCTCTCCGGGACAGCATCCTCCGCGAGATTGAGCAGATGGAACAGGTGGTGGGGAAACGCATGTATCGCGGCTTGTTGAAGAATGTGGCGAGAGTGTGGAACCCCAAAGACATTATGGATCCATCGATCCAAAAAAAGGTGCTGGCACACATGCAGGCGGCGGAACGAGGATTTCGCCGTGTGGAAGCCGCGCGAGACAAAGCAGGGCTAGCGCCCTTTGCCGCGATCCTTGGGTCTTTGAGATTAAGTTCACTTGACCAGGTGGACAATCTCAAGACGCTGCAGGAAATCGTAGTCGGGCTCGAAACGGCTGCGGCGCGAGGCGGGTGATGGACCTTCCAGTTCGTAAGGTCGCCTTCTTCTCTCCTGGCTTCGTAACACTCAGTTGGCCGGTGACCACACAGAACCTCTGGACTGGACTCTCGAACTTCGAAGTCCGCCGACTGCAAGCGGAGTTGCCTGGCGCCTGTGCTAGGATGCGTGCCGGAGAGGTTCTCAATGCCATTTGTGGACATCAGCAGCCTCCGTGTTATTGAGCGCCTGCCCGGTTGGCATGGCCGCTATTTTCACTCCGAGAGCATGACATTCGCGCACTACGACTTCGTTCGCGGCTCCTCCATTCACGAGCATTTCCATCCGCAGGAAGAAGTCTACGAAGTGATCGAAGGCGAACTTGAGTTGACCATCGATGGCGTGTCTCAGATCGCCCGGCCAGGGTTGGTCGCGATCGTGCCCGCTGGGGTTCGTCATTCGGTTAAGGCCCTTACCGACGGGAGGGCAATCATCGTCGACTATCCAGTGCGGCCCGATTTCCACTAGCGCTACCCAATGGCGAATGGGTATGCTCACATTTGGTGCTAGGAAACCCTCAATTCAGAACTGTCGGTTCACACTAGAATCCTTACTGACGAGGGTTGGGTTCTCTCACTCAACTCGCCAAACCAACGATCTCGCGCACGTGGGTATGATGCTCCACGGCATCCAGCGTGAAGGCTGCGACTGCGCGGAACGACATCGAGAAACCATTCTCCGGAAGTGCGTCGGGCCGAGCGCGATACGATTCATCCCGCCGGTCGACGAGTCGCGGCGGACGCGCAATCGTCCAATCGAGCGGCGTTGCTCGCACGATCTCCTCGGCCGTCCCAAGATCACGCATGATGTGCGCCAGCAGCCGGCGAAAGAATGCGAAACGCAGGCCTTTCTCGGGGAACAGCACTGCCACTGATACCAGGACCAACCGTTTCACACCAGCCTTGGTCATGGCCGCGACCGTGCTCGCCGCACAGTCCTGCACAAGCGTGTGCGGACGAAATGCTTTGGGCGGGCGAACACCAAGAGCCGAGACCACAACGTCCTGTCCCTTGAGCGCTCTTGCCAGTTCGTCCACGTTGTGCGGGTCGCCCTGGAGGACTTTCAGGTGCGGATGTTGGCGCTTGATCTTCTCAGGCGAGCGTACGAACGCGGTCACTTCATGGCCTCTGGCGAGTCCAAGATCGATGACTTCGGTTCCGGTATGGCCATTGGCACCGATGACAAATACCTTCATGATTCCAGCCTCCTGCCAGACTAGACCGGATAGTCCGGCACCCTGTGACAGAAGGCGGAGACACCCTAGCACGGAGCCGGCGGCAACTTTGCCAGGTGCGCGAGCTTCTCGGGATTCGTCAAGACGTAGATCGCACGGATACGCCCGTCGCGAGTATCCAGAGTCAAAACCGAGTACGGCTTGCTGTCCAGGTAGCTGACGATCCCCGGCTGTCCATTGATCATGGCTATCCGAATGAGCAGATTGTGCGGGACGAGCTTCTTCAGGCTGCCCAAGATTCCGCGGGCAACTTTGTCTGCGCCCGAGATCAGGTTCGGAACCGCCAGAGCTTTGCCGCCGCCATCGGAGTGCAGCACGACGTCACTCGCGAGCAAGTCGACCAGCCCGTGCATGTCGCCGCGGCTCGTCGCCTGCAGGAACCGTTCGAGCAGATGGCGGCGTTCCTCAAGCGACGCCCTAAACCTGGGCCGCACCTCCGCAACGTGCTGCCGGGCTCGCCGCAGGATCTGCCGGCAGTTCGCTTCCGTCTGTTCGAGGATCGTGGCAAGTTCCGAATATTCGTACTCAAAGATCTCACGCAGAAGGAACACCGCACGTTCGCTCGGAGTCAGCCGCTCCAGCAACACCAGGAACGCCATGGAAAGCGATTCGTCGATGCCTAAGACTTGTGACGGATCACTCTTCGGATCGGTCACCAGCGGCTCCGGCAACCACTCGCCGACATATTGTTCCCGTCGTACCCGAGCCGATTCGAGATGATTGATGCACAGGCGGGCCACCATGGTGACCAGCAGTCCCCGGGGAGACCGAATCTCATCATTCGCGGCCTGCTGCCATCGGATAAAGGCTTTCTGAAGGATGTCTTCCGCGTCGGCCACGCTACCCAGCATCCGGTAGGCAATGGAGAAGAGGCGGCCCCGATATTGCTCGAACGTTGCTAGCCTGCCCGCATCCTCCGTACCGCTTGGCCGCCCTCCTGGTACCCACCCGAGTTCGCTATCATTCCGCATATCTTCTCAATTCCCGATGCACCGGCATGAACGCAAGTCCTCCCTAGAACAGATTCATGAACACGAGACCGGGTAGCAGGATTATTTGTGACACAGTGGCGAACCTTACTCGTGCGGGCTTCCCACGCAGCCCAAGCCCGCCACTGCGCCCCGCGGTCGGTAGGGGTTAAGGAGGTTTTCCATGCGCCCCCATGGTCAAACCAAGCTCGGTTTCTTTCCTCTTCCCGTAGCCGAAGCCGAGCGGCTGAAGAATTGGCTCGCTTTCCCCGAGCAATTTTCGGCGCTCGACCCTTGTGTCGGCGACGGCGTGGCCTTCGCTCAATTGCTTCGCGACGCACGGGGCCATCTTTATGGCATTGAGATCGATGCTTATCGGGCAGAACAGGCGCGCGCCCTGGACATAGAGACGCTTCAGGCGGACGTAATGGACGTGCGCTGCCCGGCCGAATCGCTATCGTTGCTCTATCTAAATCCTCCGTACGATTGGCAAGCAGGCGCGAGCAATAACCAAAGACTCGAATCCGTTTTTCTGGAGCACACATATCGTTGGCTGAAACCGACGGGAGTATTGCTCTTTGTGATCCCCCAACTGCGCCTGGCGAAGTGCGCGAGACTGCTGTGCGAAGAGTTCACCGACCTGCGGGTGTTGCGGCTCAGCGAACCGGCTTGCCTGCAATTCAAACAGATTGTCGTGCTGGCGTCTCGCCGTAAACGGCGCACGGGGCCGTCCGATGCGGCATTGTTAGAAGGTGCGCGATTCCTCGAAACCCTGTCAACCAGGGCCGATCTTGATTCCTTGGGCGACATTCCCGCCATGAGGTACGAAGTTCCGCGTTCCGCAGCCATCGTGCTAACGAACGTCGGGATTCCATTGGACGAGATTGAAGATTTGCTTCTGGACTCAGCCGCGTATCGTCAGGCGGCCAGAGTGCTCCTGCCCAAGGTGGGACATGTCCGAGGCCGGCCGTTGACACCGCTGCATGGCGGGCATGTCGGCCTGCTCTGTACCGCGGGAATGCTCAACGGGATATTCGGGGAAGGGGAAGATCGCCACATCGCGCACTGGCGTTCGGTGAAGTTTACTGACCACTGGGAAGAGGAGGAAGAAGACGGAACTAGGATCCTGCATGACCGCGAACGGTTCTCGCACGAACTGACGTTGGTCTTCGCCAATGGCACGACACGAGTTCTCACCCACGAAAAGAAGGAATCCGAATGAAGAATGCACACCTTCGGTTTGGTTGGCTCACCTACGTGAAGAGCACGGATAAAACAACGACGAGCATCAAACTTCGCTTAGACCGTTTCATTGGAGAGGTCCTGCCGGATCCTCCGCGACAGGCGAAAGCTCACTTGATTTCTGTTGTTGGCGGAGATACGCAAGTGTCGGCGATCAGCGCCGCCATTTCGATGGAAGATCGATTTATGGTGGAAGGGCCCGGCGTTCAACCCATTCGAGTATGCTTGGAGCGCAACGCCGCGAGCTTGAAGGGTTCCATACAGGTTCCCGGGCGAAAGAAGCCTCTGCGTCACCTTATCGGCATCTCGGAAGAGTTCGCCTCGGGAAACACGTCTGCGAGCTCGGAAAAGACTTTGTTGGCAGGCTCGGGCAAGGCATTTGTTTGGGCTTCCATCGCCCACATCTACGGAATACCAGGAATCCCGGAATGGGCCGACTGGTTTGCTGGAGAACTGAACACACACCATGCGTTGATTCCTGCGCTGGGAATCGGATGCGATCCCGTGATTGTCAAAGGCGAGAAAGAACAGTTTCTCGACTGGCTCAGCTGGGGCGTAGAAAGCGGCGCGATCCCATTTCCGCCGCGTACAGGTTCGATCCGCTGGCCCGGCGTGGGTCTCGAAGATATCTTCCCGGAAACTGAATAGTTTCCTCTATCACCCTACTTCTTCCCTCGTCCTTCTTCCTTCTTGTCGTTTCGTCCTTTCGTACATCGCTTCCGCACAAGAGGCTTTCCATGCCTGAGCTATCGACCATCTACGACTACATGCGCGCCCATGCCAGCCTTTTAGGAGCACGCATTCTTCAGGAATATCCCGCGCTGCACCACTTTGATGATCCGGCCTCACCGAGGATTGATGGACTGCTGCGAAGACCCTTTCCTGCGCAAACCATCGCCATTATGGGGGTCGCCAAACGCTGGCAGCAGGCGCGAACCGGCATGGTGGTCGCCGAGTGCGGAACCGGCAAAACGCTAATTTCACTGGGCGCGATTCATGTTCACAGCGCTGGAAGGCCATTCACTTCTTTGGCCATGGTTCCACCGCACCTGGTCGAGAAGTGGGCGCGGGAGGCGTTTCTCACTCTGCCAGGAATAAGGGTGTTCTTGATCGACGATTTGCGGAACGGCGGCGACGAAAGCAAGTTCCACGGAGTAAACGAAGTTCGGCTCAGGCAGGGACGGATCGTGCGCGTTGGCTTCCACACCACGTTGAGCGAACTGCGACTTCGAAAAGAATCGTCCAGCTCACGAAGACGATGGTTGTCGCTGTGTGGGACATCTTCGTTGTTCATCGTCGGTCGCGAAAGGGCGAAGCTCGGCTACTTCTGGCGCCATGCTTACCGTGTGCCCCGCGCGGGTCCATACCTGGGCTGCGTGGTCAATTCCGACACGGGCAAGCCTGTGTTTGTCGACGACAGCCGCTTGACGGTTGCGGAATTTGAGAAGGTCAAGATCGCCGAGACCATCGAGACCAGGGAAGGGAAGCCCTGTCGTTTGATTTACAGCCCTCTATGGCAGGCCGATCCCGACAAGATTCGCCGCATGGCGCCGATTGAATTCATCGGGCGCTATATGCCGGGATGGTTCGATTACACAATCTGTGACGAGATTCACCAATTGGCTGGCGATACGGCTCAAGGCAATGCTCTCGGCACTCTGTCGTCCTGTACGGACAGAATTGTCGGCCTGACCGGGACGCTTCTCGGAGGATACGCGGACGACCTGTTCAACACCTTGTTCCGTCTTGAAGCAGCAAGGATGAAGGAACACCGATACGAATGGGGCACAACCGGACGAACCTCATTCACCGAGGACTACGGAGTGCTTGAGACGATTACGAAAGTCGAGCCGGCCGATAACCGGTGTTCCAAAGCCAAAAGCACGAGCACCGTTCGTCGCAAGCCGGGAGCCTCTCCGCTGCTCTTCGGCGAATTTCTGATGCAGTTGTGCGCCTTCGTCTTCCTGGAGGACATCTCGGGAGAGCTTCCGCCCTACGAAGAGAGCTATCTGAGCGTCCCGATGGACCCGCTGATGATGGCGGCATATCGGGAGCTGGAAGATGCCATCCGGAAGGCGTTGAAGGAGCACAGGGGCAATCGGTCGGTGTTGAGCACGATGCTGAACACGTTATTGCTTTACCCAGACCATCCCTATGGCTTGGGAACCCTATATGGCAAGGAATTCGACCAGGAACTAAAGCGCAATGTTTCATTCATCATCGCCGAGACCCGAAACCTTCCAGAAGACCAGCTGTATTCCAAGGAACGGAGGCTGATCGAGGAGATCAAGAAGGAGCTTGCCGAAGGACGCCGCTGCCAGCTCTTCGCCGTGTCCACGCAGAAGCACGACGTTACGGCCCGCCTGCAACGGATTCTGAGCAACGAAGGAATTCGCACGGCAGTTCTACGGGCGAGCGTGGACACCTCGAAGCGCGAAGCCTGGTATGCGCGACAAATCAAGGAAGGCGTACAGGTCGTAATTTCGCATCCCAAGCTGGTCGAAACCGGGCTCGATCTCCTGGATTTTCCGACCATCATCTTCTATGAGTCGGGATACTCACTTCACACGTTGCGGCAAGCGAGCCGAAGATCCTGGCGTATCGGTCAAAGACGGCCGGTTCGGGTGAAGTTTCTTTGCTACGAAGGAACCATGCAGACGGCGTGTTTGCGGCTCATGGGCAAAAAACTTCTCGTGGCCCTGACCATGGAAGGAAAGTTTGCTGGAGAGGGACTACAAAACATCGATGAAGACGACGACATGCTCTCGGCGATGGCACGGGAGTTGGTTGAAAGAAACGGCATCGGAGAAACGGCGGACGCTGTTTGGAAGGCACTCAATGCCGAACACCAGAAGCTGTTTCCGGCGACGTGTCATTCGAACCACGACGTATCTGCAGCCGATGACCCGAGTGTCGTGATTGGCTTGCAATCTGACCCTCTCGCTCTCGTTGCAGAAGCCATCGACAGCAACTCAGTCTTGATATTCGGACGGCGCCCGGCATCGCTCGCGAGTAGCAGGCGGCGTAGGAGGCCGGCTGTCCCTGAGCAAACGTCACTGTTCGGGCTGTCGTGATCGCGTCCGCTACGAGCTGCCTCGCAGCTAGAGCGTATAGAGCCGGCGCTCGAGTCCGCGTTCTGTTTTCTGCCACGTAGTTCCTGCCGGACGTGGTTCAGGATGGAAGCCTGGACATTCTGTTCCAACCGAGACCGAAGAAAAGAGCCATTCCCATGATTGCACTGTTTCCACTTGGGCGAATTGTCGCAACTCCGGGTGCACTTGCGGCCTTGGAACAAGCGAACCAGGTTCCGCAGCGCTTTTCCTGGCGCGCCATGCGGCCGGGAACTGGGGCGAACTCGACCGAGCAGATATCGCGGAGAACGAATACAGCCTGGCGCATGGATTCCGCTTATTGAGCAGCTACACGACGACCACCGGGAAGAAGCTCTGGGTCATCACCGAAGCAGACCGTTCGGCAACCACTCTGCTGTTACCGGACGAATATTGACAACAGCGAAACGTAGATGCCCGCGACCTTACGGACTTGGTGAGCGGCTCCCAGTTCCCTTAGCCCCCGAAACTCGCATTTCAAATCAACAAAGGAGAAACAAAAGTATGTCAGAAACCAGTACGCTCATTGGCTATAGCGGCCGGACGATTGGCCGTCAAGAACTAACCTTGGTGCCCACACCACCAGCAACCGAAACGCATCGTCCGATCCCACATCATGAAATCGTTCAGGCGCTGATCGAAACTCTCGGGTTTCGCCACATCGGGGTCGTCCACGACGAGTACGCCGTCTCGCCGGACGGGATGAAGGTCTTCGGTGTTCTCGATCTCGAAACGGAGATGGAGGGATGCCGTTTCTCGATCGGGTTGCGCAACTCCCACGACAAGAGCATGCGATTGGCAATGACCTGTGGCTATCGCGTGTTCGTGTGTTCGAACATGGCGTTCGCGGGGGACTTTACGCCCGTGCTCGCGAAACACTCCAAGTCGTTCTCGCTGATCGACTGCATCTCGGTTGGCGTTGATCGAATGCAGCGAAACTTCGAGCCCATGCGAAAGCAGGTGGAAGCCTGGCAGAGAAGTGAATTGACGGATGTGACCGCCAAGGTGGTTATCTACGAGGCTTTCATCGAGGGCGGACTGGAGGCTCCGAAGCACCTCGCTCGCAGCGTGCACGACCTCTACTTCGAACCCAAGTATGAGGAATTCCGGCCGCGAACGATCTGGAGCCTCTCGAATGCGTTTACCTCCGCATTCAAGGAACTGGATCCCATTCCACAATTCAAGGCCACTGCCAAGCTCGGCGAATTCCTGGAAGCCCGGTTCTCACAATCGTTCTAAGAGAGGAGTCACCGTCATGTTTCCGTTGTTCCCACTTGGGCAAATTGTGGCGACTCCAGGTGCACTCGCAGCACTGGAGAGGGCGAATCAGTCCCCAGCGTTCTTCCTGGCACGCCATGCAGGAGGAGACTGGGGCGAGCTCGACCCAACCGACATCGCAGAGAACGAGTACAGCCTGACACATGGATTTCGGTTGCTGAGCAGCTACACGACAGCCGCGGGGGAGAAGCTATGGATAATCAGCGAAGGAGACCGGTCGGCCACGACTCTGCTGTTGCCGGAGGAGTATTGACGAAAGGCGTGACCGCGTCGCAAATTGTCCTTGCTCCTTTTTTCCAATTTAGTCGGCCGAAAAGAACGT
>WNFC01007063.1_pt1 | contig 17183 bp, 12 predicted proteins | sample 5400541 | NCBI WGS metagenome assembly WNFC01 (sample SAMN13153342, study PRJNA577476) | soil metagenome | isolation source: 120 cm saprolite under Douglas fir tree site 2 hole 2 replicate 1 | place: USA:California | collected 2015-04-18
AATGCTCAGGAAAGTCCACAACACCTGCATCCCCAGGCCCGTCCAGATTTCGTCTGGCGCAAGTTTGCCCAGAACAAGCTCCGCTGGGAAGGCGAGGATCCATCGAAACGGCGACCACCAGGCCACCGTCTGGACCCAACCGGGCAGCAGCGAGAGCGGCGCCGCCTGCCCGCCGAGAAACAGCACGAGGAGCAGGTAGCCCTGGGTCACCGCGGAGGTCCGCGTCAGCCAGAACGCGGCCAGAGCCACCGTCCAGCCGTTGACGAAGCGCACGATGAAGGCCAGCAGCAACGCCGGCACGAACGCCACGAGAGCAAAACCCGATGGTTCGAACCGCGGCCTGAAGGCGACGATCAAGAGCACGGTTGCCAAGCCGAGCAGCGGCATGGTGATGGCCTTGTAGGCGAGGTTGTCGGCGACGTCGGCCGAGATCGGATGGATCGGCCGCAGCAGCAGCGCCGAGAAGTCACCACGGCGGACCCTGGCTTCGAAGAACACGAGCACGCCGTTGAAGGTCAGGTGGATGATCCACATCGTGGCCAGGAAGTACGCCGCGAAGTCTTGCGGCGCGTACCCGCCGACCAGCCCATCGTTTGACCGTGCCACAGCTGACCAGATGCTCAGGTACATCACTGGCTGCAGCACGAAGAAGAGGAGCCAGATCACCTGGGCGGCGCGATACTCGAGCTGGACCGCCACGGATGCCCTGAATTGCACAGTGAACGCTCTCAAGTAGAACCCCAACCGGGACTGTGTCGGCTGGGTTACCAGGGCGCTCAGGTATGAAACGTCTGTCGATCGGCGCAGGAGCGTCGCCATGGTGGACAGGTACGTACGGCCCTGGAGGTCGCGGGATTGCACATCCACTCCATCGACGAGCAGCAGTTCGATAAGCTCGCGCTCATCCGCGGCGGCATCGAAGGCAGCCAACCCGCACAACCCTCGCTCTGCATCTCCATCACGTGGGGCACGCTGGCGCATCGCCCGCAAGAATAGCGCCGCGGTCGCGCTGCCCTTTGTCTGGTGCTGACGCGATCGTATGCTTGTGACGGATGCAATTGCTGCGGTCCGAAACAGGCCGCGTCACGGTTTCCGCGCATCGCGGCGCCTCTGGTTACGCGCCGGAAAATACCCTGGTGGCGTTCCGTTTGGCTCAGGAATTGGGCGCGGACATGGTCGAGTTCGACGTTCATCTGACCGCCGACGACCAGTTGGTGGTGATCCATGACGATACGCTCGAGCGCACCACCACCGGCCGCGGCTACGTCCGTGACCAAACCTGGGATGAGATCTCCAGGCTGGACGCCGGCGCCTGGTACGGCCCCGAGTTCGCTGGCGAGCGCGTGCCGCTGCTCGACGAGGCGCTGGCCTGGGCGGGCGATGCTGGCATGCCGCTGTCGATTGAGTTGAAGCGGCCCAACGAGGCGCTGAATCGCGAACCGTACCCCGACCTGGCGGCGCGAGTCATCGAGCGCGTACAGGCCCACGGGCTGGCGGATCGGGTGCTGCTCTTTTCAGACGATCACGCGCTGGTGAGGACCACGCGCCAACTCGCGCCCAACATCGGCACGAGCATCGTGCTCGGGCTGGCCACGTTCATCGACCCGGTCGCGCGGGCGCACGAGGCCGGCGCCGACGGGCTCGCGGTGTACTGGCGCTACGCCAGCCGACGCATGGTCGATGCGTGCCATGCCGCGGGCATCCACGTCTTCGGTTTTGGCGTCGGCGACGACCTGAGCCAGACCGCGGGCCTCGAGGCGATGCTGATCAACGGCACCGACTTCGTCAGCAGCGGCCAGCCAGATCGTCTCCGCGCCTTCGTCGACGCCTGGGGCGCCTAGCGCGCCGGCTTGTACGTTGGCGCTACGGTTTGCGCCTTTGTCAGCGCGGCGATCCACTCCTGGCCGCTCAGCAAACGCGTCGTCTTGGCCGATTTGAGCGCCCCGCCCGCGGCGATCGCCAGGGCGAGTGAGGCCGCGGTGGTGTCATCCGGGGCCTCATAGACGGCCATGACGTCGTATTCGCCGAATGGATATCCCGACGCCAGAATCTTGCCCCCGACGGCTTCGAACACTGGCCTGACGACTTCGATGCGGTCCTTCGGGTCCTTGATCTGCGCGGCCAACGACTCGGCCGTGTAGGCGGCCTGATAGAGATACTGCGGCATCCAAGGGTCCCCCTGTAACTAGAGGTGTTGCCGCCGCCGATTCTACTGCCCGCCTTCGTCGACCGCTGCGGCCGTCAGCGGCGACGTGTTGCGGCCGATTGTTCCGCCGCCTGGACTGTTAAGACGCCGGCGGTTCGCGTCGAGTTCCAACCATGTGCAACTGAGCCCGCAGACGCATCGTTTGGGCGTCGTCGATGCCCGTGCCGCTGGCATCCAGCACAACTCCGTACGCTTCGCGGGCGTGTTGCGGCGTGACCTTATCGTTGCGCACGTCCGCCATGACCGCCTCGGGGTCGCGCAGGAGCGGGTCGCCCCAGCCGCCGGCACCGGCCAGCTCGTGCAGCAGCTCGTCGCCGCGGGTCACGTGGAGCGTGGTCTTGGGTGGCAACACCCGCTCGTGCGGACCGGGATTGAGGACGTTGCGCGACAACCGGCCCGGTCCCCCGCCGGCCAGGCCATAGGCGCCAAAGCGGCTGCGGTCGGAGCGGATCTGAAACGTGCCGGATTCCTCCAGAAACCGATAACGCCGTACCAGCGCCAGTCCACCGCGGAACTTGCCCGGCCCACCGCTGTCGGCGAGAAAGCCGTACTCCTCGATGCGCAGTGGATATTCGCGCTCGATCACTTCGGCCGGGTAATTGGAAAAGTTCACCACCATCGACGAAACCCCATCGATGCCATCGGCGAACGGCCGGCCGCCCCAGCTGCACACCAGGAACTCCAGGAACACAAAAGCGCGGCGCTGCGCGTCGTAGCCACCCAGGCTGATGCCGGTATCACCGCCGGATTCGCACGCCGGCACGCTCTCGGGGGCAACCTGGGCCAGCGCGCCCATGACGGCATTGGCGATGCGATAGCCCGTCAGACCGCGCGCCGCCACGGGCGCCGGTGGCAGCGGGTTGACAATGGTGCCTGGCGGGGCAATGACCTTGATCGCCCGAAAGTAGCCTTCGTTGTTGGGCAACGTCTTCGGCAGCAGGCAGCGCACGCACGCGTACACCGAGGACCTGGTGAACGACAGTACGCAATTGATCGCGCCTTTCACCTGCGGACTTGTGCCGCTGAAGTCCACGCTCAGCTCGGAGCCGCGCACGGTGACCGCCACCTGGAAACGGATTGGTTGCGGGTCGATTCCGTCGTCGTCGAGGTGATCCACAAATTCGTACCGACCGTCGGGCAGAGACTCGATAGCCGCCCGGGCGAGCCGCTCGGTGTAGCTCAGCAGATCTTCAAATGCGACCTCGAGCAATTCACGCCCGTACCGAGCGACCAGGTCCAGCAGACCGCGCTGGCCGATGTGGCACGCGGCCAGTTGGGCGCGGAGGTCGCCCAACACTTTGGTTGGAATGCGCACGTTGGCGGCCAGCAGGTGCAGGAAGTCGTCGTTGATCTGTCCGTTGACGCACAAACGGACGACCGGGATGCGCAGACCCTCCTGGTAGATCTCGGTCGAGTCCCAGCCATTGCCCCCCGCGACGCGGCCACCCACGTCCGTGTGATGCGCGACGGTCACCGCGAAGGCAATGAGTGTGTCGCCGTCGAATACCGGCTGGAAGACGAAGAAATCGGGCAGGTGCGTGCCACCTTCATATGGGTCGTTGAGGACGAATGCATCGCCTGGGCGAAAGCCGCCACCGAAGCGATTCAGCAGTGCGTCCATCGCGTCCGGGATCGAGCCCAGATGGAGCGGCAGCGTAAGGCCCTGCGCGATCAATCGGCCATGCCGGTCGCACATGGCCGACGACAGGTCCATCGCGCTCTTGAGGTTGGCCGAATACGCCGTCCGCACGAGCGTCAGCGCCATCTCGTCGACGATGGCCTGCAGACTGTTGCGGATCAATTCGGCCGTGATCGGATCAGGTTTGTTCATAGCGCCACGGTCACCGTGATGAGCAGGTTGTTGTGTGTATCGCGCCTGATGCTGCAGCCCGGCGGGACGACGCTGGTGGCGTCGTACTCCTCCACGATCAGCGGGCCAGGCCACAGGTCCGGTCCGACCTGGCTGCGCGCGACAACTGGCGTCGGGAGCATGCCGTGACGCGGACCGAAGTATGCCGGCCGACTCAGGCCGGGCGCGGCCGGGGCGACCTCCGGTATGACATCCGCCTGTGGCGGACGGGCAGCCGCCGGCACCCGGCCCGCCACTCGGATGTGCACCACCTCCACGGGGCCGCCTTCGGCGCGATGGCCATAGGTGCGTTCGTGCTCGCCGGAAAAACGCTCGTCGAGCTCGTGCAGCACAGTCTGGTCGACGGGTGCCGAAATCGGCAGCGACAACTCGAACGACTGGCCGGCGTAGTGCACGTCGATCGTGCGCCTGAGCTCCACATCGCCCGCGGCGTGACCATCACCCACCAGGATGTCGGTCGCGCGCTGCTCCAGCTCGCGATAGGCCGCCTCGAGTGCGTCCGGTGTCAGCTCACTGGTGAGGCGCAGGAACGAGCGGGCCGCGTGCTGAGCTGGGTCCGCGGCCAGCAGCCCGAAGGCGCTGAACACCCCTGGCGCGGGTGGGACGACGACCAGCGGCACGCCCAGCTCGAGGGCGGCCGATACAGCGTGCAGCGGTCCGTTGCCGCCATACGCGACGATCGCAAACCCGCGTGGATCGCGGCCACGTTCCGACGAAATCGCCCTGACCGCGCGGACCATGCTGCCCAGGGCAATCTGGTGGACGCCATACGCGGCAACGAGGAGATCCAGACCGAGCGGTTGGGCCACCCGCTCGCGGAAGACTCGCTCTGCCAGAGCCCGATCTACGGGTAGCTGGCCTCCCAGCAACGCTGTTGGATTGAGATAGCCCAGTAACAAATTGGCGTCAGTGAGAGTTGGCTGGCAACCGCCGAGTGCGTAACACACCGGTCCCGGCGCGGCGCCGGCGCTTTCTGGTCCGACGTGCACCGCGCCGGCCGCGTCGATGGTGACCAGGCTGCCGCCGCCGGCACCCACCTCGGCGATATCGATCGCCGGAGCGCGCAGCTTGTAACCCGCGCCGGTGTTGAGCCGGTTGCCGATGTTCAAACCGGCGGCAACCTCATACTCGAACGCGCGATGCAACTGGCCGGATTCGATGATGGACGCCTTGGCGGTCGTGCCGCCCATGTCCAGGGCGATCACATCCGCCAAGCCGCACTCCCGCGCCAGGTCGAGGGCTGCGATGACACCCCCGGCCGGCCCCGACTCGACGATGTGGATCGGCCGCGCGCTCGCCGCCGGTGCGGACATGACGCCACCGTTTGACTGCATGACGTGGAGGGGCGCGTGCACGCCGGTGGAAGCCAATCCCTCCGCCAGTCCGGCCAGGTAGCTGCTGGCGACCGGTTGCAGGTAGGCGTTGATAACGGTGGTGCTCATGCGTTCGTACTCGCCAATCTCCGGCAGCACCTCGCACGACACGGAGATCGGCAGCTGCGGAGCCAGCTGGGTCACGATTTCGCGGACCCGAAGCTCGTGGTCCGGATTGGCATAGCTGTGGATCAGACACACCGCCAGTGACTGGATGTCGTCCGCCAGCAGTGCGCGCATTGCCTCGTGGACCGAAGCTTCGTCCAGTGGCTCAACGATGCAGCCGTTGCGATCCAGCCGCTCGACGACCTCGCGGCGACGGCGACGCTCGACCAGCGGCGGCGGCTTCATCCACGTCAAGTCGTATAACCGCGGGTAACGCATGCGACCGATCTCCAGCGCGTCGCGAAAACCGTGCGTGGTGATCAGACCGGTGCGCGCACCCTTGCCTTCGAGGATCGCATTCGAGCACACCGTGGTGCCGTGGACCACCTCGGCGACGCGCTCGGGCTGGAGACGGCCCTGGGCGGTCAAGTCGTTGATGGCGGTCACGATCGCGCGCCCGTAGTCGTCTGGGGTGGACAGAACCTTGTGGGTCACGATTGTCCCATCAGCCCCGAGCAACACCAGGTCGGTGAACGTGCCGCCGATGTCGACGCCCAGACGGTACGCGCGCTCCATCTGCACGCGGCTTAGCCGGCGAGCACCGCGCGCAGCCGCGCCAGCAGGACGGGCACCGCGGCATCGTCCAGGCCGAACGCGAGCAGGACGAGCGCGCCCTCGTGCAGGCGACCTTCATTCACATACACCGCCGGTGAGCCGGCCCTCAGCCGGCGGTCGACCTCAAAGGCCGTCAGAGCTAGGCGGACTTCGTCGAGCCGCACCTCGAGCACCGGGGTACGGTCCTCGTCGGGCGCACCGGTGAGCCGAGTCGTGACGGCTGGGATGTCCGCCAGTCCATCGGCGACGGTCTGCAGGTAGGCATGGTAACGACGGATGTCGGCGCGGTAGTCGCCCGCGGCAAAGCAGCGCAGCGCCACCAGCAGGGCGACGATCTCCTCGCGCGCGACCTTGAAGCCGCGGCCGACGCCGTGGCGCGGCAAGCCCACGAGCCGGGTACGGTCGATCAGATTGGCCGGCGGGTCCCAGGTCGACCAGTGCTCATCGAGGTCGAGGTGCTGCAACGCCACCGACATGATCAGGTCGCGCCGGCCGGCCAGGATACCGCTGCTCTGCGGTCCTCTCAGGCCCTTGCCGCCGCTGAAGGCCACCAGGTCCGCCCCGGCGTCGATGAACCGGCGCAAATTACTGGCCGGCGGGAGCTGCCCAGCGGCGTCGACGATCAGCGGCACGCCGTGGCGCCGACAGGCAGCGGCGACTTCCTCGGGCGGCGGTTGGCTGTCGGGCGTAGCAAAGTACGCGACAGCCACGGTCTGGTCGGACAACGCGGCTTCGATCTCCCACGTCTCGGTGCGGCGGACGCCAGCGCCAGCGACCTGCTCATTCATGCCGACCTCGATCAGCCGCGCGCCGGCCGTGCGCAGCGCGTGATCGTAGCCGTTACGCTGCTCGCGGCAGACGACGATCTCGTTCGGCAGCCCGCTGGTGTCTGGCAAGCGGTCCATGCGCGCCGGATCCAGTCCGGCCAGGCACGCGGCGGCGGCCAGCGTGAGGCCCGCGGCGGCGCCAGATGTCACGTAGCCGGCCTCAGCGCCCGTGACTTCAGCGATGATGCTGCTGGCGACGCCTTGCAGCCGATCGAGCGGGACGCAGGCCTTTGCTGCCTCGATCATGGCCGCCGCCGCGGCCGGATGCATGAGCGGCCCACCGACGCGGGTCGAGGTACCCGCCGCATTGATGATCGGCTGCAGGCCCAGGTCGGTATACACACTCATGCGGTCGGACGGATAGTACGTGGGTCCCTCACGCTGCCGGCGCCGACGGAACATTGGCAGCGGAGCTGACCGGTATCCCATCGCAAACCCTATGGATCACTGGGCGCCACTATCTGCCCTCAAGTTGGTCGGGGAGCCGGGACTTGAACCCGGGACCTCGCGCTCCCGAAGCGCGCGCGCTACCAAGCTGCGCTACTCCCCGTGTATGTGCGGGACAGTGTACCCAAGCGTTCTGACGGGTGGCCAATCGCAGCGCTAGGCGCGTGCGGCCGAGACTCGCCGCTTTGCTTCGGCCCAGACCGAATCGAGGTCTGCAAGTGAACGTTCTTTCAGGCTAAGCCAGTTGCGTTCGCGGGCGATCTGCTCGACCGCGGCGAAGCGCTCGGCGAACTTGCGATTGGCCGCGCGCAGGGCCTCTTCGGGGTCGACGCCGTCGTGCTGGGCCAGCTTGGCCAGGATGTAGAGCAAGTCACCGAGCTCCTCACGGCGCTCGTCCAGTGTGGCGGCGGCGAGGAGCTCGGCCAGCTCCTCGCGTACCTTGTCGAGCGTGCCGTCACGGGTCGGCCAATCGAAGCCAGCCTTGGCGGCTTTGCGCGCCAGCTCGGCGGCGCGTTTGAGCTGCGGCAGGCTCTTCGACACGCCATCAAGGGCCGAGGCGGGCGGCGGCTGGTGGACGCGTTCGGCAGCTTTGAGCTGGTCCCAGTTGCGCACGACGTCGCGCGCGCCGCTGACCTGCACATCACCGAAGACGTGCGGATGCCGCCGCACCAGCTTTTCCGAGAGCGTGCGCACGACGTCGTTCCACTCGAACTCGTCGCTCTGATCGGCGACCTCGGCGTGCAGCGCCACCTGCAGCAGCAGATCGCCCAATTCGTCGGCAAGGCTGGCCGGCTCGTCGGCCTCGATGGCATCCACCACTTCGTAGGCTTCTTCGATGACGTACGGGATCAAGGTCTGGTGGGTCTGCTCGAGGTCCCACGGGCAGCCAATCTCCGGCGCGCGCAGACGGGCCACGATCGCGCGCAGGCCATGGGCCGAACCGGTTGGCAAGTACCCGACCACCGCTGGGAGCACGGCGTGGGTCAAGTGATCGAAGTCAATGCGGGCGCGGTCCAGCTCGGCGAGCGTTCCTCGTTCGACCTGTACGTCGTCGAGACCAGCGTGGTGGACCAGGACCACCTCGTGCTCGGGCGGATACACCCGCTGCAAGGCCAATTTCAGATCGCTCGCCACCCGCGGGCTGAAGACGCCCGTCACGACGGCGGGCCAGCATGGGTTCAGCTCGATCAAAAGCTCGATCCCACTACCACCCAGGGATGTCGCTTCGACCATCTGAGCGCCGTCAGCCGCTGCGAGCCCCGCCGCGGCCAGCGCGCCTACGCCCAGTGGTACGCCGGGCACCACCTCAACAACGGCACCACCTTCGCGCAGCGTTGTCAGCACCGCCTCGCCGAGGACGCCATCGCCAGGCACGCCCAGGACCACATCGCTTTCGGCGGCTTCGAGGAGGCGCTCGGCCATCGCCATTTCAACATCAGCCAGTGATTCGGATCGTTCGTAAAGGTCGTCGAAGCTCTGCCACTCCACGCCTTCGAGCACCCGTTCGAGATTTGGGAAAAACCGTGTGCGCACAAACGCGCGCGCCCCGGGCAGCCGTAATCGTGCCAAAGCGGCGGGAGTAACCCAGTCCAAAGGCCCAGGGCCGAGGCCGACGACCGAGACGCGCATAGCGCTTACTCTACTGGCCTCTCTCAAGCCGATTCCTTCGCCAGGCGCGTAATTGTAGAACATGTGTGCTACAGCTCTGTATACTCCGTATTGATGGTCAGGCCCGATTCGTTGTCCGGCTTGTGGAAGGCGGAGCACATCTAATGCTGGTGGGCCGTCGCTACCGCCTGAATCTGGATTCCGAACAGTCCGCGTATGCCGACAGAGTGGGCGTCATCTGTCGGGCGCTGTGGAATGCGGCGCTCGAACAGCGGCGCATCGCAGGGCGCCAGGGCACGTGGCTGTCGTACTTCGACCAGCGCCGAGAGTTGGTCGAAGCGAAGGTCACGGAGGTGTGGCTGGCTGAGGCGCCGTCGCACTGTCTAATCGAAGTGCTGCGCGACTTGGACCGCGCTTGCCGTCGACATGGGTGCTTCCAAGTGCACTGGCGTGCTAAGCGACAATGGACGCCGTCGTTTCGTTTTCCGGACAACAAGAAGCTCAGTGTGCCGAAGCGCATCGGCAAGCGGTGGGGCGAGGTGCGCCTGCCCAAGTTTGGCGCGGTCCGTTTTCGCTGGACACGTCCGCTTGGTGGCATGGTTCGCAATGCGACGGTCCTACGCCAGGGAAAACATTGGTATGTCGCATTTTGCGTCGAGGACGACCAAGAGGAGGTCCCACCGAACGGACTTCCCGCAGTGGGCGTTGATCGCGGGATTGTCGTCCCCGTGGCCACGAGCGACGGTAAATATTTCCACGGGGTAGGCATGAGGCCTGGAGAGTGGCGTCATTTGCATGCTCTTCAGCGTCGTCTGGCCCGTCAGAAGCGAGGCTCGAATCGTCGACGGCGCACTGTGCGTGCGATTGGCCGAGTCTTCGAGCGAGCGCGGCATCGTCGAGTCAACTTCGCCCACCAGACGGCGCACCAGTTGACCACCACCCATGGGTTGGTCGTTCTGGAAGATCTGCACGTGACAAACATGGCTGCTTCGGCCAAAGGGACGATCGCACGGCCTGGTACGAACGTGCGCCAGAAGGCGGGACTCAACCGCGCCATTCTCGACAAGTCCTGGGCACGACTGCGGCTAACCATCGAGTGGCACGGGCGGAAGAACGGCTGCCAGGTTGTTGCCGTCCCTGCAGCCTACACGTCGCAAACCTGTTCTCGTTGTAGGCATTGCGCAGCGGAGTCGCGTGAGAGCCAAGCGTGTTTCTGCTGTGTCGCCTGCGGGTACCATGAGAACGCCGACGTGAATGCTGCAAAGAACATTCTGGCCGCCGGGCTGGCGGCATCTGGGCGTGGAGGCTTGGCCGTCGGGCCGCCAATGAAGCGCCAACCACCCAAGAGGGATGTGGCGCATGCCGCAGCCTGATCGGGAATCCCCCGCCACAAGGCAGGGGGTGGATGCCAACAAGTCCCTGCGCATCAAGGAGATGCTCGTTACCCCTGTTGCCTGCCCCGACCCGCCGCTGCTCAATCACTCGGGCGTCCATGAGCCAGTCTTTCTGCGGGCCATCGTCCGCCTGCGCACTGAAGATGGGCTAGAAGGGGTCGGCGAGGGGCCGGGCGGCGGCTTATACGTCCAGCAATTGCGCGCGGCCGCGCGGCACGTTGTGGGCGAGGACGCGTACCACCTCGAGGCGCTCCGCGTGCTTGTGCGCGACCCGCACGTCTTTTCGACCATCGAAGTGGCGCTGCTGGACCTGATCGGCAAGGCCACCGGCCGGGCGGTGTACGACCTGCTCGGCGGACCGGCGCGGCGGCGAGTTCCGTTCTCGGCGTACCTCTTCTTCAAAGAAGCCGGCGACGACGAATTTGGCCAGGCGCTGACCCCTGCAGAGCTGGTCAAACAAGCCGAGAAGTTCGCCGAACGCTTCGGTATGACCGTGTTCAAGGTCAAGGGCGGGGTGTTCGACCCTGACGTCGAAGTCGAGACCGTGAAGCTCATGCGCGAGCGCTTCGGCCCGCGGGCTGGGCTACGCATTGATCCCAATGCGGCGTGGTCGGTCGAAACGTCCATCCGCGTCGCGGAAAAACTGCGCGATGTCGATCTGGAGTACCTCGAGGACCCCACCCATGGCATCGAGGGCATGTCCCAGGTGGCCCTGCATACTCCTATTCCACTCAGCACGAACATGTGCGTGACGGCGTTCGATCACATCGCCCTCGGCTTCCGCACGCGCGCTGTCCAGGTGGTGCTGGGCGACCATCACGGCTGGGGTGGCTTGACCGCATTCCGCCACCTGGGCGTGATCTGCAAGACGCTCGGCTGGGGCCTATCGCAGCATTCGAACAGCCATCTCGGGATCAGCTTCGCGGCGATGATCCACGCTGGCGCGGCCATCCCGAATCTGCTCTATGCCAGCGACACGCACTACCCGTGGAACGCCGCCTCGGACATCGTCCACGAGACCGAGCTCTTCCAGTTCAAGGACGGCTGCATAGACCTGTGGGACCGCCCCGGCCTGGGCGTGACCATCGACGAAGATCGCCTGGCCGCCGCCGCAGACGCGTACACTCAGCGTGGCTCAGCGCTCGGGCGCGACGACGTGGGTGCGATGCGCCAGCGTCGCCCAGATTGGCTGCCACACATGCCCAGGTGGTAATGAGGGGTTAGGGCCGCGAGGTGTGAACTGGTTCACAGCCAAAGGCGGTCCGTGAGGCGCACGATGGGGACAACCAGCTCGCAACGAGAGGCGGTTCCCGTCCGATGATCCAGTCCGTTCAGCTTCAGAAGGCCCGAATTCCGGCGCTCGCGCTCGGTTCCCTGGCACTTGTGGCGCTTGGCGCGACCGCCCTGCCTCGCCTGACCGGTAGCGCCCCCGCACCAGTCACGATCGTCGCCAACGCACCCGCGATCGCGTTCGAACAGCGACCACTTGTTGTTCAGCCTCAGGCGAGCAGCACCGCTTGTGGCGCCGGCGCGTATGTCAGCGGCGATGTTGCCGGTGACACCTCGCCAACCGAGATCTACGCCGCCATGTGCGGAGGCCGCCCCTAGCCCCTAGCCCCTAACCCCTAGCCCCTAACCCCTAACCCCCTAGCTCCTAACCCCTGACCGGGTACACTTGGCCGGCCTCACGCTGTCTGCCGATGCTCGACCCGTCGCCCGTTGCTTCCAATCTCGACAAGACGCTGGGCTATTCGTTCCGTGATCCGTCGCTTCTGCAAGCGGCGCTTATCCACACCTCATACGTCAACGAGCGGCCCGGCCGCGGCCTCGAAGCGAACGAACGGCTCGAGTTCCTGGGCGACGCCGTGCTCGGGGTGATCGTCGCGCACCGGCTGTACGAGCTGCGCCCCGAATCCCCGTGGTGGCGGTCGCGAGCGGCCGGCGCTGCTTTCTCGGGCGTTTGAGTCGGTAGTCGGCGCCGTCTATCTCGACGGCGGTCTCGAGGCCGCGCGGACGGTCCTGTTGCCACTGGTTGACCAGGAGATTCAGGTGGGCTTCAGTCCGCAGCGCGTCGTCGATGCCAAGTCGCGCCTGCAGCAAGTCACCCAGGCCCGCTTCGAGTCGACGCCGGTCTACAACATAGTCGACCACAGTGGCCCCGGCCACGCCCCGTTGTTCGTCGTCGAAGTCAAAGCCGGGCCCGAGATTCTCGCCCGCGGCAGCGGCCATTCGAAACGTGCTGCCCAGCAAGCCGCGGCGCACGCCGCGCTGCAGCAACTCGACGTCAAAGAGGGCTACGAGGAGCCGCTGGACGAATTAGAGGACGCCGACTAGCCCCGCGGCTGGCATACTTCGAGCAGTTTGTTTCTTCGGCGCCTGGACCTGGTCGGCTTCAAATCGTTCGCCGCGCGCACTTCGACCGAGCTCCTGCCCGGCATCGTCGTCATCGTCGGCCCGAATGGTTCCGGCAAGTCGAATATTGCCGACGGCGTGCTGTGGGTTCTGGGCGAGCAGTCGGCGAAGGCGGTCAGGGCGCGCAAGCCGGAGGAAGTAATTTTCGCGGGGTCGGCGGCGCGCCAGCCGTTGGGCATGGCCGAGGTGTCGCTGGTGCTCGACAACGCCGACGGCAGCCTGCCGATCGAGTTCGGCGAAGTCCGCGTCACGCGGCGGCTGTATCGCTCGGGCGACAGCGAATACCTGCTCAATGGGTCGCGGGTGCGCCTGAAGGACATCACCCAGCTGCTGCTCCACGCCGGCCTGAGCCCGGACAGTTACACGGTCATCGGCCAGGGCTCGATCGACGAGCTGATCCTGCAGCGGCCCGACGAGCGCCGGGTGGCCTTCGAGAATGCCGCCGACATCCGCCGCCATCAGCTGCGACTGAACGACACGCGGTCCAAGCTGACCGCGACCGAGGGCAACCTGGTGCGCGTGCAGGACGTCCTGGCCGAGCTCACGCCGCACGTCCGCCGGCTGAAGACCCAGGCTGATCGCGCCGAGCGCGCCGAGGCTTTTCGCACGGAGCTGCACGATCTGCTCTTGCGCTCGTATCGCGCGAGATTGATTCGGGCCCATGCCGAGCGTCGCCAGGCCGACGAAGATCTCCTGACCGCAACCACGGCTGCGCAGCAGGCCGAAGCCGAAAGCCTGGCCGGCGAGCAGGGATTGAAGGCGCTCGACGAACGTCTGGCCGCGCTCGACGAACGTCTCTCCGTACTGCGCCCGCGCGCCGACGGGTTTCGCGAGCAGGCGCGTGTTGCCGAACGCAGCCTGGCCGTTACCCGCGAGCGCAATGCCGGCCTGGGCGAGCAGCGGACCACGCTCGAGGCTGATCTGGCCCGGCTGCAAGGTCTGCTCGACCGTCTCGCCGAGGAGGAACGCGAGGCAGCGCACGCCGCGGGCGAGTCTCCCGAAACCTCTGGCGAACCTGACCAGCTGGCCGAAGTCCGCGCCAAATTGCAGCTCGAGGTCGAAGCTTTCGACGCGGCGCAGGCCGAACGCGCGCGCATGCAGCAGACAGTCGAGGGCGTCGATCGGCGGATCGGCGAAGCCGAGGCGCGTCTGGCGCGCACCGAACAGCAGCAGCAGTCGCTCCAGGCCAATCTGGCCGTCGATCAAGCCCGCCAGGGCGATCGTGCCGCACGCCTCGCAACCCTGGAGGAGAACCTCGCGCGCATTAAAGCCGAGACTGCCAGCGACGGCGAACGCCTGGAGCAAAGCCGCGCCAAACTGGCCGCGACCGAAGAGGCCCGCCAGGCGGCCATGGCCACGCTCGACCAGGCACGCGAGATGCTGCGGTCGACCAGCCAGCAAGCCGATCGTCTGCAGGGTGCCCTGGCTGCGCTGGGCGCGGCCGACCTGAGCCGGCGCGATGACGCCGATTTGCCGGCGGACTGGCAAGCTGTGCTGCACGACCTGCCGGTGCTCGGCCTGGCGCGCGAGCTGGCCGAGCAGATTCGGCCCATCGACCTGCTCCTTGGCGGCTATTTGCGCCGCATCGTTGTGTTGGACGGCGACGACCCGGCGCGCGAAGCGCACCGGCGGCTGACCACGCACCTGAAGCCTGATGCGCCGGCGTGGGCGGTCCTGTCGATGAGTGGCCTGCTGCTGGCGTCCACAGGCGAGCGACCCCTGGAAGTCGTCGGCGACGAGGGTCAATCGGTCCTGGCCAATTGGTCACAGCAGGTGCGCCAATTGGAACAGGAGCGGACCGAGGCCGAAACGCGCCGCCGCGCAGCGATCGTGGCCGTCCAGACGGCCCGAGATGGTGTGGACGACGCCGACGACAAAACCCGAGCGGCGCGGGTCGCCCTGGGCGACGTCGAGGCACACCTGGCCGAGCTGCGCCGTGCCGAATCTTCTTCCCGCGCGGAGCTCAATCAGGTCCGCACCGAGCACGATCGTTCAGCCCACGCCGCTGCGCAGCGAGTTGACGAGCAGGGCCGCGCCACGACTCGGGCGGAGGCGACGCGCACCGAGCTGGCCAAAACTCGCCTCGAACGCGCTGCCCTGGCGGAGAGTTTGCGCGTCCTCGACGAGCGGGCTGCTGCGTTGGGCGAACACGTGAGCACGGTGCGCACCGAGTTGGCGGCGCTCGAAGCCGCGGCCGGCCGACGCGAGGCCGAGCGCGCGGCACGGCAGGCGCTGCACGCGCGCATCCAGTCGGAAATGGCGTCGAACGAGGCTGGCCGCGAGCTGGCCCAGGTCCGCCTGGCTCAGCTTGACGATCAGCGAGTTGAGCTGGCCGAGCGCGAGACGGAGCTCACGCGAGAGCTGGAGTCGATTCTGGGCGAGATCGAGCCGCTCGAAAACGAGCTGGCTTTGGCCGAGCAGCGCCGGCTAGAGCTGGTGGCCGAGCGACAGCTTATTGAGCAGCGGCTGGTCGTCCTGCGCGCGGCCGAGCGCAGCGCACGCGAGAGTCGCGAAGCGCGGCACGTCGCGGCTCAGCGCGCGGGCGATGAGCTCGAGCGGCTCAATGCCGAGATCGACGAAACCGCCGAGCTCGAAGGCGAGCTGGCTGGCGGCCGGGCGTGGGCCGAACAGCTGCGGCTGCGGTTTGGCTTCGACGACGCTTCCGAGGATCCCGAACGGTTCGATTTCGACGGCGCGCGGCGGCGCATTGCTACGCTCCAGCGCGAGCTGCGCGCCGTGGGTGGCGTGGCCGAATCGGTCATCGCCGAATATCGCGAGCTGAGCGAACGGCACGCGTTTCTGGAGCACCAGTCGGCCGACCTGCGCGCGGCGATGGCCGAGCTTCATTCGGCGTCGGGCGAGCTCGAGGCGCACATGCGCGAACGGTTCGCGGCAGTATTCAGCGCGACCCAGGCGGCCTTTCAGGAATGTTTTTCAGAGCTGTTCGGCGGCGGGGAAGCACGGTTGGTGCTAACTGAGCCCGATGATCTGCTGCGTACGGGCATCGAAATCGTGGCTCGACCGCCGGGCAAGAAGCTTCAAGGGCTCTTGTCATTGAGCGGTGGCGAGCGGGCACTGACGATCGTGTCCCTACTTTTTGGGTTGCTCAAGATCAATCCGACGCCGTTCTGCGTCCTCGACGAGGTCGACGCTGCCTTGGATGAAGCCAACGTCCAGCGCTTCGCGAATCTCCTGGCCACCTTTGCCCAGCGCATACAATTTATCGTCGTCACCCACAACCGAGCGACGATGGACAAAGCTGATGCGCTCTACGGCGTCAGCATGGATGCGCAGGGTGTGTCACACATCTTCTCCGTCCGCCCACGGGACGTTGCCGACGAGAGCCGACACGAGGCAGTCAGCGGGATTTCATCGTGAGTGTCTCGCCAGCACGTAATACGGGTTATGGGGGCTGCGCCCCCCTGGGGCCAGTCGTTGCTGCGCTCGTGCCTCGCTCCGCACTCCTTCCCGCCCCCACCCCCCGCGTACGTGCTATCCGCACCCGGAACACCCTTCACACCGATACGGATATACGGATACATTTCGCCTCGTTGCATCGCCGAGCGTTTCGGAATCTGGAGGGTACAAGCCCGGCGAAGCCCCATCATGCGGGGGGTGGGGGCGGGAAGGAGTGCGGAGCGAGGCACGAGCGCAGCAACGACTGGCCCCAGGGGGGCGCAGCCCCCATAACCCGGATGTTAAAGAGCCAAGAACGCCGTTGATCCTCAGCCGGTGGTTCAAGCTCGACAAGGGCGTCGAAAAGTCGCGTGAAGGGATCTTCGCGCGGATCGCGTCTGTTTTTGAACAGCCACGACCCATTGACGATGCGCTCTGGGACGAGCTCGAAGAGCTCTTGCTGCAGGCCGACGTCGGCGTCCACACCACCGATCAGCTGCTGGAGATCCTTAGAAACGAAGTCGAACTTGGGAACGCCAGCAACTCGAAGGACCTCTACCGGCTCCTGCAGGAGGAGCTGGTCCTGAGCCTGAGCGAGATCGCGCCCGCCGAGCCCACGGAGATGCTCGCCCCAGAGGGCGAGCTCGCCGTACTCCTGGTGGTGGGTGTCAACGGAGTCGGCAAGACCACCAGCATTGCCAAGCTGGCCGACTACTGGAAGCGCCAGGGCCAACGGGTGATGCTCGCGGCGGGCGATACGTTCCGCGCCGCGGCGATCGATCAGCTCAAGCTGTGGGGCGAGCGGGTCGGCGTGCCCGTTGTTGCCCAGAACCCGGGCTCCGATCCGGGCTCCGTCGTGTTTGATGCAGTGGTCGCCGCCCGCGCGCGCGGCACAGACCTGCTCATCGTCGATACCGCCGGCCGGCTGCA
>WNFC01004611.1_pt1 | contig 17182 bp, 19 predicted proteins | sample 5400541 | NCBI WGS metagenome assembly WNFC01 (sample SAMN13153342, study PRJNA577476) | soil metagenome | isolation source: 120 cm saprolite under Douglas fir tree site 2 hole 2 replicate 1 | place: USA:California | collected 2015-04-18
ACCTTCTATAGACTTGTAGACTTATCTCTTCAATACGAGCCAAGGAATGGAGACCACCCGACTTGGAGCAAGTCGCACCAGCATTGCATTGGGCTCACAGCTTTGAGGGAGAATTAAAGCCAAATCTCGCTTCCATGTATTTAAGTCGCTGCCACACGCCAGCACCCCAAACTTGAGGATCAGGAGCTTTCTCTATTCTCTTCTTTCAATCCCCCCCAACTCCGAAGGTTGCCCATCCGAGCGAACAGACGGAATATGGGCTATCCCCCGACTTGGCATACAATATTTGTAAGACCCGAAGAATCTCCTCTCCTTTCTCAGCGTGTGACACAACAGAGCTGGCCTCGCCGTTTGTGCGAGAGAAAGTCCGACGACTCTTTTTCAGCTGCCACATTATCAATGCGTTTCTGTACTTCCCGTGTTCATACGATGCCAAACATCTGCACGTCATTGATCCCAAGCGCGGTGCCTTGTATGCCGTGACGCTTGAAGACCCTCACTTCAATTGCGTACCGAGAATATGCCGTCGGCACACTCCTATCATTAAATTCTCTGCCCTTGGGGTACGTATGTAGAACCCGCGACACCTGATCCACCGCCAGGTCTCTGCTCGAGAGAAAATACCCCATTTTTTGCCGCCCAAGACTTGATTTAGTATCCCCAGGGCCATTCCCAGCGATCGAGTGATCGAACAACGTGCGGCCTGTGAGCGGCAGGAAGTTCAGGCCGGTTCACCTCCCTTCCACTTCCCTTCCGCGAGAACGTTCGCACTCGGTAAGACCGACGAGCTTAAGCTTCGTCCAAGGGAGCGGACGAAGTCCGTTCGGGTGTTCGCATACGGATATTAAGAGATCTCATCTTCTGAATTCATATAGTGCCGCGCGCATATCTTCGTCAGTTCTTCGTCTCTGCACGCGTCTCCACTTGCCCACTTTGATGTATGTGTATGGCCCAACCTACTGCAATAGCGTCGGGCTCTTTTCGTCCTGCTTGGGCAGCGCATGGATGGATGTCATTTGGAACGGATACGATCAGTTCACACCCCGCTTGGTTCTTGCGGACCATGTATCGGGGACCCGTTTTGAGGCGGCGAAAGGGACAATTCAATTTGGTTCGAACACGGGAGAAACCGACCAGCGAGTACCACCATCACGCAAGCCAGTTTCATCATAATTTTTTTTTCGATTCCGTTAGCAGGTGCCTTGGGCACCACAGCCCCATAACACGCTACCAGCTGATACATTGCCTTCCATCATTAACAATTTTACCATTCCTGGTGTAGGGATGACTATTCTTTGGTGAAATAGCAAACTGTATCTCCATATAAGGTCCGGTCCCGGCCCAGGCCTTCGGTGGAGCCCCCGGCACGGTCCGTGCGAAATGAAACGTCTCAGATGTGATGTGAAGAGCTGGACAGGGTGGAACACAAGACGCCGCACAGTACTAGTGCTCGAAGAGTATCAGTTAGTATCAATATTAATGCAGTACACTACAAGACGTGTCATGAGCGTCCATATCGTATTTTCAGTTGTGAAGTTCGCGCATCGTACCACCGCTACGTCCTCCAGTGGAAATACGTCGGCCGCCTGCGCCTCGGCATTATAGCTGTCCGTTGCGCGCGCTCTCTCACGGACAGCGTCCACAATTGCTGTGCCGCTCAGTCGTTGACAATGAATCAACTCCAGACTTCGGAGCCTTGGCAGTAGCATTGTGCCATTCGCGTCCGGCGCGAGCATACGCACAACTCGATCTGCCATGTCGCTCGCGACAATCCTGAAGTCCGTCAATGACTGCGCATGGGAGAAAAGCCATGTAAAGTCCTTTGTTCGCATGTCTGCATAGTCCATCTCTAGCACACGCAACGGTGGGGAACTGCGACTCAAAAGGCTACGGATGCCCATGCCTGTCGCGTGGTCGCTATACGGTGACTGGGAGTAATCAGAAAATTCATCATCCGAATCCCCATCCTCGAGGGCGCATTCGAAGCCAAATGCTAGTGAGCTGGAGGGTGGATGAGAATCCCCTGCAGGTGTGGGAGAGGAAGGGTGCCCGCTTGCGCTTGCGTGTGATTCGACACTGGGGCTCTGAGAGGGAACCAAAGACGAGTCGATCGACTCGCGCGAAGGAAGAGGAAGGTATGGGTTTAGAACAGCAAAGTCAAAGTCAACGTTGAGGTGTTCGAGGTAGAGCTCCCGCAAAGCGGGAGTGTGAAGATATGAAAGTAAAATGCGCGTGGCAAGTGTGCGATGCAAGACTAGAGAGCGCAATCGCGGGAGTGAGACGATGGGCGGCGGGTGTCGGATGTCCTCGGAGGTGATCTCTAGTTCCAACATAGACCCCGTGAATGAGAAAAACTCAAGCTCGGGGCAAACTGTGAGGAACCGAAGAAGATCGTCGGGGCGTATGTTCATGGTTAATTGACTCGCAGTAATTGAGAGGGTCACGAAGCGGAGTGGGTTCAGGGAGAGGGGAGAGGGTAGCTTGGAGAGCACAACCGTCATGAATAGGAGATTAGAAGTCAAGGAAATCGTGTAAGGTTTGAATGTGCCGGGGGGGTTAGCGTCCTCCGTCGCAGCTGCCTGTGCTTGAATATTTTCTGTCATCGCATCCATCTCTGCTGGGTCGAGAAGGTCGATGTCGAGTTCTTCCAGCTTCGGTTCTCCATTTCCTCTGTCCCAGAACTCAGCGAAATGGACGGCCTCCTCCTTCGCACCTCCAATGGTGCATGAACGCCATCTGCTTAAATGATTCAGGAAAGGCGAGAGTAGAGGGAGAAGGCTATCCCTCGACACGATGTTGATGTCTACATCAAATGGGAGACCACAGCTGCGCGCAAGGTAGAAATTGGCGATGCGATTTGCGAGGTAGAAAGACAGGGACCGATCATCGAGAACGATGAACTGGAAGAGGCACGGGGAATGGTCTGTGATGGTCTTCCAGAATCGGCAGACCTTACCGAGTGTAACTGCGGTGAGGGCGGCCGAGTGGGTACACCAAGTGAATATATCAACGAGCAATTCAGTCGGGAGGCGCTCCATACGGTATGCACGAGGTGCGCGTCGGACGCGGGGAGGTGACTTGTAATTAAGTGGCTATTAAGTCTTTATCACACGTTATTATGTAATTACTTGAACTGCAAATTTGTGGCTGTCGGGCTTCGAATTACAAGCAAACTCTAATAAATCATCAACATCCAGTACTCTGCAATTACCTTTCACAAAATGCCCGGCGTACGCGATATCAGGTGCGTCCTCTTACCTTGCTCCTTGAAATACATCTTATCCTATCGCATTATGCAGTGCAGAGGCCTTTATTGCTGCATACGCATCTCATCTTAAGCGATCGGGCAAGCTTGAGGTTCCAACTTGGGTTGACATTGTCAAAACCGGCGCGTACAAGGAGCTTGCACCCTATGATCCGGATTGGTACTATGTCCGTGCTGGTGCGTTTATACACATGAGCTTTTGGTTGTGTTCCGCCACGCTGACTTCATTGAAGCCGCTGTAGCACGGCATATCTACCTTCGCAAAGACGTTGGAATTGGTGCTCTCGCAAAACTTCACGGAGGTCGCAACCGTCGCGGGAACCGACCCTCACATCATGGAGATGCTTCTTCCTCTGTCCAGCGTAAAATTTGCCAATCACTAGAGAAGATTGGCGTACTCGAACAAGGTCCTAATGGCGGACGTCGCATTTCACAAGATGGACAGCGAGACCTCGACCGCATCGCTACCGCCGTCGTCGAGGCGGCACGGGAAGAGGAAGAAGAGGAGGAAGAGGAAGAGGAGGAAGAAGATGAGGAATAATCATGACGCCTCTCGCTATCTTGCCGCGGCGCGTAATCCTTTAACACTTATGATTGCATGCCCCAATCACAAGGTTATGCCTCCGACGTGCCTCTCGAAGAGGTGCATGTTGTATTTCCATGCGATTCATACTAATCATCCGCTGTAAATCGTGGCGGGTAGGGTTGACGGGCTTCCTTCGGCTGACCTCTACGAGCTGTGTTTCCCGGTATTTCTTTGCTGCGCTATTCCCGTTGTGATTTATGCAAGTCCATTCGAGGCTGAACTGCGTGGGTCATGGGGGGTTCGTGGTACATTCAGGCTTGAGTCCAGAGCGCACAATGAATTGGCCTGTCAGCTATTCGGTTGTCATCGATCACCCGCCAGGAAATTGCGAAAAAAATCTGGCAAATGCTAAAGGATACATATGGAATACTGGTCTACGCAACGACGCCTGTGTATGCAAGACTTTGAATATATGTTTCGCGTAGGACAGCCCTACCCCCTGCCCAAAAGCCTCTCACAAGGTCGAGCAGACTGACCAAAGGAGACGCCGATAACCTGAACGGATTAGAGGACAAGATGGACCCGTCGCATGCGACAGCGAGGCCCTCTCGAAGGACCCCATGTTGGCTCGAGGCCGCGAGTAGCGCACAGCCGCCATGGTTCTCGTGTGCGTTCTCTGTTCCCTCGTCGGAAGGGGATATGGGACCAGGAAACAGTGCCGAATGTGCAGGGGAGTGTGTGACGAGATGCAAAGTCTCGTCATCTATGGAAAGAAGGGAAACTAGGACAGAAAGCAGGGGAAGGCGGATACGCGGATGTGGTATGGGAGTGTGTGTCCTTGAACGTGCGGACCTGTGCGATCGTTCCAGCCCTGGCCGCGTCCTCCGGTGGTCGAGTGGACGGCCGTGCATACGGACGAAGAGGGTATCCCTGGGAACTCGGGGAGTAAAATATTCGGGAATGAGATCCCACGGACGGGCGGCTTGCGAGGCATCGTTGTCGTCGTTGGGTGCCCACGACTCGGGCTCGCTTTCGCTTTCGTCGTCCAGTGGGTGCATGGCGGCGTGCGAGGCGCAGGGCCACTCTTCGATGCCGCACTCCGAGTCGTCCGAGTCTGCGTTGACAGAGGCTGGCAGCCGCCGATCGGAGCGCACGCGCTCCCACTGGCAGTCGTGCGTGACGTCCATGCTATTGCTGCGCATGGACCGCGAACTACCGTTTATGCTCTCTTCTTGCGGAATTGGCGTTGACTGTCCAGAAAGCGCGGGGCGCGCGATGCATGCGCCCAAGTGGGGAACCTCCGGAGCGAGAGGACGAGAAAGCGCGTAGAGGGAGTGGCTGCCCATGGATACGGATTCCTGGTAGTCGTTTATATTGCTCTCGACTTGCGAGTTGGACGACCCCACTGAGGCCAAGCGAGCGGTCGGATGTCGCGTTACTCGAGGATAATACTCCATGGCGGACATGGCGAGGGGCCGAGTCGCTCAGGCTGTACTGCAGTACTCCGAGTCGTCGATGATCGGATTCGGCCCGTGTATATGTGCATTACGACACTGCTGCGCTACCACTACCACTACAACACGAGTCAAGCATTAATCTACTCGAGGGACACTTTACAAGAGCGTAACATGGAAACAGTCGCATTACAGCATGTAAGTGCCAGCCATATGTCATCACAATGCTTAGATTTTGCAGGCGCCAAATAAGGAGCATCTCGAATATTTGACGAATCACGGGCAAGGGGTTTACTGGCAGTGGCATATTATGAATCCTATCTTAGCAGGGTTGATCATACGATATCTAGAGGCTGATCACAATAAGATGTACAAAGACATATCGTGGTTAGTCAGGTGGGCCGTAGGCCGTAGGATCACCGCGGTCATGCTCCCCTCACCTCATACTTCAACCCCTCCAATTGCGAGATACTTTTTCTCCCCCGGTGGATAAGCGAGCGGAAGAAATGGTGTAGTGAGACTGCTACGAGAGCAAAGCTCCACCATGCGATATTGGCCAGACCTTGGCCCGTAAGTAAGCAGTAGGTGGGAGCTACTGCAGTGATTGCATAAACTCGCGCATAATTTGGCACGGGGATAGGGATACCCGGCGTAGGGCCATCAAACTGCGCTAGCGCCGCAAGGCCCGACAGGATTACGGTGTGGAGTAATGCAAATGGAATATCAAAGGGTATGCGTGGTGGCTGCGGCTGAGCATTTGAGAGGAACGGGCCAAGTGGGTTTACTCTTCGAAAGAGATATAGAGAGTGTCTGAATTTCCCAACTTCAATGAATTGCCGGAGCAGAAACCAATGGGGACGGACAAGAATGCAAAACTACCCATGACAATACGGAGGCATAACCAAATTTGCCGATCAGATGTATCATTCTCCACCTTCAGCGTCTTTATAACCTCTTCTTGTTCTGAAGGGCGATGTCAGATAGACCAGAAGATGTCGAAGACGCACACCACACGCGCCCACGAGGGCTTACCTTGGTCGTCTAAAATAGCCGCATCTGAGAGTGAGTTGTTTTCGTCGCTTGCAAACGTAAAGGGGGACCTCTTCTTAAGCCCGGCGGCAACTTGCATTGGTGTAATCAAGAAAAAGGTGGGGAATCCCTAGTACTACAGTAGGCCGGGATGACAGCTTAGGCGAGTCAAGTCGGCCCGGTCAGAGCGGCACCCATGCGGCCAGCCCAGCCAGCGATTCATAGCACGCCAAGAAATCGTGTGATGTGCTGCCAATACAACACGTTATTATAATACACGCCTGAAATGACTTGGGTCATGCTTTGCAATTTGAGTCCCATCTCCCATCAGTGAAAGAAGTGCACTAGCCTCCAGCTCATGATATTACTCTGACTCCTGATAATAAGGGAATTCCTGGATCTGCACGTGGCCTGAAATCACTCTTAGCAGAATGTCATCACTTGTCGTCGAAGAGGCTCAATTCGATGATGCTCCTACAGGCATTCACCCTCAGGATGTTCGACAAGGATACAATTATGTTGATGAAACTCCCTTGGAACAGTTAGAAGATAGCTCTGAGGGCAGCGATGATACTCTCTCTGAGGGGTCCGACGATGACTTTACAAGAGTTGAAGATGAAGACTGGGAAATCGCAGAAAGGGGTACGTCTTTGAATCCTTCACCGCTGTATTTCTCTTTTGATATCCCTTCAATAAGACTTTACTAAACAATATAATCGTTTGCGACAGCACCTTGCCGTGAACTCTGGCAATGCAGAAGGCGTGGCTTCCGCAATCAAACAAACGACAGCAGTTGCCCCTCTCCCGGCCGTTAACCGTCCAAAAGCAGCGACACCTTCAAAGTCGCCAGCGTCCGATCAGCTGCTCGCCCTCGCGAAATACTCATCGCGTTTAGCTAAGATCGATATGCCCTACATGATGGGCGTGGGCGTCAATAGAAAGGGCCCCAGCTCATATGCCAACATGAAGGACAAATCGGACCGCGCGACAAATGAGCAGGTGCTCGACCCCCGTACCCGCATCATACTGTTCAAGATGATTGGCCGTGGCTTGATTCACGAGGTTAATGGTTGCGTGAGCACCGGTAAGGAGGTACGGAAGTTCCCAATCGGACGTGCTCGTTGTTGGCTCTGAACAGTGATCTTCGCCAGGCTAATGTCTATCATGCCCTGACGCCCGAGTCTGCGCACCTCGCACTCAAAATATACAAGACTTCCATCCTAGTTTTCAAGGATCGCGACCGGTATGTGACGGGCGAGTACCGCTTTCGCCGTGGCTACAACCGTAAGAACCCTCGAAAGATGGTGCGGTTATGGGCGGAGAAAGAGTTGCGCAATCTTAGGCGACTGCGCGCGGCGGAGATACCTTGTCCCGAGCCCCTCGAGGTTCGCGAGAATGTCCTGGTTATGAGCTTCCTGGGGGACAGTGAAGGATGGTGCGAGGGGGCAACACATTCACTCGACCTACTCGATTGGTGATTTTTACTTACTACAGGGCATCACCACGTCTGAAGGACGCCGAGATCAAAGACCAATCTGTCTACTCTTCTCTGTACGCCGAGCTCGTACTCAACATCCGCAAACTCTTTCACCAATGCAAGCTTGTGCATGCCGATCTCTCTGAATACAACATCCTCTATCACGAGAACCACCTATACATCATCGACGTCTCCCAGAGTGTGGAGCATGACCATCCATCTGCGTTTGACTTTTTGCGCAGCGACATCAAGAACGTGGAGGACTTTTTCGCAAAGATGGGGGTTAGATGTCTCGGTCTGCGTCGCGGTTTCGAGTTTATCGTCAAGGAGAAACTGGACACCACCGACGGGCTCACTGACGAAGATGTGTTCAAGAAATGGCTCGAGCTTGACGCGTTTGATGACATACCCGAGGGCGATACCCCCAAAGCGTCTTCCGGACGATCCGCGCACGAAGATGCCATATTCAAGAAATCGTACATTCCCCGTACTCTCGGCGAACTCTACGATCCCGAGCGCGAAGTGGCGGCCCTCTCGCTTGACGACTGGCAGAAGCCGATTTATGCCGACACGATCGAGCTGGTGCACCCACAGAAAAGGGACCTGGGAGAAGCGGACGACGTACAAATTAACGATGCCGAAGAGTTACCGACCCCATTACCTGAAGACGATTCTCAGGATAGTGCGAGCGATGTCAGCAGCGGAGCAGAAGGTCAAGATATGAAAGCTTTTGAGGACAAGCGTCCACGCGGCCATCGCCACGAGGATCGCGAGTTGAAAAAGGTACATTCTTCCACAGCATCTATATACACACTATCGTCTGACTCTCGCGCCCAGGAGCGGAAGAGGGGCACAAAAGCTGAACAGCGTGAAAGGAGAAAATCGAAGATGCCTAAGGCAGAGAAGAAGAAGCGTATAAAGGCTTCGCACTAATTCATGTACCGGTGGTGTTTTTACCCCCACCTGGTGACCACCGCAGTTACGAACGGGGGTTCAGGCGTCCGTAATGCACCCATAGCTGGCATCTTCCACGGCTTTGATATACTTATACAACGTCCCTTGGCGCGCCTTGAGTGGCGGAGCGGTCCAGTCCTGCCTGCGGCGTTTGAGTTCGTGTTCTGCTACGCGCAGGTCGATGGTATTTTTGACGGCGTCCACCGAGATTGTATCTCCATCGTGAACAAGTGCAATAGGGCCGCCTACTTGTGCTTCCGGGACAACGTGGCCAATTACGAACCCATGGGAGCTTTACAGAAGCAAGGCCGGCGGAATGCCCAGTCAGGGAAACTTGAGTTTCAGGGTCGGGTAGGAGATGCTCACCCTCCACTAAACCTTCCATCAGTCACGCAGGCCACATCTTGGCCAAGCCCTGCACCCATAATCAAACTTGTGGGTTTCAGCATTTCTGGCATGCCTGATTTTTACAGTTTTTTCCTGTCAATATCGATACCCTCAGATTCTCAAATGACGTACCGGGGCCGCCCTTCGGACCAAGATACCGCAGAACGATGACGGTCTTCTCACCCTTTTTGATTGACCCGACCTCCACGGCGTGTACAAACTCCTCTTCAGAATCGAATACACGTGCCTTCCCGGTGAACCCGAGGCCTTCCTTTCCCGTTATTTTTGCAATCGCGCCACCAGGCGCCAGGTTACCAGTGAGCACCCTAACGGGCGGGGTAACTTTCAGAATAAAGCAAGAGGGGATAGATCACCTGGCACGGACCTAATATGACCGGTCTCCTTGATGGGTCTATCCAAGGGTCGGATGACATCCTGGTCCCTTGATAGTTCCCCATGCTCATGCGTCCAGTGCTCAAGGTTCTCCCCTAGAGTCCGACCCGTAACAGTCATGTTATCGCCATCAATGAGGTTATGTTTCAAGAGGTACGCGAGGACCTCTGCGGCACGTAAGAATTAGATGGAAAATCATTGAAAAGCACGCAAGTACTTACTAGGAATGCCGCCGATTTTATAAACATCCTCCATCACGTATTTGCCACTGGGCTTAAGATCTGCAACGAACGGCACTCTATCTGACACGCTTTGGAAGTCTGACAGCTCTAATTTTATGCCCACAGAATGAGCAATAGCAATAAGATGTAAAACAGCATTGGTAGAGCCGCCGAGTATCATTGTTAGAACCTAGTGTACAAAACCGATCAAGAAAGTGTACTAGAGCGAGTAAAACGCACATACCATCGCATTTTCGAAGGCTGATCGGGTCATGATATCCCTTGGGAGAATGTTCTTTTCCAAAAGGTTGTACATAGTGGCTCCGACTGAGTCGCACTCAGCAAGTTTCTCGGCACTTTCAGCAGGGAACGAGGATGAGCCGGGTAGTGTCATCCCGAGAGCTTCTGCTGCGCTGGCCATCGTGTTTGCGGTGTACATCTTTTGTTGATGTAAGCTCGATAAGTTTGTATAATGAGACATAACAAACCCCTCCACAAGCACCTGGCCCTGGGCACGCGTTCCTCACAGTGCGGTATCGTTCCTTCTCTGCTTCGGGGCTTTGACCGTCTTGCAAGTATTTCCCGTACGATTGAAAAGCGGAGACGATGTCTAATTGGGGAGCACCTTCGCAGGAGCCAGGACGAATGGTGCCGCCGTATACCATGAGACCGGGACGGTTTAACCTTCCGACTACAAAAAACAGTTACAATGCTTCACCAGAAAGAAACATACATAGAAAGGTGCGCACGAGCCATGAGGACACCAGGCATGTTTTTGTCGCACCCCGGAATAACGACCATGCCATCTAGCCAATGACCGGCAGCAGCAGTCTCGACTTGGTCAGCGATGAGGTCCCTAGATTGGAGGGAGTAGGACATCCCGCGGGTTCCCATACTGATGCCGTCACTGACACCTACTGTGCCGAACTGGTAGCCTATGACACCAGCATCAGAGAGCGACGCCTTGGCACGCTGTCCCAAGCCCAGTAAATGACGATTACAACTTCAAGGAGACCTCTCAGACGCGCAAAGAAAAGTCGTGTGAGCAAGACTCACGGGTTCCCCTCGTACCTAGGATTATAATCAGCCCCAGCCCAGCGAGAACAAACGAAGGAAACCACGTGCCAAACACTCGCCACTCCAACCATGGCTTTGTCGAAATCATCATCCGAATGGATCCCGTCAGTAGCATAAAGCATCGCCTAGATAGTGCCCGTATATTATAAACGCCGATCAGTGTTGTCAAGTCAAATCCGAAACTTACCTGGCTGGCGCCCTGGTCTTTTGGTTGTGTAACGATCCTAGAATATCTGTTCATAACAGGCTTTTCGTCTCTGTTTGAGAAGCATGTCGAGAACGCCCTGGAGGTTGCTGGCGCAGCATACTTCCTTGAGGTATAGGCCAAAAGCTTCGACATGCCCGACACGCACTAAAGCCTCAGCTGGCTGTCAGTGACCGTCGCGGTGGCCTGTCCCATGGCCGGCCTTGACTCAAAAAACAACTTTTTTGATTAGTCAGCATCGCACATCCATGTCTGAAACCCCCGAGTTCAAAGTCCCAAATCTCTACACTGAATTACAGATGCCTGGTCGCTCACGGCCCCACCTTCGCACATGATACACATGATAAATATTGATAAAAAGTGAAGGGCACGGCCGCCAATTTATGAGTGGCCAAACTCCAATAAAAAGCCCGATTAGGTCCGTCCGAAGGGGTATCTATGCGGATGTATCTGGTTTCATCCAAAAAAAACCTCTGGGGCGATATGCCCATATCTGGAGCGGTAAATCGAGCTGGTATAGTAGTGTACATACGAGAAATTTGGTGAGACATTTCAGATATTTGATATCACTTATCGCCGAGTATACTTGGAGGGATGGGCGGCGGGGCTGCGGACATCAAAAGATGCCCAGGTCAACATTTAAGTTGCTAGGGAGTCCACGTCCTCGGGCCCAAAATACTACATTTGGATAACCTTCCTCGGCAAGATCAACCTCGCTGTCGGGATAAAATCCAGCACTACATTCCCGGACATGTTAAATAGAGCACCTGGTGTTCGAAGGGCAACCCCAGGCATTGTCACGGTATAGGGATAGGAGGATGCCGTCAAGAAGGGCACCCAGAGCCACTCAACGTAGAGTTTCGAGTGTCGACCGCAAGTGTTTTTGCAAAAACTGACGGCCGTCCTTCGAAACAGCCCGGCAAATGAATTCCACGGAGGGACAACAGGAGGATTTTGCATGGAAAATGCGCTGCGGTGGCCCCTCACTCAGATTTATGTAGCAGAGTATGTTAGCGGAAGCAAACCTTATGGGCAATTCTCCCGCATATTCGATGGACCCCTGTTGCTCCCCCCCCCCTCACGCTTGTTAGTCCGCCATTTCGTGCGATCGCGAATGGGTCGACGATTTCCTTCCACACCGTCGGACTGATTTCCTCGTCGAGAGCCCCGTCTTGAGCCGCCCGTGTCCCCTCCTCATCGTGGCCTCAGCTGCTGATTCGAGCTCGTGTCCTAATAATGGCAGACGAATGCCGTTCCCCGAGCCCTAGCCGAAGCTCTCTACCCTCCCCGCTGCACAGACACCTCAGGTCTGCGCCCCAGTTGTCGCGCAGCATGTCGATTGTGAGAAGCCACACACCAGCCTCGTGGTCTACTGGGCAGCGGTCGACGACAGACCCCGCATTCTACACGTATCCTCCCCCGCCGAATACCTCGCTAGAACCTACGTTGCCACCTCCCGAAAACCAAACGGCAGAGACGACGCAAACATGGCAGATCGGTGTACCCCAGCCCGATGTTCCGTTCTGGGATGAACGCTTCCCTCACCTTCAGCGTATAGGGCATGCCGAAAGTTACACGCGCGCCGATGATTCCAGCTGGGGAGGAAGCTACTCCTCACCGCACAGGGCGCACCCTCCAGACTGGCGGGGGGTCCCCCTTGGACAATTGGAAGGACATCCTCGTACGTCCTAAACAGCTCCCTCTGCAAGAAAGCTGACAATTTACGTCTGGGAAGGGTTATCTTTCAATGCTGAAATTTTACGATCGCAGAGAACGCTAGTAGAACCGTCCTCTAGCCGCTTAAGTTTTATACCCTATGTTGCCGTGCCAGAAGGGCTGAGTGCGCGGGTATACGACGAACGACCGAATATGAACTCCAGTGTCACGGCCGAGCCAGCGCACGACCAGGCATACTTACAGTCTGCAAGTCCCCATGGTCTCCCAGGGATTTCGAGTGCAGAGGACTTTGTCAGCCCGCTGCTCGATTCTGTCTTGCTAGACCTACCAGTCCCAGGGCCACCAACAACGGTCGACGGTTCTTCCTCTGAGGCTGGCCAAGGAGACGCTTTAGAGGAGAGTCCCATGAAGACTGTGACTGTGCGCAAGGGAAAACAAACAATGAGCGGTGGATCGGAAGGGGGGTTGCCCGCGCTACGAAAGTTCCGGAAGAAGACGGAAATTGCGTGCAATTTCTGTAGAGGTGAGCACATTTTACATGGAGTTCATGAGAGTCGCAGGCGCTTGTGGCTGATTGTGAATGTCATGTCATTTGTGGGTCCGCTCTTCTTTCCACGTTGTTGACGTAATTTCCGTCCTTCAGGAAGGAAGCTCGGCTGCAGCGGCGATAGACCAAAGTGCAAGACATGTCTCAAGCAGGGAAGAGAGTGTGCGTACGAAGCCACGGCTCGACGACGAGGCCCTGGTAAAGCCCCGAGAGGCAGCAGAAAGCTCGCGAAGGGTCGCGGTACAGGCTCGCGCACGCAGCGTTCAACACCTGAACTAGAAGACGGCCGGCCCACGTTCCCTGGCGTTGGTTACGAAGTACCTTTACCTCGAATACAGGTGCCCGGTCCGGATGATTTCCACGCACCGCTAGCCAACTGCGAGGACGGTCAGGATCACCAGTGGCAGGCGAACAACGTCGATCGGGCCTTTCTAACTTCGTTCTCTTCACAAGGCTGGGGAACGGTCATATGAATGAATGAGTGCACACCTCAATATTTTATTGGATAATTTACATGTCAGACGTTGGTGTTTTCGGCGGGAAGAGCAGGGGGGCTCCTTTCCTGATATGACAACCTAAGGTCACGAGGGGCCAAGTTTAGGCAGACGATGAAGCGCTGATGCACTGATACGTTGATGCGCTGATGGGCCAATCACGCAGGGATCCGAGGAGGTTAGATGCGCATTAGGAAAACACCAAATTAGCTTACTTCCACTTATACTACTCGTATCTTCCTTATATTAGTCTATTACTTCGTAACTTGAAGGTTGAAGCGCTTTGAAGGTTGGAAAATCTCATCATTTTCTATTGTTGGGTGAAACCCCCATATGACTTTACAGGCACTAGTACCAGTGCTCCAACGCATCACTAGAACTCTACCAAACCGAGAGCCGATAAGAAATAGATTGCATGATGATCCGGGTGTAGGCACTTTGGGCGCACCGGGCACCCCTTTGCAGCTCGGCCCGAGCGCCCAATTCCTCAGATGATTCGGGCGCACTTCATCAGCATTTTTTTTCGGTGGACATGCGGTTTCAACTGCTGCTTACGGAGTCTAATAACTCCGCACCCTCACGGATACAAATCCCCTCCTGACGACGAAAGAAAATAAAGTTTACTCCTGTGAGGAAACGGGAGGAGTGTGCCATCCTAGGCGTTGCTGTGCTCCCCCCCGGATTGATCTTGCTCCGATGTCGGATTTGACCCGGCAATGACCCGACGGCCCAGGGGCCGGAATGCTACTGTCTGCATGGCTTCCATCGCAGTAATTGTCATGACAGAGAGAGATAAGGACAGATATCCTGCTGACCAAAGCGAAAGACAATGAGGGCTCAAGTGAAGGGAAAACGGAAAGGATATGGGGGGATTGAGTCGATGTCTCATTTAAAGTATTTTGGTGTTTTTGGCGTACATAAGCATATATTGTCGGCGCAGCGACTCACGGAACTGGGTTGCGGACCCGTTTATCACGTTTCTCGGAGTTGTGAGGGTTTTTCGGGGTGAGTCGAGTGCACCCCCGTTAGGATAGCTTTATTTGGTAACAAGGGCCCGGGCAGTGTACGGGTAAGTGAAAAGAGCGATTTTGAGAAGGCAAGTGTTATCGGAAGCCGCGGAAAGCTACGCACGAGGATAAGGGGAGGGTGTTCTAGACCATCAGCGGAAGGCGAAGATGCTTCTGATCCGCCGCTACGGGACAGGGTTTCTTTGCGTGACCACGGTGAGAAGGTGCTCTTTATGAAGTGCGCGCGATGGGCGGCCGTGAGGGTGAAGGAGAACGTTGGGTATGTTGTGGTTGTGCCCAGCCGCCGGATGGACAGCTCAGCGTCGAGAGTGGTGGACTGTACTGGATTGGATTGGAATAGTGGCAAATGGGCTCGGGAAATGAGGCCGGAGCGGCGCCGCGGAGAGAAAGGAACGTAAGTCCGGCCGGGGAATTCAGTGCCCCGCACAACGTCGCCTCAGCTAGCCAGGGCGAGCCACGGCCAGCCATACCGCCCTCCGTTGGGCCCGTGAGCTCCTTTACTTCCTCCCGCCATGGACAAAATCGACCAACGGGCCCGACGTGACCACCAGGAGGACCGTCTCGACAGGCTGCCCTCCCAGGACCACTCGCTCTCCTCCTACACCGCACCCTCCGCGCAGGCTCTCCACCCCTCACGGAACGGCCCCATCGCTGCTCGGCCTGACGGTCCTTCCAGCGGATACTCCCTTATGGTCGCCGGACAGGCAACAGGAAAAACAGCCTTTCTCCGCCTCCTCCTGGATACCAGCGACATTGCGTCGACCACCTCTCAAGACCAGCTAGCATCCGTCGCCAAGTTCGTCCAGGGATGTGCTGGCCACACCTCTCACATCCGCACCGTCTCGTTCGACATTGACTTGGACTCCCCCGAAGTCGGCCAGCGGCAGTCCATTTCTCTTACCCTTACCGACACCCCGTCCCTGGATGTCAGGGACGACGTTGCCTCCGAAAGACTCGTTGGTGACATTCTCCGGTACATCGAGACAAAGTTCACAGATAGCCTGGAAGATGTGTGTCGCCCTCCCCCATCCTCTCGGCACATTCGCTCACTCGCCCGTCGTTACAGGAGTACAAAGCTCGGACAGGCGACCATCACATCCACTTGTATGTTGGCAGTCTACTTCCGCGGGCGTTTCCGTCTCTTCCGTTTCCCATGGGCTCACAATCCCACTTTTTCCCCTGGCAGGTGCATTTATTTCTTAGACCCCGATACTATTATTCCTCCGTCCGCCATCCGTCCGCCTGCCCCGCTTCTTCCACGCTCGCACGCCAACAGCGTCTCCCAGCCCGACGCCGAACCTGTCATCCTTGAGCCCCCGGTCACCACCAATCCGCTCCTTCGACGACCGGTCCTACCTCAAGCGGAGATCAACATAATTCGCACCCTCTCTTCCCGAGTTAATGTTTTGCCCGTCATCGCCAGAGCGGACACTCTCACCAATGAACGGCTTTCGGCCATTAAGATGGCCATAAGACGAGATTTGGCAGAGGCGGGTATCGGATTCGGAATATTTGACCTCGATACGCACTCACAGTCCAACGGTGACAATAAAACGTTCAATGGCCTGTCCAATGGCTCTTCCTCTTCCCCCAGCAGTTCTTCCCCTACCTCTCCCGTGACCCCTTCCTTCCTGCGGCTTCCATACGCGCTGATCTCCCCAGACTGTTATTCCCACAGTGATGGTGTCAACCGCCACTCTCTGGCGCGCCATGAGCTAGACGTTGCAGAAGTATACTCGCGAATATCTGTATGATAAGTTCAGGGTCGAGTACATGATGCAGCATCACCCGGGTGAACCTCGGGCTCCACAAGTCAACGGGTCCCTGCCCTCACTCTCTAGCAGTCGGCCGATCCTTACCATAGATGCCCCACTCTTACACTCGGGCATGTCTCGTCATTCTGCACTTTCCGGGTCTCGTCAACTGTCTGTTGTGGATACCCACGTCCCCCCCATCAATTCGGCTTTGTCTGATTCGGGTCAAGAGAACAACAGGGCATCTACAAGTCAGTGGTTCCTTACTGAGAAACTGTTAGTCGATTGTATGACTAATTGGGTCTCGCGTTTTCCCTCCAGAAGCGAACCGGCAGCGCGCTAAAAAGATTACCGTCGCGTGCAATTTTTGTCGCTGTATGAGGTCTATTATCTCGTTAATGGGTGGTGTCTTTCTGATACTTCGTTCCAACAGCGCGCAAACTAAAATGTGATGGCGGACGACCCGCCTGTCACCAATGCCTCAAGAGGTCGAATCCATGCGATTACATGGTACCACAGAAGCGACGCGGCGGGATGCGCCAGAGGCGCAATCTCAACAATAGCGACAGTGAAGGCGCAAGTGGTGATGAACGTTCGGTTGAGATTGAACCGTCGGCATCTCCAGAAGCGGTGCCTAAATCTCTAGCCCGTGTCGGTTCAGATCGTGAACTCCCACCACTGGACGTCATTCAAC
>WNFC01003414.1_pt1 | contig 17181 bp, 16 predicted proteins | sample 5400541 | NCBI WGS metagenome assembly WNFC01 (sample SAMN13153342, study PRJNA577476) | soil metagenome | isolation source: 120 cm saprolite under Douglas fir tree site 2 hole 2 replicate 1 | place: USA:California | collected 2015-04-18
AAAGGGTGCTCCCGAATATGTTCTCGACGTGGCGCACAATCCAGCGGGCGCGTGGGCATTGCGGTCCACTCTTTCTGGAGCTTACGAAAACCGGTCTTTGACCTTTGTCTTCGGCGCGATGCGCGACAAGGCAATCGGCGAGATCGCGGAAATACTGTTCCCCTTGGCTGAACGAGTGATTGCCACGCGTGCGGATAACCCGCGTTCGGCGACGTCAGGAGAGATTCGAGAAGCCGCGGCCCATACCTCGGTCGCCATTGAACAGGCGCCCAACGTTGCCGCAGCCCTGGAACGCGCGCGAGTATTGGCAGGGTCGAACGGCGTAGTAGTCGTGACCGGCTCAATTTACATCGTGGGAGAGGCCATGCAGTCGCTGGGAATAAAAATCTAAGTGATGTTATGCAGGAACTGAACACATCAGTCACTGAGCGAACGGAAACTCTGCAACCGCCGGAGATGACCACGACACCGCCTCGTTCGAAGAGCCACGGCTGGATCAGTGCACTCCGTTCCTATTTGATATTCGATCCGCTGATCTGGCTGTACACGGTCGTTCTCGGAATTATTTCCATTCCTTGCTCGATTTTCGGCAACACCGAAAAAATCCTGCACTCATTTGCCCGCCTCTGGTCCAAGGTGATCATGAAGACCACCCTTTCTCCAGTCAAAGTTACCGGTCTGGAAAAGATCGACACCTCGAAGCCTTACGTGTATGCCGTGAACCATGGTTCCGCGCTGGATATCCCGGTGCTCTACGTCTATCTCCCTTTTCAGTTCCGCATCGTATTCAAGAAGGAATTACTCTCATATCCCATTGTCGGATGGCATCTCAAGCGATCTGGGCAGGTCTGCATTGATCAACAGCACCCCGGCGGATCCGTAGCGAGCATCCGGTCGGCGCTGAAAAGTCTGAAGGGCGGAATGCCTCTCGTGATCTTTCCCGAAGGTGGTCGCACTCCGGACGGTGACATCAAAGCGTTTTTGCCGGGAGCATTCTTCCTGGCGATCAAGGCGCAGGTAGATATCGTGCCCTTAGCATTGATCGGCACTTATGAACTGCTGCCTATGAACACTTATCACATCAAGAGTCGTCCCCTGGAGATGCGTATCGGTGAACCTATCTCGACCGCAGGATATTCGGCGCGCGAAACGGAAGGCTTGTCTGCCAAAGTGCAGAAGGCCGTGGAAGATCTCTACTACAAGCGTCGGGAATTATCACCAGTAGCGGAATGACGAGCAAATTACTTTTCGTTCTGCTTCTGACCTCTGTCGGATTCGCGCAGTCGATTGTGAACCACAGTTCGACGAATCGGATTGAGCAGACCGCCAATAACACCAGTGCCAGCTCCAGTTTCCCGGGTTTGAGGACAAACCCTGCCAACATCGGGGCACAGACTCCAGTTCCCGTTCCCCGACCCGCCAATACAAATTTCGACGATGTCCATTCCCTACTCTACGCAGGCTCGACCACAAAAAATATTGGCACATGCAGCCTTGGTTCGGGAAGAGCCAAACGGGAACCGTTACCACTCCAAACGGGGTCATGCCCGCCAGCAATGGTCACATCATCGTGGGCTACGATCAGAACGATCCTGCCCAGATCGCCCGGCAAGTCAATCGAATGCTGGCTGCCGGCGGGTACAGCATCTTGCTCAACTGGTACGGTAACCGCGATTCGAAGCAGGCTCACAATCTGACCAATAGCAATGCCATCGCGAATTATCTCACCGGGTGTTTCAACACCACTTGCCCTCTGCGCATGGGGATGATGATCGACAAGGGAGCATTTTCAGGCCTTTGCCCCAAGGGCCCGCGGAATCAAAAGAAGTGCATCATCACCGAACTGGAAGCTCTGTTCGATTACATCAACGCGCAGTACGCGAACAAGCCCTGGTATCTGAAGCGTGGCGCGAAAAACGTTGCCGCCTTTTTCATCCACGAAGCCGAATGGAAAGACGCTGATTGGAACGGAAACACTGGTGTGTGGGCGACGGTGAAAGCCTACACCAACGGTTATGCCATGCCCTTCGAATACTGGTTTGAGGACGAAGGCGACGCCGCGTGCTGGAAGCATGTGGCGAGCGATGGATGTTATGCCTTCATGAACCCGCCACGCTGGGATGTCCTGAAACAACTCCAGATAACCGAGGGGCCAAACTATTATCCAAACTTCTATCACCAAGCCCAGGCGCATTCCGCAATGGCCGCGCTCGGGATGCTAAAAGCCGGCTTCGACGACAACAATGCTTCCTGGGGAACGAACCGCGTGTCAGCCCGCCGCTGCGGACAGGAATTTCTCGATACCGCTGGCATTGTCAACAGCAATTACAGCAGGTCAACACAACTCGAATTCGTGGGAATCATGCTCAACGATTACGAGGAAGGCACAGCAGTCGAGAGCGGCATCGACAATTGCTTAAGCGTGTCCGCTTCGATCGCGGGACATTCTCTTCACTGGACGATTAATAAAATTGACCCGGCCTTCGCGACCATTGCGACGGTGAATCGGCTGAAAATTTATTTCTCCGATCCAGTCTCAGGAACCTTCTACACCGCGCTCGACAATATCGCGCCATCGCTGACCGGCACTCAAGTCCTGACCTCGATCATTCCGCCGGGAAACTGGAAGATCTGGGTGCAAATAGTGGGGCAGCCCTTGATGATGAATCATCTCAGCGCTTCGGGCCTTTCCTATTCAGGCGGGCAACGCGGTCGTTCACGATAGGACCACCCTTAGTCGCACTATAATAATGGCTGTCATGAAAATTCACTCCTCCTTTGTTGCCATCCTGTTTCTGACCGTTGTCGCCCTGTCATTGACCAGTGCCGCCAAGGTTATGGTCGAACTGAAGGACGCCCAAGGCAAAAGCGTAGGTTCAGCGCTTATGTATGAGAGCGATGGTATGGTCATCCAACTCAACGTGCATGATTTGCCACCCGGAGAGCATGCCATCCACATTCACCAGAATGCACGGTGTGATCCACCGGATTTCAAGTCGGCGGGTCCCCATTTCAATCCTGACAACAAGAAGCACGGGCTTGATAATCCTGACGGCCATCACGCCGGCGACATGCAAAACTTCACCGTGCACGCTAACGGCAAAGCGAAAACGCAGACGACCAACAGAGATGTGAATTGGGAGAAGGACAACCACTCCATTTTCACCAATGGGGGAACGGCACTCGTTATCCATGCCAAGGCCGACGACATGAAAACCGATCCTGCTGGAAACGCCGGTGACCGCATCGCCTGTGGAGTGATAATAAAACAGTAGGGAATTCGCCATCGGCATCGCATTTAGAAACCGTCCTGAGTGCAAACGCCTGAATGCAAACGCGTGATTCCGTCCTTTATGGCTCTCCCTCATCACCCGTTTGACCCTCTCTGCTCCCTCCTTTAAACTCAAAAGATTCAGCAGAGTACCAACTCCAGCCTATGGCAGACAGCATTCACGTGAAGCTCCCCGACGGGAGCGTTAAGGAAGTTCCCAAGGGCACGACTGCCCTGGACATCGCCAAGTCCATCGGATCGCGCCTCGCCGAGGCTGCACTCGCTGCGAAAACCAACGGCGATCTTATCGATCTGACCCGCCCGCTCGAAAAAGACACCGACCTCCGCATACTGACCGACCGCGATCCCGAGGCTCTGGAGGTTTACCGGCATTCATCCGCTCATCTGCTCGCTGCTGCCGTGCTTGAGCTTTTTCCCGAGACTAAGCTCGGCCATGGTCCGCCGACGGAAAGCGGTTTCTTCTACGACTTCTACCGTCCCACTCCGTTCAGCCCGGAGGATGTCGAGAAGATCGAAAAGAAAATGCAGGAACTGGTGCAGCAGAATATTCCGTATGCGCGGGAGTTTCTGCCACGCGATCAGGGACTGGCAGAGTTTAAAAAAGAAGGCGATTTCATGAAGTGCCATTTCATCGAGCAATTCACCAAGCCCGATGAAAAGATTTCCATTTATCGCACCGGCAAGTTTACTGACTTCTGCCGCGGGCCGCACATCCCATCCACGGGCAAAATCAAAGCTTTCAAGCTGCTGAATATTGCAGGCGCGTACTGGCTCGGCGACGAGAAGAATCCGCAACTGCAACGTATCTACGGGACGTCCTTCTTTTCGAAGAAAGATCTGGATGATTATCTCCACAATATTGAGGAATCGAAGAAGCGCGATCATCGCGTGCTGGGCCAGCAGCTCGACCTCTTTTCCATTCAGGAGTTGGCCGGACCAGGACTGATTTTCTGGCACCCCAAGGGCGGAATCATTCGCAAGGAGATGGAAGACTGGATGCGCTCCGAGTACCTGCAGCGCGGCTACTCCCTGGTCTATACCCCGCACGTAGCGCGGCGTCAGCTCTGGCAAACTTCCGGCCACGAGGGCTACTACTCGCAGAATATGTTCGACGTCATGGAGCTCGACGATGCGGAATATCGCATGAAGCCCATGAATTGTCCCTTTCACATTCTTATTTATAAAGACTCTCTAAAGTCGTATCGCGACCTGCCAGTCCGTCTGGGAGAGCTCGGGACGGTGTATCGCTACGAGCGTTCCGGTGTGATGCATGGCTTGTTGCGTGTGCGCGGATTCACACAGGACGATGCCCACATTTTTTGTACTCCGGAGCAGATCGAAAATGAAATCATAGGCTGTATCGACTTCGCGCTGGAAGTTCTCAAAGACTTCGGCTTTGACCAGTTTCAAACCGAACTTTCCACCTGGGATTCCAAAGACCGCAAGAATTTTCTCGGCACCGAGGAGCAATGGGAGCTGGGTAATCGGTCACTAGAGAACGCGCTCAAGCGCCGAAATATTGAATACAAGGTCATCCCCGGCGAGGCCGCTTTCTACGGCCCCAAGATTGATGTGAAGCTGGTCGACGCCATCGGCCGTCCGTGGCAGCTTTGCACGATTCAATTCGATTTCAACCTGCCGCAGCGATTTGGTTTGGAGTATGTCGCTGAAGACGGCTCGCGCAAGCAGCCGCTGATGGTGCATCGCGCGCTTTACGGATCAGTGGAGCGCTTCTTCGGCGTGTTGATCGAGCACTACGCCGGCGCCTTTCCGGTCTGGTTGTCGCCCGTGCAGGCAGTCATGATACCCATCAGCGAGCGGCACGCAGCGTACGCGCAGAAAGTGGCGGATCAGCTCAAAGTGGCCGGTGTGCGCGTACACGTGGACGCGCGCAACGAGAAGATGAATGCCAAAATTCGCGAACATGCCATGCAGAAAGTTCCGTTCCTTCTAGTCATGGGCGACAAAGAGGCCGAAGCTGGAAGAGTGAATGTCCGCACGCGTGGCAAAGAGAAGACGGAAGACATGCCCGTGGCGGATTTCGTAGAAAAGATCAAGGGCTTAATCGCGGAGAAAAAGTCGACGCTCTAAGTTCTGGGCATTAGAATTTACTAGTGAGCACCACAATGGCAGAGAAGTGCACTGTATTCGAGAAGGTTTGGAACGAGCATGTAGTCTCAGTGCCGCCCGGCCGCCAGCCGCTTCTCTACATCGATCTGCACCTTGTGCACGAAGTGACTTCCCCCCAGGCATTCGACGGATTGCGCGCTGCTGGCCGCCGAGTTCGCCAGCCACAGCGAACGGTCGCCACCGTAGATCACAACATCCCTACTACTCCGCGAGGGATGCCCATCACCGATCCTATCGCCGCGAGGCAGATCGAAGCGCTGCAACACAATTGCCGTGAATTCGGAGTTCCGCTGTTCGACATCGACTCGCCCAATCAAGGCATCGTCCACGTCATCGGTCCGGAACTCGGACTCACTCAGCCCGGAATGACCATCGTTTGCGGTGACAGCCACACCAGTACTCACGGCGCATTTGGAGCGTTGGCGTTTGGCATCGGCACGTCGGAGGTGGAGCATGTGCTGGCCACACAGTGTCTGCCACAACGAAAACCGAAAACCATGCTGATAGATGTGCGCGGGACTTTGCCGGAAGGAGTAACTGCGAAAGACCTGGCGCTCGGAATCATCGGACAAATTGGGACCGATGGAGCTACGGGGCACGTAATCGAATACGCCGGCGAGGCGGTGCGCTCGCTCTCCATGGAAGGCCGCATGACGTTATGCAACATGAGCATTGAAGCAGGGGCCCGCGCCGGAATGGTTGCACCCGATGAAACCACGTTCCGCTACATAAAAGGCCGGCGCTTCGCTCCCGATGGGAATGAATGGGAGAAAATTGTGACGCGGTGGCGCGCCTTGCGTTCCGATACAGAAGCGCATTACGATAAAGTCATTGAAATTGACGCCGCCAAGCTCGCTCCATTTGTAACATGGGGAACAAATCCCGGCATGGTTGTACCGGTGAGTGGTCGCGTCCCCGAAATAAATGCATTAGAAACCGAGGCTGATCGTGGCGCTGCCCAGCGCATGCTCGACTACATGGGACTGAAACCCGGCACTCGCATCGAAGAGATTCCGGTTGATCGAGTGTTCATCGGTTCATGCACCAACTCTCGGTTGGAAGATTTACGCGCCGCCGCCCGTGTGGCCAGAGGACATCGGGTCAGCCCAAAAGTGCGGGCAATGGTCGTCCCGGGATCGCAAGCTGTGAAGCAGGCCGCCGAGCAGGAAGGCCTCGATAGAATTTTCCAGGAAGCCGGTTTCGAATGGCGCGAATCAGGGTGCTCGATGTGCCTGGGTATGAATCCCGACATCCTGCAGCCCGGCGAACGCTGTGCTTCCACCAGTAATCGAAACTTTGAAGGCCGCCAAGGCCGCGGCGGACGCACTCATCTCGTCAGTCCCATGATGGCCGCCGCGGCTGCTATTGCCGGACACTTTACCGACATCCGAAACTGGCGTTTTAACTGAACCACTGAGGACGAAATGCAACCTTTTCGCGTTCATCAGGGATTGATCGCACCACTCGATCGAGCAAATGTGGACACCGACCAAATTATCCCCAAGCAGTTTCTTAAACGTATTGAGCGGACAGGTTTTGGCGAGTTCCTTTTTTACGATTGGCGGCACACTTCCGGGAGCGAACAGTTCGTGCTCGATGAGCCCCGCTATCGGAGCGCAAGCATTCTGCTCGCTGGCAAGAATTTTGGCTGTGGCTCCTCTCGCGAGCATGCGGTGTGGGCGTTAGCTGACTTCGGTTTCCGCGCCGTCATCGCGCCGTCCTTTGCAGACATCTTTGCTAACAATTGTCCAAAGAACGGCGTGCTCGCCGTGGTTCTGAGCGAGCAAGAAGTAGCTGAGCTACTCCGCCGGGCGGGCGAGTTTCCGAAGTATCAGGTGAAAGTGGATCTCGATCAGCTTCGCGTCACCGACGAGCGCGGATTTTCAGCTTCTTTCACCATCGACGATTTCACCCGCCATTGCCTGCTCGAAGGACTCGACGATATTGGATTGACCATGCAGCACGAGCGCGAGATTGCGGCGTACGAAGCACGGCATCCATTACCCTCAAGCGCCAAGCATCTGGGTCCTTAGCGCTTAGCATTTGGCACTTAGCATTTAGCCATTCCAGCGACTTGGGTAACGGAAATTCGCTAGCTACGTGCTAGTGCCGCTCTTTCCGTACATCCGCAAAAATTCGTTAAGCATCCGAAAACCCGTGCATAAACTAACGATAAAAACGCGAAAGAAGCGTGAAGTTGTTGACATCACCGACACTCTGGAAAGCTGGCTTGTCAAAAAATATCGGGAGAAACCCGGTATATGCAATCTACTGGTTCTGCATACCACGGCCGCTCTGACCACCGCCGATCTCGATCCCGGCACCGACCTCGACATGCTGGACGCATTTGAAGCGATGGTCCCCAAACTCCGCTATCGCCATCCTCACGACCCGGCCCATGTACCCGATCACATTCTGTCGTCGCTTATTGGCACCTCTGTGGCCATACCCTTTGAGCGCGGCAGGATGTTGCTCGGCACCTGGCAAAGAGTCGTTCTAATCGAACTGGATGGACCTCGGGAAAGAGAAATTGTTCTGACCATCACGCCTGAGCACTAGCCGAAATCGCCTATCTGCGCAGCCTCCGACCGCATTCTTCATCGCGATGTCATCAGAAATTCACCTGCTTGTAACACTGCTGTAACACATACCCACTAAAAGTGAAGGTCATTACTTCAGGAGGAAACATTCGAGTGCTACGGCGCATAAGCATTTTCTTGTTTTTACTCGCGATCCCCATGTGGGGAGACACTATCACGCTGAATGGGGCAGGCGCGACTTTTCCCTACCCCATGTATTCCAAGTGGTTCAGCGAATATAACAAGCTGCATCCCGACATTCAGTTCAACTACCAGTCTATCGGTAGCGGAGGCGGGATCCGCCAGGTCTTAGCGGGCACGGTTGATTTTGGCGCCACCGATGGCCCAATGACCGACGAGCAGCTGGCTCAGGCCAAAACCAAGATCCTGCACATTCCGACCGTCCTCGGCGCCGACGTTCCGGCGTACAACATTCCCGGTGTCACCGAAGAGTTGAAATTTACGCCGGAGCTGCTCGCCAATATTTTCCTGGGCAAGATTACGTCTTGGAATGATGCCGCGCTCGCCAAGGCAAATCCTGGAGTCAACCTGCCCAACCAGCCGATCATCGTCATTCATCGTTCTGATGGAAGTGGCACGACTTACATCTTTACCGACTATCTCTCAAAAGTAAGTACTGACTGGAAAAACCAGGTCGGCAAAGGTACCTCGGTGAAGTGGCCCGTCGGCTTGGGGGGCAAGGGCAATGAGGGCGTCGCCGGAATGATTCGACAGATGCAAGGCTCGATCGGATACGTGGAGCTCATCTACGCGGTAAACAATCACATCGCGTATGGCTCGGTTAAGAACGCTGGCGGACAGTTCGTGAAAGCAAGTCTCGAGAGTGTGACTGCGGCCGCGGCTTCAGTCAAAAGCATGCCAGCAGACTTCCGCGTTTCAATTACGAACGCTCCCGGCAAAGATGCTTATCCGATTGCCAGCTTTACCTGGCTGTTAATCCCGACCCCGTCGAAAGATCGGGCCAAGGGGAAGATCATCGCCGATTTCCTGAACTGGATGGTGGAAGACGGGCAAAAAATGACAGCCGATCTGTCCTACGCCCCTCTGCCCGAGGGCGTGGAAGCGAAAGTCAAGGAGACGATAAAGCAAGTTAAGTAGTCGTTCACTTGCCTTGGATTCACCGATCAAGTTCTGAGTTCAGCTAACCATCCGCCTTCGCTTGGCGAGGCAAAAGGAGAAAAGATGAAGTCCGCTCTGAGGTGGTGTGTAGTTCCGCTGTTGGCGACAACGCTGGTGGCGCAGACTGCTCCCAGACCGAAGTCACGAAAGGCGGCGGCAACTCCCGCACAGCCCGCAGTGACGGCGGAGGATGTGCAATCACTGCGCGACGCTCTGGCAGCCCAGCAGCAGCAGATCGAGCAGCTGAAACAACAATTGCAGCAACGCGATCAGTCCTGGCAACAAACTCAGCAGCAACTCCAGCAGGCACAGACCGCCGCCACCGAGGCTCAGCAAAAAGCGGCTTCAGTGCAAACCGCGTCGACTGAGGAAAAGGATAGCGTAGCCAAATTGTCCAGCGACATGGCCGACGTTAAGACCACGCTGACCAATACCGCTGTCGGAACCCAGGACGAGCAGAAGCGCGTGTCGGCTCTCGAAGGTCTGCTGGGTCGCTTCCGCTTCAACGGCGACGTGCGAATCCGCGGAGAGAACTTCTTCCAGAGTGCGCCTGGCTTTTTTGATCGCAACCGCGGCCGCATTCGCGCGCGTTTCGGCGTTGAAGGCAAGTTGAGCGAGGATTTCGTCGGCGGCCTCTATCTGGCAAGCGGTTCGTTGGGCGATCCTACGACCACCAACACCACCTTGACCAATTTTTTTGACCGCCACACCATCGGGATCGATAGGGGATACGTCACCTACAATCCACTAGCCCACAAGTGGCTTTCGTTAACCGGAGGCAAGTTCGCCTACACTTGGCTTCGTACTCCTCAAACCTTCGACAACGACCTCAATCCTGAAGGCTTCAGTGAAAAGTTATCTTGGGATTTCACTACCCCGATCGTAAAAAACGTTAGCTTCACTGCAATGCAGCTCCTAGTCAACGAGATCTCCAAGGGCGGCGACTCCTACAACATAGGCGGACAGGTTTCCGCCCGTTTGCAAATGGGTCCGCTCACCACCACACCTTCGTTTAGCGTAATGAAGTGGAACAATCCCGACACCATTCTCCAAGCCAGCGCGTTCGCGACTCAGGCCACGACTACCACCGGCGGCCTGCCTGTTCCGGGCGAAGGTCCGGGTTGCGCAACTGGTGCGGGATTGCCCGTTGTGCCGCCTTGTGCTTTCGGCCCCAATGGGATGACCAATGCCACCCTGACGGATGCCACTGGCAAAGCACATTTCTGGTCACAGTTCTTCTATGCAGATTTCATTTTGAACAACCAGATCAAGACCGGCCTGGCCCGCTTGCCTCTGAACCTGTTGCTCGAATATGAAAACAACTTGAGTGCAAAAGACCACCCGCTTGATCCCAACGGACTTGAACTGACCAACCTGGGCAAGCAGTCGCACGCTTACCTGGCAGAAATTAGTTTAGGGCAGGCCAAGAACAAGAACGACATCCAGATCGGATATGCTTGGGCGAGGCAGGAACAGGACTCTGCGCTCGCGTCGTTTGTTGAAAGTGATCAGCGAGCTCCCACGAATATCCTGCAGCATCGGATCTTCGGTTCCTGGAAGCTGCGTAACAATGTCACTGCGGCCTATACTCTGTGGGTTGGACGGACGCTTAATATCAATCTGCAGCACGCTGTTGTGGCTTCAGGAACAGCTCCGGGAACGGCGGAGCCGAATCTCAGGCGTATGCAGTTCGACTTGGTTTACAGTTTCTAGACCAAACCCGAGGCGGGTAGTCGGCCGATTAACCGACTACCCGCCTTAACATTAAGGTTGGATCCGCTCCCGCCGAGACGACTGGGGAGACCTCTGTTTTTAACACTCCTGTAACATCGCTTTGATAGCCTGCTGAAGATGGCAAACGGAGCCCTTAGAGCGCCGGGCATGACTGGTCCTAAACCTGTTGCCGGACCGCAACTTGCCGGTCAGACCAGCTGGGCTTCCGCCATTCGCCTGAAAGATGCTGGAGGCCAGTTAGCGGATACTGTTTTCTATGCCCTAGTCTTGTTTTGCGCTTTGGCCATCCTTGCTGTGGTCGGGCTCGTTTTGTACGAACTGGTTTCTAAGTCCCAGCTCTCGTGGCATGCCTTTGGCTTCAAGTTTTTCCTCGGCCAAAACTGGGATCCGGTGAACGACCAGTTCGGTGCTCTGCCCTTTATCTACGGCACCGTTGTTTCTTCCCTTTTGGCGCTTGTACTGGCCGTTCCCTTAGCCATCGGCGTGGCGGTTTTTACCACGGAGATGTCGCCGCGCTGGCTGCGTGGACCACTCGCCTTCACCACCGAGCTTCTCGCCGCGATTCCCAGCGTAATTTATGGATTGTGGGCAATCTTTGTTCTAGTTCCTTTGCTTCGCCAATATGTTCAACCTTGGTTGGCGCGCTATTTGGGATGGACCGGTCTTTTTGAAGGGCCTCCGTATGGCATTGGCATGCTCGCGGCGGGAATTATTTTGGCCATCATGATTATCCCGATCATCTCCTCCATCACGCGCGAGGTAATGACCGCGGTCTCGCAACAGCAAAGGGAAGGAGTGCTGGCCCTGGGCGCCACCCGTTGGGAAATGATTCGCATGGGGGTGCTGCGCAATGCTCGCGCCGGCATCATGGGTGGAGTGATTCTAGGTTTAGGGCGCGCCCTCGGAGAAACCATGGCTGTCACCATGGTGATCGGCAATCGTCCCGAAATCGCTCGCTCTCTGTTTGCTCCCGGTTACACCATGGCGAGCGTGATCGCCAATGAATTCAGTGAGGCCACGGGAGACCTGTATCTCAGCGCTTTGATCGAAGTCGGACTGGCATTATTTCTGGTTACAATGCTAGTCAATATCCTGGCTCAACTTTTAGTTTGGTCCGTAACGCGTGGCGCTCCTGCGAGGACCCATGCCTGAAGACCCTATTAACGCTTCCAGCAAGGCGGTACCGCAGATCAATTTGCGCCGGCGTTTGGTCAACGCTGCCGTTACATTCGCAGCAGTCGGTGCGGTGATCCTCGTCCTTACTCCCCTGGTCGCGATCTTTGGCTACCTGGTTTATCGCGGCGTTGGTTCCGTGAATTGGGCATTTCTCACCCAAACTCCGAAGCCTGTAGGTGAAGCCGGAGGCGGAATGGCGAATGCAATTGCCGGTTCCGCCTTTATTCTTTTACTAGCAAGTCTTATCGGCGTTCCGTTCGGTATCGGCGCCGGCATCTATTTGGCTGAATATGGACGCAATCGGTTTGGAGATGCGATCCGCTTCACCGCTGATGTTTTGAATGGAGTGCCTTCCATCGTGATTGGCATTGTGGCTTACGGAATCGTTGTCCTCACGCAGAGACACTTCTCCGCGCTGGCTGGCGGGGTCGCGCTCTCTCTCATGATGATTCCAACCATCAGCCGGACCACGGAAGAGATGCTGCTGCTGGTTCCGAACTCGCTGCGCGAAGCATCCTACGGTTTGGGCATTTCTCGTTGGCGGACCACACTGTCCATTACATTGCGCACCGCAACTTCCGGAGTCATCACCGGAGTGATGCTGGCCTTTGCCCGCGTGGCTGGCGAAACTGCACCTCTGTTGTTTACCGCCTTTGGCAATCAGTATTGGAATTACAGGATCGATCAGCCCACCGCTGCACTGCCGCTCCAGATATTCACTTACGCCATTTCGCCCTTCGATGAATGGCACCGCCAAGCCTGGGCGGGAGCGCTTGTCCTGATTGTGCTTATCGTGGTTTCAGTGAGCGCCGTTCGCATCGCGGCCAGCCGCGGTATGTTGAAGGGGGCCAATTGACTCCCGAACCAGGCACCGAGATCGGCATTCAAGTCGAAAATCTGAACGCTTGGTTCGGCAAGACTCCGGCGCTTCAAGATATCAGCATGAATGTGGCCGCCAAGCATGCAACGGCGATCATCGGACCTTCCGGCTGTGGTAAATCCACCTTCGTTCGCTGCCTGAATCGCATGCATGAGACCGTGCGCGATGCTCGCGTTATGGGACGTGTCCGGATCGGAGAACTGGAAGTTTATAACGGTACGCCCGCAGTGTACGTTCGACGTCACGTCGGCATGGTGTTTCAGAAGGCGAATCCATTCCCCACCATGTCGATTTACGACAACGTTGCCGCTGGGCTCAGGCTGAATGGCTTTAGCGATCGCCGCAAATTGGATGAAATCGTCGAGAACTCATTGAAGATGTCGGTCCTGTGGGACGAAATCAAGGGCGACTTGCGGAAGAAGTCCGGCGCCAGCCTCTCCGGTGGACAGCAGCAGCGCCTCTGTATCGCACGTGCTCTGGCCGTCGAGCCTCAAGTGCTTCTGATGGACGAACCCTGTTCCGCGCTCGACCCTATTTCCAGTGGCAAAATTGAAGACCTCATTTTCCAACTCAAAGAGCATTACACCATCGTGATTGTCACGCATAATATGCAACAGGCCGCGCGGGTGGCGGAATACACAGGGTTCTTCCTCTTAGGCCGGCTGATTGAATTTGATAAGACCGAAAAGATTTTCACCACACCGTCCGAGAAGCGGACGGAAGACTACATCACAGGCAGGTTTGGATAATGCGTACCCGGTTTCAGCAGGCCCTCGATGAACTTCGCCAGCGGTTGCTGCTCATGGGTGGACTCGCTGAGCAGGCGGTAGACCGCGCCTGCCGTGCCTATACCGAGCGTGACCTGACAATCTGTCATACGGTATTGGAAGGTGAGAGCCAGATCAACGCCGCCGAGCGTGAGATTGACGAGCTCGCTTTCGATCTTCTCGCCATGCAGCAACCCATGGCAGTAGATCTTCGCTTCATCATGGCCGTAATTAAAATTAATTCCGATTTGGAGCGAGTAGGCGACCAGGCTGTCAACATTACCGAGCGCGTCATGGACATGGTGGAGTTGCCCGCCGAGGACCTCCCAGTCGATATTCCTCGCATGGCGACCGCGGTTGGAGCCATGGTCCGCCGCTCCCTCGAATCATTTATCGAGGGCAAAGCCGAGCTGGCCATGGCCGTACTGGAGATGGATAACGTCGTCGACCGCATGCGGGACGAGGCTTTCATTATGCTGGTAAAGACCATGAATGAACGCCCCCAAGCCACACGCCAGGCCCTGGACGCTCTGCTAGTGACTCGAAATCTGGAACGCGTTGCCGACCATGCCACCAATATCGCCGAAGACGTCATCTTCTGGGTTCGCGGCGCTGACGTGCGCCACAATGCAATTCCAGAAACGACAGCTCCAGCCAAGAAGTAAGATTCTTCTGAGGCCGGCCTACAACTCTTGAAGCCAACCATCGTTGTCGTGGAGGACGATCTCGATATCTGTCGCCTGGTGCAGCACCATCTGGAAGCGGCAGGTTTTTCCGTGCGCGCCTACAACTCGGGCGGCACCGTGATCAGTGACGCCGAACGTCAGCGTCCTGGAATGTTTATCCTCGATATCATGGTGCCGGGCCGAGACGGATTGGAACTCTGCCGCTACATCCGACAGTCTCCGTCACTATCTACCATCCCAGTTATCTTCTTGACTGCGAAAAGTGGCGAGGCAGATCGTATACTCGGCCTTGAGCTCGGGGCCGACGATTACATTGCCAAACCTTTCAGCCCGCGTGAGCTCGTAGCCCGAGTCAAAGCCGTACTCCGTCGCTTCGAGCAGCCGCTTTCAGCTGCTCCGGTCCGGGTGGGGGAAATCGAAATCGATCCCGGGGCGATGACGCTCAGTGTCGCCGGAAAGCTCGTCACGACGACAGCCACCGAATTCCGCTTGCTCGATTATTTTGCCCGCCACGTCGGCCGTGTCTTTACCCGTGACCAGTTGTTGGATTCGGTTTGGCGGGATACCTCCTATGTCACCCCGCGCTCGGTGGATGTGTATGTTCGGCGTATCCGCGAAAAAATCGAACCTGATCCGGAGAATCCGCGCTACCTTAAGACTGTGCGGGGCGCCGGCTATCGGTTCGAGGTTCCCAAGTGAGCAGCCGAATTTTTCTCAAGCTGCTGGCGGTCTTTGTTCTCGTGATTGCCGCAGCCGTGGTCACGGTCGATTTCTCCGTTCGCAGCGCCTGGGAAAAATCTTTGCGCCAGGAGATCGAGCGCAACCTTACCCAGAAAACTGCCCTCTTCGCACACCGCGTAGACACCGATCGCAGCCATTCACTAACAGAAATCGCAGCCCAGGAAGCCTTAGCCGCAGGGGCTCGCGCCACCATCATCGATCCAACCGGTAAAGTGCTCGCGGACTCCGAAGCCTATCCATCCTCCATGGAAAACCATGCCCGCCGCAAAGAGTTCGCAGCGGCCCTTCAAGGAAATGTTGGCTCGGATGAACGCCGCAGCCGCACTCTGGGAGTCCCGTTTCTTTATGTGGCAGCTCCCGTTTCCGGAGGCGCAGTCCGCTTCGCCTATCCTCTTTCCGATGTGGAGGCTGCTACCAAACGTGCCCCTCACACGCTTTTGATTGCTTCCGCTATGGCTTTTGTTCTGGCCCTGCTGATTGCAGCCACCGCGGCGCAATATATTGCCCGCCGCCTTCGCCGTATTGTGGAATTTGCCGACAAGGTTGCCGCAGGTGACTTGACGGCCCGCATCTCGGAACCTTCGCGGGACGAGATTGGCCAGGTTGCTGCAGCTCTCGACAAGACTGCACGCCAGCTCGAGGAAAACTTTGCCGCCCTGCAAACCAGCCAGCGTCAACTCGAAACCCTGTTGAACAGCATGCAGGACGCGGTCATCGCCGTCGCGTCTGATGGTCGCGTGCAATGGGCCAATCGCAGCATGGACCGTTTACTTCCCCAACGCACGCGCCTGAACGCGCCGGTGGTCGAGACTGTCCGCGATCCCGATTTTCTTCGTGCTGTACGCAGCGCCACCGAGGACCGGAAGGTCATTTCGGCTCGCGCAGCTTCTATTCTTCCCGGCCGCAGCTTTGATGTCACCGCAGCCCCCATGCCCGGCGGAAGCGCGGTAGCCGTCCTGCGCGATCTAACCGAGACGGAACGCATCGAGAAGACACGCCGCGACTTCATCGCCAATGTCTCGCATGAGCTTCGAACTCCGCTCACTTCCATACAGGGCTATGCCGAAACCCTGCTCGATAGCGGCTGCGAAAAAAATCACTTGCCGGAGTTTCTCGAGATCATTCGCAAAAATGCCGCTCGAATGTCACTTCTTACCGAAGATCTTCTCACCTTGGCGCGGGTTGAATCGGGAGAGCAGCGTTTTGATTCTCAGCCCGTAGCGCCGGCGGAACTCCTTCACGACGCCCTCGAAAGTTTTCGCGAACTCGCCCGTGCTCAGGGCGTCGAGCTCACGACGGGAGATAGCACCGCTCCCATGGTGAATGCTGATCGCGAAGCCATTCATCAAGTGCTTTCCAATTTGATCGATAACGCGTTGAAGTACGGCGCCAAGGGTGGACGCGTCGTAGTCGGTGCACGCTCCTCAGGGAATGCGGTTGAGTTCTACGTCCAAGACTTCGGTCCGGGCATTCCTTCGGAGCACCTGCCCCGGCTGTTCGAGCGTTTCTACCGCGTCGATAAAGCCCGTTCACGCGAGTCCGGCGGCACCGGATTGGGATTGGCCATCGCCAAACATATCGTGATGGCTCATGGCGGCTCCATCTGGGCTCAAAGTGAACTCAATCACGGCTCGACATTTTCGTTCACGCTCCCGGTTGCGACCCCTGTTGTAAACTGAAAGCAGGCAGTGTGTTGCCGCGTAGCGACGGGTGAGTGGTTGAGCAGTTCCCGCCCTTTCGATTCCGCGGAGTAGCAAAAGAACGTAGTAACCGGAGAGGTGGCCGAGTGGTTGATGGCACCGGTCTTGAAAACCGCTGCACGTCCGGATCGCCCCCTGCTAATCGGTTGCAAATAAAAGAACAGCTCTGCATCAACTCTGGGCATTCCGCGGACTGTAGTAAAACTGTAGTAGTCGGAGAGGTGGCCGAGTGGTTGAAGGCGCCAGTCTTGAAAACTGGAGTACGGGAAACCGTACCGGGGGTTCGAATCCCTCCCTCTCCGCCAGATCTTTCGTAATCTAGCAGTTACGCGGTGTGATACCTAGAATGATTCTGT
>WNFC01003728.1_pt1 | contig 17174 bp, 18 predicted proteins | sample 5400541 | NCBI WGS metagenome assembly WNFC01 (sample SAMN13153342, study PRJNA577476) | soil metagenome | isolation source: 120 cm saprolite under Douglas fir tree site 2 hole 2 replicate 1 | place: USA:California | collected 2015-04-18
TTCTTGACGCGGTTGTTGATGCCCCACAGCGAGTTCGGGACGGTGAGGATCGCCGCCGGCAGCTCGTCCGCGAGGATGTCCTGGATCTGAGAGTAGATCGGCTTTCGCTTGCTCCGGTCCGTCGTCTTCAGCGCGTCGGCCATGAGCTGGTCGACCTGAGGGTTTTTGTACTGCATGCCGTTGAGGCCGCCCGAGCCGATGCCGCTGCTCGTCCAGAGCGTGGTCTGATCGGGATCCGTGTCGCCGAACGCGATGCCGATGAGGAGCACGTCGAATGCGTGCGTGTTGCGAATCGCATTCACCAGGGTCTGGAAGGCGATCGGACGTGGGCTGGCTTCGACGCCGATGTCATGCCACTGCTGCTGCATGATCTGGATCAGCGTCTGGCGCACGTTGTTGCCTGAGTTCGTGTTGAGCTCGAACGACATCTTGACGCCGTTCTTGGCCCGTACTCCGTCGGAGCCTTTCGCCCATCCGGCTGCGTCGAGCAACTGCTCGGCTTTCGCCTTGTCGTACGGATATTTCGGGCTGACGTTTGGGTTGAAAGCCCAGGTGGTGGGCGGCTCGACCGAGTCGGCAGGGGTTGCCTGCCCGAAATACGCAGCCTTGGCGATCGCGACACGGTCGAGAGCCGAGTGCAGCGCCTTGCGGACGTTCTTGTCCCCAAAGAGCGTCCCGCCCTTGGTGCCTGCCCCGAGCTGGAACTGGTAGTAGTCCCAGGACGGCCGCGGAAACGCGAGCGTGGTGAGGTTGCTCGCGGTCTTGACGTTGTCGAACTGGCTCGGATCGGGATTGCCAACGTCGAGCTCCCCGGTCTTCAGCTGCTGCGCCAGCACGACGGCGTCGCTCACGACTTTGTAGATGTATTGGTCGAGGTAAGACTTGCCGGCCCAGTAGCCGTCGTTCCGGGCCAGGACCACCTGCTGACCCTTGTCCCACTTCACGAACTTGAAGACCCCGCTGGCCAGCGTCGGCCCTGTGAAGTACGAGTGCGTGTTCAGTGCCTTCGGCGCAACGTCTCCGAGGACGTGCTTCGGCAGGATGCCATAACGGCAGTGTGTGTCGACGAAGTTCGCCAGAACCTTGTTGAACTGGAAAACGACGGTTTTCGGGTCGGTTGCAGTGACGCTCTTGACGTAGCCCTCGAGGTTGGCCCGGTAGCGCGAGATGAAGTCCTTGGTGTCGGGCGAAAAGATCAGGTTGTAGGTGAAGGCGACATCGTCAGCCGTCAAGGGCTGGCCGTCGGACCACTGAAGGTTGGACCGTAGCTTGAAGGTGAACGTCAGCGAGTCGGACGAGATCTGCGGCAGCCCCGAGGCGAGCGTCGGGACGTTGTCACCCTTGGCGCTGAGCGATAGCAGACCCTCGTGGGTCAGGGTGATCATCTGGGTGCTGTTGACGTCGCCCGAGTTCAACGTGTTGAAGGTGGAGATGTCGCTGATCGTGCCCTCGATCAGCTTGCCTCCCTTGACGGGGTTGACTGACGTCGTGTTCGTTCCGCCGCCCCCGCAGGCCTCCAGGAGCTCCAGCGCGCCGGCGCTGAAAGCCACCCAGGCGGCGCTCATGCCCATGCGCCTCAGAAAGTCTCGGCGGGACCACTCCTCTAAGAAGCGTTCGAACTGCTCAAAACCCGGTTCACCAGCGCCCTCGTCTCGGCTCATGCTCGTCCTCCCCTATTTGCGGCCTGCAGCGGCCGGCTTCGGTTCCCCGCGATGATTATGAAGAGTTGTGTCAATTGGTCAAAAAAGAACTCTAATGGCCTCCAAAGTTGCGATAGGCGTCGCGCGCGTCGTCCTTCACCTTCCGGAATCGGGCTCGCTGAAGGCCAAACGGCAGATCGTGAGCGGCCTCCTGCAGCGACTTCGCCAGGAGCTGAAGGTGGCCGCCGCCGAGGTGGGCGAGCTGGACCGCTGGCAGCTGGCCGAGCTCGTCGTCGCCACCGTGAGCGGGGACGGCCGGCAGGCCGACCGCGTGCTGGCAGCCGCGCTCTCCTATATCGAGGCCCACAGCGACGGAGCCCAGGTCACCGACGTCTCGACTGAGCTCGTGCAGCTGTGAGCGCGGTCGAGACGTTGACCGACGAGTTCGAGGACAGCCTGCCCTTCCGGTTGGACCCGTTCCAGCGGGAGGCGATCGACAAGCTGGAGCGCGGGCGCGGCGGCGTGCTCGTGAGCGCGCCGACCTCGAGCGGCAAGACGATCGTCGCCGAGTACGCCATCTTCCGCGCCCTCAGGGACGGCTCGAAGGTCCTCTATACGACGCCGCTCAAGGCGCTGAGCAACCAGAAGTACCACGACTTCGTCCGCGCCTACGGCGAAGCGACCGTGGGGTTGGTGACCGGCGAGAACACGATCAACGACGACGCGCCGGTCGTGGTCATGACGACGGAGATCCTGCGCAACCTCATCTACGAGGACCCGAAGCGGCTGGACCTCGTGCGTTACGTGGTGCTCGACGAGGTTCACTACATCGACGACTTCCCGCGCGGCTCCGTCTGGGAGGAGATCGTGATCCAGGCGCCGGCCACGATCAAGCTCGTCGGGCTGTCGGCGACGATCGGCAACTACCAGGAGATCGCCGACTGGATGGCCGAGAACCGGGGCGGCATGGAGACCGTGTTCCACGAGGAGCGCCCGGTGGAGCTGAAGATGTGGCTGGCGATCAACAACCACCTCTCCCCGCTGTTCAAAGAGGACGGGGGCATCGACCAGCGGACGTGGAGCAGGGCGGCGCAGGACGAGGAGGCGTCGTACCGGGTGGGCGGCTACCGAGGCCTGCCGTCCAACGACCTGCTGCACGTGATCGAGGAGCTCCGCCGCAACGACATGCTGCCCGCGATCTACTTCATCTTCTCCAGGCGCGGCTGCCGCGAGGCCCTGCAGCGGTGCGCCTACCACGAGCTGGACCTGACGACCGCGGCCGAGAAAGAGGCGATCGACCAAGTTGCGGCCGAACGCCTGCAGAGTTTGAAAGACCAGGACGAAGAGGCGCTCTTCCGCCGCATGGTCGACGCGCGCCTGCTGCGGCGCGGGATGGCCGAACACCACGCCGGCCTCCTGCCCTATCACAAGGAGATGGTCGAAGAGCTCTTCCAGCGCGGCCTGATCAAGGTGGTCTTCGCGACCGAGACGCTGTCGCTCGGAATCAACATGCCGGCGCGCGGCGTGGTCGTCTCGTCGTTCACGAAGTTCGACGGTGTCAACTTCTCCACGCTGACCACCGGCGAGCTCACGCAGCTCATGGGCCGCGCGGGCCGGCGCGGCATCGACGTGATCGGACACGGCGCGATCCTCAAAGAGTCCGACGTCGCTGTCGGGACGATCTACGAGGTCGCGATGGGTCCGACGCTGGTCGTCGAGTCGAAGTTCCTCCCGAGCTACAACATGGCCCTCAACCTGCTTCGCGTCTACACGCCCGAGGAAGCGGAGGCGCTGATGCAGCGCTCGTTCGGCCAGTTCCAGAAACGCCTGGCCGCGACCGAGACCGATGAGCGGCTGACCAACGTGCGCGAGCGCCTGGCCGACATCAAGCGCATGTGGGACGAGCCGCAGGTGTCGATCGAGGACGTCGCGCAGTACTTCAGGATCGAGGACCGCCGGAGGTCGATCCGGATCGAGCTCAGGCGCTTGCGCCGTGAGGCAGGCTCGCAGCGCAGCGGCCGGCGGGGTCGCACGCGGGCGATGAGCCACACCAGCCGCCTGGCGCAGCGGCTCGAGATCGAGGCCAAGGGGCTGCTCGAGCGGCAGCGCAAGCTGAAGGTGGTCCGGTCGCCGCGCTTCGGCGAGCTGCTCCAGAAGTACGGCGAGATCCGCACCCTCCAGCAGGAGCTCGACAAGGGCAAGCGCGAGGTTGTCGGCCAGATGGACGAGTACCCGCGCAAGCTGCGGCGCCTGGCCAAGATCCTCGACGAGACCGGTTTCCTGAAGAAGGACAAGCCGACGGACAAGGGCCTGTTCGCCGCCCGCGTGTACGGCGAGAACACCATCCTGGTCGCCGAGGCGGTGTGGCTCGGCTGGTTCGAGGGTCTCACGGCGGAGGAGCTATGCGGGGTGATGGTGATGCTCGCCGCAGAGGATCGCGAGCGACGCGGCGACCGCCAGGCGCGCTCTCCTCGCCGCTACCCCACGCCCGCCATCGCCCAGACCGCGCGACTCATCCGCTCGCTCTATTTCCGCTTTGCCGACATGGAGCGCGACCTCGACGAGCCCAACCTGCGCTCGCCCTCGCATGACTACATCGACTTCGCTTATCGGTGGTCGTCGGGCGAGCCCCTGGACAGGATCCCGCTGCCGCCCAACGTAGACATCGGCGACGCGATCAAGGCCATGAAGGCGGTCTACTCGCTCCTGCGCCAGCTCGAGTTCGCGCTCCGCCAAGCGAAGAGCCCGCTGCTGGGGGCTGTCTCGCAGGCCGTCCTGCGCATGGAGCGCGACGTCATCAAGCGAACTTATTAGGGCATGTCCTCCACATTCATGGGGAGGTGTCGGCGCAGCCGACGGAGGGGCTGAGCCGCCCATACACTGAGATTCATGGCGCGAAAGCGGCGGATCCTCGTCACTGGCGTGGCGCGCTGGTGGGGCGCGCTTCTCGTCCAGCGCCTGGTCGAAGACCCGGACGTGGCCGAGGTGATCGGCATCGACATCCGCGAACCCCGGTACGACCTCGGCCGGGCGGACTACCTGAAGCTCGACATCCGCCACTCGCTGATCGGCAAGCTCGTGCGCGCGGTCGGCATCGACACGGTCGTGCACACGCTGACCCGGATCGACTCGTTCGACATGGATCCGGCCCGGGCGCACGAGATGAACGTGATCGGAACCCTCAACCTGCTCGCCGGGTGCACGGGAGAAGGCAGCCCGGTGCGTCGCTTCATCCTGAAGTCGTCCGGGCACGTGTACGGGTCTCGGTCGGACCTGCCGGCGGGCCTGCGTGAAGATCACCGCCTGGACAGCAACTCGGGCCATCAGTTCGTGCGCGACATCGTCGAGGTGGAGTCCTACGCGAGCGACTTCGCGGTCCGGAACCCGAACATCACGATCCTCGCGCTGCGCTTCAGCAACAGCCTCAACCCGCAGGAGCCGCAGCCGCTGGCGCGCTACCTCGACCTCGAGGTCGTGCCGACGGTCATCGGCCACGACCCGGAGATCCAGCTGATCCACGTCGACGACTGCATCGAGGCGATGGTGCTCGCGACCAGGCGAGGGCGCGCCGGCGCGTACAACATCGCGGCGCCGGGAGTCGAGCCGCTGTCGAGCCTGCTCGACTCGGCGGGCAAGCTGCACGCCCCGCTGCTTCCGCCGGTGGGCCTCGGTCTCACCGCGTTCGCGTTCCGCCAGTCGGGCGTCGCTTTCCTTTCCCCGCAGCTGCTCGACCTGCTCCGCTGGGGCCGGAGCCTGTCGACGGCCAAGGCCACGCGCGAGCTTGGCTTCCGGGCCAAGCGCGACACCCGAGCCGCTTTCGAGGACTTCGTCCAGCAGCGCCGCGTCCTGCGGTACGAGCCGGACCGGCACGCCTACCAGTACGAGAAGGAGCTCGAGGACTTCATCCACAGCCGGCAGCCGGCGTCGGCCAATGGGGAGGGCGAGACGAATGGCGCGCTGCCCGACGAATCAGCCGAGGCTAGACCTCGCCGCCCCCGCCCCCATCGACGACAAGCACCTCACCGTTCACGTAGCTAGCCGCGTCCGAGACCAGGAACAGGACTGTCGGGGCCACCTCCTCCGGCACGCCGATCCGGCCCATCGGGTTCTGGGCCAGGATGCGATCCAGGATCTCGGGGTTGCTCCACAGACCCTCGGCGAATCGGGTCTTGATCACGCCCGGCGCGATGGCGTTGACACGGACTTTGCCCGCCAGCTCGCGAGCCAGCTGCCGCGTCATCATGATCAGGCCGGCCTTCGTGATGTCGTAGATTCCCAGTCCGACCCCGGGCCGCAGGCCGCCGATGCTCGCCACGTTGACGATCGCGCCGCCATGGGCCTCCATCGACGCCTCGTAGACGAGCTTCGTGAGCAGAAAGACGCCCCGCAGGTTGACCTCGAACGTCTTGTCCCACGCGCCGAGCTCAGCCCCGATCAGGGGCCCGAAGTACGGGTTGGTGGCCGCGTTGTTGACGAGGATGTCGATCCTGGAGAAACGCTCCATGACCTCTTTGACCAGGCTCTCGAGGTCCTCCGGCCGCCCGGCGTGGGCCGCGATCGGGGTGGCCCTCTCCGGGTACTTCGCGTTTATGCGCTCGGCCTCGGCATCGAGGTCGGCCTGCTTGCGGCTGCTGAGGACGACCTGGGCGCCGTGCTCGGCCAGGATGCCGGCGATCGCGCTTCCGATGCCTCGGCTAGCCCCGGTGACGAGCGCGACGCGCCCTGAGAGGTCGAAAAGGGAGCCCGCGGGCACGACTGATACGATAACCGCCGCTTAATTCAATTTTTTTCGGGATCAGGGGTTAGATGGCGATTACCGGCAAGGCGGCCGAGGACATCCTCGAGCGCATCTTCCAGCCCACGACCAAGCCAAGCGCGCGCGACCAGGCGGAAGAGACGCTGCGCCATCCCAAGCGCCTGGTCTACGTCGCGATGTCGAACAAAAGCTTCTACTGGCGGGCGCACATCCAGAAGTTCGTCCTCGACTCGGGCATGGTGCCCGTCAGCCCCTTCATGCTTTTCGACTACTACCTCATGCACACCGTCGACAAGGACGTCGTGCGGGAGGCGATGAACAACCTCCTGTCGCGCAGCGACGAGGTGTGGGTGTTCGGCAGGCTGTCCCTCGGCGTCAAGGTCCAGGTCGGGATCGCCAAGCGCCTGAACAAGCCCATTCGCTACTTCGACATCAGCGACCTGCCCGTGGCGGTGATGCCGATCAGCGAGGAAACGGCCCAGGAAGAGCTGAGAGACTAAGCCCGTCGCCTTGCGACCGGCGGGCGCGTGCCAGTGGTTCTTCGGTACCACGCGTCGGGGTTGCCGAGCTCGTTCAACGTCGGCATCGAGTCCGGGCCGTCCCAGACCCGGTTCAGCAGCGCCAGCCCGTGGCGGTCGTAGATCGCCTGGCAGAATGCCTCGCCGCGGCGGTACTGCTGCAGCTTCAGGTCGAGGCCGGTGAGCTTCCAGATCAGGACCTCCAGCGCGGACTTGCCCGAACTCCTCTCGCGGTAGGCCTGCTCGAGCTGGCCGAAGCCAGGCAGCAGATTGGCCCCGAGCTTGTTCATCACGAGGTTGCTGTAGCCCTCGACCACCGACATCGTCCCCTGGACCTGACGCATGACCCTCCACTGGGCGGGCAGCACGCCGGCAAACGCGGCAAAGCGGGTGACCGCCGGCCCCTTGCTCGTCACGGTGTCGATCAGCCGCTTCATCGAGCTCTCCATGTACGGTCGGAGCCAGGGATGCGCGGCGAACTGCCACGCATGCGTCATCTCGTGGAGGATCAGCCATCGCCGCAGGTCTTCGTCGGGAAGGTTGGCGCGCCGCTGCCACTCCTCGACGTTCGTCTCGACGAGGTACAGCCCCTCACCGCCGATCGGCTCCGCCCCGAGCAGCTGAGGGTCGTACTGGCCGAGGACCCGGGTGCCGAGGAAGGCGAGCATGAAGCCGACGTAACGGTTGACGCCCGCCCGCCCGGCCTCAGCGATCAGGGAGTTGGGCATGCGCCCGGTTTCCAGCACGGGGTCGACGACCCGGCGCAGGATGCCAACGTTGAGGTCGAGCCAGCCCTCGCGGTCGAGGGCCTCGAACTTCGGCATCGGCACGCCTTTGGGCAGGGGGCCGACGAAGTCGAGCAGCGGCTGCACCAGCCTGTCCGCCAGCGATCGGTAGCGCCTCGCGGCCGCCGCCAGCTCTGCTGGTTCCATCGTCGGGTTCGTCAGCCGGGGGCGGGCGGAGCGGCGCACCTCGTCCCAATCCAGCAGCACAGCGGTCCCACCTCGTGGCCGGACCGCCTCCGCCACCGCCACGGTCGCCAGGCCGAGAAGGGCCCCGTAGATCGCCGTCCGCCCCGCTGATCGCCTCATGGCCCTTCAGCGTACGAGCCGGCAGCCGTCAAACTTTGGCCCGACACATGGTCACGGCTGAATACCAGCCCTTCCTCACGTCGAGCGTGGCCGCCAGCGCCGCGCTGATCGGTCTCCTGTTCGTGTCGATTTCGATCGCACCCGAGCGCGTCTTTGGGGAGAAGGCCGAATCCGCCCGGATGGCCCAGGCTCTCAGCTCCTTCACGGCCTTGACCAACGTGTTCTTCATCTCGTTCGCGAGCCTGATCCCGAAGCTGCCGATCGGACCCGTGGTGACCGTGGTCGCGATTCCCGCGATCCTGCAAACGTTGGGGGTGCTTCTTCTCTTTCCGCAGTGGCGGGCCGACCGCACCCTGCGACGCGGCCTGATCCTTTTCACGATCAGCCTTGCGATCTACGGCTACGAGATCGCGTACGGCATTCAGCTGTGGGTCGGCTCGGCCGGCCCTGGCGCCATGACCGGGTTGCTCGAGCTGCTCCTCGGCGCCTACGCGATCGGCCTCGGCCGGGCATGGGAGCTGCTGGGTGCGCGCCGCCTCGGATGGACCGGATGGATCGGTGAGATGCTCCAGCGCCTGCGCCAGAGCAGGCCCAGCCACGAGGAACCTCCGAGCGCGAAGAGCTAGTAGATGTAGGGCCAGTGACGGTTTCGCTTGAAAACGACCTTGCAGCCGTCGCAACGAAAAACGATCTGGACGTGCCGCCGCCCGATGGCCTGCGCATCGCGGCCGCAGACGGGGCAGGAAGCCGTCTCTTCCATATACATCGCCGGTATGGGGTCCACCTTGATTTCTAGACGCCGTCTTTTCTTTGACATTTGCCTCTTTGTTGCCTTTCCCTCAAACCGGGTTGGTGGTTAAACGTCGAGCTGCGTCACGTCCAGGTTCTTCAGGTCTTCCGGGGGTTCTACTCCAGCGTTCTGCAGACGTTTGAGCAGAGCGAGGATGTAGCGAACGCCAGCGAGGTTGACGTGATGCTCTCGGGTCAGGGTCTGGATCGCCTGGAGCTTCATCACGTCTCGGCGCGAATAGCGCCTTCGATTCGTAACGGTGCGCTTGGGCTGAATCATGCTCAAGTGCTCGTACATCATCAGAGTGCGGGGATGCACCTCGAGGATCTCGGAAGCCACGCTGAGCGTGAAAATCGGCTTGTCGAGGTCGAGCGAGGAGTCGTGGTTGGCCACAACCGAGGCCGCGACTGGATCGCGTGGTTTGACCTTCATGTCTTTGTGGGGCGGGCGGGGTGTGTGATTTAAGCGATTGGGGGCCTAACTTTGGGTTACAGGGGCGGTTGTAGGTTCGGTGCAATTCTGAGGGGGCCAAATGGGACAGGCAAAGTATTTTTGTTAAGGTGTGTCGCCATATCGCCTAACACAGCCTTGCCAGGCAGCCTTTCGTAGCCTGGACGGCCCGGGCTTTACCTTAACGGCCGATGCACGCGCTCCTCAGCCTGCTCCTGGTCAGTATCTCGGTTGGGCTCAGCAACTTCGCCGGCGCGATCGGGATCGGCCTCAGCGGGATCAACGTTCGGACCCGCGTGAGGGTCGGCATCGCGTTCGGCTTCTTCGAGGCGCTCATGCCCGTTGTCGGGCTCGTGGTCGGCCACGAGGTGGCCGGATTTTTCGGCCAGTACGGCAAGTACGTCGGCGGGGCGATCCTGATCCTTACCGGGGCCTACACGATCGTGCAGGCCCGCTTCATCAACGTCGAGCAGAAGACGCGGATGCCGCGCAGCCTGCGCACGGAAAGCCTCCTTGTCACGGCCCTCGCCTTGAGCATCGACAACCTGGCCGTGGGCTTCGCCCTCGCCGTATATCCGGTCGACATCTGGCTTGCCGCGATCAGCTTCGGGGTGGTGAGCATCGTCATGTCGCTCGTCGGTCTCGAACTGGGCCATCGCCTTGGCAAGCGCGCGGAGGCGTGGAGCGAGGAGATTGGGGGCGCCGTGCTCATCCTGGTAGGCATCGCGATCGCAGCCGGCGTTCTAGGCTAGTCGCGTGGTTGCGATGCCGTCTCTCGAGCAGGTGCTGCTCTCCGCCGACAGCCACGTCGCCACAGTCACGCTGAACCGACCCGACCAGCGCAACCCGCTCTCGGCCACCATGCTGCGCGACCTGACCTCCGCGTTCCAGTGGTGCCGGCAGGAGCCCGACGTCAGGGTCGTTGTCCTGACCGGGGCCGGCCGCGTGTTCTGCGCGGGCGCTGACCTCACGAGCTTCGACGGCGAGACGTCCGGCCTCGAGAAGTTCCGCAGCCGCGATCTCTTCGTCGATCTTTTCCTGCTGATGGCCGAGCTGGGCAAGCCGATCGTCGGACGCATCAACGGCCACGCCCTCGCGGGAGGTCTTGGCCTGGCCTGCTCTTGCGACATCCTGGTCGCGGTCGACACCGCAACCTTCGGCACGCCCGAGATCAACGTCGGGATCTGGCCGATGATGATCCAGGCGATCCTGTCCCGAAACATCCCGCGCAAGGTCCTCCTCGAGATGGAGATGCTCGGCGAACGAGTGACGGCGTTGCAGCTGCAGTCGCTCGGGGTCGTCAACCGGGTCGTGTCTCGCGAGCTGCTCGACCCGACCGTCCAGGAGATTGCGACAGGCCTGGCGAAGAAGTCGCCGGTCGCGATGCGGCTCGGCCGGGATTCCTTCTACCGCCACCAGGACATGGACTTCCGCGCCGCCCTCCACTACCTGCACGGCCAGTTCCTGCTCGTCTCCCAGACGGAGGATTCGCGAGAGGGCATCAAAGCCTTCTTCGAGAAGCGCGAGCCGGACTTCAAGGGACAGTGACCGGTGTCGGCGGCGAGAGATTTGGGCATCCAGGTGGCCACAGCCGAAGGAAGCGACGAGCACCGGAGCGAGCGCATTAGAAATGCGTGAGCGAGGAGCGCAGGAGCTGACGCCCGGATGTGGCCGCATGGGGCCCAAAGATCCGCTGACGGCGCCGGTCGCTGTCCCCGAGGGTCAGTGACCTCGAGGCACGGCGAGCTGCGCGACAAGGCGCTCAAGGGCGGCACGCGCTACCTGGCCAAGCTGCGCGAGCAGCACAAGCTGACCGCGCGCGAACGGCTCGACCTGCTGCTCGACAGGGATTCATTCGTCGAAGATGGCCTCTTCGCCAACGTGCTGGCCGATGAGCTGCCCGCCGACGGTGTCGTGACCGGGCTGGGCACCGTCGATGGGCGGCAGGTCGCGGTGATGGCAAACGACCCGACGGTGAAGGCCGGCAGCTGGGGCGCACGCACCGTCGAGAAGATCGTCCGGATCCAGGAGACCGCGATGCGCACGCGAGTGCCGCTCTTCTACCTGATCGATTCGGCCGGCGCTCGAATCACCGACCAGATCGACATGTTCCCCGGCCGCCGCCACGCGGGCCGCATCTTCTTCAACGAGGTCGCGCTTTCGGGCGTCGTGCCGCAGATCTGCCTCCTGTTCGGTCCGTCCGCCGCGGGCGGCGCCTACATCCCGGCCTTTTGCGACGTCGTCGTGATGGTCGAGGGCAACGCCTCGATGTACCTCGGCTCGCCGCGCATGGTCGAGGTCGTGGTCGGCGAGAAGGTGACGCTCGAGGAGCTGGGTGGGGCGCGAATGCACAACACGGAGAGCGGGCTGGGCGATGCGCTGGTCGCCGATGACAAGGAGGCCATCGAATTCGCAAAGGCCTACTTCCGATTCATGCCGCAGCGGTCCGGCGAGAAGCCGGCGCCGTGCGAAGCCCGACCCGCCCGGGCCGGCAAGCCGATCGCCGAGCTGATTCCCGACGAGCCGAACCACGGCTACGACATGCGCAAGGTGATCGACGCCATCGTCGACGACGGAAGCTGGCTCGAGCTCAAGAAGCTCTTCGCCAAGGAGCTGCTGATCGGGTTCGCCCGCCTCGACGGCCACGCCGTCGGCGTCGTCGCCAACCAGCCCATGCAGAAGGGCGGCGTGTTGTTCAACGACTCCGCCGACAAGGCGGCGCGCTTCATCTGGCTGTGCGACGCGTTCGAGATCCCGCTCCTCTTCCTGGCCGACGTGCCTGGCTTCATGATCGGCACCGACGTCGAGCGCCGCGGCATCATCCGCCACGGAGCAAAGATGATCAGCGCGGTGTCGGAGGCGACGGTGCCGAAGATCTCGGTCATCGTGCGCAAGGCGTACGGCGCCGGCCTCTACGCGATGGCCGGCCCCGCATATGACTCCGACGCGGTGATCGCGCTGCCTTCGGCGCAGATCGCCGTGATGGGCCCTGAGCCCGCGATCAACGCGGTCTACTACAACAAGCTCGCCGAGCTGCCGGAGGAACAGCGTGCCGCCCGCCGCAAGGAGCTCGAGGACGAGTACCGCGAGGACGTCGACCTGTACAGGCTCGCCGCAAACCTGATCGTGGACGACGTCGTCGAGCCAGACCAGCTGCGCGAGACGCTGGCCCGGCGATTTCGCGCGTACGCGACTCGCGTTTCACCGCGGATCGACCGCAAGCACGGAGTGTTCCCGGTCTAGACCACCCGCGCGGCGACGAGACCCACCGCGAGCAGCACGACGCCCCATGAGAACGCGCGCAGCGCAAGCTCGAGAGGTCGGAGCAGCGCAGGCTCGTCGAGATGCGTCTCGGACCCGTCGGTCAGAGTCATCGTGCCCGAGACCGACCTCGTCTTGCGCCGGAGCGTGCGCGCCGGCGTGCTGAGGGCGCGCTGGCCGTAGGAGATGGCATACGCCGCGGCCGCGGCCGCCGCTGCGCCGATGGAAAGGCGGCCGGTCTGGGCGAAGTAGGCGGTCAGGACCGGGAAGGCGCCCCAGGAAAGCGCGAACCAGAAGTCACCGTGCATCCGGCCACCCAGGAGCTCCAGGTTGTACGCGAAGACGAACAGCACGCCCGCCGCGATGAACGGCAGCAGCCCGACCCCGACGACAGCCACGCCGGCGACGCCCAGCCCGACCGCGAGAGCAAGCCCGGCGATCGCGGCTGCCCACAAGAGGCCGGCCGCAAGCTCGGTCTGAAGAGGTCGCCCGCGCAGCTCGTCCAGGGCATGAGCGGAGATTCCGACCGCGAAGAAAAAAGCGAGGAGCGTCGCGGCGAGGCGTTGCAGGTTCAACGCGGGGGCAAGGCTGGCGCCGATCAGCACGTAGGACAGATGCCAGGCCGTGTACGGCGGATGCAGCACCGCCCACACGTCGCGCCGCCACCCGCGCGCGCGCGGCGCGTAATACGCCCGCGCCAGGACCTCAGGCATGGTGCTTGCGGCCCCACATGATTAGCCCGCCGCCCAGGCTCATGACGCGGTCTTCGACGTCGACCATGCCCGCCTCACGCCATGCTTCGAACATCCGGTCGATCGGCCATCGCCTGTAGAAGGCGTCGATGTTCGGACCAAGAAACCGCCCGGCCTTCCACCACGCGCGGCCCCCGAGCACGTATCCGGCGGGCGGCAGCAGGGCGCGGGTGTAGAGGCGCCAGCTCGCGCGCCAGACCGGGTTGGGCGGAACGAAGAAGTCGAGGCCGGCCATGCCACCCGACGGGCGGAGCATCCGCGCCATCTCTGCCAGGGTCGCGGCAGGGTCGGCGACGTACCGGAGCAGATAGGTGAACGAGACGGCGTCGAAGGATCCCGCCGGGAAGGGCAGCTGCTCGGCGCGAGCCTGCTGCAGCTTGATGCGCTGGTCCAGGCCCGCGTCGTAAATCCGCTTCCGTCCACGCTCGAGCATCTCCTCGCTCAGGTCGACGCCGACGATCTCCGCGTCCGTCGCGTGGGCGAGGGCGATTGCCACGCCTGCGGTGCCGGTGGCGACGTCGAGGATGCGACGCGGCTTGAAACGCGCGACGTGGCTTATCAGCACACGGCGCCACTGGCCGTTCTGACCAAAGGACAGGACTTCCGCCAGGCGGTCGTACCGCTTCGGAAGGCCCTCGAAGAGACCCGCGGCGAAGGCGTTCTCCGGGCTGGCCGCGGGTGGGCCGGGCTCCTCCATTGGCCGCTTCAGCGTATCGCTGCTCAACTTCATCCGGGCGCCCAAAAGCGATGGGTGTCGCGCCTTCGATCGCCCCCTAGACGAACAGGGGCTCGGTGTGCGATCGCTCGAGGAGGCCTTGCATCGCGCCATCGTCCGGCGCCGCCTTGAACCTGTTCGCCGCATCGAGGACGAGCGGCAGCAGGTCGACGTCGCCGGCGCTGTTCAAAAAGATGCCGTGCCTGCCCATCGCCCACCAGACCGCGAGGTCGATATCCTCCGGCGAATCGAAGGGCTGGTACCAGGTCGTTCGGGTGTGATCGCGGTCCATCCAGGGCCGGCGCGCGATCGACTTGATGGTCTGCACCGCGACGTTTCGCTCTTCGCACGTCTTGAGCAGGGCCTCGAAGTTGTCGCGGTAGTAGGCGTTCTGCATGGTGACGAAGTTGTAGGGCAGCAAGACGGAATCGAAATCGAAGCGGTCGAGGCTCCGCCGGTGGGTGGCCGCGATCTGCGCGCCGTGCCCAGTCACCCCGATCCACTTGATGAGGCCCTCCTCGCGCGCCCAAAGGGCCGCGTCGAGCGCGCCGCCTGGGCTGAGGGCCTGGTCCCACTCGATCGGGTCGGCGAGCGAGTGGATCTGCCAGAGATCGACATGGGCCACGTCGAGCCGGTCGAGGGAGCGCTGGATCTCCTCGCGGGCGCCTTTCTCGTCACGCACGTCGCCCTTGGTCGCGAGGAAGAAACGGCCGGGTTCCCGCTTCAGCCAGGGCGCGATACGCAGCTCGGAATCTCCGTAGCCGGACGCGGTGTCGATGTGATTGACGCCGTATCGAAGCAGGACCTCGAGCGTCTGGTCGGCGACCTTTTGCGTGACATGCCCGAGCGAAGCGGCGCCGAAGACGACCCTCGTGCTCTTGTGTCCGGTGCGCCCGAATTCCGCCTTGCGGATCACCACCTCAACCTAGCAGACCCGGAGCGGAGCGAACATCCGATCTATTGGTTGTGCTTGCTTCGGGGGTCTGAGGCTGTATTGTGGGTTGCCGTTCAGTTCAAATCACGAGGAGGCTGCCAGTGGAGTTTTTCAACCTCAAGACGAAGCAGAAGGTTCAGATCCCGGACAACGAGCTCAAGAAGCGACGCAGCGTCCGGACGACCAGCGGCGGCAAGCGCCAGGAGCGCTACGCGGCGATCGCGGTGGTGCACGAGGGCGGCAAGCCGCTCCAGCTGTTCAAGTTCATCAACAAGGAGACGTTCGACAGTCTCGACGTTCCCGAGACCAGCTAGGGGCGGCCGCCGCGCGGCGCGCCGGCCTCTGAGACGGCGCGGCGGAGTAGAAACACGACCGTCGGACGGAGAGCGATCGACTTTTCCTGCCCGATCGGCGCCGTAATCAGCTTGGCGTGATTGTGATGATCACGTTGCCCTTCTTGTGACCCAGGTCGACGTAGCGGTGCGCCTCGACAATCTCATCCAGCGTGTAGCGGCGGTCGATGACAGGCCGAAGCTCGCCGCTCTCGGCGAGTTCCTTAAGCACCAACAGGTCTGACCTCTTGGTCCTCGGGAACGCATCATCGACGGACATCGACACTCCGCCCGATGCAAGCGCCGCGCCGACGTTGAGCATCGCCTTCGCGCTCTTCCGTTTGCCAACGGCGTCGAAGATGATGTCGTAGCGCCCGCCGCTCTGTGTGAAGTCGTCCTTCGTGTAGTCGATCACCGCCGTCGCACCCAGCGACCGGACAAGCTCCAGGTTCGCGGTGCTGCAGACACCGGTCACCTCGGCGCCGAGATGCCTGGCCAGCTGCACCGCGGACGTGCCGATCGCCCCCGAGGCTCCATAGATCAGCACTTGCTGGCCCTTGTGAATCTTCAGACGGCGCACGAAGTACGAGGCGATCAGCCCGCCGTAGGGCAGAGCGGCGGATTCCTCATATGAAAGGTTGGCAGGTCGAATTGCGAGCGCCGCACTCGCCGGCCAGCACACCTTCTCTGCGTATGTACCGGCGCGGAAACCGTTCATTCCGAAGACCTGGTCACCCGGCTTGAAGGAGGTTACCTCGCCGCCGACCGACTCGATCTCGCCGGCCGCGATCATGCCGATGACCCCTTTCCGCGGCGCCCTGAAGCCGAACGCCGCTCGCATGAAGAGCCGGTAGACGCCGCGCATCTTGAGGCCTCTGACAATGCAGTCGCTGGCCGTGACGGCGGTCGCCAAAAGCCGGATGCACACTTCCTTGTCCCTGGGACGCGGGTCGGGCACAGTCCTGATCTGGAGCACCTCGGGCGGCCCGTACGCGGTGCAAACTGCGGCTCTCACGCCGTCTCGTGCGCCCGCAGCTCAAAGGCGGACATGAATTCAGTGACGTCGATGACGCGCCATTGTTGTCCGAGCGCCGGCATGACTCGTCTCGCGAGTGTCATATAGCGATGCATAAAGTGCGCCTGGCAGGAATCGAACCTGCTGCCTTTCGGTCCGGAGCCGAACGCTCTGTCCGGTGAGCTACAGGCGCGATAGGTCTCACCCAGTCTAAACTCCGGCCCCCGTGGGCCGGTTGCTGTCGGTGCTGCTGCTGGGCGGGTGTCAGAACGAGACACCCCCGGTTGTCAGCCCCGTGCCCAGTCCTACGCCGCACACCGAAGCGACGGCCGCGATCCTGCAGTCCGGCGATGTGCCGGCAGGTCTCAACGTGTGCCTGGGCTCGGGCCCCATCGACGTGTACGTGTCCACCCTGGCCATCTCGGACGCCACCCTGGCGAGCCGCGAGTCCGACCGGTGGCAGCAGATGCGCAGCCAGGGCGCAACTGAAGGGGCGATCTCGGTCTTCGCGGCCGGCCCGTCGGCGTGCAGCGTCGAGCTGGGCGCTACGACGAGCGTGAAGGCGATGGCCAGCTTCGTCGCGCGATTCGCCGACGAGGGTGAAGCCGACCGCGCGTGGCAATCGGGCATCTTCGGTTTTGCGCCCCCGCCACCCGGTCAGCTCACACCCGGCCTCGTCCGCGGGACGGGCACTGGCCTGGGCATCAGCTCGTTCAGCTACGAACGGCCCTCGGTACGATTGGCTTCCTGGCACCGGTCGCTGTTCGTCGCGCTGGTGGTGGTCAGCAACCTCGACCTGAATACGTTCAAGGCTGCGACGGCCGCGATTGACCCTCGCCTAAACTGAAACCCTCACTGCGCCTGTAGCTCACCGGACAGAGCGCTTGCCTGCGGAGCAAGAGGCAGCAAGTTCGATTCTT
>WNFC01003416.1_pt1 | contig 17171 bp, 15 predicted proteins | sample 5400541 | NCBI WGS metagenome assembly WNFC01 (sample SAMN13153342, study PRJNA577476) | soil metagenome | isolation source: 120 cm saprolite under Douglas fir tree site 2 hole 2 replicate 1 | place: USA:California | collected 2015-04-18
CTCTCGATCGTGGTCAATCGGGCGGAGCTCGTCGTGCTGATCGGCGCGAACGGCGCCGGCAAGACCACCACGCTCAAGGCGATCTCCGGCCTCATGACGCCGTCCGCCGGCCGCATTCTGTTCGAAGGCGTGGACGTGACCGGCGCGTCGCCGCGCCGCATGCTCTCGCTCGGCATCGCGCACTGTCCCGAAGGCCGGCGTGTCTTCCCCTACATGACGGTGCGCGAGAATCTCGAGATGGGCTGTTACCTGCGCGCCGACCGCGACGGCATCGCACAGGACATGACGCGGCTGTTCGAGCGTTTTCCGGTGCTCCGCGAGCGCAGCGAGCAGGCGGCCGGCACGCTCTCGGGCGGCGAGCAGCAGATGCTGGCGATCAGCCGCGCCCTGATGTCGCGGCCGAAGCTCGTGCTGTTCGACGAGCCGTCGCTCGGCCTCGCGCCCGGCCTCGTGGCGCAGACCTTCGATATCATCCGCCAGATCCGCGCCGAGGGCGTGACCGTCGTCATGGTGGAGCAGAACGCGGTGGCGGCGCTCGAATTGTGCGACCGCGCCTACGTTTTGGAACAAGGCCACGTCGCCATGACCGGCACGGGCGCAGAGCTGCTCAACGATCCGCACGTGAAGAGCGCCTATCTGGGCATTGGACAGTAGGCCGCGGCCGGGGCAAAATTCGCCTTCAGCAAAGGAATGGAGCCATGAACGCAGCGCCCGTCTACGATCTCATCCTTCAGGGCGGACATGTGATCTGCCCGGCCTCCGGCATCGACGGCGTCATGGACGTCGCCATCGCGGATGGCAAGATCGCCCAGGTCGCCAAGAGCATCATTCCCTCCTCGGCCAAAAGCGTGGTGGACGTTCGCGGCAAGCTCGTGCTGCCAGGCATGATCGACACCCACGCGCACATCTACCGCTACGTCACCGGCCGCTTCGGGCTCGACGCCGACATGGTCGGCGTGCAGAGCGGCGTGACGGCGCTGATCGACCAGGGCGGCGCGTCCTGCATGACCTTCCGGGCTTCCGCCACTTCGTCGCCGAGCCGGCGGCGAGCCGCTGCTACGCGTTCATCTCCGCCTATCTGGTTGGCGGGCTCGAGGGCCACTACTACCCGCAGCTCTATTCGCCGGACGGCGTCGACGTGCAGGCGACGGTCGCGGCCGCGAAAGCCAACCGCGATCTCGTCAAAGGCATCAAGGCGCACGCCGAGATCGGCGGCTTCGCCCGTTGGGGCCATTCGGTCATGGAGAAGGGCGCGCAGATCGGCCGCGAGGCCAACCTGCCGGTCTATGTGCATTTCGGCCAGCTGTGGGCGCTGCCGCCGGAGGGCGCGAACGGCGTCGACGCCGACACCATCATCGAGCAGACCGTCGCCCTGCTGCGGCCGGGCGACATTTTGGCCCATCCGTTCACGCGCCATCCGGGCGGCTTCGTCGACAAGAACGGCAAGGTGCATCCGATCGTCCGCGCCGCCATGGACATGGGCCTCAAGATCGACGTCGGCCATGGCAGCCACTTCTCCTACAAGATGGCGCGCATCGCCCTCGATGCCGGCGTCGTCCCGCACACGCTCGGCGCCGACATGCACGGCTACAACACGTTCCTGCCGCCGCCTCCCGGCACGCCGTCCGAGCATCCGGACGAGGAGAACCATCCGTTCGCCGGGCAGGCGCGGTTCAGCCTGAGCCAGGCGATGAGCTCCATGCTGGCGCTCGGCCTCACGCTCCAGCAGGTCGTGCCGATGGTGACCAGCAACGCGGCGCAGATGGCGGGCCTGCCGAACGAGATCGGTGCGCTGAAAGCCGGCATGGCCGCCGACGTGTCGGTGCTCGACGACGTGCGCGGCCGCTTCAAGCTGCAGGACAACGAGCGCACCGAGATCATCGCCGAGCGCTTCCTGCAGCCGGTGTTCTGCCTGCGCGCGGGCCGGCGCTACGACGCGACCGCGCCGATCCTGCCGCGCGCCATCGCGGCCTGACGGCCGCAGGGCAGGGGCAATGATCGCGAACTGGTCGAAGCTCAGCCAGGCGGCGCGCGACGCCGCCTACAACAACAATCAGGCGGTCGCGAACAGCGCCGAGCTGATCGAACGGCGGAATACGGCCTCGGCCGCGTTCCGCAAGGCGCACCCCGCCGGCCTTGACGTCGCGTACGGATCGGCGCCGCGCCAGCGCTTCGATCTCTTTGCCGCAAAAAATCCGGCGGCGCCCTGCCTCGTGTTCATCCACGGCGGCTACTGGCAGCGCAACACGCGCGAGGATTTCGCCTGCTTCGCCGAAGGCGTGATGGTGCACGGCTGGTCGGCGGCGCTGCCCGGCTACACGCTAGCGCCCGACGCGTCGCTTGGGGACATTGTCGACGAGATCTGGCAGGCCATCGATTGGCTGGCCGAAAAAGGACCGAAGCATGGACTTGGCGCCGGTCCGATCGTCGCGTCGGGCTGGTCGGCCGGCGGCCATCTCACCGCGATGATGCTGCCGCACTCACGCATCGCAGCCGGCCTTGCGATTTCCGGCATCTACGAGCTCACGCCGATCCGGGACACGTATCTCAACGAGAAGCTTCGGTTGAGTGACGAGGAGATCGCGGGCTTTTCTCCGCTGCGGCTGCCGGTCGTGCAAAAACCGCTCGCCGTCGCCTACGGCACCAACGAATTGCCCGCGCTCGTCGCCGACAGCTGCGACCTCCACGCCTGCCGCCAGGCCGCCGGCGCGCCCGGCCCGCTCGTGCCGGTGCAGGGCGCCGACCACTTCACCATTCTGGAGGAGCTGCGCCGGCCCGATGGAATGCTGGTCCGCGCCGCGCGCGCGCTGGTGGAAGAAAGGGTCGGATCAGCGTAGCCCACATTGAGCAAAGCGAAATGCGAAGGGGCCGCTCGGGATATCGGCGGCACATCGATCAATGGGAGGAGTTCCATGTTCAGCCGCAGAACTTTCCTGTCGCTTGCCGCCGGCAGTTTCGCCGCAGCCCGCTCGGCTTCCGCGCAGCAGGCGTCGCGAAAGGCCGCGCTTTACGCAAATGTCGGGCCCGATCTGACGCATTACGACATCGACCTCGCGAACGCCGAGCTGATCAAGAGAGAAACGGTCACGCTGCCCGCGGGCGTGCAATACGCCTGGCCGCATGCGTCGCGACGTTATCTCTATGTCGCATCGAGCAGCAGCGCATCCGGTTACGGGCCGGCCGGGACCGAGCACCACGTCACCGCGTTGGGCATCGATCCCGCGACGGGTGCTCTCAGCGCGTACGGAGCCCCGATACGGCTGCCGACGCGCCCCATCCACATGAGCACGGATATTCCGTCCGAGCACATCCTGGTCGCGTTCAACAATCCGAGCGCGGTACGCGTCTATCGCGTCAATAAGGACTTCACGCCCGGCGAAGAGGTGATCCAGCCGGGCCCGATCGACGCCGGCATCTTCGCCCACCAGGTGCGCACGACCCCCGACAATCGGCTGGCGATCCTGGTGACCCGCGGCAACGAAGGCACCCCCGCCAAGGCGGAGGATCCGGGCGCGCTGAAGGTCTTCGACTACAAGAACGGCGTGCTGACCAACGGACAGTCGGTCGCGCCCAATGGTGGAAGGGAATTCGGTCCGCGGCACCTCGACTTTCATCCCACCAGGCCTTGGATGTACGTGTCGATCGAGACGCAGAACAAGATGTATCTCTATCGGATGGAGAACGGCCGGATTCACCCGGAGATCGCGCAGCGCGTGGAGACGCTGGCCGAGCCGAACAACATCCGGGCGCGCCAGGCGGCCGGCACGGTCCACGTCCATCCGAACGGCCGTTTCGTTTACGGCGCCAATCGCGCCGAAGCGACGACCGAATTCCAGGGCAAGCAGGTGTTCAAAGGCGGGGAAAACAGCATCGTCGTGTACGCGATCGATCAGGCCAACGGCGAGCTGACGCCGATCCAGCGCATCGAGACCCAGAAGATACATCCCCGCACGTTTCATATTCATCCGAGCGGGCGCCTGCTCGTTGCCCAACACAATCTGCCGGTCAACGTGCGGGACGGCGACACGATCAAGACGATATCTGCTGGCCTGTCGGTGTTCCGCATCGGCGATGACGGCAAGCTCACGTTTGCGCGCACGTACGATGTCGACGTCGGCGGCAAGACGATGTTCTGGATGGGGATGGTGCCGCTGTAAGCGGAGACCAGCGTCGCGCCGTTCGGCGCGGACGCGAAACAGGCTTTAGGCCGCTTCCCCGCGCGCGAGCGTCGCGGCGTTGCGGATCGCGGAAATGTTCGCGCGATAATCCTCCGGCTTGCCGCCTTTGAACACGGCGGAGCCCGCGACCAGTACATTTGCGCCGGCGCGCGTGACGAGCGGCGCGGTCTGCGGCGTGATCCCGCCGTCGACCTCGATGTCGATCGGTCGCCCGCCGGCGAGCGCGCGCAGCCGCGCGACCTTCTCGACCGCGCCCTGGATGAAGCTCTGGCCGCCGAAGCCGGGATTGACCGACATCACGAGGATGAGGTCGACGAGATCGATCACGTGCTCGACGGTGCTCTCGGGCGTGCCGGGATTGAGCGTGACGCCCGCCTTCTTGCCGAGCGCGCGGATCGCCTGCAGCGAGCGGTGCACGTGCGGCCCCGACTCCACGTGCACCGTGATGATGTCGGAGCCCGCCTTGGCGAAGGCTTCGAGGTAGGGATCGCACGGCGCGATCATCAGATGCACGTCGAAGACCTTTTGGCTGTGCGGCCGCAGCGCCTTCACCACATCGGGTCCGATCGTGATGTTGGGCACGAAGTGCCCGTCCATCACGTCCACGTGGATCCAGTCGGCGCCGGCGCGATCGACCGCGCGCACCTCCTCGCCGAGCTTGGCGAAGTCGGAGGCCAGGATGGAGGGCGCGATCAGCAGCGGGCGGGCCATCGATTCCTCGGCGGTTCTCAAGTTCGCGTAACACGGGCCGCGAACAGCGGCAACGCAGGCCGGAATGACCCGGCAGAAGCTGCCGCCGGCGGCGGCACGGGGCCGTTCTTGCCGGGTCCTGGTAATCCTGACCCTTTGTTTTCCTTGCGCTTTTCCGCCTCCGCACATCGGCACACGTCTTGCAAAACATGCGACGGGTCGATCGTTCGCCGTGGGGTGTTTGCGATGTTTTTCCTTGCCGGGGCCGCCGCCGCAAGCGCGCTCGACCTCATTTCGTCGCTCCACAAGTCCCTCGCCCCGAAGGGCGCAGCCGGCTCCGGCTTCGACCCGGGCGCGCCGAGCGATCCCGCCAGTTCATCCACCGCCGCACCCGCCGCGCCCTTGGCGCCCGGCACCATGAATGCGCTGCTGTCGGCCCAGGGCCAGCCGGGCCTCGTCAACGGCGACGCCTTCAGCGCCAAGCTCTTCTCCATGCTCGATGGCAACGGCAACGGTTCGATTAGCAAGGCGGAATTCGAGGCCGCGTTGGTCCACAACGGCAACACGGCGCGGGTGGACGATATTTTCGCCCGGCTCGATGCCAATGGTGACGGCGAGGTCAGCGCGAGCGAGCTGACATCGGCGCTGCAGAAGGGCGCCGCGCATCATGGGCACCATCACGGCGTCGGCGACGCATCCGGCGAGGCCGCGGACGCGGGCGGCGCGAACGATGCGCTCACGCGGTCGGACACCAGCCAGACCGTCACCAATGCGGACGGCTCGACCACCACGACGATCACCTATGCGGACGGATCGCAGGTGACGATGACCAAGCCCGCCGGCGCGTCCGCCACCAACCTGCATAATTTCCTCGAGCGGATGATCGAGCGCCAGGCAGCGATGCTGTCGAGCTCGACCACAGGACAGGCGCTCGCGATGAGCGCGTGACGATCATTCCTTGGTCGCGCCCAGCACCGGCTTGAGCAGCTGGGGCAGCAGATAGACCGGAAACTGCGCCAATCCCATGTAGATCCAGGTGAGCTCCGGCACGAGACCGCCGGTCGCCGCCACCATCACGCCCATGTTGCGCAGGCCCGCCGATAGCGCGAGCGTGAGCGCCGCCGTGCGGCCTGCGCGGGCGAAGACGAGCGCCGTCATCGCGCCGAGGCCGAGCGACACGACGAATGCGAGAGCGATCAGTCCGAGCACGGCGAGCGGCCGCGTGACGGCGAGGGCGGGCACGCCGTCCATCACCGCCACCGCGAAGACGAACAGCGAGATCACGCTCAATCCCTCGATACGCTCGGCCTGTCGCGCGACCCACGCCTGCCCGGCGATCCGGCGCACCAGCGCGGCCGCGAGGGCGGCGCCGGCGAGCAGGGCGAGCAATTGCGCGCCGAGCGCGGGCGCCGAAATCGCCACCGGCGGCCCGAGAAAAAGCGCCGCGAACAGCGCCGCGGTGAGCGGCGTGACGGCGGCGCAGGCAACGAGCGTCGCGAGCGCGAGCGCCGCATCGAGCCCGATGAGCGCGGCGAAAGCCGGCGTCGCAATGACGGGCGGCGCCGCGGCCTGAAAGATCAGCGCCACCAGAAGGCCGGGCGCGCTCCGGTCGAGGCCGAGAGGGGCAAGCGCGAGGCCGGCCGCCAGCGGGGTCGCGAGCATCATCCAGGCGACCGCCGCAACCACGAGCCCGGGACGGGTGAAATGCCGGCGCAGCGCGTCCGGATCGACGCGCAGAAACGCGAGGCAGAGCAGCACGAACAGGTTCGGCGTAAAGATCGCCTTCATCGACGCCGCGAGCGGCGGCAATGCCAGCCCGGCGAAGAGCGACACCGCGACCGCGCGCGTGCCCTGGCGCCCCAGCCAGGCGAGCGCCGCCGCCGGCAGGTCGAGATATGCCATCGAATGCGATCCCCGCGCATGTCCCGGCGAAAGCCTGCCCCGGACTTGATCCGGGGTGGGTACCGGTTCGCCGACAAGGACATGCGCCAACGAATAATCCTGCGGCATATCTGCCATACCGCCGGCCTGTGATACTGATTTCGCCTAGCCGCTTCCATATATGCTGGCGGCGTCAGCGCTCCTTTCGCCCTCCCGCAGGCAAGTCCCCATGGCTCGCACCGATGCAATCGTCCTTGGCGCCGGCATCGTCGGCACCGCGATCGCGCTTCATCTCGCCAAGCGCGGCGCGAGCGTCGCGCTCATCGATCGCCGCGGGCCGGGCGAGGAGACCTCCTACGGCAATGCCGGCGTCATCGAGGGCAACACGATCTTTCCGCCGGCGTTTCCGCGCGATCTTGCGGCGCTCGCCCGCGTCGCGCTCAAGCACGCGCCCGAGGCGAATTATCATCTGAGCTTTCTGCCGAGGGTGGCGCCGTGGCTTGTCGCCTACCGCGCCTGGTCGCAGCCCGAACGCCTCGCCGAGACCGCGCGGGTGATGCGGCCGCTGTTTTCGCGCGCCGTCGGCGAGCACGAGGCGCTGACGGCGGAATCGGGCGCCCAGCATCTCATGCGCAAGACCGGCTGGCTCAAGCTCTATCGCAGCGACGCGAGCTTTGCCGCGAACGCCCATGAGCGCGAGATCGCCGCGCATTTCGGCATTCCGATCCGGGTGCTCGATCCGGAGGGCGCGCGGGCGCTCGAGCCTGCGCTGCGCCCGGTCTTTGCGCACGCCGTGAACTGGGAGGGCGCGACCAGCATCTCCAATCCGCTCAAGCTGACGCAGGCCTACGCGGCGCGCTTCACCGCGCTCGGCGGCCTCATCCTCACCGGCGATGCGCGCACGCTCGCGCGCAACGGCGGGCGCTGGCGCATCGACACCGAGGAGGGCGGGATCGACGCCCCGGACGCCGTGATCGCGCTCGGTCCGTGGTCGCTGGACTTGCTCGCGCCGCTCGGCATCGAGCTGCCGATGGCGGTGAAGCGCGGCTATCACCGGCATTTCCGCGCGCAGGGCAACGCCGGCCTGTCGCGGCCGGTGCTCGATGCGGACGTCGGCTACTGTCTCGCTCCAATGGAGCAGGGCATCCGCCTCACCACCGGCGCCGAATTCGCCGACCGCGACGCGCCGCCGACGCCGGTCCAGTTCGATCGGCTGATGCCCTTGGCCAAGGACCTGTTTCCGCTCGCCGAGCCCGTCGAGGACAAGCCATGGATGGGCAGTCGCCCGTGCTTTGCCGATTCGCGGCCCGTCATCGGGCCGGCGCCCGGGCAGCCAGGACTGTGGCTCGCCTTCGGCCACGCCCATTGGGGCTTGACGCTCGCCGCCGTCACCGGCCGCCTGGTCGCGGATCTGGTCACGAAAACGGCGCCGGTGGTTGATCCGGCGCCGTTCGCAGCGGAGCGATTTGCCGCCTGACTTCTACTCGCTGATGGTGCGCACCACGCTCGAGGTCGGCCGCTGATCGACCGTCGGCAGCTTCTGGTCCTTGAGGAGCATCTCGTCATACTGCGCGATCGTCTGCAGGCTGTTCCTCGGGACGAGGTGCACGACCTTGTAGCCGTTTGCCTTGAGCTGTCCCAGGAGCTGCGGCAGCGCGTGCGCGGTCGCCTGCTGGAAGTCGTGCATGAGGATGATGCCCTTGCCGTGCTTGGCGAGCTTGTCCATCACCGATTTGATCACCTGCTCGGGCTTGCGCATCTTGAAGTCGAAGGAGTCCATGTCGGTCGAGAAGATACCGACGTTGCGGCTGCCGAGATAAGTGATGAGCTCGGGCGGATGGCGCAGCGCCGGGAAGCGGAAGAACGGCGCGGTCGGGCCGCCCACGGCCCAGCGCACGGCGCTCATGCCCTTCTCGATCTCCTCCTTGGCCTCCTCGAACGACTTCTTGGAGAGGTCCTGGTGCGACCAGGTGTGGTTGCCGATCGTGTGCCCGGCCGCCGCCACCTGCTTGAGGATGTCGGGATAGTAGGTGGCGTGCTTGCCGATCGGGAAGAAGGTCGCGCGCACGCACTGGTCGGCGAGCGCCTTGAGCACCATCGGCGTATTGTTGAGCCAAGGCCCGTCGTCGAACGTCAGCACGACCTCGTGGTCGCGCAGGAAGTCATGCACCTTGAAATGCTCGAAGCCGAAGCCGGGGCCGCCGGTCGTGTCGATCTCGACCACGCGCGCGATGCCGAGTGCATTGGGATTGCTGCACGCGATCGGCGCAGGCTTCGGCATGGTGGCGGGGGCAGGGCCAGGGCCAGGAGCGGCGGCGGGAGCCGGCGCTTGCGCCGTCCCTTGAGCCACCACGGTTGGCGCGGCGGCCGCCGGCGCCGCGGCGCGCGAATTGGTTGCCTGATTGGGGATCTCGGTGACGACGGTGCGCGGTCCGGGCTTCGGTTGCGCCGCGTCGGTCGGCGCGGCGGCGGTCGTGGCGGGGCGCGAAGTCCCCGCCTGCCAGATCATCTCGCCGATCGCATATTTCTGCGCCTGCACGACGCCGAACACCGCCAGGCATCCGGCGAGCACCAGGCCGCCTATGATCAGTGCCGCACGCATTTCCACGTCTCCTCGCCGCAACGCCTCGGGCGACCCGGCCCCGTCGGATCCCCATGAGCTTACACTGACCCTACTTACTCGGGTCCGATCGCTCAGCCGGTAAAGTGGGATTAAGGTTATTTTACCCGAGGACGGCGCGCGACGCGAGGGCTGCGAGCGCTTGAGCTGGCGCCTGCGGCTGATTTGCCACAGTGCCGCCATACCCGGTTCCCTTGGAGCCCCCGAACCCACGCCGCCGCCCCGCAAAGGGCCCGCTTGCGCGTCGATCAGCGGAATTTGTCGCGCCAGCTCGGCAACGAGCCGGCGATCGGCTGCGCCTCATAGACGCCGCGGGCAATCGCCCGCGCCACGACCTGGGCGGCGCACGCGCCGAGGCGCATCAGGCCGTAGATCGGATCGCTTAGCGGGCGGCTGCCGGCCGACGCGACGAACACGATGTCGCCGTCGAGCGGGGTATGAACCGGATAGATCGCGTGCGCGAAGCCGTCCTGCGCCATCACGGCGAGCCGCTTCGCCTGCGAACGCGTCAGCAGGGCGTCGGTCGCGACCACGACGAGGGTTGTGCTCGTGCGCGTCTCGCCCTTGGCGCGCGGCTCGAGTGCGCCGGCGGGCGGGGTCGGGGGAAATCCGCGCCCGCCGAATTCGGCGTCACGCTCGAACGGCGCGGCCCAGAACCACGGCCCGTCGCCGACCACGACGCTGCCGACGGCGTTCACCGCGGCGATCGCGCCGATCGTGAGGCCGCCCTCCACCGCCGACGCCGAGCCGATGCCGCCCTTGAGATTGACGGTCGTGGCGCCGAGCCCGGCGCCCACGCTGCCGAGCGCGAAATCGGCGCTTGCTTCCGCCGCCGCCGCATAGCCGAACTCGCGATAGGGCGGATAGCGTCCCCAGTCCTTGTCGCCGCCGCTCAAGAGGTCGAACAGGACCGCCCCGGGCACGATCGGCACGCGCGCCGGGCCGACCGCAAAACCGCGGCCCTGCTCGCGCAGCCAGGCCTGCACCCCGGCGCCGGCATCGAGGCCGAAGGCCGAGCCGCCCGACAGCGCGATCGCCTCGATGCGCTCGACCGTCATTCCCGAGCCGAGCAGCTCGGTGTCGCGCGTGCCCGGTCCGCCGCCGCGCAGGTCGACCGCCGCCATGGCGGGTGCATCGAACACGATCGCGGTCGTGCCGGACGCGAGCCGGGCGTCCTGGGCGTGGCCGACGCGAACGCCGGGCACATCGGTGATCAGATTGCGCATATTGGCAGGAGCGGAGACGATTTCCCGCTTGGCGTCAATCGGCGCCGGCGTGCTCACGGCGCTTCACATTCGAGCCATCGCGCGGCCTTTCGGCTTGCCTCCCGCCCTCCGCCATCGCATCTAGGCGCCATGGCCGCCGACGTCACCATCGCCGCCGCGCTGCTCGCGGGCCTGTTGAGCTTCCTCTCGCCGTGCGTGCTGCCGCTCGTGCCCCCCTATCTCGTCTATCTCGCGGGAACCTCGCTCGAGCGTTTCGCCGGCGCCGAGCCGCAGCCGCAGGTCAAGCGCGAGACGGTGCTGGCCGCGCTCTTGTTCGTCGCCGGATTTTCCACCGTGTTCATCGCCTTGGGCGCGAGCGCGAGCGCGATCGGGGCGCTGCTCCACGCCTATTCGTATTGGCTGGCCAACCTGGCGGGCGTCGCGATCATCATCATGGGCCTGCACTTCCTCGGTCTCACGCGCTTCGCCTTCCTCATGCGCGAGAAGCGCGTGGAGATGGGCCGGCCGGTCGGCCTGTGGGGCGCCTATGCGATGGGGCTCGCTTTCGCGTTCGGCTGGACGCCGTGCATCGGGCCGATCCTCGCGACCATCCTGGCGGTCGCTGCTTCCAAGGAGACGGTGGCGAAGGGCGCGGGCCTGCTCGCGGTCTATTCCGCGGGCCTTGGCATCCCGTTCCTGGTCGCCGCATTCGCGATCGAGCCGTTCGCGCGCTTTATGATGAAGTTCAAGCGCCACCTCGCCGCGGTCGAGAGAACCATGGGCGCGCTCCTCGTGCTCACCGGCGTCGCCTTCCTCACCGGCTGGATCAACGAAGCGAGCTATTGGCTGCTTGAGTGGTTTCCGGCGTTGGGACGAATCGGGTGAGGAAAAGAAGGAAGCCCGCCGTGAGGCGGGCTTCCACGATCTCGCGATAGTCGTCGTCGGTCACTTGATCTCGATGTAGGTGATCTTTCCCTGCGGGTTCTTCTGCCACCGGTAGACCACGTAGTCGACGCGGCCCACGTCGCCCTTCTTGTCGTAGGAGATTTCGCCGATCACGGTCTTGAATTTCTGGCCGGAATACATCTGCGCCGACACCTTCTTGGGGTCGAGCGACTTGGCGGCTTCCGCCGCCTGCTTGATGATCTCGACCGCCGCGTAGCTGTAGAGCGTGTAGGCCTGCGGCTCGAAGTTCTTGGCGCGGAATTTCTCCACAACGGCCTTCGCTTCCGGCCGATTGCGCGGATCGGGCCCGTAGGTCATGAGCGTGCCTTCGGCGCCCGGACCCCCGATGGCCGCGAACTCGTCGTCGGCGATGCCGTCGCCGCCCATCAGCGGGGCGCGCACGCCCTGATCGCGCATCTGGCGCACGATCAGGCCGCCCTCGGTTTGCAGGCCGCCCCAATAGACGAGGTCGGCATTGGCCGCCTTGATCTTCGACACCAGCGCCGAAAAGTCCTTGTCGCCGGTGTTGACGCCTTCGTAGAGCATCTCTTTCAGGCCGCCCTTGTTGATCGCCTTCTTGGTCTCGTCGGCCAGGCCTTTGCCGTAGGTCGTCTTGTCGTGCACGATGACGATCTTCTTGCCCTTGAAATTCTTCAGGATGTAGTCGCCCGCGACGGCGCCCTGCTGGTCGTCGCGGCCGCAGGTGCGGAAGATCATCAGGTTCGGACGCGCCTGCTTGTTGTCGAGGCAGGGGCCGAGCTTGGCGTCGGTCACGCACGGGTTGGTCGCCGCCGGCGTGATCGCCAGCATGCCGTTCTCCGCGTAGACATACGACGCCGGCATCGTCACGCCGGAGTTGAAGTGACCGATCACGAACTTCACGCCGTCGGCCGCGAACTTGTTGGCGATCGAGACGCCCTGCTTGGGATCGGAGACGTCGTCGCCCACCTGGATGACGATCTTCTGGCCGAGGATTCCGCCGGCCGCATTGATGTCCGCGACCGCCTGCTCCGCGCCGTTCTTGAGCTGCGCGCCGAAGGCGGCGTTCGGCCCGGTGATCGGTCCGCCGACCGCGAACTTGATCTGAGCGGCGGCGTGCCCGGCAAATGCGACGCTCAAGCCGAGTGCGAGCCCGAGCGTGGTCAACCTGTTCATGCTTGTCTCCCCTCTTGATCGAGCCCCGATTGGATACGAAATCATGGCCAAAATCCATCGCGATCCGCGACTATTCCATCGCGACGTCGTGCCGCGCCGGGGCGGTCGCGTCTGGATGGAGGAACCCGTATTGACGGGCCATCTGGTTCCGGCGCGTGAGGCGAAACCCGAGGGCCGCGAAGAGGATCGCGAAGGCGGTGTCGACCGCATAGAAGTGAAGCGACACCAGGGTGCCGGAAAACAGAGCGAAATGGATGAAGCGAATCGCGAATCCAAGGATCAGCATATAGGCAATGACGCTCCACCACGGCCGCCAGGTCTGCGCGATGGCGCGGCCGGACAGCCAGGCCGCGCCTCCACCGAGGAACACGGTGATCAGCAGGAAGCTGACGAAATAGTCCTCTTCATAGAGCAGAGCGTGCAGCATCGGCCGTTCCCGTCTAATGCCGGCCGCCTTCGAGGTAGGCGGATCGGACCTCCGGACGCTTCAACAGCTCGGCGCCGGTGCCCGTCAGCGTGATCGTGCCGTTGACCATGACATAGCCGCGATGGGCGAGCTTGAGTGCGTGAAAGGCGTTCTGCTCGACCAGGAAGACCGTGATCCCGTCGCGCGTATTGAGGTCGCGCACGATGGAAAAAATCTGCTGCGCGATCAGCGGCGCGAGACCGAGCGAGGGCTCGTCGAGCAGCAGGAGACGCGGCCGTCCCATGAGCGCGCGTGCGATCGCGAGCATCTGCTGCTCGCCGCCCGAGAGCGTGCCGCCGCGCTGGTCGCGTCGTTCGGCGAGCCGCGGAAAGAGCGCGAAGACGCGATCGAGATCGGCGGCGATGTTGCCGTCGGGATTGACGGTCGCGCCCATCTGCAGGTTCTCGAGCACGGTCATGCGCGGGAAGATGCGACGGCCCTCCGGCGCCTGCGCGATCTTGCGGCGCGCGATCTCGTGCGTCGGCATTCGCGTGATGTCCTCGCCGGCGAACACGATGCGCCCCTCGCGGGCGCGCGGCTTGCCGAAGATGGTCATCATCAAGGTCGACTTGCCGGCGCCGTTGGCGCCGATCAGCGTGACGATCTCGCCTTCGTTCACCTCCAGATCGACGCCCCTGAGCGCCATCACGGCGCCGTAGAACGACTTTACGCCGCGCACGCTGAGCAGCGCATCGGGTGCTGTGGCCGCGCTCACAGCCCGACCTCCGCTTCCACCGCCTCGACCTCCTCGTCGGCGACGCCGAGATAGGCGGCGATCACCTTCGCGTCGTTGCGGATCTCGTCGGGCGTTCCGTCGGCGATCTTGACGCCGTAGTCGAGCACGATGACGTGGTCGGAGATTTCCATCACCACCGTCATGTCGTGTTCGATCAGCAGCACCGAGGTCGCGAAATCGTCGCGGATCGATCGGATCAACACGTTGAGCTCGGCGCTTTCGCGCGGGTTGAGGCCGGCAGCCGGTTCGTCGAGGCACAACAGAACGGGATCGGTGCACATCGCGCGGGCGATCTCGAGCCGGCGCTGCGCGCCATACGGCAGTTCGCCGGCCGGATCGTCGGCGCGGTCGGCGAGCCCGATGACATCGAGCCAGCGGCACGCCTTGTCGATCGCGGCGCGCTCGAAGGTGGCGTAGCCGCCGATGCCGACGAGGCCCAAGAACGTGAAGCCGGACGCCGCCATCAGCGGGTTGTGCTGGGCGACCAGAAGATTCTCCAGCACCGTCATGCCGGCGAACAGACGGACGTTCTGGAAGGTGCGCGCGATCTTCGCCTGCCAGGCGATGAGATAGTCCGGCATGCGCTCGAGCAGAAAGAGCGCGCCGCCGGCAGAGCGGGCGCTGCGCGCGCCGCGGCGCGTGAGCGCATCGAGGCCGTTCCACGTTTCGGCGTCACCATGGACGAGCCCGAGCCGGCCTTCGCTCGGCTTGTAGAAGCCGGTGATGCAGTTGAAGACGGTGGTCTTGCCGGCGCCGTTCGGCCCGATCAGCGCGGTGATCGCGCCGCGCGCCGCGGCGAACGACAGGTCATGGACTGCGACAAGCCCGCCGAAACGCATGGTGAGATGCTCGACGGCGAGCAGCGGGGCCGTGACCGGGCCCATCAGCCGTGCCCTTCCTTGACCAGGCTGCCTGAGATCGCCTTGCGCTCCTTCAGGAAGACGGAAGGCTCGCGCACGGCGATCAGCCCGCGCGGGCGCCACACCATGATCGCCACCATCGCGAAGCCGAACACCAGCATGCGGTATTGCGTAGGGTCGAAATCCGCGCCGAACACCTCCTTGAGGAAGTCGAGTTCGCGCAGGATCTCGATGCCGCCGATCATCACGATGGCGGCGATCGCGACGCCGATCTGGCTGCCCATGCCGCCGAGCACGACGATGGCGAGAATGGTCGCCGATTCGAGGAACGTGAAGGATTCCGGCGAGATGAAGCCCTGCCGCGCCGCGAAGAACGATCCGGCAAAGCCGGCGAACATCGCGCCCATCGCGAAGGCGGTGAGCTTGGTGTTGGTGGTGTTGATGCCGAGCGAGCGGCACGCGATCTCGTCCTCGCGCAACGCTTCCCAGGCGCGACCGATCGGCAGGCGGCGCAGGCGCACCGTGACGAAGGAGGTGAGCAGCGCTAACCCGAGGATCAGGTAGTAGAGATAGATCGTGCGGTAAAGCGGGCTGAACTCGAGTCCGAATGTGGCCGCGAAGCCGTCGTCGTCCGCGTTGAATGGAATGCCGAAAAACATCGGCCGTGGAATGCCGCTCAAGCCCGCATAGCCGTTCGTCAGGTCCACCCAGTTGATGAGGACGAGCCGGATGATCTCGCCAAACGCCAGAGTGACGATGGCGAGATAGTCGCCGCGCAGGCGCAGCACCGGAAAACCGAGCAGGATGCCCCAGAACGCCGCCAGAAATCCGGCGAGCGGGAGCAGCATGAAAAAGGAGAAGCCGAAGGTCTTGGCGAGCAGCCCATAGGCATAGGCGCCGACCGCGTAGAAAGCGACGTAGCCCAGATCCAGAAGCCCGGCGAGGCCCACCACGATATTGAGGCCGAAGCCGAGCATGACGTAGATCAGAATCTGGATGCCGAAATTGTCGATCCACTTGATCGAGCCCTGGAAGCCCGTCAGCCAGATCGACAGCGCCGGGAAGACGACGACGAAGCTGACGGCGAAGGCCGCCGTCCAGGTGACGCCACTGACGAGCCAACGGACCAATTGGCCGACGACGAAGAAGGCGACGACGATGGCCGCCAGGTTCAAGCGCTCTGCAAGCTCCAGATACAGGTGGGCGTAGATGAGCAGACATGCGAGGGCGAGGATGCCCAGATGCGCAAACTTGGCGCGCAGGAAGGCCATCACTGCGCTCGGCTGCCGGACCTGCATGGCGCGACGCTCGCGCCAGGGAGCGACGACCAGCGCGTAGAACAATCGCCCGGTCGCGGCGAGCGCGACGTAGCCGAACAGCAGCGACCAGCGCGTCTCGAGCGCAAGCTCGTTGCTCATGTTCTGGACGGTCTTGAAGCCGATCAGCGGCAGCAGCAGGAAGAACGCGAGCGCCGCGGTGACACCGGCATCCTTGACGGCGCGGCCGAGCCCGGTGCGCGCTGCCGGCGCTTCCATGTCAGACCTTCTCGACGTCCGGCCGGCCGAGCAGGCCCTGCGGCAGGAAGATCAGCGTGATGGCGAGGATCGAGAAGGCGGCGACGTCCTTGTAGTCGGTGGAGAAGTAGGCCGACCACAAGGTCTCGATCAGGCCGATCAGGAGGCCGCCGATCACTGCGCCCGGCAGCGAGCCGATGCCGCCCAGCACGGCCGCGGTGAACGCCTTGACGCCGGGAACGAAACCGTCGGCGAAGTTCACCACGCCGTAGTACGTGAGGTACATGGTGCCGGCGACCGCGGCGAGCGCCGCGCCCATGATGAAGGTGATCGAGATCGTGCGATCGACGTCGATCCCGAGCAGCGACGCCATCTTCTGGTCCTGCTCGCAGGCGCGTTGCGCGCGGCCGAGCGGCGTCTTGGCGACGACGTACCAGAAGACGAGGAGCAGGGCGGCGGTGATCGCCCACACGATCATCTGCTTGTAGGACAGTGTGACCTGATAGCCCTCGTGCTCCATCAGCACGACCTCGCCCTGCACGAGGGGCGGGATGGACTTGTTGCGCGGGCCCTGCGCGACCTGCACGAAGTTCATCAGGAAGATCGACATGCCGATCGCCGAGATCAGCGGCGCCAGGCGGAACGAGCCGCGCAACGGCCGATAGGCGAGGCGTTCGATCGCCCAGTTGACCAGCGAGGTGAGCACCATCGCGACCACGAGCACGATGAGGAGCGCGAGCGCGATCGAGCTGATGCCGAGCCAGGCGGTCAGGATGAGGAGCGTGATCAGCGCGATGAAGGCCGACACCATGAAGACGTCGCCGTGGGCGAAGTTCACCATGCCGATGATGCCGAACACCATCGTGTAGCCGATGGCGATCAGCCCGTAGATCGAGCCGAGCGTGATGCCGTTGATCAGCT
>WNFC01010028.1_pt1 | contig 17170 bp, 19 predicted proteins | sample 5400541 | NCBI WGS metagenome assembly WNFC01 (sample SAMN13153342, study PRJNA577476) | soil metagenome | isolation source: 120 cm saprolite under Douglas fir tree site 2 hole 2 replicate 1 | place: USA:California | collected 2015-04-18
CGAGCCGCATGGAATCGGGCGGCATGCCCGACACCATCCAGGTGACGCGCTCTGTATACGAGAAGTTGAAGGACAAGTTCGTGTTCGAGGCGCGCGGCACGATCGAGGTCAAGGGCAAGGGCGGTGTCGAGGCCTGGCTGTTGAAGCTTTAGGCGGCTGCAGGTACTGCGGCAATTATCCCGCATCTCAGATTCGGGATAATCCTTGACAAGACCCTGCCGAGGGAAGATTATCCCGCATCTGAGATGCGGGATAATACATGGGCCTTCACCTCGTCGGGGAGACGCTCGATGCGCGGCGCGCCCACCAGCGAGCCCAGGCAGGCGAGCTCGTGCCGCTCGTACGCGGCGTCTACGCTGATCCCGGCGACGTCGACGCCACGGTGCTGGACCACGCGGTGCGGATCGCGCGCTATCTCTATCCCAGGGCCTACCTTTCCTCGATGAGCGCCCAGCTGCTGGGACCGATGCGGGACGGCAAGCTTTACATCAGCGGCGCGCGCAACCAACGCACTCGCCTGCGCAGCCTCGAGATCGTGCAGAACGAGGCGCCCGATCAACCCTCGCTCGTCAACGCCGTGGTCGGCGACGACATGGGCGAAATGCAGGTCCGGGCCTCTTCGCCCCGCCAGCGCTTCCTCGAAGCCTTCCGCCGCCGCAGCGAGCATGCCGCCGCCCTCGACATGGCGGCGCGCCGAGAGATGGCCAGGCGCCTGGTCGAGGAATACGGCTCTCCCGAAAAGGCGGCGGACGCCCTGCATGCACTTGCTCGCGAGAACAGATGGTTTCATGAGGCCGCCGCTGCCGAGCAGTATCTGCTGACAGGGCCACCTGCGCATGAAACCGCAGTCAACAAATCGGCGCTCGATCTCATCGTCGCCTGGCACCGCAAGCCGGTCGGCCACCTCATCCACGACGGTTTCGAATGGCGCTGGCGGCCGCAGGCTGACTGGTCGGGTCCGCCGCTCATCAGCGCAAGGACGCCCGGCCGACTGCCGCCCTTCATCGAATCGTTGCTGCCGGAAGGTTGGCTGGCGGAAATCCTGCATGAGCGCGACGAACGCGAAACGCTACGCGAAGGCCGGCGTTACCTGTCGAACATTACCATTGCCCCTAGCGAAGCCGAGCTGCGCCAGTTGCCGGCCGATGTACTGCAGGCCGCTCTTGGTGACTTCACCATCCGCGGCCGCTTTACAGGCTCCTACGGCGGTCCGGCGCGCGAGACGATCGAACACGAGTTCGAACGAAACCTTGCGAGACTCTATGCCAGTCGCCAAATGCCGCGCCTGTCGGGCGTGCAGATCAAGGCGCCGATGTACCTCACGCGCGACGGCAAGCTGGTCCCGGCCGATGGCCGGCCCTTCACGCATATCCTGAAGCCGGCAGGGACCGCGGATTTCGTGACTCTGCCGATTGTGGAAGGGCTTTGCCTGGCGCTGGGCCGCAAGGCCGGCTTCGACGTGCCCTCTTTTGCCATGATCGACATGCCGGAAGACCTGCCGCCTGCGCTGGTGGTCGAACGCTTCGATATCCGCCACAGTGCACAGGATCGCCGCATGATAGCGCTGGAGGATTTTTGCTCCGTGCTCGAATTGCCGCCGTCGGCCAAGTATGACGGCACGATCGAACGCATGGCACGAGCACTACGTCCGCTGTCCACTGAACCAGCGCGGGACACCGAAGTCCTCTTCGCACGCGCATTGTTCGCCTGGCTGATCGCCGACGGCGACATGCATCTGAAAAATCTGGCGCTGCTCAAGTTCGCCAGGCCGGGCGGGCGGGCCTTCAGAAAGGTGCATATGGCGCCGCTCTACGATCCGGTGACGACACGGGTCTTCGCTCGCCTCGCCGGCGATCGGATGGCGTTCAAGATGAACGGCAAGGACGACAAGCTCAAGCTGCGCGACTTTCTCATGCTCGCCCGCACCATCGAACTGCCCGTGGAACGGGCCGAGCGGATCGCGAGGCACATGGCTCGCAACCTTCACAAGGCCGCGGGCGCGCTTGGCCTGCCGGCCTTCGTCGCCCGGTGGGAAGAGAAACACAAGACAACGACGCGGGACAGCGTCCTCAGGATCGTGCGCGAGCGAACGCAGGCTCTGCTCCAATAGGGACCCGGCTGGCCGCGGAACGAGATCCTCGCTGCGCCCAGGATGGCATGGGACTAAAGTAAGTCATGACCTCCGCGGCCCCGAGCACCGATCGTCCCACGCGCTTCGGGCTGGCGGCCAAGCTGTTCGCCATCCTGATCCTGCTGGGCGCGGTCGCCGTGCTGGTCACCGGCGTGCTGGGCTACATGCGGGCGCGCGACGCGCTGCAGGAGTCGATCTACAACCAGCTCACGGCCACCCGCAAGAGCAAGGCGCGCCAAGTCGAAACCTACTTCCATACCATCCGCAACGAGTTGAGCCAGCTCGCCGTATCGAAGATGGCGATCGATGCCGCGCGAGGCTTCAACGCCGGCTTCGACGAACTCGAGCAGTCCGACGTCCCGTTCGACCTTCGCCGGTTGGTCGGCGATTGGTACGATGTGCAATTCGTGCCCGACATGCGCCGTGTTCTCGGCAAGGAGCCGAACGTCAACGACTACCTGCCGGTCGGACCCGCCGCCTACTATCTCCAGTACCACTACATTGTCGCCAATCCGTATCCGGCGGATCGGCGAAAGCTCCTGGACGACGCCGGCGACGGCAGCGCCTATAGCGCGCAGCACGCCATCTACCACCCGCTTCTGCGGGCCGCCGCCACGAGCTTCGGCTTCTTCGACTTCATGCTGGCCGACCCCAAGTCCGGCCGCATCGTCTATGGTGTCGACAAGGAAGTGGATCTGGGCGCCTCCCTGCGGACCGGTTCATACCGGCAGTCCAACCTCGCCGCCGCCGTCGCCCGCTGTGGCGCCACGCCCGACCGGTCGGCCGTGTGCCTGGAGGATTTCGCCCCCTACGCGCCCTCGGGCGGCGCCCCCATCGCCTTCATGACGGCGCCGGTGATCGACCAAGGCGTCGTCATCGGCGTGCTGATCGCGCAATTGTCGATCGAGGAGATCGACAATGTCGTGACCGGCGATCGGCGTTGGCGCCAGGACGGATTCGGCGCCACCGGCGAGGCCTACCTCATCGGGGCTGATCATTTCGTGCGCTCCGGCCCGCGGGCATTCTACGAGAATCCCGACCTCTACTTCGCCGAGCTGAAAGCGAGCGGGGCATCGGACGAGGACATCGACGCCATCCGCCGTTATGGCACGCCGGTGCTGCATCAACGTGTCGTGACCGAGGCCTCCCAGGCCGCTCTTGCCGGCGTCGAGGGCACCGGCGAGATCGTCGGCTATCGCGGCATCCCTACGCTTGCGTCCTGGGGGCCGCTCGCGATTCCCGGTATCAAGTGGGCGCTGATCGCCAAGATCGACAGCTCCGAGGCATTCGCGCCGATCTACAAGCTGCAGCGCGACCTGATGATTGTCGGCGGCCTCGCGCTTTTGGTCGTGATCGTCACCGGCGCCTGGCTGTCGCGCTCGCTGCTCGGGCCATTGCGCGAGCTCACCGCCGGCGTGACGCGCTTTGCCTCGGGCGACTACGGCGCCAAGGTGCCGGTCCGCACGCGCGACGAGGTCGGCGCGTTGTGCATCGCGTTCAACGGCATGGTCGAGGAGCTACATGACAAGAGCATCATCATCGAGAACAAGAACCGCGAGAACGAGGCGCTGCTGCTGAACATGCTGCCGGCGCCGATCGCCAATCGCCTGCGCGGCGGCGAGCAGAGCATCGCCGACGGCTTCGCCGAGGTGACGGTATCCTTCGCCGACATCGTGGGCTTCACCGCCATGTCGTCGGACATGCCGCCGGCCAACGTCGTCTCCCTGCTGAACGGGCTGTTCACCCGCTTCGACGATGCCGCCCACGAGCTCGGCATCGAGAAGATCAAGACGGTGGGCGATGCCTATATGGCGGTGTGCGGCCTGCCGGTGCCGGTGCCCGATCACGCTGAACGCATGGTGCGCATGGCGATCCGCATGGTCCACATCACGCGCGAGCACGCGATGGAGCACCATGTCGAGATGAAGCTCCGGGTCGGCATCAACAGCGGGCCGGTGGTGGCGGGGGTGATCGGCAAGAGCAAGTACATCTACGACCTGTGGGGCGACACGGTGAACCTGGCGAGCCGCATGGAATCGGGCGGCATGCCCGACACCATCCAGGTGACGCGCTCTGTATACGAGAAGTTGAAGGACGAGTTCGTGTTCGAGGCGCGCGGCACGATCGAGGTCAAGGGCAAGGGCGGTGTCGAGGCCTGGCTGTTGAAGCTTTAGGGCGAGCCTGCGGACTCCGGGGCGACGCCGGGGACTTCGATGTCGTCGAGCCCCTTGTAGCGGTAAAGCGCGACCGAACCCACCCAGGCGGCGATGAACACGCCGATGATGAGGAGGCCCAGCGCGTTGAGATTGTTGGTCAGACCGCCGATCGCCTGCCAGAACCAGCCCGACAGGCCGAGCCGGTCGCCCAAAAGCCCGAGGAGCTCGATGCCGCCGATCAGGAAGGCGACCACGACCGAGACCAGGGTGATCGTGAGATTGTAGTAGAGCTTGCGGATCGGCTTCACGAACGCCCAATTGTAGGCGCCCAGCATCAGCACGCCGTCCGTCGTGTCGATCAGCGCCATCCCCGCGGCGAACAGGGCGGGGAACACCAGGATCGACCAGACCGACACGCCTTGGGCGGCCTGCGTCGCCGAGAGGCCGAGCAGCGCCACTTCGGTCGCCGTGTCGAAGCCCAGCCCGAACAGGAAGCCCAGCGGAAACATGTGCCAGCTCCGGGTGATCAGCCCGAACAGCGGGCGGAGCAGGCGCGCCAGCAGGCCGCGGTCGGCGAGCAGCATGTCGAGATCATGGGCGTCATAGCGTCCGCCGTTCCTCACGCGCTCGAAGGTCCGCCAGACCGAGCGCAGGATGACGAGGTTGGCCGCCGCGATCGCGAACAGGAACAGCGCCGAGACCAGCGTGCCGATGACGCCGCCGACAGACTTGAACTGCTCGAAATGCGCCGACAGCAGGGTGGCCGCAGCCGCGACGCCGGCGACCGCCAGGGCGACCACGGTCGAATGGCCGAGGGCGAAGAACAGCCCGACGCAGAGCGGCCGCTTGCCCTCCTGCATCAGCTTGCGCGTGACATTGTCGATGGCGGCGATGTGGTCGGCGTCGACTGCGTGGCGCAGGCCGAAGCCGTAGGCCAGCAGCGCCGTGCCGAGCAGCAGCGGCTGATCGTGGAACGCCAGCAGCGCCCATGCCCAGGCGGCCAGATTACCGGCCGTGAGCGCGCCATAGAGGCCGATGAGGGGCGCGCGCAGGCCCGGGTCGCGTCGGTTGGACATGAGCGTAAGCACTCTTAACAAGAAGCGCATATGCAGGAAACCCTCGCTTTGTCATCTCGGGTGGGGCCAGATCCCGTTGTTTGTCACTTTAGGTTGTGGAAACATTCCCTTCTCTCGCATTAGTATCGAGCACACCGGAGGGTTTTCCATGAAAAAGATCATCGTCCTCGCCGTCGTGCTGCCGGTCCTGTCGCAGGCCGAAGCGCAGACCATTTGTCGGCGGATCGGCAACGCGACCTATTGCGACAATGGCCTCAGCAGCCAGACGATCGGCAACACGACCTTCTATAACAACGGCGTCACGCGCCAGGATATCGGCAACACGTCGTTCTTCAACACGTATGGCGCAAGCGGCCTGCCGGGCGCCCCGGCACCTTACGCGCCCAACCGCAGCGGCTGCGCCGGTGCCCCTTCCGGCAGGTGACCGGCGGACCGGCATTTCGGCAGCGTGGCCCTCGCCGCCGATCTCCCGGCCGGCCAGCCTGCCAACCCGTCAATCGATCAGGCGCCGCCGGTGGCGACGCCGTCGACCGAGAGCTTCCTGGCGTCGGTCGCGGCGGGCAACCGGTTCGAGATCGACAGCAGCAAGCTCGCGCTCGAGCGCGCCAAGTCCGCCGCGGTCAATATCTTTGCCCACCGCCTGGTCGACGAACACACCTCGGCCGGCGCCAGGTTCAAGCAGGCCGTCTCCCAGACCAAGCTTCCGCCGCCCCCCGAAGAGCTCGACGCCCGGCATCAGGCCATCCTCGACGACCTCAAGGCCCGCGGCGCATGCGGTCCCATCTCGACGACGCGAGCAAGCTGCGCTGAGCGCGCCCACGGCCAAGACAAGGCCAGGGACAAGAGCAACCTTCGCGAGCGCCCGTCGTTTTCATTGGAAGTGCCTTCCTCAGTCGTAACGCGCCGGACGGTTCCCCCAGGCCGGCTGCCAGGCCCGCCCGCTCCCACCGGCGGGCCTTTTCACACATGAGCGCCCATGTCCAAAGTGCCGTGGCACGTCTTCAGGAGCGACCATCCACGGGCTCATCTGGTGGCCGCGTCGATTGCGGCTGCCGAACTGGTCGGCAGTCCCGATCTCAAGACCGCGAAAGCGGTCCTCGAGCGCCTGGTCAAGACGCTCGCGCCCAGCGGCGATTACGCGACGTCGATCGTGCGGGAAACCGGCCAGCCTGAAGTGCATCTCGCCTTCGAGAACGAGCTCGATGCCCGGAAGCTGGCCGATTCGGTGCAAGCCGCCACGACCGGCCGCTACCTTGGCTGGACCAGCCAACGCGCGTTCGAGCTCGACGCCGCCGCCGTCGACGCCATGGCCTCCGGCCTTGCGCTGCTGCGCCGACGTGGCCCCAAAACCAGCGGGCACCAGGGAAAATAGTCGATTGTCCGGAATCGGACACATCACCACCACTGCGATACTCGTTGCTAATGGTTGTCTTGTCAGGCACCGTCATGGAACCGCCTGCCGAGTCTCGCAGCGAGCTCGTGATTGGTGGCTAGGAGTTCATGTGCTCTTGCCCCCTAAGGTGGAGGAGAGCTGTGAATTCCCCGATCAACGGATCGCTCAACCGCCTCCTGGCGGTGCTCTCGCATGCCGACCGCGATCTGCTCAACCCCCGTCTCGAAGTGATCGAGCTCGATGCGCGCCAGATCCTGGAAGCACCCAGCGACCCGGTCGGCCATGTTTATTTCGTCGAAAGCGGCCTGGTCTCCGTCGTCGGCACGACGCTGCCCGATCATCGCATAGAAGTCGGCATGGTTGGCTACGAAGGCATGACCGGGCTCTGCATCGTGCTCGGCGACGACCGGTCGGCCAACGAGACCGTGGTGCAATCCTCCGGATCGGCGATGCGTCTTCCCACCGAGACGCTGCGCGACCTGATGGGCACGAGCCGCAGCCTTACCTCCACGCTGCTGCGTTACGTCAGCGTCTTCATGGTGCAGGGCAGCCAGACCGCGCTCGCCAACGGCCGCGGCCGGCTCGACGAACGGCTCGCGCGCTGGTTGCTGATGTGGCACGACCGCGTGCTGGCCGACGACCTCATCATCACCCATGAATTCCTGGCCGTGCTGCTCGGCGTCCGCCGGCAGGGCGTCACCGTCGCCCTGCACGAACTCGAAGGCAGAGGCCTGATCCGCTCGACGCGCAGCCACGTCCGCGTCCTCGACCGCGACGGCCTGCAGCAGGCGGCCAATGGTTTCTACGGTATCCCGGAGGCCGAGTACGATCGCTCGATCGGATACTCGCCCCTCAGGGCGCCGCCGGGGCGGCCCTCGTTCGCCTGAAGCGGCGGGCTCAACGCGCCGCGTTGATCTCCTCGGACGGACCGCCGGGCGCGATCGTGCCGGAGATCTGGCGGTAGCGCTCCCGCCCGATGGCCGTCAGTTCCAGCTTGCCGTGCACCTCGCGGGCAAGCTGCAGCTTGAGCAACTGCGCGACGTCGCGCGCCGGCAGCATCGCGCGCGGTATCAGGCCGGTGGCGATGCGGCACAGGGTGCGCGCTTCGTTGGGACTGAGTGCTGCCCGGATCCCCCGTTCCATGACCCCCTCCTGGCGGAATCATAGGCGGCAGTGGACCGGCGACAAGCGATTGTCCGATTTCGGACGGTGCATCGCAACTCCGCGAAAGCGCCGCCGTTACTTTCAGCATCACCCAAGTCAGGACCGATCCCATGCCCATGGCAGAGCGCAGCATCCTCGTCGGCAAATCCTATCGCACGCCGCAAAACGAAGTGCGCGAGGTGAGCGGCATGGACAAAGGCGATGTCGTCTACCGCCCGGTGACCACGGCCTCCGGTCCAGGGGTGATGTGGGCGCCGGCCAAGCGACTACCGCTGGCGCAGTTCGCCGCCGAAGTCGAAAGCGAGATCTATCCGGACGCCGTCTGACCGGCGGCCATCAGGCGCCAGGACCGACGTTCGGCTTTTCAGGCGCACGGCCGCATCGTTAAATCGCCGGCAACCAAGCTGCGACGAGGACCTCGAATGCTCACGATCACCGCCGTCATCCGTGCCCACAAGGGCGAGGAGGGCGCCATGCGCCGCGCCCTGCTCGAGGTGGCCGACAATGTCCGCGCCAACGAGCCCGACACGGCGGGCTTCTTCATCTCGCAGGATCTGGAAGATCCCTGCGTCTTCACGACCTACGAGCGCTTCACCGACCGCGCGGCCATGGACCGGCACAACGGCTCGGCGGCGGTGGCCAAATTCTTCGGCATCGCCAAGCCGCTGCTCGACGGCGCCGTCACCCTGGTCACCAGTTCGGAGATTTCGGCCAAGGGCTGAGCGGGCGGTGCCGCCAGTTGCCGGCGCGCCGCGCGATAGCGTTCGACCTGGCGCACGAAGCCCGACCACAGATAGCGCCGGCGCGCGAACCAATCGCGGCGCCGGCCCTCGTCCCAGGTGTTCCAGCGCACCGCAGCCCACGGCCCGCGCCGATCGCTCTCATGCGCCTGCAGGTGGGAGAGCCAGCTCAAGGCGGCGAAGGCGTGGGTTTCGTGTGCGAAGCGGAAGGGCGCCTCATGCCCGCCGAAGCCGTCGTCGCGGTCGAACAGGCCGGCCAGTCCGAGGCGGTAGACAGAGGCCCAGAAGTCGTCGGCCGCATGCTTGGCCTCGGCCGCGCACACCGCGGCGGCCCAACGCCGGTAGCTGGCGCCGTCGAGCTCGTGCGGCGGTAGCGGACGGCGCTCGCGGCGGATCGCGGCATGGACACTGTCGGGAGCGTCGTGGGCGGCAGGCTGCATGGAGCAACCTTAGCATAACTTAAGTATCTGTCAATAATTACTAAAGCCGCCCCTTGACCCAAGCGCGGAGCGGAGAGACCTCTCCACGATAAGCGGCCTATGGAGGAGAGAAGGTCTCTCCGCTCGGCCCTCCGGGCCTCGGTCGAGACGACGGAATGCCACCGCGGGACGTTCCTCAGCCGCGATTGTACTTGCCGATCACCAGCAGCGCGCGCTGCCATTCCTTGCGCGGCAGGGAGAAGGTCTTGTCGGGATTCCACTGCTTGACCGTCCACGACGTCGAGTTGAAGCGGACCAGGCGCTTGATCAGCGCATAGCGCGCGCCGTCGGGCGCTTCCTGGATCAGCAGGCAGTCGTCGCCGGCGTTGGGCGGCACGGCCGGGTTGACCAGCAGCAGGTTGCCTTGCTCGTAGGCCGGGAACATCGATTCGCCCACCACGTAGCAGGCGAAGGCGTCGCGCACGCCGACCAGCCGCTGGTCGCGATGGATCCAGGCGATGGCGTCGCCCGACAGCACCCAGGCGCCCTCCGGCCCGCCCGCCGCCGAGGCATAGACCGCGAGGTCCGGTCGGCCGGCGCTGAGCGCCATCGGCGGCCCAACCGCGCCTGGCGACGGCGGGGCGAGGAGCGAACTCTCGTGCTCGGTGATCAGGTAGTCGACCGTGGTGCCCAGGAACGACGCCAGCTCCGACAGCCGCACGGATTTCGGCCCGGTGTCCTTGTGGAACCACTGCGACACCGCCGATTCGGTGATCTTGAGGCGCTTGGCGATGTCGACCGGCTTCTTGCCGGCCCTGATCATCGCATTCTCGATTCGCTTGCCGATGGCCATCGTTAAGCTCTACTAAACATTGCCGGCAATGTCACTAATTTTTTTTCAAAGTTTTCCTTGCGTTGTTCTTAAGTGTCACTTACATTCGGTCCATGGACGCGGACGATCCCGGACTCGCAAAGGCCCGCCAGGCCGCCGGCGGCAGGAATGCCGACCTGGCCAGGCTTTTGGGCATTTCCCCCTCGGCGATCAGCCAGTGGGTCAGGGTGCCCTATCGCCGGGCGCTGCAGATCGAAGCCCGCACCGCCGGCCGGGTCACGCGCGCGGAGCTGCGGCCCGACCTGTTCGGCGAGCCAGCCACTGGCGTGGCAGAGCGTGGGGCGCCGGCATGAGCGGCACCGACAAGAGCGGCATCACCATCGAATGCTTCCCGCGGCCCGACTCTCCGGCGCCTCGCGAGGGCCGCAAGGCGCGCACCCGTGCCGCCATCGTATTGGCCTGCCGCTCCTTCATGCAGGCGGGGCAGTTCCTGCCGCCGTTGCAGGCTTGTTGCGATCGGGCGGGCCGTTCGATCCGCGCCGGTTACCGGGCCTTCGGCTCCGTCGAGGCGCTGCGTCTCGAGGCGGCCGGAGCGCACCGCTCTCTCGACCGAAACGCTCGATCGCCTGGTGCGCGCGCTCGTGACGGGGGCCGGCTAGATGGCTTCGCGCGCTCCCGCTTTTCTGCTTCGTCATTCCTGCGGCTTCGACGCCCCCTCCCTGTCTGCCGCCCCGTGTGCGGCAGTGCGTCGCCGCAGGATAGGGCCGACGGCGCCGTCCCCTCCGCGCCGTCGGCCCGCCTTTATTCCCGCCCTTATTCCGGATGGCCGCCGCCTACTGGTCGCCGAGCCACGCCGGCCACAGGCCCCGGCGCGCCTTGCGCGCCTCGAACTCGGCATCGGCGTAGCGCTGGCCGGCGCGCGATTCCCAGGGCAGCGCCTCGTCGAGCTCGAAGCCATAGGCCATGCCGCCGGCGATCATCGAGCCGCCGAGGTCGCCCGCGTCGCCGACACTGCATTGCGCGACGATGCGGCACTCGCGATCGAAGCGCGCCGTCCGGCATTTCACCTTGTGGTCGGCCTTGGCCAGCAGGTCGGCGAGAAAGGCCCGCGCCCGCATGCCCGGCACGTTCTCGACCCGGGTGATGTCGCGCAGCTCGGGCGCCTGGATGCCCCAGATGCGGAGATGCGCCTTCAACCCGGTGCCGCCCAGCGTCTGGCCGTCGATGGCGAAGGCCTGGCCGTCCCACGCCTTGGGCAGCTCGCCCAGGGCGGCGCACTCGGCGGACTTGGCCTCCTTGGCCTCCGGCGCCGGCGGCTTGCGCGGCTGGGCGGCGGCGTCGGCTGCGAGGGCAGCGACGAGGACCAGGGCAATGAGCAGGGCGAGGGGAAGGCTTTTCATGCCCACCACTCTCGCGAGTATTGCGGCGGATCTGCGGTCGCCCGCAGTGTCGTCCGTACCTTAGCGCTTCGCCTTTACGCGCGCTTCCTTTTCGTCCGCACCTCGCGCGCCCACCCGGTGGGCGCCTCGACGGCTCAATGGTGAGCGCTATGCGTCGCGCTTGGCCTGACCGCTGCCCGCCCGATATCCACCGGGATCAAGGCCCGACCGAATTCCTTGGTTCGGAGGGCGCTCGGCATTTCAGCGGCACGGCTGGCGCGGGGCGCCGATTGACCGCTCTCGACGAGCGCCCGCACATGTTCCTCGGCCAGCTGGGTGACGTTTGCCAAGGCGTCCTTTTCGGTCCGGCCGTAGGCCGCGACATCCGCAAGGTCGGGAACGCTCGCGATGAAGCGGCCTTCGCTGTCGCGATCGACCATCGTCCAGTACCAGACTTTGTACATTTTCCCATCCTCCCAATTCCCCAGGGAACGGTAGCGAAGCGCCCCACGCCAAGGCAACCGGCCCTGTGGACAGTCGTGCGATGCCACGGCGATGCCACGGCCGGCGCCGGTTGGCGGCCATCGCCATGACGCGGCTGCGCATCAAGAACTGGGCCGAGTTCCAGCACTATCGCACCCGGCGGCCGCCCTGGATCAAGCTGCATCGTGGCCTGCTCGACGACTATGTCTGGCATTGCCTGCCCGAGGCCAGCCGGGCGCTCGGGCCGATGCTCTGGCTGCTCGCCAGCGAGCGCGCCGACGGCGCCATCCCCTACAAGCTGGAGACCATCGCGTTCCGCCTCCACATGACCTGCGACAAGGTCGACGCAGCCCTCGGGCCGTTGATTGGCGCCGGTTTCCTGATCGAGGAGCACGATGCCGGCGAGCCGCTAGCGGCCGGCCAGCAACCCGCTATCCCAGAGTCAGAGAAAGAGACAGAGACAAAGAAAGAGCGAGAGCGGGACGCGCGCGCGCACGAGGCGCCCACCAAGATTCCCGAGGCGATCGCTTCGGCGGCCCGTGCGCGGAGCGGACTCGCCCAACCGATCCCCGAGGGCTGGCAGGCGCGTGAAGCCGATCTCGCCTGGGCGGCCAAGGCGCGGCCTGACCTGACACCTTCGCTGCTCGAGGCCGAGACCGAGCGCTTCCGCAACCACGCCATCGGCAACAACCGCCTGGCGCACGATTGGGGCCATCTCTGGCGCAACTGGGTCAAGAAGGCCACGCTCGAACCGCCCGCGGCCGCGCGCCGGCCGGGCAACGGTGCGGCGCCGACGCACCTTCCCTCGGTCCGCATGAGCGGGCCGGACGGGCTGTGGAAGATACGGCTCACCGGCTACCGGCCCGGCCAGCCCTGGAAGTACGAGGGCGATCCGCCCGGCGGCGCTAACTGCAAGGTGCCGACCGAGCTGATCCCGCACTGGCGCGCCTATCTGCGCGAGCTCGAGGCGGTGCGGTGATGGGCGGGCGGAAGCTTACCTGCGCACGATGCGGCAAGCCGAAGGAGCGTCTTACGGGATCGTATTGCCGGGCATGCCACGCGATGCGCGCGAGGCAATGGCGCAAGAGCCATCCGCGGACGGAAGAGCAGCGCCGGAAGAACAACGCGCGGTCGATTGCGCGGGGTTTTTGGTTGCGTGGGAAGCTGCGCCAAAAGTCCTGCCGACATTGCGGCGAGTCGAGGACCGAGCGGCACCATCCCGACTATGCGCGGCCGCTCTATGTGATCTGGCTTTGCCGTCCGTGCCATCTCAAGCTCCACGTGAACAAGCGCCGCCGCGCCCGTCATCACGTGAAACAAGCACGCAAAGGCAGGAGGCGGCGATGAGGTGGAAGCCCGTCTGGAACGAGCGCTGCAGCGAGATCCTGCGCCGCAACGCCCAGCACTACACCAACAGCGAGATCGCGGCGCAGATCGAGGCAGAGACGGGCCTGCGCTTCAGCATCTCCTCCGTAAGCCGGCGGCGCGCGGCACTCGGGCTCGATCATCCACAACGCAACGACTGGAGCGCGCCGATCGCGCGGCGGAGATGGTTGACCAGCCGGTCCTTCAGGAACTAGCACGGTCGGCGGTAGAGCGAATGGTTCATCCTACACGGCGCGAAAAGTCCGAAGCGTGTCTGGGGTTTAGTTACCCCGCATCTAGACAATCAGAGGTCGCGTGACCTACCATCGTGCATCGGCGTGATGGGGGAATTTGCGGTCGCCAGCCAGGCCAAACGTTCAGCTCGTCGAGCGCGCAGGGGGCGAGGATGCCGGACGAACCGCCGAAGGAGAGCGAAGCCCGTTGCAGCGGCATACCCGTCACGTGGCTATGGCAGCATCGACCTGCTGCTGTTCGTTCCTTCGAAGAACTACGTCGCTTTGCCGTCAACGGTTCGGTTGCACTGTTCGTCGGCGTCGTGCTTTTCGTTGTTGTGCAAGCGACCTTCGAAGATACGATTGTGATCGACCCCATCTCGGTGCCGAAGGTCTTGGAAGACCATGGCTATAACGGCACCGCGATCTCACGAAAGCTCATGGACTGGGTCCGTCGCATAGATGCGGAATCGGCGACATCCAAGGCAAAGAAAGATTTCGGGACCGATAGCCGGTTTGCCGAAGCTTCCTCTATCCGCCTGCCATCGTCGAGCGTCAGTGTCCAGACCGTTGTGACGCTGCTGCGCAATTCTTTCGGCGTCCAAGGCAATCGGATCGCCGGTGAAATCACGATTGATCCGTCCACCGAGGCGACGAATGCCACGACGTTTGTCCTGACGCTTCACCTGGTCAAGTCTGGCAATCGATCCTCCAAAGCTCGGCCGCCTGGCCCTCTCGACAAAATCCTGGAGTTGTCAGCGCGCGATATCGTCGAGGAGTTCGATGCTGCCGTCCTGGGCGACTATCTGTTGCAGAAAAATCTCGCTGACCCGCTGTATGAAAAGAACAAGGTGGCGGAGGTCGACGAGCTGCTCGACCGTCTGCTTGGCAAAGCCGATCGGGAAACCATGCCGTGGGTGCTGAACCTTCGTGGCCTTCGTCTTCATGAACAGGGCAAAGACGTCGAGGCCCAGTCATTCTTCGAGAGGGCAATCCAACTGGATCCAAGGTTCGCGCCTGCCCTTGTCAACATGGCACGGGCACTGGGCGACGGTCTCCTGCCCGGGGGCCGAGACTACGACGGGGCGATTGACCTCTATTCGAAGGCCACCCGGTACAAGCCCATGTACGCAGCGGCGTACAACAATTGGGGAACTGTTCTTCGGGACAAGGACAAGAAAGACTACGACAAAGCCATAGCAAAATTTCAGAAGGCCATCGAAATCGATCCCAAGCTCGTACTTGCGTACAGAAATTGGGGAGTTGTCCTTAGCGCCAAGGCAGACGCTTCCAAAAATAAGAAGGACTACGACGAAGCCATGGCGAAATTTCAGAGGGCCATTGAAGTCGATCCAAAGTATGCAGACGGGTACGACAGTTGGGGAGATACCCTGAGCGATAGGGCATTCGCGCTCGGAAGCAAGGCCGACTATGACGAGGCCATGGCAAAATATCAGAAGGCCATCGACGTTAATCCCAAGGACGCAACGGCGTACAACAATTGGGGATTTACCCTTCAGCGCAGGGCAGACGCTTTCGGAAGCAAGGACGACTATGACGAGGCCATAGCAAAATATCAGAAGGCCACCGACGTCGATCCTAAGTTCGCACTTGCTTACCGAAACTGGGCAAGCGTCCTCGAGAAACAGGGAAAGCATTCCGAAGCGCTTGAAAAAAATAACAGGGCCGCTGAGCTCGACCGCAAATAGTCCGGGCGTTTATGAAGGCACGGTTTCATCATGGCGACTGTGTGAGGCGGGCCGTGCCCGAATCGCCGCCGTACCCTTGTCGGCATCGATGCCGCGGAAGCGAGCGGGCAGCAGGAGAATAATTTGCTTTCCGTCGGCCCCGGCGGAGCAAACCCGTTCTGTTCCCTCGGCCGAGCGCTGCTGACGCTTGCGATATGGCAGGATTCATGCTGCGTGGCCGCGGGGATTGGGGTCATGACCTACTTTATCGGGGGATATCTCCTGCTGTGTGCTGCGTTAGGCGGCGCCTGGGGCTGGTATCGCGGAACACGACGGCTTCGTTGGCGGTCGCCACACAGCGACCGACCGGATGACGTCAGTCCGGCGGAACATTGGCGTCAAAGGGTAGCGGTTCTGCGGCGCCAACGAATCCTTGCAACCGTGGCATACGCGGCGATCGGCACAGCCCTTGGCCTGGCGCTTCTCATATTCCTGGCTCATCGGGTGTGAGATCAGGCGAGGGGTCGCGCCTGATTTGCCCAGCGTGAGGCAAAGCCTGCCGCGACGGAATCCTACTTGCCGTTCATGACAATCGCCAGTGCGCCGCGCTTGCTTTGACCCGCAGTTGGTTCGTCCTGCCAGGAGGAGCTCAACCCGTCCCAGTGCGTACATCATCGTTCAGCAGCGCCACGATCCACCGCATCAGCGCATCAGCCTCGGCGGCGACTACCTCATAGTGGCCGGAGTCCGACCGAGCACGCGCCAGCGTGAGAAGCGGAAGCCCGTCACGGGCGATCACGTGGCCGCGTTCCAAAGTGTACACCGGTCGAATCATCGGAGCACCGCGTGTCGTTGGCATTCATCAGGAGTCACGACCCGCTGCAAGTTCGCCAATGAGTTGGGAAAGGAGCTGCTGGAGGTCGCGGGCCGGATATCGGATCGATGCAGCAGAAGCAGCCATTCTAGTGTGTCGTGAATTGTCTATGCGGACACGCACAGTGTCCGCCCCCACGCATGCCCTACGAAGCAGGCCATGGAGATGAGCCAACTGCGCAGCGTCGCTTGCCACGAAGGCCGGGTCGATCACTGCTCCCAGGGTATCGAACAAGTGTTCGCGCACGTCTTTGTTATGGGGATGATTGATTGCTGCTGCGCAGGCCTTCTCGGCGGCTTTCGCAATCAGTCGGATATCGGACAGCATCATCCCAATTCCAATCCGGCGCGAGGTGGAGCAGATGTCTAATACATCGCGGATGTCGAGCAGGTGATGTGGCCATGTGGTGACCATGGCGCGAATGCAGTTTGCTTTTGCAAGTCCTCGCGAGGCCATTGCCCCCTTGGGGGATGCAATCAACATGGAACGTGTATTAAGACAAAGCGTTACTTCCGCCGTGCCGTCTTGTCAGGAGCGCCCCGATGCACTCACCAACGGATGAATGGCGACATGAAACCCCTGAAGAATGCCTGAGAGAAGCCGAGGAATGCGAGCGGTTGGCCGGTCTCGCCCGCTCGATCGCAACCCGGCAGATCATGACCGTGGTTGCATTCCAATGGCGTAAGCTGGCGGAAAAGGCGGCGGAACGCTGCAAGCCTTAAAATCCTTCGTGTGGCCAGGGCGCCACCCGTTATGAATCGCGTGGATCCGCTCTTCACCTCTAATTGTTGGCGCCCGGCGAGGTGTCGAGCGCCTTGAAACTCTCCTCGAGCTGCGGCGAGATGTCGATGCCGAGCCTCTCGCCGGTCGGCAGGCGTTGCATGAACCACGTGCGATAGAGCGGCAGCAGGTCGTGCTCGGTCGCGAGCTTGCGGAAGGCGCGCTCGACCACGGCGGCCAGCTGCGGTTCGCCCTTGCGGAACATGATGCCGTAGGGCTCGTAGGACAGGTAATCGCCCACCACCTTCATCGTGCCCTGCGCCTTGTGCCGCGCGATCAGGCCATAGAGCAGGATGTCGTCGGTGGCGAAGGCGTCGGCCTTGCCGTCGGCCACCATGCGGTAGGCCTGCTCGTGGTCGTCGGCGGTGACGATTTTCAGCCCCAGCGAGAACTTCTTGTCGGCCGCCTGGATGGCCTGCTCGTTGGTCGTGCCCTTGGTCACCACGATGGTCTTGCC
>WNFC01003417.1_pt1 | contig 17168 bp, 16 predicted proteins | sample 5400541 | NCBI WGS metagenome assembly WNFC01 (sample SAMN13153342, study PRJNA577476) | soil metagenome | isolation source: 120 cm saprolite under Douglas fir tree site 2 hole 2 replicate 1 | place: USA:California | collected 2015-04-18
AGATAGGCTGCCAATATCCCAAGCGCGGCCGGCGTCAGGCCATCGAGCCGTCCCGCCTGCCCCACCGTGCGAGGCCGCGCGGCTTCGAGCTTCGATCGGGCCTCGTTGGAAAGTCCGGGTACCACGCTGTAGTCGATATCGCTGAGGATCAGCCCCTCGTCGCGGCGGAAGGCATCGACATCGGCGGTTTGGCGCTTGAGATAGACGTCGTATTTGGCATCGATCTCCAAGTGAACCGTGATCGCTGGCTCAATGGCCGACAATTCAGGCCAGATGGCGCGTATCTCCGCCCAGCCGATCTCCGGATAGGCCAGCAATTCAAACGCCGAGCGCCGATGGCCGTCCCTGTTGAGCGCCAGCCCATATCTCGCGGCTTCATTCGGGGTGAGCGTCAGCGATTTTGCCAGCGCCTTCGCGGTATCGAGCGCGGCCATCTTGGCGCCGTGGCGCAGCGAACGTGTGGCTCCCACGCATCCCAGCGCGGTCCCCTTGTCGGTCAGGCGCTGATCGGCATTGTCGGCCCGGAGCGTCAGCCGGTATTCGGCCCTTGAAGTGAACATTCGGTACGGCTCGGTAATGCCGCGCGTGACGAGATCATCGATCATCACGCCGAGATAGCCGTCGGCACGGTCGAATACGACCGGCTCGGAGCCACTAGCGGCCAATGCTGCGTTAAGGCCTGCAACAAGTCCCTGTGCCGCTGCCTCTTCATAGCCGGTGGTGCCGTTGATCTGTCCGGCCAGGAACAGCCCCGGCAGCCGCTTGGTCTGCAAGGTCGGTTCGAGCTCGCGCGGGTCGACATGGTCGTATTCGATGGCGTAGCCCGGACGGACCATCCTCACCCGCCCAAGGCCTGGAATCGTCGCCAGTATAGCCAGCTGCACCTCTTCCGGCAGCGAGGTCGATATCCCATTGGGATACACGGTGCTGTCGTCGAGCCCCTCCGGCTCCAGAAAGATCTGATGCCCGTCGCGGTCCCCGAAACGAACGATCTTGTCCTCGATCGAGGGGCAATAGCGTGGTCCGGTGCTCGTGATCTGTCCGGAATACATCGGCGAGCGATGCACATTGGCGCGGATCACCTCGTGGGTTGCAGGCGTCGTGCGGGTGATGCCGCACTGGATTTGCGGCGTCGTGATGCGGTCGGTCATCACCGAAAATGGCTCCGGCGGATCGTCGCCCGGCTGCATTTCCACCGCCGGCCAGTCGATCGTGGTGCCGTCGAGCCGCGGCGGCGTGCCGGTTTTCAGCCGCCCGAGCGTGAAGCCGGTGCGTTCGAAGGATCTTGAGAGCCCGAGCGCCGGCGCCTCGCCAACGCGGCCCGCCGGCCAATTCCTTTCGCCGAGATGGATCAGCCCTCGCAGGAAGGTCCCGGTGGTGATGACGACGGCGCCTGCGGACAATTCACGTCCATCGGCCAGACGGATGCCGGTGACATGGTCCCGCGCCACGATCAGCTCATCGGCCTCCCCTTCGATCACGCTGAGATTGGCGGTCTCGCGGATGGCGGCCTGCATCGCCGCGGCATAGAGCTTGCGGTCCGCCTGGGCACGCGGCCCCCGGACCGCCGGACCCTTGCGACGGTTGAGCAGGCGAAACTGGATTCCCGCGGCATCGGCAACCCGCCCCATCAGCCCGTCCAGCGCATCGACCTCGCGGACCAGATGGCCCTTGCCCAGCCCTCCAATCGCAGGGTTGCAGGACATCGCGCCGACGGTCGCAAAGCGATGGGTCACCAGCGCCGTCCTTGCGCCCGTGCGCGCCGCCGCACTGGCGGCCTCGCAACCGGCGTGGCCGCCGCCGATGACGATAACATCAAATGATTCTTGCCGGGCAATCATGCCGGGACTTCTATCGCGGGACGCCAAAAGCCGGAAGCGGTAAGTTTCATCCCAAGAGCACGTTTCACGTGAGACGGCTATTTTCCAAGCCTGCCACGTTCGTTGTTTCACGTGAAACACCTGCCAATAGAATGAACAAAGAAATATTACTTCCCTATACAAAACTCCCGGAAGATCACGTCCAGAATATCTTCAACGTCGACCCGTCCCAGTAGCCGCCCCAGGGAATGAGCTGCCACCCGCAGATCCTCCGCGGCGAGTTCCTCCCCCTCCTCGACGGCGCTTATGCTGCGATGCAGCGAAGCCGCCGTCTCCTGCAGCAATTTCCGTTGCCGCGCGCGGCCGATCAACCCACCCTCGCCTGAGCCAAAATAATCCCGCGCAAAGCCAATCAGGGCCGTGATCAATGGCTGGATCCCGTCGCCCCGGCTCGCCGAAATCTTGAAGTCAACGCCGCCCCTCTCCCTCAAATCGCCGGCCGGTTCTTTTCCGTCGGGCGCATCAGGCTTGGCTGGGTCGAGATCGATCTTGTTGCGCACCACCCACAACGGCGCCGCGCCTTGCGGTCGACTTTCTTCGTGCTGCGCATCGGTCAGCCAAAGCACCAGGTCGGCTTCCGCCGCGCGCGCCCGGGCCCGACGCACGCCTTCCTGCTCGACGGGATCATCGGTCTCGCGAACGCCGGCGGTGTCGATCACCGTGACCGGATAGCCGTCGAGATCGAGCTGCACTTCGATGATGTCACGCGTGGTGCCGGCATGCGGCGAGACGATCGCGACCTCGCGCCGCGCCAGCTGATTCATCAGTGTCGATTTGCCGACGTTCGGGGGACCTGCGATCGCGACCACCAGCCCCTCGCGCAACCGTTCACTTTTCCCCTGCGCTGCAAGCACTTTCTGGATTTCGCCGAGCAGCGCCTTGATTTTTGCCACCGCCGGCGCGATCAGTTCCGCAGGCACGTCGTCTTCGTCGGAGAAATCGATTCCCGCCTCGATCAATGCCGAGGCCTCGATGATCTGCGCGCGCCAGCCCCGCGCTCTGTCGCCGAGCAAACCCTTGAGCTGACGCAGCGCCTGGCGGCGTTGCCGATCGGTGTCGGCATGGATCAGATCGTCGAGAGCTTCAGCCTCGGTGAGATCGAGCTTGCCATTCTCGAACGCGCGGCGGGTAAACTCGCCCGGCTCCGCCGCGCGCACGTTTTCAAACGCCGAGAGCGCCGCAAACAACGCCGCCAGCACTGCCCGCCCGCCATGGACGTGAAATTCCGCGACATCCTCTCCGGTCGCACTTGCGGGCGCCGGAAACCACAGCACCACCGCATCGTCGATCGGCTGGTCATTGGCATCGCGCAGCACCACCCGCGCCGCCATCCGCGGCGATGGAACCTTGCCGGCCAGCGAGGTCAGCACCGCCCTGGCCGAGGGTCCCGACACCCGCACAATGGAAATCGCGCTCGGTGGCCGGCCCGATGACAGCGCGAAGATGGTCTGCTCGCGTGGATGCATCGCCTATTTGGCCCCGAGCCCCTTGAAAAGGCAACGTAATTTCGATTTGCCCCAGCGCATCTCATGCTGGGGTGGGGTAAGGCGGCAAGGGCGCAGCAATGCTGCAGCATTTCCCGCAGCATTTCCCGGTATTTATGCTGCAGAAATCGACTGGTTTTCCCGGCCGATCCGACGTCACTTAATAATCAATAAGTACTTCAAAGGCTTGCGGGGTGACCGCCGACGGCCTGCGGATTTTGTCATGCTGCAATTTGCTGCAGCAAAGACTGCAGCATTGCGGAGGCTGACACGAAAAAGGGGCGCCCCTTGCGAAGGCGTCCCTCCAAGACCGGCAAGCCGGCTCAGGTATTCATCGATTCGAAGAATTCCGCGTTGTTCTTGGTGTTGCGCAGCTTGTCGAGCAGGAAGTCGATCGCGTCCATGGTGCCCATCGGATTGAGGATCCGGCGCAGCACGTACATTTTCTTCAGGAGCTGTGGATCGGTGATCAGCTCTTCCTTGCGGGTGCCGGAACGCGAAATATCGATCGCGGGGAAGGTGCGCTTGTCGGAGACCTTGCGGTCGAGAATCAGCTCCGAATTGCCGGTGCCTTTGAATTCTTCGAAAATCACTTCGTCCATGCGGCTGCCGGTATCGACCAGCGCGGTCGCGATGATGGTGAGCGAGCCGCCCTCCTCGATGTTGCGCGCGGCGCCGAAGAAACGCTTCGGCCGTTGCAGCGCGTTGGCGTCGACGCCACCGGTCAGCACCTTGCCGGATGACGGCACCACGGTGTTGTAGGCGCGCCCCAGCCGCGTGATCGAGTCCAGGAGGATCACCACGTCGCGGCCATGCTCGACCAGCCGTTTGGCCTTCTCAATTACCATCTCGGCGACCTGGACGTGACGCACCGCGGGCTCGTCGAAGGTCGAGGAGACGACTTCGCCCTTGACCGAACGCTGCATGTCCGTGACTTCCTCCGGACGTTCGTCGATCAAGAGCACGATCAGATAGCACTCCGGATGATTGGCCGTGATCGAGTGCGCGATGTTCTGCATCAGCACCGTTTTGCCGGTGCGGGGAGGGGCCACGATCAGCGCGCGCTGGCCTTTGCCGATCGGGGCGACGATGTCGATAACCCTTGCAGAAAGGTCCTTTCTGGTGGGGTCTTCCAGCTCGAGCCGGAAGCGCTGGTCAGGAAACAGCGGCGTCAGATTGTCGAAATTGACCTTGTGCTTGGACTTTTCCGGGTCTTCAAAATTCAGCGTGTTGACCTTCAGCAGCGCAAAATAGCGTTCGCCTTCTTTCGGGCTGCGAATGTGGCCTTCGATGGTGTCGCCGGTGCGAAGCCCGAAGCGGCGGATCTGCGAGGGCGAGACGTAAATATCATCCGGTCCCGGCAGGTAATTGGCGTCCGGCGAACGCAAAAATCCAAATCCGTCGGAGAGAACCTCGACGACGCCTTCGCCGATAATGTCGGTTTCCTGGATCGCGAGTTGTTTGAGAATGGCGAACATCAGCTCCTGCTTGCGCATCGTGCTGGCGTTTTCGACCCCTTTCTCTTCCGCGAACGACACGAGCTCGGCTGGCGTCTGGGCTTTGAGGTCTTGAAGTTTCATTTCCCGCATTGGGATGGTCCTGTGGAGTAACTTGGGGAAGGATTGCGAGGTGGCTGTAAGAAAATGCGGACGCGAGAAAAAGGAAGGTCCGCAGGTCTGAGCGAGGAAAGTGCCGGAGAGGCTTCAAACCTGATGTGGCGGCCGGTTCAACGAGCAAACCGGAACGCAACCACATCCGCCTGCGTGGGGTGGGATTTCAGTAATATAGAAAATCGGTCGGCTTTCCGCAAGCAGGCCCAGCTCGAGCTGTTGACGGCAGCGCAGATCAAAACGGCTTTACCACCGCCAGAATGACTATCCCGATCATCAAAATAGTCGGTATCTCATTGATAATACGGTAGAACTTTTGTCCTCTCGCGTTCCGGTCGGCGGCGAAATCCTTGACGCAGCGGGAAAAAAACCCGTGGACGCCCGACAAGATCACCACCAGCAGAAGTTTGCCATGTAACCAGCCAGCTGAAAACCAATGGCCGACCCAGGCCAGGTAAAGCCCTGTGAGCCAGGTTACGATCATCGCCGGGTTGATGATCGCCTTCAGCAACCGCCGTTCCATCACCTTGAACGTCTCGGACTGCTTCGATCCGGCTTCGGATTCGCAATGATAGACGAACAGCCGCGGCAAATAGAGCATGCCGGCCATCCATGCGATGACGGCAATCACGTGCAGCGCTTTGATCCATTCGTACATCGAGGACGCCTCATTCGTTGCAAACGCGTCGTTTTATCATTCGCAACAACCGAAACGTTGCAGTGACTATCGGTGTTGAGAAGAACCCTCTCTGATCGGGCTCAACGAAGACTTACGCGCAAGCAGGCCTTTTCTAAAACAATAATTTTAGAATCTTAGGTTTGAGTCTAAGTAGCGGTGAATTAGGCCCGCGCAAAACCGTCCCGGAATTCTCCAGCCTTGTTCACATCCGTCAACAGTTCCGGCCGTACATTCGGCTTTCCGAATAACACCACATGCTTCAAGTGCTTGCGCGGCGTTATGACCGGTCTAAGAAGAGACAAGTCCACATAACCTCACTATCATTGCCGCCGCTGGATCGACTTATCCTTATTCAGCGGCCTGTGAAGAAAAAGCCGGGTTATCCCTGATCGGTTGACCCGCGCATGATTCTCTCAGGTAAGCTCCACAAGGATTCACAGGATACACAGGGGTCTAGGTGCCCACCACCGGCAACTATTTTCATCTTCACCTGGTGTCTGATTCGACCGGTGAGACGCTGATCACGGTGGCGCGCGCGGTAGCCGCGCAATACGCCAACGTGACGCCGGTCGAACATGTCTATCCACTCGTGCGGAGCCAGAAGCAGCTCGATCGCGTGCTGGATGAAATCGAGGAAGCACCCGGCATCGTGCTTTTTACCTTGCTGGAGAAGGATCTGGTCGGCCGGCTGGAAGCCAAATGCCAGCAGATCAACATACCGAGCCTCTCGATTATCGGCCCGGTCATGCAGCTGTTTCAGGCCTATCTCGGAGCCTCGACCACCGGACGCGTCGGCGCGCAGCACACTCTGAATGCGGAATACTTCAAGCGTATCGACGCGCTGAACTACACGATGATGCATGACGATGGCCAGCATGTCGAAGGCCTTGAAGAGGCCGACGTGGTTCTCGTTGGCGTGTCGCGCACATCGAAAACACCGACCTCGATCTATCTCGCCAACCGCGGCATCCGCACCGCAAATGTTCCGCTGGTGCCGGGCATTGCGATCCCGCATCAACTGGAGGCTCTGAAAAAGCCGCTCGTGGTCAGTCTCCACGCGACGCCCGAGCGCCTGATCCAGGTCCGGCAGAATAGGCTGTTGAGCATGGGCGCCGGCTCCAGCAACGACGATTATATCGATCGCCAGGCCGTCACCGATGAAGTCGCATTCGCGCGCCGATTGAGCGCCAAATTCAATTGGGCGCAGCTCGACGTGACGCGGCGATCGATCGAGGAAACTGCCGCCGCCGTGTTGAAGCTGTTTGCCGACAGGCAACGGCAACGGCTCGCGGAATGACGCTGTGGCGCGGCAAATATCCGTTGATCCTCGCCTCGCAAAGCCGCGCGCGGCAGCAGCTGCTCTGCAATGCCGGCATCGACTTCGAAGCCGTTGCTGCCGAAATCGATGAGCGGGCCGTGCAGCAAGCCTCAGGCCTTTCAGCGCCCGGCGAGACAGCCGCCCTTCTTGCGCGCGAGAAAGCCCTTGCGGTGTCAATGCGCCAGCCTGGCAAATTTGTCATCGGCGCCGATCAAACGCTGGCGCTCGGGATGCGGCTTTTCAGCAAGCCAGCGGGTCGTGCGCAGGCTGCCGAGCAATTACGCGCGCTCGCCGGCCGCAGCCATGAACTGCACTCCGCGGTTGCCGTCGCGCGCGACGGCAAGATATTGTTCGAGACTGTGACAATCGCGCGGATGACCATGCGGCAGCTCGGCGAGGCCAAAATTGACGCTTATCTGGACCAGGCAGGCGAGGCGGTTACCTCAAGCGTCGGCGCCTACCAGCTTGAAGGGCCAGGGGTCCATTTGTTCGAGCGTATCGAAGGCGATCATTTCACCATTCTCGGTCTGCCGCTGCTGCCATTGCTCGCGTTTCTGCGGAGCGAGCGGCTGCTTGCGGTATAAGGGAAAATCCTGACAAGGCGGCCGATGGCGATAGCTAGATGATAATCCTTGGGCTGACCGGCTCGATCGGAATGGGCAAATCAACCACCGCAAAGCTGTTCGCGGAAGCCGGCGTTCCGGTTTACGATGCCGATGCGACCGTTCACATGATTTACGAAGGCGAGGCGGCGCCTGCCATCGAGGCGGCTTTTCCCGGCACCACCACCGGCGGCAAGGTCGATCGCAACAACCTCTCGGCGCGGGTGGTGCACGATCCGGCCGCGATCAAGCGGCTGGAGCAGATCGTCCATCCGATGCTGCACGCCTACCATCAAAAGTTCCTTCACGACGCCGAGACATCCGGTGCTCCGGTAGCGGTGGTCGATGTGCCGCTATTGTTCGAGACTGGAGGCGAGAAACGCGTCGATGCGGTGGTGGTGGTCACGACGACCCCGGAAATTCAGCGCCAGCGAATCCTGGCGCGCGACCAAATGACCGGCGAGAAGCTCGATGCCATCCTGGCGCGGCAACTGCCCGACGCCGAAAAACGCAAACGCGCGGATTTCGTGGTGGATACCTCCCACGGACTCGATCCCGTGCGCGCACGAATCCGCGACATTCTCGATCAGGCTGTTAAACTGCCGCGGCGGCGATCCTGATTCGTCATTCCTTGCGGCTTGTAGCTGATGCGCGAAATCGTTCTCGATACCGAAACCACCGGCCTCGACCCGCTGCGCGGCGATCGGCTGGTTGAAGTCGGCTGTATCGAGATTTTAAATCGCATGCCGACCGGGCAGACCTTTCATCGGCATCTCAATCCAGAGCGCGACATGCCGGCCGAAGCATTCGCCGTGCATGGTCTTTCCAGCGAGTTCCTGGCCGACAAGCCGCTGTTCGCCCATGTAGCCGAGGAGTTCCTGGAATTCATCGCCGATGCGCCGCTGGTGATCCACAACGCGTCGTTCGACATCGGCTTCCTCAACGCCGAGCTCGAGCGCATCAAGCGGCCGCCGATCGCGCGCGAGCGGCTGGTCGACACGCTGCTGCTGGCGCGGCGCAAGCATCCGGGCGTGTCGAACCGTCTCGATGATCTCTGCTCGCGCTATGCGATCGACAATTCCCGCCGCACCAAGCACGGCGCCTTGCTCGACGCCGAGCTTCTGGCCGAAGTTTACATCGATCTGATCGGGGCCCGGCAATCGCAATTGATCCTGGCGACGGAGGTCCCCGATGCGCGCGCAGGAGGGTACGGCGAAATGCCGCGGCGGCAACGCCCGATACCGCTGGCGCCACGGGTCACCGAGGCCGATCGCGCAGCCCATCAGGCCTTTGTCGCCACGCTCGGCGACAAGCCGATCTGGAACGACTTTTTAGGCGCGGCTTAGCTCGGCTTTACCTGGGCGGCCTGTGCGGCGGCCTGGCGTTCCAGGTTCTGGCGGTACAGGCCGACAAAATCGACCGGGTCCAGCATCAGCGGCGGGAAACCGCCATCACGCACCGAAGTCGCGATGATTTCGCGCGCGAACGGGAACAGCAGCCGCGGACATTCGATCATGACCAGCGGATGCAAATTTTCCTTCGGCACGTTGAGAATGCGGAATACGCCGGCATAGGCCAGATCGAAGCTGAACATCACCTTGCCTGCGTTCTCCGCCTTGCCTTCGACCGAAAGCGTCACTTCGTACTCGTTTTCGGCGATATTGTTGGCGCTGACATTGATCTGGATATTGATCGCTGGTTGCTGTGGTTGCGGCGCCAGCGAGGCCGGGGCGTTCGGATTTTCGAACGACAGGTCCTTGGTATACTGCGCCAGCACGTTCAACTGGGGAGGAGGGGCCGCCTCGGGAGGCGCGCCGTTGCCGTTGGTCATGGGAGTCTCTCCTGGAGCGTGCGGGGGCCGGTTTGCGTCTGAATCCGGCGGTGAGGTGCGAAAATGTCTTTGTCGGGGCGAGTGGCTATCATAGCCCCGCCTCATTCCACAAGGACGACAATCGCGCACGGCTCGCCGGGAGGCGCCGCAACGATCGGTTCGGCCCGGCAGATACTGCGGATGAAGGCCGGCCTGGCCAGGCGAGTGCACGCTAAATTGTTGAATATGCGCGATTTCCAGGCATGATCGGGTTTCCCCTCGCGGCCAAAACGCGCTACAATTCGTCGGCGATTGGGTAAGAGCACCGGCATGGCCTTTCATGCCAAAACGCGCCATTGGCTAGGCCAAGTTTCGTGCCTACATGCTGCAGACCCATCCATGATGTAGTCTCTGCCGTTTCCCGAGGGGGGAACGCTCTATTGCCGGACCCGTTGTCGGCGTGAGAACCAGAAAGCGAATGCGACGTGGATATTTACACCATCATCTTCCTGGCGCTGGCGGTCTTCATCTTCCTGCGTCTGCGCAATGTGCTCGGACAGCGCACCGGAAACGAGCGGCCGCCGTACGATCGCACCGCGCGCAACGTGGTGCAGGGCGCCCAAGACAACAACGTCGTTCCGATGCCGGGTGCGGTGATCGATCAGGCGCCGCTGGCGCCCACGGCAGACGTGGTCCCGCCGACCGATCGCTGGAAGGGCCTGACGGAGCCCGGCACCCCGCTCGCGCAGGGGCTGGACGCCATTGCAGCCCAGGATTCCTCGTTTGATCCGCGACATTTCCTCTCGGGCGCGCGCAGCGCCTATGAGATGATCGTGCTGGCGTTCGCCAACGGCGATCGTCGCGCGTTGAAGGATCTGTTGTCATCCGAGGTCTATGAGAGTTTCGAGGCCGTGATCCGGGATCGCGAGAAGCACGAGCAAAAGACGGAAACGCGGTTCGTTTCGATCGACAAGGCCGAACTCGTGGGTGCGGAAGCACGCGACCGCTCCGCGCAGCTGACCGTTCGTTTCGTGTCGCAGATGGTTTCGGTGACCCGCGACAAGGCCGGCACGATTGTCGACGGCAATCCGGATAAGGTCACCGATATTACCGATGTTTGGACATTTGCCCGCGACATTACCTCACGCGATCCGAACTGGAAGCTGGTTGGCACGGGAAGCGCTCACTAACGCGCGTGGCCTCAGGCGATACGCCGCCGCCGCGTGTTGTGGGATCGCCTTCGTGTTGTCGCTGGCTCCGTTTGCCGCGTACGGTGCGCGCGGCACGCACACTTCCCACAATGTGCGTCCGCACCTTCGATATTCCCGGCCAGTTCCATACCCTCGCCTTGCCTGGCCGCTCGAGATCAGCGGCAGCCAATATATCCCAGTAGCATGGGCCGATATCGCGGGCTGGAGCGAGGACGACCATCTACAGGCGTACAGGGCGTTTCGCTTAAGCTGCAGACCGATATCCGCGCAACGAACGCCTCCCGCCGATCCCAAGGCATTGGGCATTTCGTTGCGCGACCCCTGCCGCGCGGCCAAGGCTTCCGACATTTCCGATGGCGCCAAGGCGCGGGCTTTTTTCGAACAGCATTTTCTTCCCTTGCACATCTCACGGCTTGGCGAAGACGACGGCTTCGTCACCGGTTACTACGAGCCGGTCATCGATGGCTCCCGGACCCAGACCGACGTCTACACCGTGCCGGTCTATCGCCGTCCCTCGAACCTGTTCGTCCGCGGCGTCAAGCAGAGCGCAAGCGGACTGCCGAACAAGGGACAGGTGTTTCGCAAGATCGGCCGCCGCAAGCTCGTGCCGTACTACGATCGGGCCGAGATCGAAGACGGCGCCATCGCCGGGCGCGGACTCGAACTCTGCTGGCTCAAGGACCAGACCGATTTGCTGTTCACGCAAATCCAGGGCTCGGCGCGGGTCCGGCTCGAAGACGGCTCGACCCTGCGCATCAATTACGATGCGCATAATGGTTATCCCTATACGCCGGTCGGCCGCATCCTGATTGACCGCGGCATCATCCCGAAAGAGCAGATGTCGATGCAGAAGATCAGGGAATGGATGGATCAAAACCCGGATGGCGCCAAGGAATTACGGCGGCAGAATCGGTCCTATGTGTTTTTTCGCGAAGTGCAGCTCTCCGACAAGGATGAAGCGGTGGGCGCGCAGGGCGTCCCGCTGACGCCGGGTCGGTCGATCGCGGTCGACAAGGCATTGCACGTCTACGGCACGCCGTTCTTTATCGAAGGCGAGCTGCCGATTGAGTCGGAGCAATCGAAGACGTCGTTCCGGCGGCTGATGATCGCGCAGGACACCGGATCTGCGATAACAGGTCCGGCGCGTGCCGATCTTTATTTCGGCGCCGGCTCAGATGCCGGGCGGGTGTCCGGCCGCCTCCGGCACAATATGCGCTTCGTCATCCTGGTGCCGAAGAGCCTCGATCCGGTGGCGCGGGGCCGCAAGATGCCGCTGCCGGATGCGAGGCCATCGGAGAAAATCGCCAGGCTGTTTCCGCAAGTTGATCCGTTGAAGGATCAGCAAAAAGACCACAAGAACGGCGCGAAGCCGCCGGAGACATCGGCCGCTGCGGGTCCAAAGGACGCTGCCAACTCGTCAGCGCCTGCGGCCGTCGCGCAAGCTTCGACGACTCAGACGGCTGCCGTGAAACCAGTACCGCTGCCGGAAGCGCGGCCGAACATCAAACCGATCCGTGACGGGCGCCACCACCGTCACTACCGTTATTTCCGCCGCGGCCGATGAAACGTCAGCCCTCAAACTCGATCCAGGAACTGGCCGCGCCGCCACGCCGCAAGCGCAGCTTGAGCGAAGAAGAGCGCGCGCTGTGGGAGAGCGTTGCGAAACAGGCCAAGCCGCTGCGGAAAAAACCGCGCGCCGCAAAGCCAGAGGCTGCCGCGCCGGCTGCAGAAGCGCTGGTGGCCGCGAAACCCGCAGCCTCGCCCAAGCCACTTCCGTCATCTAAAATTTCGCGCGCGCCAAGGCCGGACCTGCCACCGGCAGCGCCGCCGCTGGCGCCACTCGGACGCCGCGAGCGCTCGCAACTTTCACGCGGCCGGAAGGAGATCGATGCCAGGCTTGACCTGCACGGCATGACGCAGACGCGCGCCCACCGCGCGCTGTTCGGGTTCCTGCAACGCGCCCATGGCGACGGAATGACATTCGTGCTCGTCATCACCGGCAAGGGCAAAATGGGAGCGGAATCCGAGCGCGGGGTGCTGCGCCGTCAGGTGCCGCAATGGCTGAGCCTGCCGGAATTCCGTGCGCTGGTGGTGGGCTTTGAGGAGGCGCATACCGGCCATGGCGGCGAGGGCGCGCTTTACGTGCGGATCAGGCGCTCGAAAATCTGACGCAAAGCGTTTTCGAGCAAAGCGGGCACCGGTTCGCGTGAAGAAAACGCGTTAAAACAAAAAATCAGAACGGCCTCACGATCCCGACGCGCGGGATCAGCGTCACGATCCAGCCGAGAACCGTGGTCTTTCGATCATCCGTTGCTATCAGCGGCACAGCCTCCACGGCGGGCAAGGTTTTGACCGCATGCAGGATCAGGAACATGCAGACCACCCAGTTCGAAATCCATCGCGAGTAATCGAACACCATCGCGAACATGATGAGATAGGCCGCGCTCACCATGACGATTGCGGCAATGACGATCCGGCGGTGGAATTCATCCGAAAGCGATCGGATCAAACTGACAAAGTATTTCCAGAGCGGGACATGCAGCCAGATCAGCAACGCAAACACCGGCACGCCCAGCAGGTTGGACGGCATGCGATCCCAGGTATTGTGGATTTCCTCACTAAGCGTCTGATACCAGATATAACTGAAACTCAGCAGATTGGTCCGTGTGGGGTCGGCCATCCGGCCTTGCAGATAGCGGACGAACTCATCCGGTGGTATCGGCATCGAGCCGTAGAATTGCGCGGCGAGGAACAGCAGGCCGACACACGCGATCGCGGTGATGCCGACGACCGCATTTTTCCGGCTGAAACCCTGCACGAGATAATACCTGAGCACCACGATGACCGCGACGGTCGGCACATACATCAGGAGATGAATGTGGTGGATCAGAACGAGGATCATCGAAGCCGCCGCGGCGAGCACCACAAAAGCAACCGAACGCGCCGGCAGCAGCAATAGACAAATCGCCAGCGCACAGCCGTAGATGTCGAAGTGCCCGAGCGTGTACATGAAATTCTTCAGAAAGAACGGCGAGCCGGCCATGAACACGAACAACGGCATGTGCGCATCGTCGAAGCCGAAGGTTCGCCGAAACAACTTGACGAAAAGCCCGAGCGTGACAAGCCAGACGGCGCCTGAGAGCGCGAACACCAGCCACACCGGGACCTCCCGGAAAAACAGCGATACGACCGCGCCGATCAGGGCGCGCTTGGTAAAGCCGAAATGATAATCGACCAGCAGGTGGATGTAGGGGACATAGGGCTCGCGCGTGATCTTGTAGAGAAAAACCCCGATCAGGACGGCGCCATTGACGCCAAGCATCAGGCGCCAGGGGTTTTCCCGCATACGCAGATTCATTCGGCACCCGGAAACAGCAGCTCAATCAGGCGCAGACTATCACACGGCGGATGCGCAACGCGCCAATTTCTCTCACCGTCGTCCCGGCCAAGCCAACGGGTCGGCGCAAGGCGCCGCCCAATGACAGGCTCCGCGCGAGCCGGGACCTCTAACCACCGATCCAAATTTTGAAAAAGGCTGGAGCACCAGCCTGGCATGGTCAGGAAGTCAGTGGTTATGGGTCCCTGCGTTCGCAGGGACGACGATATGATCGTCGTGAGAACTACAGAATAAACCGGCTCAAATCCGCGTCCTTGGCGAGATCGCCGACATGCTTCTGCACATAGGCGGCATCGATCTGGATGGTATCGCCGTTGCGGTCGGGTGCGGCAAAGGAAATCTCGTCGAGCACGCGCTCCATCACGGTCTGCAGCCGCCGTGCGCCGATATTCTCCACGGCCGAATTGACCGCGACCGCCACATCGGCGAGCGCGTCGATGGCGTCGTCGGTGATATCGAGTGTCACGCCTTCGGTCTGCATCAACGCGACATATTGCTTGATCAGCGAAGCTTCAGGCTCGGTCAGGATGCGGCGCATGTCGTCGCGCGTCAGCGCTTGCAGTTCGACGCGGATCGGCAAGCGGCCCTGCAGTTCGGGCAACAGATCGGACGGCTTGGCGATATGAAACGCGCCCGACGCGATGAACAGGATGTGATCGGTCTTCACCGCGCCGTGCTTGGTCGAAACCGTGGTGCCTTCGATCAGGGGCAACAGATCGCGCTGCACGCCTTCGCGCGAGACATCGCCGCCGCTGCGGCCATCGCGCACGCAAATCTTGTCGATCTCGTCGAGGAACACGATGCCGTTGTTCTCGACCGCATTGATCGATTCCTGCACCAGCTGATCGTTATCCAATAGCTTGTCGGATTCCTCGTTGACCAGAAGCTCGTGGGAATCCTCGACCGTCAGGCGGCGGGTCTTGGGCCGGCCGCCCATTTTGCCGAAGATGTCGCCGATCGAGATCGCGCCCATCTGCGCCCCGGGCATGCCGGGAATCTCGAACATCGGCATTCCGCCCGAGGATTGCGTCTCGATCTCGATTTCCTTGTCGTTGAGCTCGCCCGAGCGCAGCTTCTTGCGAAACGAATCGCGCGTGGCGGCGCTGGAATTGGCGCCGACCAAGGCATCGAGCACGCGATCCTCGGCGGCGAGCTGCGCGCGCGCCTGCACGTCCTTGCGCTTGCGTTCCCGGGTTTGCGCGATCGCGACTTCGACCAGATCGCGGATGATCTGCTCGACGTCACGGCCGACATAACCGACCTCGGTGAATTTGGTGGCTTCGACCTTGATGAACGGCGCGCCGGCGAGTTTCGCCAGCCGCCGCGCGATCTCGGTCTTGCCGACGCCGGTCGGCCCGATCATCAGGATATTCTTCGGCAGCACTTCCTCGCGCAACGAGCCGGTCAGCTGCAGCCGCCGCCAGCGGTTGCGCAGCGCGATGGAGACCGCGCGCTTGGCGTCGGTCTGGCCGACGATGAAGCGGTCGAGTTCGGAAACGATTTCACGGGGGGAAAAGTCGGTCATAGGGCCTAGGTAGGTTGGGAATGTTGCTGACACAAGACGTTTAGATGATCGGCGGGCCCGCCTGCCAATGCCGGATCGCCTCAAAGGGGTGGATCAGCATGATAATGTTCAGGGTAAGATTATCGCGAATGTGCAGCCCGACCAAAATCTCGAATGCAAGCGCGAGCGCAACCGTCAGCGCAACCGGAAGCTTGCGCGCCAGCAGGAAGCCAGCGACCATCGACAGCGTATCGGAGACCGAATTGACGATGCTGTCGCCGAAATAGTCCAGCGACACTGTGCCGGCGCGGTATCGCTCGATGATCCAGTTGGAATTTTCAACCAGCTCCCAGCTGCCTTCGACCAGCATTGCCACAATCAGGCGCGCTTGCCAGGGCAGGCGCGGCAGCAATAGCCAGGTCGCGGCATAAAACAGGAAGCCGTGGATGATGTGCGAGAACGTGTACCAGTCGGTGATGTGCTGCGAATTCTCCGAGCTCTGCACCACGCCGCGCCAGAGCTTCACATAGCCGCAGGCGCAGATCGGCACCCGCCCCATCGCAAACAGGATCGATGCCTGAAGCGCAATCAGGCCAACCGCGATCAGCGCCCAATGCCGCATCGAAAAACCGGCGGTGGGCGCGTTCTCGACGCTGTCGCCAGCGGTCATGCGCTGCGTACCATCAGAAGTGCGGGACCATCGGGTGTTTCTACCATGCGGTCTTTTTCAAACCCGGCTTTCTCGTAGGCACGGAGCGCGCGGCTATTGGCTGGATCCGGGTCCGTGACGACGCGCGGCGCGCCTTCCTGTAGCAGATTATCGACGAAGCGGCGAATGAGAGCTGAGCCGTGGCCGCGTTCGATCATGGTTGGCTCGCCGATGAACAGATCGATGCCGCGCGTGCCCCGCGGTTGCGGTCCGAAGCCTGTGTTCCATTCCGTCACATCATAACATTGAAGGTAACCATGGAATCGCCGGCCGTCGAAAAGATATATTGATCCATCGCCGGCTCATCGAGGTCGCCGCTGACCAAGGCATATTGTTGGTGCGGATCGCCCCACCATTCCCTGACATGGGGCAAAGCCAGCCAACGCTGGATGAGCGGAAGATCGGCTGCGGTCATCTGGCGGAAAGCATACTCCGACGCCATCAATCGGCCGCCCCTACAATGTTTCGATGGTCACATTGCGGTTGGTAAAGACACAAATATCGGCGGCGATATCCAGCGCGCGGCGCACGATGGCCTCGGCATCCTTGTCGGAATCGACCAGGGCGCGGGCGGCCGCCAGGGCATAATTGCCGCCGGACCCGATCGCCATCATGCCGGCCTCCGGCTCCAGAACGTCGCCGGTGCCGGTTAGAACCAGCGACACATCCTTGTCGGCGACGATCATCATCGCCTCCAGCCGCCGCAGATAGCGGTCGGTGCGCCAGTCCTTGGCGAGTTCGACTGCCGCGCGGGTCAATTGCCCTGGATATTGCTCGAGCTTGCTTTCCAGCCGTTCAAACAGCGTGAAGGCGTCCGCTGTGGCACCGGCAAAACCGCCGATGACGTCGCCCTTGCCGAGTTTGCGGACCTTTTTGGCGTTGGATTTGATGACGGTCTGGCCGATCGAGACCTGCCCGTCGCCGCCGATCACCACCTTGCCGCCCTTGCGGACCGTCAAAATGG
>WNFC01009641.1_pt1 | contig 17168 bp, 14 predicted proteins | sample 5400541 | NCBI WGS metagenome assembly WNFC01 (sample SAMN13153342, study PRJNA577476) | soil metagenome | isolation source: 120 cm saprolite under Douglas fir tree site 2 hole 2 replicate 1 | place: USA:California | collected 2015-04-18
CAGACGGGAGGCCCGAGGGGCGCGCCGTCGGTGTTGGTGATCTGCCGCAAGTGCCCGGACGAGAGATCCCGCACCAGATGCCCGACCACTTGCCCGATGTGGTTCACGTCCTCGGCGACAAAGCCGGCCGCCGCGGTCTTGCACTGAACCGAGTCCGATCCGCACAGGATGGTCTCACGGCCGTCGTCGTCACGAATGAACGTAATCAGGTTGACCCCATACGTGACGGTCACCAGATCGATGGTCCCGTCCGGCAGCAGCGTGCCCTCCCGGAAGAACCCCTGCGGCGAATGCGCGAACTGGGGCTGGCCGCTACACTCCTCGGTGCGCTCGGGCCACTGCGCGTCGATGACCGGGATCGTGATGGTGACCTGGCCCTGCGCGTCGAGGTCAGCCGGCTGTATGACTCGTGCTCCCTCGGCCTGGCTGGCGAAGAGCGCCCCGCCCGCCCAGTACATCGGGAACACGTTGACGTCGGGGATGAAGAGCACCGTTCGGCCCGGGCGCCACGTCAACCTCGCCTTTCCATCCTGATCGGTCGGCCCGCTCGACAGCGTCTGTCCCGTGACTCTGTCGATCGCCTGGATCGACGATCCGCGGATCGGGGTGCCATCCTTTCGCTTGAGCAGGCGCGGCACCAGCACAGACTCGATGGCGACTTGCTTCCCCACGACCGCATCCGTCTCGCTTCCCAGCGCCCCGCGGAACACGAGCATGTACTTGCCCAGCTCCTTGGGGGCCGGGCTCGTGGGAGTCGTCACGCGCAGGTCTGTCACGAACGCATTGGGTCCGAGGGACTGAGTCCAGGACGCGCCGGGCACGGGGCGTCGCGTGTCGTTGGCGTCGTCATAGTAGAGAGTGAACGTTCCGTTCATCGCCTCTTCGCTGCCGTTCTGGATCGTGAACGCCACGTCGTTGCCGAAGGCAGCCATCCGGCCGCGGAAGAAGTAGTCGATGAGCGCGGTCGAGTAGGTCACCGCCCTCGGCACGAGCCGTTCGGCATAGTCTCGGTAGACAGTCTCGTCCAGGGCCGGCGTCTCCCGGAACCGCGCCAGGTCGAGGCCGGACCGCCGATGGTACTCTCTCAGGAACCCGACCGTCGCGATCCGGTAGCCGGTGGCGCCGTCGGCATTCTTGATCAGATAGCGCCGCTTGACCGTCGCGCCGCCCACCTGCACGTCGACATCCTGCTCGACCACGCTCGACCGCCTGGGGAAAGGGAACTGCGTCTGCGGATTGACACCGTTCTCGGTGAAGATGCGGTCTTCACTGAAGAAGTTGGCGTTGGTGTACTCGGCGAGTCCGATCAGCGCGCCGATGGTGACGCTGGGATTGGTGCCGGTGTAGCGATCGGTATCCACTAGCCGAGCTATCGCGATCGGAGCGAGCGGATTGCCGTCCAGGGAGCGCCATCCCGGGTCGGGTACTCCCGCCGCGTCAGGCGTGCCGTCCCGCCAGCGCTCGAAGGTGCTTGCCTCGCGTATCCGCAGCCCGTCGATCGCAGTTTCATAGTTGAAGAACACGTGCGGATCGTTGCGGGCATGAGCCGGGGACGCTGCATCCTGTACCAGGTGCATCTGCCGTCCCAAAGCCTCGAACGTGGCGGCAAGGCTCTTGTCCCGGTCCGCACCCGACGCCTTCGTGAGAGCGTCGAGGTAGGACTGACGTGCGTCCTGCCAGGACCAGCTCGGGGCCGATTGACTCGGATTCTGAGCCCACAGGATGGCGGACTGGCCGACCGAGCCCCCGAGTCCCGCCTGCGACCAGGTCGTTGCGAGCGGATTGTGGAAGTGATTCAGGAAGCGCCGCCTTCAACGAGCCAAGTCTCAAGCACCTTGCCGCGAATCGCATTGCGGATCCCATCCTGAAGCCCAAGTTCATCCTTGAGCATCTGGTCGACACTCGATCGCCTGGTGGCTGCTCTTACGAGCTCCTCATGGGTAGCCACTTCGTAGGGTTCGGCGGAGATTGGCAGAAGGAGCAATAAGAGCGTTAAGAGTGCTCGATACATCATTCCTTCTCCGCTGGAGGATACGGCCGCAGTCCCAACGCTACGCGTTCCTCGTCGATGGCGCGCATCAGTCGCGGCAACTCTTTGTGTGGTTTCTCAGAAAAACTATGCGGCCCAAAGCTACTGAGATTGCTCAGTCTGTCCTCTCGGTTCTCCAAGCGCGGGACTTCGACGGTCGTACCAGATCCTTCGAACAACTCACCCAGAAACCCCTTCGGCGATGTGTAGCGATGAGGGAATGCTCCATAGCCGGGGAGGAAGACGAGAAACTCCGGCTTTCGGGTACGTCGGGGCGCTCCCTCCTCGATGTCCTTTACCTCCATCAGGAACCGCCCGTCCGAATCGGTGACTGTTTCACGCACCGCATATCGCTCGGTATTGACTTGAAATGGATAGACTCGCTCCCGTCGCCAGAGCGCCACGACTACCGCCCCCGCAAGCGGCGCCTTGGTCTCCGAGTCGAGGATCTGGCCCCGATACGGTCGCCCGCGGTCGGGGCCGAGGAGGCGATCCCAACCCTCCGGCACCTGCGCCCACGCAGACGCGCAGCCGAGCAGCAGTCCCATACACAGCGTGACACGGCGCAACCATCGGCTCATCGGCCACCTCGAGGGGGGACGGGTGGAAGAGGGCGACGCACGCCCAGGCTCTGCAGCTCGAACCGCAGCAGCTGAGCGGTATCGGGCAGCTGCGCCCCGGGGAACAGATTTGCCGCGCTCAGCATCGCCACGAACGTATTGAAGGCCTCGCTGCGGTCCTCGGGGTCGGACACCGCGGTCATGGTCGCGGTCGCGTCGGGCACGGAGAAGCGGGCGGCCGACACGCCGGGCGGGTGCACCTGTGGACGGTCGGGGATCGGCGTGTAGCCCGGCCTGAAGATCATCAGCCGTGGCGCCAGGGTGCGGGGCGGCAGCTTCGCTTCGACCAGACGGACCTCATGGACGAACTCGCCCTTGGAATCCGTGAAGGTCTCCTGTGCGGTGACCAGACGTCGCACGCCGTCGATCTGGTCGTCGAGCCGCTGCCAGAGGATGACGACGACGGCGTCCGGGATCGGCCGGCCGGTCTGCGCGTCGACGACCCGCCCGCGATACGGGCCGGCCGGGGCCGTCAGCAGCGTGTCCTCGTCCTGCGCGGCCGCCGTCGAGACCAGGCGGGCGAGCGTCAGGAAGGAGAACGCGGCCAACGGCCCAAGCCGACGGCCAGCCCGCCCAGCGCATCGCCTCAGAACGCGCGCAGTCGCCATACTCCGTCCGTATCGACCACGAACAGGACGTAGAAGGAATACGCCGTGCCCTGCTGCACGGCACGCAGCTCATATTCGGCCGCCCGCTCGTGGACCCTCACCGGCGTGATGGCGCCGAGATCGGCGGCAACCTGGGGCAGGGCGCCGGCTCCCGCCAGAGCGGAGAGCTGATCCTGGTAGGCGTCGCGTGACGCGCCGGCGAACAGCGCAACGGCAGCGGGCACGTCGCCGCGGCTCAGCGCATCCCGCAGGGCGGCCCACTTCGGCTGCAGCACCGCGTCGAGGCCGGCCTGATCCATCACCTGTACCACTGCCCGCGCGGTCGACACGGTCCCCTGCACGTCGGTCACCTTGACCACGGGGAAGTAGAGACCGGGAGCGGAATAGGTGAACGTCCGGCCCTCGAGGGCCGGGCCATCGAAGTCGACGCGGCCGTCTCCGTCGATGTCCAGCTCGACGCGGGCCGGTGCTGGCCCACCGAGGAGCGAGAACGACGCGAGGAGGGGCGCGCCACCCATCCGCGGGCTCGGCCGCAGCGAGAGGGCGCCCGCGGCCGGATCGGTCACGGAGACCGTGACGCTGGTGGTGGCGGATGCGCCGCCCGGCGTGGTGGCCACGGCGGTGAGGGCAATCGACGGGACGGAGGCCGGCACCATGGCCGCGAAGACGCTGCCCTGCACGGCCGCGGTCACTCCATTGACGGCGACTCCGACCTCGCCACCACCTGCGACCGTACCACGGACCAGCACGAGGCCCGAAGGAACGACGGCGCCGGCCGCCGGCTCGGTGATGGCGATCGTCGGCGTCCCGGCCGGCACGGAGAACACGCGGCGGGCCGGAGTCGGGTCCTCATTGCCGGCCAGGTCCCGGGCCTTCACCTCGAAGGTGTAGGAGCCTGGAGCCAGCCCGGGCAGGCTCGCGCTTCCGGCGGGGCTCCAGGGGGTGAAGACACCGCCGTCGACTCGCCATGCGAATACCAGAGCCGGGGCGGGGGTGAGGTTGTCGCTGCCACCGAACGAGAACGTCGCGCTGGTCCCGGTGATCGGGCCATCCGGCCCGCCGGTGATCACCGTCTCCGGCGGCGTGTTGTCGACGATGACCGTCCGGGCGGCAGAGGCCGTGTTCTGGCCCTGGTCCGTCGCCGCCGCGGTGAGGGTCTGGACGCCGTCGGGGCTGCCGCTGGTCTCCCAGCTGGCGCTGGCGGTGATGGCGGGAGCCGGAGGCGCGGGATCGAGGGTGGCGGCCAGCGCCCGGCTGTCCGCTCGCAAGGTCAGGCTGCTCACCTTCCCGGTCGCGTCTGACGCCTGGGCCCTCACCGACACCGCACCCCGGAGGTGGGCGTTGACGGCCGGCGCGAGGAACGCGACCGCGGGTGGCTGCGTGTCGCGTCGGGCCTCCACCGCGCCGATGTCGAATCGCGGACCGGAGCCCGCCGAGCCGGGCGCAGGACGAACCGCCTCCTCGAAATAGTCGGCCTCGAAGCGCGGGTTCAGGTCCGGTGTCAGCAGGGTGCGCGGGTCGAGCCCCCGGTCGATCAGCGGTGACCCGGAGGCCGGCGTCGGATCGTCGTCCAGTGTGCCCGACGCGTGATCCGGGCCGGCGAGGTCTCGGTAGACGAGCGTGGGCACCTCGCACCCGGGGCTGGCCACGACGCCGGGTCCCTCGGCCCCGGTCGGCGTCAGGTTGACGCCGTCGACGGCGTCCAGCACCGGGCCGGCCAGCTCACCGAGGCGATTGCCGCACACCAGGTTGTTCCGCAGCACGATCGTCACGGCGGGCAGGCCGGAGCCCGTCTCCCGCCGCACGCCGACGCGCCCACCGGTCGATCCGCTCTGCGTGCCGTTGCCGGTGATCGCGTTGTTGGCCAGCAGCAACACGTGGGCGCGCGTGGCGGCGAGCCCGTTCCAGCCGTTGCCGTGGATCGTGTTCTGCACGATGGTGTGCGGGCCACCGTCCACATCGAGCGTGGCGATGCCGTTACGGCCGTTCGCGGCGATGACGTTGTTGAGCACCAGCGTGCCCACGTTGCCGGACGCGATCGTGATGCCGCTGCCGCCCTCACAGCCGGGCGCGCCGTTGCCCACGATGCGGTTGCGCTCGATGCGAATCGCCACGTTCTGGCTGCTCCCGCCGAGCAGCACGATGCCCGCACCTCCCGCGCCGGTGATGGTCAGCCCGCGGATCGTCACGAAGCGCGACTGCTGGAGCCGGATCGCGTGCCCCTGCGCGCACTGCGCGACCGCGCCGTGCAGCACGACGCTGCCCGCCGGCACCACCGGGTCCGCCTGCACGACGATGCGGCTCGCCTCGGACCAGGCACCCGTGTTCTTGCCGGTGATGCTCACCTGCTCGACGTAGGTGCCGGCCCGCACCTGCACGGTGTCGCCGGGCTGCGCCGCGTTCACCGCGGCCTGGATGCTGCCGTAGCACGGGGCCCGCCCCCCGCACGTGGCGTCCGATCGATCGACGTGGCGGACGGTGGCGCCGTCGACGGCCGAGGGAACCGCCGCGGCCAGCGCCATCGTCACCGCGACGGGAAAGAGGCGAATCAGGCCAGGCAGCGCGTGCATGCTCGAGCGTGGAGCAGCGCCCGTGCCACGCGAGGGGCCGTGCCTCCCGTGAGCATTGTCGCGCGGTTGAGCGCCCAGGCCCCGAGTCGGAGCTCGTATCTTCACAGGCCACGGTGCAGGTCGGCTCGCGCGCTGCCGCGCGGGGGAGGCACCGAGGCTCCGCAGGCCCTTGCCCCCCCTACCGCTTCCCGTATAGTCGAGTACACTCCGCGAGGGAGGAGGCCCCGTGAGACTACCCCGCGATCGCTTCGACTACTCGCCCTTGCCCACCCGCAAGCCCTGGAAGCTGCCCAAGGGCGCCCGCATCGCGGTGTGGACCATCGTCAATATCGAGGAGTGGGACATCGAGAAGGCGATGGCGCGCCAGTACCTGCCGGCACCCCAGGGCGTGGCCACCGCGCCGGACGTGCCCAACTGGGCCTGGCACGACTACGGGATGCGGGTGGGGTTCTGGCGGCTGCTGGAGGCGCTCAACAAGAGGAAGATCCGCGCCACCACCGCCATCAACGCCCACGTGGTGGAATCCTACGAGCCGGTGGCCCGCGCGATGCTCGACGCCGGCTGGGAGTTCATGGCCCACGGGGTCGTCCAGGGCCCGATGCACCTGCTCCCCGACCAGCGCAAGGCCATCCGCCAGACCGTCGAGCTGCTGGAGAAGTTCACCGGCAAGAAGCCGAAGGGCTGGCTCGGGCCCGGCCTCACCGAGACGTGGGAGACGCTCGACTATCTCCGCGGCGAGGGTATCGAGTACGTTTCCGACTAGGGTATCGAGTACGTTTCCGACTGGGTCAACGACGATCAGCCCTACGAGATCCGCACCCAGTCGGGGCCGCTCGTCTCGGTGCCCTACACGCTCGAGCTGAACGACATTCCGATGATGGTGATCCAGCACCACACCTCGGCGGAGTGGCTGCAGCGCGCGAAGGACCAGTTCGACCGGCTCTACGCCGAGGGGGCGAAGAACCCGCGCGTGATGGCGCTGGCCGTGCATCCGTACATCTCGGGCGTCCCGCACCGCATCAAGTACTTCGAGGCGGTGTACGACTACATGCGCAAGAAGCCCGGCGTGTGGATGACCACCGGCGAGGAGATCTACGAGTGGTACAAGCAGTCGCGCCGGTGATCGCGTCGCGGCGGGCCTCCGCCCTGCTGGCCCTGGGCCTGCTGGCCGCCGCCATGCCCGGCGCGGCGGACGCCCAGGGCGGGCCGAAGCTCAAGGTGCCGCCCGGTTTCGCCATCGACGTGTTCGCGGACAAGGTCGGCAGCGTGCGCTTCATGGCCGTCGACCCCTCCGGCACGCTCCTGGTCTCCGAGCCCTCGGCGGGCCGCGTGCTGGCCCTGCCGGACCGGAACGGCGACGGCAAGGCGGACTCGGTGCAGACCGTGGTGACCGGCCTCGACCAGCCGCACGGCCTCGCCTTCCACGAAGGCGCGCTCTACGTCGCGGAGACCTCCCGCGTGCAGCGCTTCGCCTACGACCCGGCCACCATGAAGGCGACGCAGCCCACGGTGCTGGCCCGCCTGCCCGCGGGCGGCGGGCACTGGACGCGCACCGTGGTCTTCGGGCCCGACGGGCTCATGTACGTCTCGGTGGGCTCATCCTGCAACGTCTGCCGCGAGAGCGACAAGCGCCGCGCCGCGGTGCTGCGCTTCAACGCGGACGGCTCAGGCGAGGCGATCTTCGCCTCCGGCCTCCGCAACGCGGTGGGCCTGGCCTTTCACCCGACCAGCGGCGTGCTCTGGGCCACCGTGAACGAGCGCGACTGGCGCGGCGACGACGTGCCGCCCGACTACGTGACCGAGATCCGCGAGGGCGCCGTCCACGGCTGGCCCGACTGCATGACGGTGCGCGGCCGCGTGATCACCGACACCAGCTTCACGAAGGGCGCCACGTGCGACAAGGTGACGCTGCCCACGGTGGAGATCCAGGCGCACTCCGCGCCGATCGGGCTCGCCTTCTACACCGCGACCCAGTTCCCGGAGGAGTACCGCGGCAGCCTCTTCGTGGCCTACCGCGGCTCGTGGAATCGCAGCCTGCCCACCGGCTACAAGATCGTGCGCCTCCGCCTCCGCGACGGCCAGCCGCCGGCGGTGGAAGATTTCGCCACCGGCTGGCTCGAGGGCACCTCGTCGTGGGGCCGGCCCGTCGACCTGGTGGTGGGGCGCGACGGCGCGCTCTATCTCTCCGATCAGGGCGCCGGCCGCATCTACCGCATCACCTATCGGCCATGACCCACATCGATCTGTCGCCATCCGCGCGCGCGATCCGAGCGCCCGGCGCGAACCTTCGCTGGCTCATGCTGGCCGTCATCTTCCTCACGCGCACCTCGATGGGCTTCCAGTTCCAGTCGATCGCCGCGCTCACCCCGTTCGTGGTGCCCGCCTTCGAGCTGAGCTACGCCCAGGTGGGTCTGCTCATGGGCCTCTTCATGCTGCCGGGCGTAGTCATCGCGCTGCCGGGCGGCCTGCTCGGCCAGCGCTTCGGCAGCCTGCGCGTGGTGATCGCGGGGCTCGGCCTCATGATCGTGGGCGGCATGATCGTGTCCTACAGCGGCGGGCTCCACAGCGCGGCCCTCGGGCGCTCGGTCGGGGGGGTGGGCGGCGTGCTGGTGAACATCATGCTGGCGCGCATGGTGGCCGGCTGGTTCCGCGAGCGCGAGCTGCAGACCGCGATGGGCCTGATGCTCTCGGCGTGGCCCTTCGGCATGGCGCTGGCGCTCGTCATCCTCGGCCCGCTGGCCGCGGCCACCTCGTGGCGCATCGCGGAGTACGTCACGGTGGCCGCGGCGGGCCTGGCGCTGGCGCTGATCGCGCTCGCCTACAAGGAGGCGCCGGCCGAGCCGGGCGCGCCCGCCGACGGCGCGAGCGCCGAGCTGGCGAAGTTCCACCTCGGCGTGTCGGGCCGCGTGTGGGCGCTCGCGGTCAGCGCCGGCATCGGGTGGGCGCTGCTGAACGCCAGCGTCATCGTGGTGGCGAGCTTCGCGCCCAGCTTCCTCATGTCGCGCGGAGCCTCGGTGGGCGAGGCGGGCGGCATCACCGGGCTCGCGCTCTGGATCAGCATCATCTCGGTGCCGCTCGGCGGCCTGGTGGCGGACCGGCTCAAGAAGCCGCGCCTGCTGATCGTGGTGGGCTGCGTGGCCACCGCGGTCACCATCGCGTGCGCGGCGCGCGCGCCCTGGCCCGCGCTCTGGCTGGTGGCGAGCGGCATCCTGCTCGGCCTGCCGCCGGGTATCATGATGGCGCTGCTGCCGCGCGCGGTGCGGCCCGAGCACCTGGCCACCGCGCTCGGCGTGTTCTACGCGCTCTTCTATCTCGGCATGGCGGTCTCGCAGACCATCGCCGGCGCCCTGCGCGACATCACCGGCGACCCGGCCATGCCCTTACTCTTCGCCTCGGGGCTCATGCTCGCCACCATCGCGGCCGTCGCGGTGTTCTGGCGCATCGAGGGGCGCGCGACGGGCAGTGTAGACTGAGCGGCATGCGCGAGCCGGGCGACATCCTCCTCGTGGCCTGCTACGAGCTCGGCCACCAGCCGCTGGCGGTGGCGTGGCCCGCCGCCTTCCTCGAGCGCGCCGGCTACCGGCCCGCGCTGATGGACACCTCGGTCGAGCCGGTGGACGCGCAGAAGCTGGCGCGCGCGAAGGTGGTGGCGGTCTCGGTGCCCATGCACACCGCGCTGCGGCTCGGGCTCGAGGTCGCGGCGCGCGCCCGCGCGGTCAATCCGACCGCCCACGTCTGCTTCTTCGGGCTCTACGCCACGCTCAACGCGGAGTACCTCTTCGCCCACGGAGTGGGCAGCGTCATCGGCGGCGAGAGCGAGACGCCGCTGCTGACCCTGATCGAGGCGCTCGAGCGCGGCGACCCGGGCCCGCTGCCCGCGGTGGGCCGTCCCGGCCATCCGGCCGCGCCGCACCTCCGACGCCTCGACTTCCCGGTGCCGAGCCGCGCGGGGCTGCCGTCGATCAAGAAGTACGCGCACCTCGAGCGGGACGGCCGCATGGAGCTGACCGCCTACGTGGAATCGAGCCGCGGGTGCCTGCACCGCTGCCGCCACTGCCCGATCCCGCCGGTGTACGGCGGGCGCTTCTTCGCGGTGCCGCGCGAGGTCGTCCTGGCCGACGCGCGCCAGCAGATCGAGGCGGGCGCGCGCCACGTCACCTTCGGCGACCCCGACTTCCTCAACGGGCCGACCCACGCCCTGGCGGTGGCGCGCGATCTGCACGCCGAGTGGCCCGGCGTCACCTTCGACTTCACGGCCAAGATCGAGCACCTGCTGCGCCACCGCGCGCACCTGCCCGCGCTGCGCGGGGCGGGCTGCCTCTTCGTGGTCTCCGCGGCCGAGTCGCTGAGCGACACCGTGCTCGCGCATCTGGAGAAAGGACACACCCGCGCCGACATCCTGACCGCGCTGGCGGCGATGCGGGAGGCCGGCATCACGCTCCGACCCACCTGGGTGGCCTTCACGCCGTGGACCACGCTCGACGACCACCGCGCGTGGCTCGACTTCCTGGCCGCCGAGGGGCTGATCGACCAGGTGGACCCGGTGCAGTACGGCCTCCGCCTGCTGGTGCCGCCGGGCTCGCTGCTGCTCGACACCGAGGCGCTGCGCCCACACCTGGGCGCCCTCGAGCAGGAGACGCTCTCCTATCGCTGGATGCACCCTGACCCGCGCATGGACCGGCTGCAGGCGGAGACCGCGCAGATCGTCGCCCAGGCGGTGGAGGTCCAGGCGGACGCGCCCGGCATCTTCGACCGCGTGCGCGCCATGGCGGCGGAGGCGGCCGGCGAGCCGGCGCCCGCGCCGCTGCGGGGTGAGATGGCCAAGGAGCGGAAGCGCCCGCCGCGGCTCAGCGAGGCGTGGTTCTGCTGAGCGGAGCCCACCCGGGGCCAGTTGGCCCTGACGTCGCAGAGTCGCCTGTAGCCCGGGTACCCTGAGCCGTCCTCATGGCGCGGATCGAGCTGATCAACGTCGGCGCGACGCTTCGAGGCGGGGAGCGCGCGGCATCCGGTCTACCCGACGGTCGAGGCTCGACCTTCTCCATCCGCGACCTGAACCTGTCGGTGTTCGACGGCGAGACCCTCGTCATTCTCGGGCCCAGCGGATGCGGCAAGACCACGCTCTTGAAGATCATCGCCGGTCTGATCGCGCCGGACTCCGGAGATGTCCACTACGACGGCATGAGCATGAACGCCGTTCCACCCGGTAGCCGGCGCGTCGGCATGGTCTTCCAGAACTACGCGCTCTATCCGCACCTGACCTCGAGGACCAATGTCCTGTCGTACTTCCTGTTCCGGAAGAAGACCCCGGAGCTGGGCGCGCTGGCGCGTGAGAAGTATCAGCGGACCAGCGAGCTGATGGGGGTCGAGCTCGAAAGCCTCATGGATCGCCGACCGACCACGCTGTCCGGCGGCGAAAAGCAGCGCGTCGCGCTCGGGCGCTGCATCACGCGCGATCCCGCCGTCTTCCTGCTGGACGAGCCCTTCTCGAATCTGGATCAGGCGGTCCGGGAGCGATACCGGGTCAATCTAAAGATCCTGTTGAAGCAGTTCAGCATCACGACCGTGTACGTGACCCACGATCACGTCGAGGCCCTGATCCTCGCCGATCGCCTGGCCATCATGGACCGAGGCCGCATCGAGCAGGTCGGCACCTACCAGGAGATTTACGAGCAGCCCCGAAGCGTGTTCGTGGCCGGGTTCTTGAACCGGCACGTGGGGACTCCCCCCATCAGCCTGATCGACGCGCGATACCTGGCCTCGGGCGGACAGCTCGGCGACGTGCAGGTGGGCATCCGTCCCGAGGACGTGGTCGTCTCCCGCGACGAGAGGGCAGACGGCATTGCGGGCATGGTCGCCAGCAAGCTGAGCCTCCCCATGCTCAACGCGACGGTCCTCAGCGTCCGGGTGGATCAGCACGAGATCTTCGCGCACATCGGAGGAGACCAGAACGTCCTGGCCGGCGACCGGGTGTGGCTCACCTTCCGGAAGTACCACCTGTTCGACAAGCCGTCCGGAAGGAGACTGGGAAGCCACACGGAGCCGGTCCCTGCGTGATCAGGCGCGGGGCGTCGCCTCCGGCCGCGGCGTGACGTGCCCGCACTTGCCGCACGTGCGATACGACTCGGCGCCGTAGAACTCCGCGTAGACCTCCGACACCGGATCGTCGCGCCAGTCGCCCACCTGCCGGACCGCCTCGTGGAGCTGGGCGTCGCACGAGGGACAGTACCAGAGGAACCGATCCTGCTCGCCCGCCCGCCGCCTGCGCTCGAGCACCAGCACGTAGGCGTCCTTCGGGAAGCGCGGGGAGTGCGGGGTGCCGGCCGGGCAGTGCAGGATCTCCCCCTCGCGGATGACCGCGACCTTCTCCTCGCCCTCCGCGGTGCGGTAGTGCAGGTTCATGTCGCCCTTGATCATGTACATGACCTCGTCGCTCGGGTCGACGTGGAACTCGCTCCGGCCCTCGCGGCCCCGCGCCACGAAGGCGATGGAGTCGGCGGTCTGCCACAGCACGTTGATCGGGCGGGTGGCCCTGGCGATGACCGCGGTGATCTCGTCCAGGTCCATGGGGCGCATGGCGTTCAGGTCCATGGGAGTCTCCTCTTCAGTCGAGCGTGAGCAGGCGCCGCGGGTTGTCGACCAGGATGGCCTGGATCTCCGCCTCCGAGAAACCGCGCCGGCGCATCATCGGCACCACGTTGGCGAAGATGTGTCCGTAGCCGTGCCCGCCCCAGCGAACCAGGCGCGAGCGATAGCAGATGTCGTGCGAGATCAGCACCTGGGCCAGGTGCCCGCGCGCGACCAGTGCGCGGATCGCCCGGAGGCGCACCGCGTCGTTCGGCATGTCGATGTCGGCCAGCCGGTAGTAGGCTGACTCCTGCCCGAAGAGGTCCCACTCGAGCACGCAGCCGGTGTCGGCCAGCCGGTTGATCCGCTCGTCGTCGAAGACGGTCCGATCGATGTGGCTGATGATCACGCGGTCCATCCGGCCGCCCTTCACCCGGATGAAGTCGACCACCTCCTGCGGCTGGTCGGGATGTCGCCCCGGATGCACGTTGATGGCGGCGCCGGTCTCCCGCTGCGCCAGCACCGCCCCCAGCATCACCCGCTGCTCCTGCGGAGTCCACGGGGCCTGGCAGCCGATCTCGCCGATGATGCCGGCCCGCACGTCGGTGCCCCAGACGCCGTCGCGCACCGCCTCGACCATTTCCTCCGCGAAGTCCTCGACGGTGCGCGTGGCGTTGGCCGGGTCCTGGAAGTCGTGGACGTACTGTCCGCAGCCCATGATCACGTGCGCGCCGCTGGCGCGCGCGATCTCCACGAGCCCGGGCGGGTCCGGGTTGAGCCCGCCGGAGGAGAGGTCGACCACGCTGCGCCCACCCGCGGCCAGCATGCGGCGCACCTCGTCGATCGCCACGTCGCGCGCGTCCAGCAGATAGTTGCGCGCCGCGCCCTTCACGGTGCCGTAGTTGATAGCCCACACGTTGTCGAGCGCCAGCTCGGGCCCGAGGTCGTCGGGCTTGCGCTGTGACGGGTGGCGGATGTCGCACAGCAGGTGCTCGTGCATCAGCGTGGGGCCCAGATCGGCCGGCGCGATGGGGCCGAGCACGGTCTGCACGGAGCCTCGGCCCGGCGCGGTCATGGCGCACACCGTACGCCGGGGCCGTCGGCACGTCAACGCGGGCCCGGCCGCCGGTAAGCCTTGCCGGCCGCGCTGCCTCTACCATTCGTCCTCCGGCTGCGACATAATGCCGCCCACGTCAACGCCACGTCCCGGAGGCCTACTCATGATCGGCTGCTCGACTCGTCGCCGCTTGGCCACTCTCGTCTCGATCGCGCTCGGGGCCGCCATCGCCGCGCTCGCTCCCGCGACGCCCGCGGACGCCCAGCAGACCACCCTCGTCGTCACCGGCTACGGCGGCCGCTGGTCGGAGGTGATGAAGAAGGCCCTCGTCGAGCCCTTCGAGAAGAAGCACAACGTGAAGGTCGAGATCGTCACCGGCATCACCACCGAGTGGGTCGCCAAGCTGCTGGCCGCCGGCCCCGACAACCCGCCCTACGACGTGGTCTTCGGCAACGAGCCGGCCTTCCCGATCCCGCGCGAGCGCGGCTTCTTCGACAAGCGCAACGAGACGCTGGCGCCCAACATCAAGAACCTCTACCCGAAGGCTCTCATCGGCGACACGAGCCTGGCAATGTTCTGGGGGCGCATCGGGCTCGCCTACCGGACCGACATGGGCCTCAAGAAGCCCACCTCCTGGAAGGACTTCTGGGACGAGGCCTACGTGGGCAAGCGGGCCACCTACGTCATCGGCAACACCCTGGGCATCAACTTCCTCTTCGTCGTGTCGAAGATCTTCGGCAGGGACTACTTCGACATCGACGCCGGCGTCGCGGCGATCAAGCGCGCCCAGCCCAAGCTGGTGGACTTCACCGGCACGGTGGAGAAGCAGCTCGAGCAGAAAGAAGTCGTGATGGCGGTGCTCCACGACGCTTCCACCTATGATCTCCAGAAGCGGGGAATCCCGGTGGACTGGGCCGCCCCCAGCGAGGGCCTGCCGATCCTCGACCAGATCGTCCAGGTCACGAAGGGCTCGAAGAACAAGGAGCTGGCGTGGAAGCTCATCGACGCCTACATCTCCCCCGAGGTACAGCTGGCCTTCGCCACCGAGCTCTTCTGGAGCCCGACCAACAAGACGGTGAAGGTACCCGCGGACGTGGCGAAGAAGATCATCACCGGGCCGGCCGACGTCGACAAGCTCGTGCTCTTCGACTGGGCCGCCGTCGCCAAGCAGCGGCCCCAGTGGACCGAGAAGTGGAACAAGGAGATGCGTTGACGGAAGCGCCGCGCGCCGCCGGCACCGTCACGCTGACCGGCCTCGTCAAGCGCTACGGGGCGACGCGGGCGCTCGACGGGGTGTCGCTGGCCATCGTGCCCGGCGAGTTCTTCACGCTGCTGGGTCCGTCCGGGTGCGGCAAGACCACGACCCTGCGCTCGGTGGCGGGCTTCGTCACGCCGGATGCGGGGGAAGTGGCGATCAACGGCGCGGTGGTCACCGGCGTGCCGCCGCACCGGCGGCAGGTCGGCATGGTCTTCCAGCACTACGCGCTCTTCCCGCACCGCACGGTGGCCCAGAACGTGGGCTTCGGCCTGCGGATGCAGCGGATCGAGCGAGGAGAGATCGGCCGTCGGGTGACCGAGGCCCTGGCCCTGGTCCAGCTCCCCGGCCACGGCGGGCGCTATCCGGGCCAGCTCTCGGGCGGCGAGCAGCAGCGGGTGGCGCTGGCCCGCGCGCTGGTGACGCGCCCGGCGGTGCTCCTGCTGGACGAGCCGCTCGGCGCCCTCGACAAGAAGCTGCGCGACCACATGAAGATCGAGCTGAAGCGGCTGCAGCGCGAGGTCGGCATCACCACCATCTACGTGACCCACGACCAGGAGGAGGCGCTCACCATGTCCGACCGCATCGCGGTGATGCACCGCGGGCGCGTCGAGCAGGTCGCCGCGCCGCGCGGGCTCTACGAGACGCCCGCCACCGCCTTCGTGGCCGGCTTCATCGGCAACATCAATCTTCTCTCCGGCCGCGCCGCGGGCGCGAACGCGGTGGCGTGTGGCGGCGCGACGCTCGCCGCGACCGGCGCGGCGCCGGCGGGGGCCGCCGTCGCCATCGCGCTGCGCCCGGAGCGGGTCCGCCTCGACCCCACCGGGGCGACGGACACGGTGCTGGCCATGACCGTCGCCCACGTGGTCTACCAGGGCGAGACCGTCCGCTACATTCTCAGGTCCGACGCGGGCCTCGAGCTGCAGGCCCTCGAGCTGGGCGAGGTGCGCTTCGCCGCCGGCGCCCGCGTGCGCGCGGGCTGGGCCGCCGCGGACGCGCGCATTATCCAGAATGAAATCGGGCAGGAGGAGATCGCATGACGAAGGTCGGATTGATCACGGTGGGGCAGGCGCCGCGCAGCGACGTGGTGCCGGACATGGCGGCCATCCTGGGCGGCGACGTTCTGATCGTCGAGGCGGGCGCGCTCGACGGGCTCACCCGCGAGCAGATCGCCCCCCTCGCCCCGGAGGGCGACGACGAGATCCTGGTCACCCGCCTGGCCGACGGCTCGTCGGTCTTCGTCGGCAAGACCAGGATGATCCCCCGGATCGAGGCGAAGATCGCGGCGCTCGAAGATCAGGGCGTCGCGCTGAACGTGCTGCTCTGCACCGGCGAGTTCCCGAAGCTCGCCGCGCGCCGGCCGTTCCTCGAGCCGCAGCAGCTCCTGCTGGGGCTGCTGCGCGCGATGGTCTTCCCCGGGCGCCTGGGGGTGCTGACCCCGTCCGAGCGCCACGTGCCGCAGACCATCGCGCGCTGGCGCGCCTCGGGCTTCGACGCGCACGTGGCCCCGCTCTCGCCCTACGAGGAGAACGACCCCGCCGCGGTGCGCCGCGCGGCGGACGCGCTCCGGGCCGGGAACGCGGGCCTCGTGGTCATGGACTGCATCGGCTTCCGCCGCAAGACCCGCGACGAGATCGCGGCCCTGACCGGCGCGCCGACCCTGGTGGCGAACCTGCTCGTGGCCCGCGTGGCCGCGGAGCTGCTCGGCCGCTGATCCGTGACCCGTAGTGCCCGCGTCCTCCTGCTGGGGCCGTACGTCCTGCTCCTCGTCCTGTTCTTCGTGGCCCCGCTCGGGCTGATGCTCGCGATCAGCTTCTCGCGCCAGTCCTACGGGCAGCTCGAGTGGGCCTTCACCCCGCAGCACTACGTCCACTTCTTCACCGACGCCTACTACCTGGGCGTGCTCGGCGACACCCTCTGGCTGGGCGTGCTCACCACCGCGGTCTCGCTGCTCCTGGGCTATCCGCTCGCCTACCACCTGGCCCTGACCCGCTCGCGCTGGAAGCCGCTGCTGATCGTTTTCATCCTCTCCCCGCTGCTGGTGGGCATCGTCATCCGCTGCTACGGCTGGATGATCCTGCTCGCCGATCGCGGCCTCATCAACGAGTCCCTCGTGCGGGCCGGTTGGCTCGCGAAGCCGCTGCCGCTCATGTACAACAAGTTCGGCGTGACGCTCGCGCTCGTGCACGTCTTCCTGCCGTTCATGGTGCTGTCGCTTACCGGGGTGCTGAAGCGCATCGAGCCTCAGCTGATCGAGGCCTCGCAGACCCTGGGGGCCTCCCCGCGCCGGGCCTTCCTCGAGGTGACCCTGCCGCTCTCGCTCCCTGGCATCCTGGCCGGCTCCCTGCTCGTCTTCTCCCTCGCCATCAGCTCGTTCGTGGTGCCGATCCTGGTGGGCGGGTTCAAGGTGCACGTGCTGCCGATGGTGGTGTACGAGCAGGTGCTCTCGGTCTTCGACTGGCCCT
>WNFC01010590.1_pt1 | contig 17165 bp, 13 predicted proteins | sample 5400541 | NCBI WGS metagenome assembly WNFC01 (sample SAMN13153342, study PRJNA577476) | soil metagenome | isolation source: 120 cm saprolite under Douglas fir tree site 2 hole 2 replicate 1 | place: USA:California | collected 2015-04-18
GATGGGTTGGAGGTAGTTCGGGGAGAGGGCGAAGCAGGTGGATTCGTCGTAGCGGGCGCCGCGGAGGAGAGGGGCGCAGAGCTCGGCGACCGCCCAGGCCGCCGGGGCGCGCGGTTCGTCCGGGGCCGGGAGGCCGTTCGCCCGCGCGCCCGGCCCCAGGACCACGGCCCCCGCGGGCAGCCAGGCGGCGAGGTCCTGCGCGCGCAGGACCGTCTCGGGACGGATCAGCTCGCCGTCCCTCACCGCGCAGGCGTACAGCTCCCCGCGGCGCGCCTCGAGCGTGGGTACGAGCAGCTCGCCGGGGCGGCGGGCGGACAGCGCCAGTGCGCGGAGGCTCGAGGCGCCCAGGACCGGCAGCTTGCGCGCGTAGGCCAGCGCCTTCACCGCGGCGAGGCCGACGCGCAGCCCGGTGAACGACCCGGGGCCCACGCCCGCGGCCAGCGCGTCGACGGACTCGAGCGGCGCGAGCGCGAGCAGCGCCTCGGGCAGCACGTCGCCGGCCTTCTCCGGGTGCAGCGACTCGGCGACGGTGCGCCCGTCCTCCCACAGCGCGCAGCTGAGCAGGGGCGACGAGCTGTCCAGCGCGAGGACGCGCAAGGCGCTACTCGAAGAATTTCCGCATCGCGTCGTTGCGCAGGGCGAACAGCATGAGCCCGAGCACCAGCGCGATCCCGACCACGTTGGCGACCTCCCGGAAGCGCAGCGACAGCGGCCGGCGGCGGATGCCCTCGATGCCGGCGGAGAGGACGTGGAAGCCGTCCAGCACCGGCAGCGGGATCAGGTTCATCAGGCCCAGGTTCACGCTGATCATGGCCATGACGTACACGAACATCTGCCAGCCCGCGTCGGCCGCCTTCCGCGCCACGTCGGCGATCAGGATGGGCCCGCCGATCGCCTCGGACGAGATGCGGCCGCTGACGATCTTCGCGATGCCCAGCGCGAGCCCGCGGATGGCGCCCACCGTCTCGGTGAAGCTGCGCGCGGCGGCCTCGCCGATCGGGTAGCGCACCCAGATGCGCTCGGTCTCGCCGCTGAAGATGGCGGCGTCGGGCGCGGCGCCCAGCTCGGGCACCTGCACGCGGATGCCCGACTCGTCGCGCTCGGTGCGCAGGTGCTGCCGCACGGTGACGGTGAGGAGCTTGCCGTCGCGGTGGACGGTCATGGGGAACGGCTCGGCGCCCTTGGCGCGGCGCACCGTCTCCACCTCGTCGAACCACCACACCACGGGCTTCCCGTCGATCGAGATCACCCGGTCGCCCCGGCGCAGCCCCGCCTCGTCGGCGGCGGAGCCGGGCTGCACGGCGAACAGGTTCAGGTCGGCGCACTCGATGCCGGATCCCGCGCCGGCGGCGTCCAGGGTGAGCCGCACCGGCTCCTGCGCCCACAGCGTCCCGCCGGGCGCGGGGACTTCGAGGCGCCGCAGCACCTCGATCGGGACGGGCCCGCGGAGGGAAGGCAGGCGGCGCTCCAGCTCCTCGTAGCTGGGCACCGGCTGGCCGGCCACCTTCACCACCAGATCGAACGTCTTCAGGCCGGCGCGCGCCGCCGGCGTGTCCGGCGCGGTGATCGCGATCTCGGCGATGCGCGGGGCGGCCGAGATGCCGATGCGCCCCTGCTTCACCGTCTCGATCGGGTTCGTCTCCTCGTGCACCGCGGGCGTGAGCCGGACGTCGAAGCGCTGGCCGCCGCGCTCGATGGTCAGCGTGAGCGGCTGCCCCGCGTGGGCCCGGATCTTCTCCTGCAGCATGAGGAAGCCGTCGACCTTGTCGCCGTCGACGGCCACGATCCGGTCGCCGTACTGCACGCCGGCCTGCGCGGCCGGCGAGCCCGGCTTCACGTAGCCGACCTTCGCCGCCAGGTCGCGGTGGGGCGCGGCGTTCACCGCGAAGTAGAGGATGAGCGCGAGGAGGAAGTTCGCCGCGGGGCCGGCGAAGGCGATGGCGGCCTTCTTGCGCGGGGGCTGCTCGAGGAACCCCCTGCCCCGGTCCTCGGGCGCAAGCTGCTCGAGCGGGTTGTCGCCGGCGAACTTCACGTACCCGCCCAGCGGGAGCAGCGAGACGCGGTACTCGGTCTCGCCCCACTGCACGCCGAACAGCTTGGGGCCGAACCCGATCGAGAACCGGACCGCCTTGACGCCCAGCCACTTGCCGACCAGCAGATGCCCCAACTCGTGAAAGAAGACGATGACGCTGATGAGCACCGCGAAGGAGACAAGCGTCAGGCCGGCCGAGTGCATCCAGGAGATCATTCCGACCAGTGTAATGTGCATGGCGGGGATTTCCAGCACCGCTTCAGCGGAGGTACGGGAGGACGCGTGCACACAAGAGGACAAAAGGGCCAGTGAAAAGGAGCGCGTCGATGCGGTCGAGCAGCCCGCCGTGCCCCGGCAGGAGGCGACTGGAGTCCTTCGCTCCGTACGCGCGCTTGAGCATCGATTCGCTGAGGTCGCCGAGCGGGCCGAGAACGCCCGCCCCCGCACCCACGACCACACTCCCCCACCAGGGGAGCTGAGGCAACCAGCCGAGCGACTTCACGGCCAGCGCGCCGCCGATCGAGGCGAGGAGCCCGCCGGCCGCGCCCTCCCAGGTCTTGCTGGGCGAGATGCGCGGGTAGAGCTTGCGCTGGCCGTACACGCGCCCGGCGAAGTACGCGCCGGTGTCGTTGAGCCACGTCACCGCCAGCGTGAGGACCAGCCAGGCGAACCCGTCGGGGAGCTGGCGCAGCCGCACCACCGTGCCGAGCAGCAGGCCGGGATAGACGGCCCCGAGCACGGCGAGGCCGACCCGCTGCGGCGCGCGCGGAAGGTCCGGCTCGAAGAGCAGCGCGTCGACGAGCGTCACCATCACCAGCGCCGTCAGGATGGCGCGCGCGGTGAAGCCGTGGGCGTCCAGGCCTTCGGTCAGCGGCAAGAGGAAGGCCGCCGCGATGGACGCGATCTCCGCGCCGCGCAAGCGATCCCGAGGCGTGGCGCCCTGCCCCGCTTGCGCCCCTTGCCCGGGCAGCTCGTTCAGCTCCCACGCCGCCACGGCGGCGGCGGCCGAGACGAGCAGCGCGAACGGCAGGCCGCCCAGCCAGAGGAGCCACAGGACCAGCGGCAGCAGGACCACAGCGGTCGCCACGCGTACGAGGAGGATGCGGTCCACGCCGGTCATACCCCCATCCATTCAGCGGGCGCGTCGGATCTGCGCACTCGTCTTCCCGAATCGCCGCTCGCGCTTCTGGAAGTCGTCCAGGGCGACGAGCAGCGCCTCCTCGCCGAAGTCGGGCCACAGCGTCTCGGTCAGGTGGATCTCCGCGTAGGCGAGCTGCCAGAGGAGGAAGTTGGAGACGCGCACCTCGCCGCTGGTCCGCACCACCAGCTCCAGCGGCGGCAGTCCCGCCGTCCACAGGCGCTCCTCGACCGCTTCGGCGTCGACGTCGTCCGGCCGCAGCGCCCCGGCGCGCGCGTCCTCGGCGACCTTGCGGGCCATGGCGACGATCTCCTCGCGGCCGCCGTAGCTCAGCGCCAGCGTGAGGACCATGTCGGAATTTCCCGCGCTGTCGCGCTGCAGCTCTTCGAGCGGGTCGCGGACGCGCGGGGGCAACCGGTCCAGCTCGCCGATGGCGTGCAGCCGGATGCCGTTGTCCATGATCTCGGGGCGCTCGCGGTGGAGGTAGTCGCGGAGGAGGTCCATCAGGCCGCTCACCTCGTCCGGGGGCCGCTGCCAGTTCTGCGCGGAGAAGGCGTACAGCGTGAGCGCCGGCAGCCCGAGCTTGCGCGCCGCGCGGGTCACCTCGCGCACCGAGTCGGAGCCCCTGCGGTGGCCCTCCAGGCGAGGGAGGCCCCGCTGCTCCGCCCAGCGGCCGTTCCCGTCCATGATGATGCCGACGTGGCGGGGGAGCGGCCGGGCGGCGACCTCGGCGCGCAGGTGGGCGAGCTCCAGCTCGGTGAGCAACACTCCTCCTGCAAAAGGGCGCAGGAGTCTACCATCCGAGACGTTCCCGAGTCGTGCCTCTCGGCTTCGTGGGCAGGCGTGCGCTACGTTGAGGGGGATGCGTGGCTGGTTCGGACCGTTCCGCCTCGAGCGGCAGGTAGGGCGCGGGGGCCTGGGGGCCGTGTTTCGCGCGGTCGACTCGCGCACCGGCGCCACCGTCGCGCTCAAGATGCTGCCCCCCGGCGTCGACCCGATCGGCCTCACCCGGCTGCGCCGCGAGTTCGCCGCCTTGCGGACGCTGTCGCACCCGAACATCGTCCGCGTGCTCGACGTGGGCGACGAGGACGGCATCCCCTGGCTCTCCATGGAGTTCGTCGAAGGGCTGAGCCTGCGCGAGTGGCTTTCGGTCGTCGGCGACCCCGTGCTGCTGGAGCCGGAGCCGGTGGAGGGTGCCTCGGAAGGCGTGGACCTCGACGTGCTCTTCGACGAGCCGGACTCGGGCATCTTCCTGGCGACGGCGCGCGCGCGGCGGCTGACGCTGACCACGGGAGTGGAAGCGATGCTCTCGCCCGAGGAGCAGGCCGAGCAGAACCGGCAGGAGCGGCTCGCTGCGCTGTGCGAGTCGATGGCGCAGCTTTGCGACGGGCTTTCGTTCATCCACGCCCGCGGGCTGGTGCACCGCGACTTGAAGCCCTCCAACATCCTCGTCACCCCGGCGCACCGGGCGATCCTCGTCGACTTCGGGCTGGTGAAGCGGCTGCACGAGGACCGCGCCACCGATCCGGGCCGCGCGGTCGGCACGTACCGGTACATGTCGCCGGAGCAGGCGCGCGGGGAGACGGTGGACCTGCGCGCCGACCTGTACTCGCTGGGAGCGACGCTGTACGAGCTGCTCGCGGCGCGGCCGCCGTTCACCCAGCAGAACCAGCTCGAGCTGCTCGAGGCAGTGGTCGGCAAGCGCCCCACTCCGGTATCGGAGATCAATCCCGGCGCCCCGCGCCTCCTCTGCGTCCTCTGCGACCGCCTCCTCGCGAAGCGCCCCGAGGACCGCCCCCGCGACGCCTCCGAAGTCGCCTCCACCCTCCGCTCCGTCGGCTCCGCCCTCGCACAGCCCAACTGACTCGCCGCGATCCTGATTAGAGCGTTCCCAGGGAGCGCGGGAGATCGGGGAGCGCGGGAGTTTTCGTTTTTCAAAAGCACTTCCTCCCGCGCTCCCCGATCTCCCGCGCTCCCTTGAAACGCTCTTGGATCAGGTTAGGCGTCTGTCGCGGCGGAGGTGGGAGTGACGGGGCCCTGGCGCGTCTGCTAGTCCAGCGCGGAGTGGGCGAGGCTGGACAGGGGAGGATCGAGAGGATCGGGTGCGCCGCCGGGCAGGCGCTGCGGGCGTGGGTGCTGGGCCAGGTGCCGGACGGCACCTCGGGGCAGAACGAGCGGCTCATCGCGACGGAGCTGAACACCTCGGGGCCGTACGCCCGGACGCGCAACCCGTTGTACCTGGGGAACCTGCTCATCACCCTGGGGCTCTGCGTCGTCGCGCACGATCCGGTCCTGCTCGCGCTGGTGGCGATCCTCTTCGCGGCGCAGTACCGGGCGATCGTCGCCGCCGAGGAGAGCTTCCTGCGCGGCCGGTTCGGCGCGCGCTTCGAGGAATACTGCGCGCGCGTGCCGCGGTTCTGGCCCCGGCTCCGCGCGCCGGGCGGAGCGGCTCAACCGTGGTCGTGGCGGCGCGCCCTGCGCAAGGAGCACAATCCGCTGGCAGCGTGGGCGGCGCTCGTGGTCCTGCTGCTCGCCTCCGACCAGGCGGTGCGCGCCCGGACGGCCGGAGCACCTGCGACCCTCCGCGGCTACGGTCTGTTGCCCTACGCGGTGCTGCTGCTCGGGATCGCGGCCGCCTGGCTCGCCGTGAAGGGCTGGAAGCACCGGTGGGGGCGCGGCGGCTTCACCGACGATCTGCGCCGCCGGGTGCGCGAGACGGCGCGCTGAGCTCGCCGGAGCGGGCGCGCATCCAGCCGTACCAGGCCTGTAGCCAATCGCCCAGCCGCCTTCCGGGGTCGCGCGACGCTCTGGAGCAACTCTGCTACGGTCCCAAGCATGGTCGCGCTCGCGACGAGCTGCTGGCTGGGCTTTCTCATCGGGCTGCGCCACGCGCTCGACCCGGACCATCTGGCGGCGATGAGCACGCTGGTGGTCGATCAGCCCAGGCGGCAAAGGGCCGCGGTCCTCGGCGCCTGGTGGGGCGTCGGCCACTCCGCGGCGCTCCTCGGCGCGGGCGCGCTCCTGCTCCTCTGCCGCGTGCGGCTCCCGGAGCGCGCGGCGGAGGTGTTCGAGCTGGGCGTGTCGGTCATGCTGATCGCGCTCGGGGTGCGCAGCCTGCGCCGGGCGCTGCGCGCGCGCGGCGGCGCCGCCGTCGAGCACGCGCACGGGCACGTCGTGCACGCGCACGACGGCGACGAGGACCACTTCCACGTGCGTTCCTTGACCATCGCGCGGCGTCCGTTGCTGGTTGGGCTCGTGCACGGACTCGCCGGCACCGGGGGGATCACCGCGCTGGCCCTGGCCTCCATGCCCAGCGTCGCCGCCGCGCTCGCCTACGTCGCGCTGTTCGCCCTCGGCTCCATCGGCGGCATGGCGCTCCTCACCGGCTCGCTCGGCGTCCCCATCGCGCGGCTCGCGCGCCGTCCGGCGGCGCACGCCGCCCTGATGGCCTGCGTGGGAGCGGTGTCGCTCCTCGTCGGGCTGGTGTGGGGCGCGCCCATCGTCGGGCGGCTCCTGCCTTCCTGAGCGCCGATCAGACGGCGGTCGCCTCCGCGCTCACCAGCGGCCCCGGGCCCCGCCGGGGCACCAATGATCCCGCGGGCGACGAGGAGAGCGCCTGTCGCGATGCGCACCCACGCGGCCACTGAGCGGTGGCGCCGAGGCGCCCCTCGTGGCACCGTCCGCGGCCGATGGGCAACTACCGCCGCCTGCTCGCCGCGGTCCGGCCACACGCCGGGCTGTTCGCGCTGGCCGTCGCTTCGATGGTGGTGCTGGCGGCGGCGACGGGCCTGTTCTCCTGGCTGGTGGGCCCGCTCTTCCAGTACGTCTTCCGGGGCGGGGAGCTGGGGTCGACCGCGCTCCCCTGGCTGCCGCACCTCGGCCGGCAAGAGCTGCAGCGCGCGCTGCCGCTCCTCATCCTCGGCATCGCGCTGGTGCGCGGAGCCGCGTACTTCGGCCAGTTCTATTCGATGGGAATGCTCGGCCAGCGCGTGGTGGCCGATCTCCGGCGCGCGCTGCAGGAGAAGCTGCTGGCGCTCCCCCCGGCGTTCTTCGCGCGGGCATCCTCGGGCGACCTCCTCTCGCGGTTCGCGAGCGACGTTGCGGCGGTCGAGTTCGCCGTCACGTACGGCCTCGCCTCGTACCTGCGCGACGGCATGCAGGTGCTGGTGCTCCTGGGCGTCTCGATCGCGCTCGACTGGCGCCTGGCCGTCTTCGCCTTCGTGGCGGTGCCGCTCACCGTGGTCCCCATCGTGCGGTTCGCGCGGCGGCTGCGGCGCATCGCGGTGCGCGGGCAGGAGCAGATCGGCGGGCTGTACACGCTGCTCCACGAGGCGCTGCAGGGCGTGCGCATCGTGCAGGCGTTCGGGATGGAGCGCTACGAGGCGGACCGCTTTCGCGCCGAGCAGGATCGCTTCCTCGGCACCATGCGGCGCAGCTTCTTCGTCCGCGCGATCTTCACCCCGACGCTCGAGCTGATGGCGGCGGTCGGGATCGCCGCCACCGTCGTGCTGGCCGCGCGCGCGGTCGAGCTGGGCCGGCTCCAGCCGGAGCGGGTGATCTCCTTCCTCGCGACCATCGTGCTCCTCTACCAGCCGCTCAAGAACCTGGGCGGCACCGGGCAGGGCGTGACCCAGGGCCTCGCCGGCGCGCAGCGCCTCTACGAAGTGCTGGACGAGCCGGAGGGCATCGCCGAGGGCGGCCGCGAGCTGCCCCGCTTCGCCGATCAGGTCCGGTTCGAGCGCGTCTCGTTCCGCTACCCCGAGCGTTCTCCCTGGAACGCCCGTTCAGGCGGGAACGGGGCGCCGCAAGCCCCCCCGGTGCTCCGGGAGGTCGACCTGACCTTGCGGCGCGGCGAGGTGGTCGCGCTGGTGGGCCAGAGCGGCGGCGGCAAGACCACGCTGATGAACCTGGTGCCGCGCTTCGCCGACCCGACCGCCGGGCGCGTGCTGATCGACGGACACGACCTGCGGGAGGTGTCGCTCCGGTCGCTGCGGGCGCAGGTGGCGCTGGTCGCGCAGGAGACGTTCCTCTTCAACGACACCGTGCGCGCGAACATCGCCTACGGCAGGCCGGACGTCTCGCCCGACCAGCTGACGGCCGCGGCCCGGGCGGCGCGCGCCGACGAGTTCATCCGCGCGCTGCCCGACGGCTACGACACGCAGGTCGGCGAGCGCGGCGTGACGCTCTCGGGCGGCCAGCGGCAGCGCATCGCCATCGCCCGCGCCCTGCTCAAGGACGCGCCCATCCTGCTCCTCGACGAGGCGACCAGCGCCCTCGACACCGAGAGCGAGCGGGAGGTCCAGCGCGCTCTGGATCGGCTGATGGCGGACCGCACCTGCCTGGTGATCGCGCACCGCCTCTCCACCATCCGGCACGCCGGCCGCATCGCGGTGCTCGCGGAAGGGCGCATCGTGGAGCTGGGCACGCACGACCAGCTCCTCGCGACCAAGGGGGAATACGCCCGCCTGTACGCGCTGCAGTTCGCCCCGGGCTGAACGCCGGATCCACTTGCGGCGGACGACGAATGGCGCAAAGCTACCGGGCGCCGATGACCCCCCGGGTACCCAGCAAGAAGCAGACGCTGCTGCAGTACCTCCAGCGGGGCGTCACCATGGTGCACCTCGACGCCCGGCGCCCCGGCGTGGTCGTGCCGCCCCAGTACGCGGGCGAGGCGCACCTGCGGCTGAACCTCTGCTACCGGTATTCGATCCCGGATTTGGAGATCGACGAGCGCCGGATCCAGGCGACGCTGTCCTTCTCGGGCACGCCCTTCCAGTGCGTCCTCCCCTGGCAATCGATCTTCGGCATCACCAGCCACGCAGGCGACGGCCAGGTCTGGCCGGAGGACCTGCCGACCGAGGTCATGCAGACGCTGGGGCGGCCGGAGCGGCAGCCTCCGGCGCGCGCGGATCGGCCGGGCCTCGTCGCCGTGCCGCGCGAGGCGAAGGCGGCCGATCTGCCGCCCGCCGAAGCACGCGACGCCGGTCCTTCTCCCGGGGATAGTCCCCGCCGTCCGCACCTGCGGCTGGTCCGCTAAGCTCTCGACGTCGAGGTTCGACTGCGAGGTTCGAGGTCGAGCTTCGACTTCGGCATTCGGCGTCGACTACAACCCGGCGGCGGCACCTGCGTCGGCGGCGATCACGACGCGGCCGGCGGCGTGGCGTAGCCACTGTGCCGGGCAGGACACCAGGTCCTCCGGTCCTTTCAGCGTCCTCGCCAGCACCGCCGCCTTCTGCTCCCCGGTCACCTGCAGCGCCACGTTCCGCGCCGTGACGATCAGGAACGGCGTGAGGGTCAGCCGATCGACTCGCGGCTCCAGGTGCTGGGGCGCGCGAACGTGCCGGACGAGCTCCTCGTCTCCCCGTTCCGCCGAGCTGGGCACGCCCGCGAACAGCGAGCAGATGTGGCCGTCCGGTCCGAGCCCGAGCAGGACGAGGTCGAGCCGGGGCGGTTCTCCCAGCGTCGCGCGCAGCTCGGCCGCCGCGCGCCGCGCCTCCTCGTCCAGGTCCGCCGCCTCTCCGCGCAGCCGGTGCACCTGCGGCGCCTGAACGCGGACATGGGCGAACAGCTCCCGCTGCGCGAGCCCGCAGTTGGAGCGCTCGTCCTGCGGCGGCACCGCGCGCTCGTCGGTGAAGAAGAATTGCAGCGAGCCCCACGGGATGCGGTCGCGGATCGCCGGCGAGCGCACTTTCTCGAACAGCGGCCGCGCGCTGCCTCCTCCGGTCAACGCGACGGACCCGCGCCCGCGCGCCGCCACCGCCCCTGCGGTGGCCTCGATGAACAGCTCGGCCGCCACGCCCGCCACCTCGGCGGCGTCGCGGACGACGGCCACCTCGCTCACGAGCCGCTCTTCGGCAGGAGCTTCACCGCGGCCTGCACCGCCGCGGCGTACAGCTCGTCCTGCCCGGCGAGCAGCTTCAGCTCGAGCCCGAGGAGCCGGCCCGGCGTCTCCGGGGGCAGGCGCACGCGGTTCACGATCTCGCCGTCGTCGTCCCCGCGCACCTCAGCGACCAGGAGCGCCTTCTCCCGGCGCAGCGTGAACGTCACCGGCGGCGCGGTGAACTCGAAGGCCGCGATCTGCCCTCTTCCCAGCGGCGCCGCCGAGGGACATCCGGTGAGCGAGGTGCCGTCCCCCGCGCCGGGCATCGACGAGTCACTCTCCGGCTCCGGCCCGGTGAGGAGCTCCACCCGCGACTTCCGCACGCGGGAAGCGAACCACCCGGCGAGCAGCACGCCTTCGGCTCCGATGGCCCCGGCGCAGATCACGCGGGCGGACCTCAAGTTGCCCCGGTGCTCGCGGAGGTTGGGGACGTCGAGCACTTCGGCGGCGAGCGACATCCACGGGAAGATCCGCGCCCAGGCGAGGTCGCCGATGGGCGCGCCGCGCGCGACCAGCGCCGCCACGTCCGCGAGCGCCTCGGGCGGACGCGTGCCCGAGTCGATGATCACCCGGTCCGCCGCCTCCACCGCCCGCCGCAGCAGGGCGCCTTCGGGGCGCCCTCCCCAGACGACCACCACCGGCAGGTCGGGCACCAAGAGGCCCAGCAGCGCCGACTCCAGGTGGCGCACTCCGCCGCCTTGCGCGGTCAGCACGATCCGCTCCAGCGAGACCGCACCCCCGCTGCGCACCACCGACACGCGGGCGGCCACCGAGTCGCTCTCGGCGCGCGGCTCGGCGATGAGCACCACCAGCCTCGACGGGTGGAGCCGTCCCGCGGCCTCCAGCGCCGCCTGCGCGCGGTCGTACGCTGCCGGGCTGAAATAGATGGCCACCAGGTTGAACGCGCTGACCGTCTCGCCCGCGCTTCCGCCGCGCTCCTTCGCCTGCTGGAGCAGCGCGCGGATCTTGCCCAGGTCCATCCCGCCGTCGAACCGGATCGACAGCTCGTCCCAGCCGCGCGGCGCCTGCCCGCCGGCGATCGGCTCCCCGATGGAAATGCTCATGGCCGCCTCCACGCCCGTCCGTCGCGAGCCAGGAGCGCGTCCGCCTCGGGCGGCCCCCAGGTGCCCGCCTCGTAGGGGTCAGGCGGCGGCGCGTCGGGCGCCTCGGTCGTCTTCAGGATCCCGTCGACGAGCTTCCAGGCCGCCTCGACCTCGTCCTTGCGGGTGAACAGCGTCTGGTCGCCGCGCAGGGCATCCAGGAGCAGCCGCTCGTAGGCCTCCGGCGAGGCGGCGGCAAAGGCGGCGCCGTAGCGGAAGTCCATGCTCACCGTGCGCGGCCGGTACCGTTCGCCGGGCACCTTGGCGGAGAAGCGCAGGGCGATGCCTTCCTCCGGCTGCACCCGCACGATGAGGGTGTTGGGCGTCGCCGCGCCTTCGCCGAAGAGCGCGTGCGGCAGCTTGCGGAACTGGATGGCGATCTCCGTCACGCGCTTGGGCAGCCGCTTGCCGCTGCGCAGGTAGAAGGGCACCCCGTCCCAGCGCCAGCTGTCGATGTTCAGCTGGATGGCGGCGAAGGTCGGCGTGCGCGAGCCCTTCGCCACGTCCTTCTCCTCCTGGTAGCCGGGCACGTCGTTGCCGGCGATCTGCCCCGACGTGTACTGGCCCAGGACCACCCGCTGAGCGACCGCCTCGGGCCCCTCGATGGGGGAGATCGCGCGCAGCACCTTGACCTTCTCGTCGCGCACGGCGTCCGCGTCGAACGCCACCGGCGGCTCCATCGCGGTCAGGCAGACGAGCTGGAGGACGTGGTTCTGGATCATGTCGCGCAGGATGCCGGCCTCCTCGTAGTAGCGGCCGCGCCCCTCGATCCCCAGCTCCTCGGCGGCGGTGATCTGCACGTGGTCGACGTAGTTGCGGTTCCAGATCGGCTCGAAGATGGTGTTCCCGAACCGGAAGACGAGGAGGTTCTGCACCGTCTCCTTGCCCAGGTAGTGGTCGATGCGGAAGACCTGCCGCTCGTCCATCGCCTCCAGCACCATCCGGTTCAGCGCGCGCGCCGAGGCCAGGTCGCGGCCGAATGGCTTCTCGATCACCACGCGGGTGAACCGGGCGTCGCCGGGCGGACGGATGAGGCCGTGCTTCTGCAGCTGCCGGAGCAGCACGGGATAGGTGCTGGGCGGCGTGGCGAAGTAGAAGAGGCGGTTCCCGCGCGTCGCCCGGGCGCGGTCCAGCTCTTCCAGCGTGCCGGCCAGGCGCTGGAAGGTCGCGTCGTCGTCGAACGCGCCCGGCACGTAGCGGAGCCCGGCGGCGAAGTCGCGCCACAAGTCCTCGTCGATGGGCTTGGTGCGGGAGAACCTGCCCACCGCCTCGCGCATGTCCGCCTGGTACTGCTCGTGCGTGTACTCGCTCTTGGACACGCCGACGACCCCGAACGCCGCCGGGAGGTGCGCCGACACCGCCAGGTTGTAGAGCGCCGGGATCAGCTTGCGATGCGCCAGGTCGCCGCTGGCGCCGAAGACCACCAGCGCGCACGGCTCGGGGGCCGAATCCGCCCGCAGGCCATGGCGGAGCGGATTCTGGACCTCGTCGTGCTCGGGCGCATACGGCATGTCAGGCCTTCTTCACTTCGTGGCCGCCGAACTCGTTGCGCAGCGCCGCCTGCACCTTGGCGTTGAACGACTCCTGCTGGCGCGAGGCGATGCGCTCGATGAGCGAGAGGGTGATGACTGGCGCCGGAACGTTCTGGTCCATCGCAGCCTGCACCGTCCAGCGGCCCTCTCCGCTGTCCTCGACGTAGCCGCGGACGCCCTCCAGCCGGGGATCCTTGCTGAGCGCCTCGGCGAGCAGCTCCAGCAGCCAGGAGCGCACCACGCTGCCGTGCAGCCAGACCTTGGCGATCGCGGGCAGATCGAGGTTCGGGAACGGAGCAGACTTGAGGATCTCGAACCCCTCGCCGTAGGCGGCCATCATCCCGTACTCGATGCCGTTGTGGACCATCTTGGTGAAGTGTCCGGACCCGGCCGGCCCGGTGTGGAGCAGCCCATTCTCGGGAGCGAGCGTCTCCAGCGCGGGGCGCGCCAGGCGGAACGCCTCGGGCGATCCGCCCACCATCAGGCAGTAGCCGTTCTTGAGGCCCCACACGCCGCCGCTGGTCCCGGCGTCCATGAAGAGCAGGCCGCGCTGCTGCAGCTCCTGGGCGCGGCGCATCGATTCCTTGAAGTTGGAGTTGCCGCCGTCGACGATCAGATCGCCGCGCGACAGCTTGGCGGCGAGCGAGACGATCACCTCCTCGGTGATCCGGCCGGCCGGGACCATCGTCCAGACGACGCGCGGCGGTTGAAGCGCGGCGACCACCTCGTCCAAGGTGGTGGCCGGCGTCGCCCCGTGGGTGGCCAGCTCCGCCGCCCGGCGCGGGTCGACGTCGTACACCACGACCTTGTGCCCCCCGCGCAAGAGCCGCTGCGCCATGTTGGCGCCCATCCTGCCCAGGCCGAGCATCGCGATCTGCATGGACATCTCCCAGCCGCCGCATTCGGCGGCGCTGCGCTTTTTCGCGGCCTATCCGCGGATGAGCTCCAACGCCTCGCGCACCGCCTGCAGGAATTTCCGCGGGTCGCCGTCCTCGACGTGCACGCGCAGGGCGCGCCGCCCGCGCGCCTGCAGCACCTCCAGATCGCCGCGCGCCTGGGCCGCGAACAGCGTGGCGAACCCGTACGGCTGCCCGGGGATGGGGAGGTCCGCTCCTCCATCGACCGTGGTCTGCACGAACACGCCCGTATTCGGCCCGCCCTTGTGGAGCTGCCCGGTCGAGTGCAGGTAGCGCGGGCCAAAGCCGAAAGTAACGGCCAGTCTGGTCGCGTCGCGCACCTCGCCTTGCAGCCTGGAGAGCTCCGCGTGGAGCCGGTCGTCCGGCACCACGTACCCGAGCTGCGCGACGTAGTCGCCCTCGTCTCCGAGCGCCAGGTGCGCCGCGATCCAGTGCACCGGGCTGGACCCGCTCTGCCCTCCGAGGGTGCCCGCCGCCTTGCGCAGGATCGCCGCGTGCTCCGGGCTGCAGAAGAGCGCCAGCCCTCCGGCGCGCAGGGCCGGCTCGGCCGGCGGCAGCTTCCCGCCCGAGAGCAGCTCCTTGGTCTTCTCTTTCGCGACCGCCACGTCTGGCTCGTCGAAGGGATCGATCTCCAGGACGGCGCCCATCACCGCGGTGGCGATCTCCCAGCGCAGGAACTCGCCTCCCAGCCCGTACTCGCCCGCCACCTCCCAGCGGATCACCGGGTGACCGGCCTCCGCGAGCGCCTGCACCGCGCGCTCGTGCTCCGGCGCGTGCTCGCCCGAAAGCCACAGCGCGACGAACAGGCGGTCGTTGCCGTACGCCTCGGGCGGACCGACCGGCTCGCCGTCCACCGGCAGGATGCCGCGGCCGTTCTTGCCGGTGCTCTCGGCGACGAGCTGCTCCACCCACGCGCCGAACGGCCGCAGCCGGGGGCTGAGCAGCAGCGTGAGCTTGTCGCACCTCGCGCGCGCGCAGCCGCCGGCGATCGCCCCCAGGCGCACCGCCAGGTTCTCCTTGAGCGGCACGCGGGCGTGCGAGGCGAGCGCGACCCGATCCGCCTCGTCGAGCAGCTTGTCCACCGAGAGCCCCAGGAGCGCCGCGGGCACGAGCCCGAAGAACGACAGCGCCGAGTAGCGGCCGCCGATGTCCGGCGGGTTCGTCCAGGTGCGCCAGAACCCTTCCTTCTGCGCCAGCTGGTGCAGGGGCGAGCCGGGATCGGTGATGGCCACGAAATGCCCGCCCGCCCTACCCGTGGAAACGCCCTCCAGCACCGAGCGGAAGTGCCGGTAGAACGAGCTCACCTCGGTGGTGGTGCCGCTCTTCGACGAGACCAGGAAGAGGGTGCGCGCGAGATCGAAGCCCTCGACGGCCTTCCGGACCGCGTTTGGAGCGGTGGAATCGAGGACGCGCAGGTCGAGGCCGCCCGGCTGCTTGCCGAACACGCGCGCCAGGACGTCCGGGCAGAGGCTCGAGCCGCCCATCCCCAGGAGCACGCAATGGCGGAAGCGCTGCGCGGCCTCCTTGGCGAAGCTCGCCAGCCCGGGCGCGTCGTTCCGCATCCTCTGCGTCACCTCGAGCCACCCGAGGCGGTTCTTCGCCACCTCCTGGTGCTTGGGATCCGAGCTCCACAGCGACGGATCCTTCGCCCAGAGGTCCACCTTGCGCGCCCTGCGGAAGCGCTGCGCCTCGGAACGCGCGCCGATCGCGTGCAGGAGGTTCTTCAGCGCCGTGCTGAACAGCTCCAGGCCGTCCTCGGTCAGCTTGCGGCAGACCTCCTCGAGGTCGATGCCGATCTGCGCGAGCCGCGCGAGCTGCGCGCGGGCCTCGCCGACACCCTGCAGCACCGAATCCGGCACGACCTTGCCGTGGTCGTTGAACGCCAGCAGGGTGGCGAGCGGCATGGTGTTGACGGTGTCGCGCCCGATGAGCGGCTCGACGTAGAGGACGTCGCTGTAGGCCTTGTTCTTGGTGCCGGTCGACGCCCACAGCGGCCGCTGCCGGGTGGCGCCCTTCGCCTCCAGCGCCTTCCACCGCGGGGTGGCGATGGACTTGAGATAGACCTGATACGCCTCCTTCGCGTTCGCCACGGCGATCTTTCCCAGTAGCGATTTCTCGCCCTTCTGCTCGAGCAGCTTGTCGACCGCGGTATCGACCCGGCTGACGAAGAACGAGGCGACGCTATGGATCTGCGCGACCGGCAGCCCCTTCGCTACCCGGTCCTCCAGGCCCGCGATGTACGCGTCGATGACCTGCTGGTAGACGCGGTTGGAGAAGATCAGGGTGATGTTGACGCTGATCCCCGCGGCGGTCGCCTCGCGGATGGCCGGGATGCCTTCCGGGTTGGCAGGGATCTTGATGAACAGGTTGGCGCGGTCGACCGCCTTCCAGAAGCGCTTCGCCTCCTCGACGGTCGCGCGCGTGTCGCGGGCGATGAACGGCGACACCTCGAGGGAGACGAACCCGTCTTTCCCGCCCAGGCGGTCGAAGAGCGGCCGCAGCACGTCGCAGCCCGCGCGGACGTCGCCGATCGCCAGCGTCTCGTAGATCTCCATCGGCGTACGGCCCGCCTCGATCAGGCGCGACAGCTCGTCGTCGTACTCGTCCGTCTCGACGATCGCCTTCTCGAAGATCGCCGGATTCGCGGTCACGCCGCGGATGCCGTCCTCGTCGACGAACCGGAGCAGCTCGCCCGAGTGGATCAGCTTGCGTCCGATCAGGTCCAGCCACGGGCTCTGGCCGACCTCGTTCAGCATCTGGGAGGGTTTCATGGTCTACCCCTTCGTGTTCGTGCGCGCGCCTTCGGAGACCCAATTGCCGATGCGCGCGGCGATCTTCTGCGGCGTCATCCCGTACGCTTCCGCCAGCGCCTTCTCCGGCGCGCTGGCGCCGAACCGGTCGATGCCGACCACCAGGCCGTCGCCGATCAGGCGGTACCAGTCGAGCCCGCCGGCCGCCTCGACGGCGACCAGCTTCGTCCTGGTGTCGTGGGGCAGCAGCTTGCGCTGCTCGTCGCCGGGCCACTCGAGGAAGCGCTCCACGCAGGGCATCGAGACCAGGCGCGTGCGCGCGCGCAGCCCGGCGTCGAGGAACTGGAGGGCCTGCTGCGAGGCCGGCAGCTCCGACCCGGTGGCCACGATCACCAGCTCGGGCTCGCCCTGCGCCTCCACCAGGGTGTAGGCGCCTCGCAGGATCTTCTGCACGTCGCCCGCGGTCGCGCGCTGCAGCGGCGGCAGCTTCTGCCGGGTGAGCACCAGCGCGGTCGGCCCCTCCTTGCGCTGCAGCGCCGCGGCCCAGGAGGCGGCCACCTCCAGCGGATCGCCGGGCCTCCAGACCTGGAGGTGCGGGATGGCGCGCAGCGAGGCGAGCTGCTCGATGGGCTGGTGGGTGGGCCCGTCCTCCCCGAGGAAGATCGAGTCGTGCGTGTAGACGAACAGGCTCTGCAGCCTCGACAGCGCCGCCAGCCGGATGGGGGGCCGCATGTAGTCGCTGAAGAGGAGGAACGTCGCGCCGAACGGGATGAAGAACCCGTCGTAGGCGAAGCCGTTCACCATCGCGCCCATGCC
>WNFC01003418.1_pt1 | contig 17163 bp, 12 predicted proteins | sample 5400541 | NCBI WGS metagenome assembly WNFC01 (sample SAMN13153342, study PRJNA577476) | soil metagenome | isolation source: 120 cm saprolite under Douglas fir tree site 2 hole 2 replicate 1 | place: USA:California | collected 2015-04-18
TTTGCATCACTCGCGGCAATGGTGGAAGCCTGTTAATTTCTGCCGACGAATGCAGCGAACACCCAGGCATCAAAGTGAAAGTCGCCGATACCGTCGGCGCCGGCGACGCCTTCACCGCAGCCATGGTGCACGGGTACCTTCGCGGGACACCACTCGCGCAAATCAATGAAACCGCCAACCGCGTCGGCGCATGGGTTGCCAGCCAGTCAGGGGCGACGCCAGTTCCTAAAGTGGTTGGTTTGTCGCAAACCTTGGCTGAGATTGCGTAGTCCTTCCACCCTCTCATCGATCAAACTCTACCCGCACGTGCAACCATAACGGCGGTTTTAGTTTATTCTGATTCGTTTGGCTTTTGGCGTCTGAGGGGGCCCAAGTGACCGGATTCAAAGTCGTCCTTCGTTTCTTTGCGTGTATTACGGTTTTATTTCCGGGGGGATCGAGCACCGCCCAGCAAATTCCAGACAACCTGTATCAGGATTTGCATTGGCGCATGATCGGACCATTTCGCGGAGGCCGCACCCGCGCCGCCACCGGCGTCCCAAGCCAGCCCAATGTTTTCTATGTGGGCCAGGTCAACGGCGGAGTCTGGAGGTCCGACGACTACGGCCGCATCTGGACTCCTATCTTCGATCATGAGTCGACACAGTCGATCGGCGCCATCGCAGTAGCTCCATCAAATCCAAACATCATTTACGTCGCCAGCGGCGAAGGCCTGCATCGCCCCGACCTCTCGGTAGGCAACGGCATCTACAAATCCACCGACGCCGGGAAAACCTGGACGCATCTCGGACTCCGCGATGGCCTGCAGATCCCCGCCTTAGCCATCGATCCTCGCGATCCCAATCGAGTCTTTGCCGCAGTTCTCGGTCATCCCTACGGCCCCAATGAGGAGCGAGGCCTGTTCCGTTCTACCGATGGCGGCGAGACCTGGCAAAAAGTTATTTACAAAAATGAAAACACCGGTGCCTCCGATGTGGAAATTGATCCTTCCAATCCCGACGTAATGTACGCCTCGATGTGGGAGGCACGCGAGGGCCCTTGGGAGGACAACAACGAAGTCAACGGCACTGGCGGCGGATTGTTCAAATCCACCGACGGCGGAAATAGTTGGCATCCTCTAACCAACGGCTTGCCCAAAGATCTCGCGCAAATTTATGTCGCCATCGCTCCCAGCGATACACGGCGCCTCTACGCCACGGTCGCCATCGCCTCGGGCCCTCTTGCGTTCTACCGCTCGGACGACGCTGGAGAAAACTGGTCCAAAGTAACGGACGACCCGCGCCCTTCAGGCCGCATCGGCGGCGGCGACCTCGCAATACCAAGAGTGGACTCGAAGAATCCAGACGTGGTCTATAGCGCCAGCACCGTAACCATGCGTTCCGCGGATGCCGGCAAGACGTGGTCCAGTTTTCGCGGCGCGCCCGGCGGCGACGATTATCAAAATCTCTGGATCAATCCCACCGATCCAAACATTATTCTCCTCGTCAGCGACCAGGGCGCTCTCGTAACCGTCAACGGCGGCGCCACCTGGAGTTCCTGGTACAACCAGCCCACCGCGCAGCTTTATCACGTCGCGGTCACTCCCACATTCCCCTATAAGGTTTGCGGAGGCCAGCAGGAGAGCGGCTCCGTCTGCATCTCCAGCCGCGGCAACGATGGCGCTATCACCTTCCGCGACTGGCATCCCGTAGGCGTAATCGAATATGGCTACGTCGCCCCTGATCCACTCGATGCCGACGTCATCTACGGCGGCGGCAGAAGCGAGGTCTCAAAGTTTCACTGGTCTACCGGCCAGGTACAAGACATCACGCCGATTCCGTTGCGCAACGCCAAATACCGCACCGACCGCACCGAGCCGTTGATGTTCTCGCCGCTCGACCCGCATACCCTTTATTTTGCCAGCAACGTACTGTTCAAAACCACCGACGGCGGAAATTCCTGGCAGACCATCAGCAACGACCTCACTCGCGAGAATCCCGGAGTTCCAGCCAGTGTAGGCAGCCTCATTCCCAAAGGCGCTGAAAAACAGCGCGGCGTCATCTATGCTCTCGCGCCTTCGTTCAAAAATATCGACACACTCTGGGCTGGCACCGACGACGGCCTCATCTGGCTGACTCGCGACGGCGGCAAAAAATGGAATGACATCACTCCGAAAGACCTAACCCCGTGGAGCAAGGTCACCCAGATCAGCGCCTCGCATTTCGACGACGAATCCGCCTACGCCTCCGTGAGCCGCTTCCGCATTGACGACAACCATCCGTATATCTACCGCACCCACGATGGGGGCAAAACCTGGAAGCTGATCATCGCAGGCCTTGCCGACTTCGGCCCCGTAGATACGGTCCGCGAAGATTCAGTACGCAAAGGCCTGCTGTTTGCCGGAACGGAGAATTCCGTCTGGGTCTCGTTCGATGACGGCGATCACTGGCAATCCCTGCAATTAAATCTGCCTCACAGCTCCATGCGCGATCTGTGGATTCACGACGACGACCTCATCGTCGCGACCCACGGCCGCTCCTTCTGGATTCTGGATGACATCGCCCTCCTGCGCGAAGCGGCCGGTTCGTTCGCCGCCGAAGACGCCCATCTCTTCACCCCTGCATCCGCCTTCCGCGTGCAGCGCGATACCAACACCGACACGCCGCTTCCACCCGATGAACCCGCTGCTGCCAATCCTCCGAATGGCGTGGTCATCGATTACTATCTGGCACACACCGCGTCCGCTCCCATCACGCTCGACATCCTCGACGCTCGCGGCCAACTCGTTCGCACCTTTTCCAGCACCGATAAAGCGGACGTCACCGATTCGGACCTGAAGAAGCAACTCATCCCCCTCTACTGGCTGCGTCCCTTCCACTCCCTTTCATCCGAGGCCGGCATGCACCGTTGGGTTTGGGACCTCCACTATGCTGCGCCTGATTCCGCGCGCCATGAATATCCGATCGCCGCAATCCCTGGAGACACGCCCCGTTATCCGCTTGGCCCTACGGCTCGGCCCGGTTCGTATACCGTGCGCCTCACGGCAAACGGGAAGACTTATACGGCGCCCTTCACTGTGAAGATGGATCCACGCGTGCATATCTCCGACGCCAGCCTCGAAAGGAAATTCCAACTCGAAACCCGTCTCGCTGCGCTCTTGAGCGAGACATCCAAGGCTGTAATGCAAGCCGGATCGATTCGCGAGCCGTTGCAGAAACTGAGCCAGCAAGCCGGCGGTGCAACTCGCGATGCCGTGCAAGGACTGCAGAATAAGCTCGCAACCGTCCTTGGAGCACCCCCGGGGTTCGCTGCCCTTCCTGCCGACGCCGTTACTCTCGCGCGAGTCAATGGACAAGTGGTCGCGTTATACGGACAAGTGTGGCAGGCCGATGCCGAACCAACCCAGGCGCAGTCTGAAGCCATCGCCGCGGTCGAACACGATGCATCGGATGCAATGAAGCGCTGGGATGCTCTCAGAACCTCAGACCTTCCCGCGCTCAATCGCGCGCTCCGCCGCGTGAAATTGCCCGAAGTGAAAATTGAATCCAACTCCCGCAGAGAAGAGGCTGGGATGGACGAAGAATAGCCGGCGTCCGCTTCGTTCTCCCGCACGCAAAGAGTTTCCCCTGTAGACGAAAGTTAGCATCCCGCTTCCTTGGCCACGAGTTGTGTGCAAGATCTTGCAAGCCATCCGCATCTTTTGCATGTCGCACAGAATTAATTGCCAAATCTTCGGAGGAATCGTCTGAAATCGCAAGGAACCGCGGTATAATCCGACGGCCCAAAGTTTAAGGCCGAACTCAGGCAAAGCGTTCCTTCCCCGGCGTTTGCAGTAGACACGCCGCATCAGATTTCACGGTCATAAATCAGGTTACCGAGAGGAAACAAATGAAACCTTTTCGCGCTCTCACCATCGCGCTAACCCTGCTGGCGTGGTCGGCTATCGCCAGTTCCCAGGAACCCTTTACCGCAGGAACGTGGAACGCGCTGAAAACCGCTCCGCCGTCCCCTGTGGCTCATATGCTGCTGCTCACCGACGGCTCCGTCCTGGTGAACAGTTTCTTCTTCAATACTCACACTGACAATTGGTATCGCCTGATTCCAGACAGCAAGGGCAGCTACATCAATGGACATTGGACGAACGCGGGCTCCGCACCGGCGGGATATAATCCTCTCTACTTTGCGTCTCAGGTTCTGACCAGCGGCCAGGTTGCCATCATCGGCGGTGAGTACAATAACGGCAGCGCGGTTTGGACCACTCTTGGCGCGATCTATAACCCGCACAGCAATGCCTGGACATCTTTGGCAGCGCCCGCAGGCTGGTCCACCGTTGGCGATGCCCAAAGCGTCGTGCTGGCCAATGGCAAAATGATACTTGCCAATTGTTGCAGCACGCAGCAGGCTATTCTGACCAGCCTCTCCCCCATAACCTGGACCGCTACCGGCACCGGGAAATTCGACGAAAATGACGAAGAGGGCTGGACCTTGCTGCCCGGTGGCAAGGTGCTCGCCGTGGATGCCTATGTCGGCGCTTACAGCAGTACCGGCACCGGCTCTGAGATCTATAACCCTGCCACCGGCGCCTGGTCGAGTGCCGGAAGTACTATCAACCAACTCTGGGATTCCTGCGGCGGATCCAATGCTGCCTCTTACGAAGTAGGACCGGGCATCCTACGGCCCGACGGGACGGTTTTGTGGACTGGAGCGAACGGCTGTGGCAGCGGCCATACAGCGATTTACCACACCGCCAATGCCACATGGACGGCCGGACCAGACTTTGCGACTGGTCTCGACATCGCAGACGGTCCTGCCGCATTGCTACCCGATGGCAACGTTCTTCTTGACACTAGTCCGGGAATTTTCAACCCTGGTAGCAAGTTCTACGAGTGGGACGGCACCACGATGAACCTCACCTCGGCTCCGCCGCTGGCGCCCTCAGATCCTTCCTATTACGGAAACATGGTCTGCCTGCCGACGGGCCAGGTCATGTTCACCGACTTCTCATCCAGCGTTGAGATCTACACCCCCAGCGGCACCTATCAGGCCGCATGGCAACCCACCATTACTAGCGTGGCCTCCATCCTTACGCATGGCGTCAGCAACAACCTGATTTCGGGCACGCAGTTCAACGGCTTGTCGCAGTGCGCCTACTACGGCGATGACAATCAGAGCGCCACCAACTGGCCCTTGGTGCGCATCACCAATATTGCGACCGGCAACGTAGTGTATGCCCGCACGCACAACTTCAGCACCATGGGCGTGGCTACTGGAACGAAACCCGTCTCTGCAAAGTTCGATGTTCCGGCCACCATCGGACTTGGGGCGAGCACGCTTGAAGTCGTGGCGAACGGCATTCCATCCGCCGCCGTCGCGGTCACCATCGATTAGTCACGATTCGCCGCACAAGGCAGGCGCCGGGGTTGAAATCCCGGCGTCTTTTTTATGCTTTCTGGCTGCGGCTTGATTGCCTCCCATCCTCATGACACCCTACAGGGCCTCCACCGCAGTCTGCAATTTCCGCGCGATCTCTCCCGCATCGCTGCCAGCCGCAAACTTCATCGGCTTGCCAATACGCACATGAATCTTTCCTGGCCGGGCGAACTTTTTCCCCGACCGCTTCACTTCAAACAACCCCACGATCCGCATGGGCAACACTGGAATCCCCAAATTATTCGCCAGCAATCCTATTCCTGCGCGAAATGGATTAATCGTGCCATCCACCGTGTGCCGTCCTTCGGGAAACACCAGCACGCTGTATCCGCGATCCACGGCTTCGCCTGCGTAGGCGAAACTCTGCCGGAAGCCAGCCTCGCGCGGCAGCGGAAACAAATTCAGCAAAGAAACCCCCAGCACCCATTGCATCCGATCGTAGATTCCGCCGAATAAGCCTCTGCCAGGGGCAGGCGTGCGCAAGGCTTCCAGGGCCTCTCCGCCCGTCGCGGTTGCGATCCGATGCCGCAGTCCCGCCGGTAGCGCTGTCTGTACAAATCCAACATCCACCCCGGCAATATGATTGCAGACCACCAGCAGCGGCCCGTTCCATCCGCGCAAATTTTCTCGCCCTTCGATCCGCGGCCACCCTAGCAGAATCATGGCTGGCCTCATCAGTAAATAATGTGCCAGCCATCGAACCCACGTTACTGGCCACTGCAACACCCAGCGTGGATAGTGATACTCCACGCGCGGCTGCACCTCACCGCTCAACATCCGTTCCACATCGCCCACGGTGCGTGCTGCGCTGAACCGCGTCTCGCTCAAGTCCACCTGATATCGATCTTCCAGCGCGCTCATCAGTTCCACGCGATCCAGTGAGCTCAGGCCTAAATCTGAATCGAGTGCTGCTTCGTCATTCAGTACAGCAACCCTTCGTCCGGTAATACGCCCGATCATCTCCGTCAGCGGAGTCTGCCCCGCAACGTCTTTTTCCCCAGCCTGCGCAAGATGCTTCGCCGCAAATTCTGCGATCAAATTCCGCCGCGGCTTCTGCGTACTCGTGCGCGGAAAATCCTGCTGCGGCCAGCGCACCCACATTCTCATGCGCTGGAATTCCGCCAGCGACTGGTTCGCCCGCTCCACCACCGTTTCCACCCGGGCGTCATCGCGCAAAATGACCACCGCGCAAGGCTCCGCATTTCCTTCCCGCTCAATCCCCACCACCACACAATCTTTCACTTCCGGCTGCAACCGCAACGCAGCCTCCAAATCTTCGGGATAAATATTCAGTCCCGCCGGGGTTACGATCACTTCTTTCTTGCGCCCCTTGAAATAAAGATTCCCAGCCTCATCCAGCGCGCCCACATCTCCGGTTCGGTACCAGCCTTCTTCATCCGCAATCCCGTCGACCCCTTCCTCGCGCCGGCCTCCCCTCCAATACCCCGCCGCCACGCCGCCGCCGCGAATCAGAATCTCGCCATCTTCCCCCAGCTTCACATCCCGCCCCGGCAGCACCTTCCCTATCGATCCTTTCCCCAACTTGAAAGGATGGTTCACGCTTATCAGCGACGTCGTCTCCGTTAGCCCATACCCCTGAATCGCCGCATAGCCCAGCCGGTCCCAGAATTGTTCAGTCTCCGCATCCAGCGCCGCGCCGCCGCAAATGAATGCCCAAAACTTCCAGCCAAACTGCCGTCGAATCGCGCGGAACATCCACCACCGGCGCAGAAAATGTTTTCCGTCCGCAGCGCGAAACCGCCGCCGAAACTCTTCGGCCTTCCCGCGATCTTCCAGATCGCGCTCAATCTTCCGCTTCAACGACTGCAACACTCTCGGCACGCTCACCAGCACCGACACGCGCTCCCGCCGGATCGTGCTCATAATCTCCGACGGCTTCAACTCTTCCTGAAAAATCACCGTTCCGCCCAGAAGCGGCGGCAAAAACATCCCCAGAAATTGCCCGAACACATGGCTCAGTGGCAGCAAATTCAAAAATCGCACCGGATGCGCCCACCGCTCATACTTCAAATACCCCTGCATCTCCCGTTCCAGGGGCGTGATATTGGCCAGCACATTGCCGTGTGTAATGACCACACCCTTCGGTTCAGCCGTAGTCCCGGAAGTAAATACGATTTGCAGAATATCGTCGCGCCCAAGGGCCGCGTGGGGAACGATAGGATCCGGAGAATCGCCAAGCCCCTTTGATAACTCATCAAAACCGAATACTGGAAGGCTGGCTCCGCCTGCACCCTCGCACTGCGCCGCGTTCCTCCGCGAACACACCCAAAGCCTGGCTTCCACCTGCCGCGCAACTCGCGCCGCAAATTCCGCCGCCGCCCCATCGTCCATCGGAACGACAATCACCCCACACATCGCGCATCCAAAAAACGCCGCAACCCACTCCGCGCAGTTCTCTCCCCACAACATCACCCGCTCGCCCCTGCCGATCCCTCGCGCCTCCAACTCCCCGCAAAACCGCAGCACCATCTCCATAACCTGCCCATACGTGAACCATTCCGTGCGGTATCCGCGCCGCTGCCGGTACGCACGCTCATGGCAGTGCGCCTGAAAATTCGCCCGGAAAAATTCCGCTACTGATTCCGCCATGGATGAAGGTTAGAGGTGGCAGAGAAATAAATCAGAAGCCGCGCCTCTCATGCAAGTTTAGTAGCGGAAGGGAACAATCGCATATCCCCCGGGCAGGTTCTTTGAAACCATCGCACAACGCGCTTCAGGACTCGCCCGCCGCGACTTAGCTTTGCACAACCCGCCAGCCGTTGCTGATGCAAGCAGTTTCAAAAACTCATTGGCCGCACAACGTTCGTAACTGTCCCTGAGAGCCTTATCATAATTTTTTCGTGTCTCCACGTTGATGATGGGGGCTCAGGAGGAAGTCCCTATGAAGTTCCGCAAGGTCAGTCTGTTTTTTGCTCTGCTTGTGGCGGTTTGTCTTACGGGTATCGCACAGGCGCAGATTCGGGTGAACATTCCGTTCGATTTCACAGCCGGGAAAAAGTCTCTACCCGCCGGGCTCTACCGGGTGTCGCCTGTTAGTGACAATGATCAGACGGCATGGCGCATTTCAAACAACCACGGCACAGTGATGGTGCTCACGAACTCTGTGGAATCGAGGAAAAAGGCACATCCACTAAGCTTGGTTTTCTGGCACTCAGGCGAAGGGTACTCCCTGGTCCAGATCTGGCCCTCGGAACATTCAGGCCATGACTTGCTGCTCAAGTCGAAGGTCACAACCATCATTCTGGCGAAAACCGGCAAATACGTTGAGATTGGAGCTGAGTAGCCCCTCCCGCCACTAACTCTTCTTAAAGGACCTGCTCGGCAACGGGCAGGTCCTTCTTTTGCGGTTGGTTTTTCGCAAGGGAACTGACAATCCGACCCATGGCCGCTCGCCGGCGCTTGGGTTTTCCCCCCTATGAATCTCTCCCTACCCCCAGCGCATCCGCGACGCGATTAATGGAATTGAACCAGGCCGCGATCATCGTAATCTGCAAGATCCCGCGATCGTCAAACCCCGCCGCCCGCAACCCTTCAATATCGTCCTTCCTAATCCTGGTCGCATCCTTCGTCAACTGCACCACATAATCCACCATCACCCGCTCCTGCGGCGTGATGGGCGCGCTCGTATAATCTTTCTCCAGCGCCTCTACCAACTCCCGGTCCAGCGTCACTCTACGCAGAAACTCTGCGTGCGACTCAATTCAATACTTGCATCGGTTGGTCACCGAGACCATGGTGGTAATCATTTCATGCTGCCGGCGGCTCAACGGCAAGTCCGGGGACATCAGCGCCCCAAACGTGGCGAACGAATGATAAAGCGCCTCCGGCAGCAGCGTGTGCGCCCCCACAATCGACGACCCTCCCGACTCATCCGGATGCACCGGATCGCCGTACTCCTTGGGATACAGTCCCCGCTGCGCCTCCACCGCCTGCCTCAACTTCCCATCAGCCTCCGACATCGGTATGGTCCGAATCCAAGTCATGATCGCGATTGTCCTTAGTCCTAGGGATTGTGCAAATTTCGCATCGGAAGCGTACACGTTTGCGACCCGCCGCCAAATACCCCTTTCATACTAGCGTTCTCTCATCCTTACTTCTATAGGACGAATCCCCACGAGTACCCAAGACTTTCCCTTGATTCCCTTGGTAACCCGTTCGTACACTCCCTTTTGGTAACCCTTGGTAACCACACGATTCCACCCCTCCAGCCGTACAATTGCCCTTGTCCGACCGGCCATCTCCAAAACAGGAGTCTGGCCACGTGACGTTCCCGGGGGGCCGCACTTCCCATGGAACGTCATCAGGTTCTCTTTGCAGGAAGTTTTCACACCAGGCTCTGGAGTTCGTACTCATATGGCGTTCGGTTTCGGGTTCAACAAACAGAAAGTCCTCAGCGCTGCGGAGAAGTATGTCCAGCAGGGCAAGATGCAGAACGCCATCGCTGAGTACGAAAAGGTCCTCAAAGCCGATCCCAAGGACCTCACCGTCACCAACACCGTCGGCGACCTCTACTCCCGCCTCGGTGAGATCGATAAAGCCACGGAATGTTTCAAGAGTGTCGGCGATGCCTATGCCAATCAGGGTTTCACGGTCAAGGCCATCGCCATGTACAAGAAAATCAGCAAGCTCAAGCCTTCCCTCGAGGGCGTACTCAAGCTGGCCGAACTCTACACCCAGCAGGGACTCTTTAATGATGCCCGCTCCCAATACTTGCATGTTGCCGAAGAATTCCTGAAATCCGGCGAACTGGATAACGCCGTCCGCATTTTCCAAAAGATCCTGGAAATGGATCCGGAAAACACCTCGATGCGCGTCCGTCTGGCCGAAGTCTACATCCGCCTGGGCAAGAAAAATGACGCCTGGCAGATTTTCTCCTCTGCCGCCGAGACCTTGCGCGCCAAGGGCAACCTGAGCGGCGCCGAAGAAGTTCTACAGCGCATGCTTACCCTCGACCCAGGCAACGGATATGCGCTGCTGATTCAGGGCCGTAATCTGCTCGAGTCCGGCGACGCCGAAGCCGCTATCGAATCCTTTAAGAAAGTCTCTAATCTCGATTCCAATCCCGAGGGTCTCCGCGATCTCCTCAAGGCTTATCTGAAGACCGGCCGGCTCTCCGATGCCGGCACCCTGGCCAACAAGCTCCAGTCCGTTCACAACGACCTCACCGCGATCTCCACCTTCGCCGACGCTCTCATGCAAGCCGGACAGTACGAGAACGCCCTCCAGGTCTATGATCGGCATGCCGACCGCCTGCTCTCGGAAGATCCCGCCAAGGTTTTAAAAAATCTTCATTCCGTCATCGGGCACGTACGCGACAATTCCGCTTCGCTCGAGAAGCTTCTCGCACTCTTTCAGAAAGCGGGAGACACCACTCACATCACCGAAGTCATCGAATTATTGGCCCATGCCTCGGTCCAGTCGGGCGACTTGCCTCGGGCTCGCGACCTCTATCAAAAACTCGCCGCCATGGAACCGGGCAATCCCCTGCATATGGATAATTACCAGCAGGTGGTCAGCCAGCTCGGGGGATCGTCAGCGGCAAAGTTTATTTCCGCCGATGAAGCGGCCATCATCGTCGACGAACTCGAAGCCACCGCTCCCTCCATCCACCAGCACTATTCGGATGCAATCGCACTCGCCATTCGTTCCGCCCTCACCGATGCCGAGCTTTTCATTTCCTACAACATGCCCGCCAAAGCTCTTGGCCCGCTCATGGCTGCGCTCCCTCAGGCCCCCACCGATCTTCGCCTGAACCAGCGCCTCGCCGCCCTGCACACCCGGGCCGCCCGTTTCGCCGAAGCCGGCGTATGCTGCCGCACTCTGCAAAATATCTACTCGGAAGCGGGATACCCCGAAGAGGCCACGCGTTACACCGAACTTGCCGACCGATACGAAGATCGCTCCGCCTCTGCCCCAGTCGCCCCCGTCGAGCATGCCGCTTCCCCGGTAGAATCCCCGGCCGCCGTAATTTCCGTCGAGGCTTCCCCCTCCGCTCCCTGGCCCGCTGCTCCCCCACAGCCCGCCGAAGATTCCGAATTCGCCGTCGTCGCCCATCAACCGGACCACCAAAGCCACGCCCCCTCAACTGTCGCCGAATCTCCCGCCGCTCCCGCGGAGATCGATCTTTCCGAGTGGGACGACTCCATCACGATCGAAACCGACATGCCCCCCGCGGCCGTGGAAATCGAGGTCACCAATGCCGTTGGTGACCACAACGTTCCCGCCGCCAGGCACGACCCGCACCTGCACGACCCACAAAAGACCGCCGAAACCATTGGGGAGTTCCGCTTCTACCTCGAGCATGGCATGCCTGAGCAAGCCTCGGCAGCTTTCGCCAGGATTCAATCTCTTACGAGCGACGAAGCCACTCTAAATTCCCTGCGATCTGAAATCCAGGCCGCTTCCCAAGCCGCATCCGCAGCGGAAGAAGTGCCCACAGTCGAAGCCCCTTCCGAATTCACCGTCGACGAGCCTGCTGCGGAATTCACCGTTGACGATATCTCCGCTGCCACTGACGAAGCTCCGGCCCTTGTACAGACAACTTCCGTGAAACCGCCCGTCCCGGCGATGGAATCTCACGTTCCACCCGCATTGCATTCCGAGCCGGCCGCGAGTAAGCATCCGGTCAGCGACGTTCCGGTTACCTCTGCGCCGGGAGTGCTGCAAGAGTTCGTTTCCGATCTTGAGTCTTCCCTGGGCGAGAACTTTCTTCCCGGCGCAGTGCCCCACGAACCCGAGCCCGCAGTCGAACACGCCTCGGCGTCTTCTACGCCAGCACACCATGCACCGCCCGAACTTGAGCCCATCGGGAATGCCGCCCCCACCACTTTCGGTGTCCCCCAAGCGCAGCCCATGGGGGAATTCGTTGCGGATATCGAAGCTTCCTTGGGTGACGATTTCCTCAAGGGTGCCCCCGTTCCCGAACCGCAGCCCACTTCCCAGGCTCAGCCCGCACCCCACATTGATGCTCGGGCGGCCGCAACCCCGGTCGCCCCAGCTCCAGCGCAGCATCGACCCATGCCGGCTGCGGCAGCCAGCGCTTCGGTCGCGAACAGCGCAGCGGCAGCCGCGGCATCCACCGGGGCTCCGGTTGTCTCCCACCGGTCTGCTGCTCCTCCGCCGCCGCCAACCCCCAAGCCGCCGCAAATTTCTCCAGTTATTCCTGGTCCATCCGCCGCAAAGTCTTCCCCCTTCGGCGAGGATGCCGGTGTCGATCTCGCAGAGATGTTCGGCGAACTCAAACACGATCTCGAAGCCGGCGCTGCCACCACCGAAGAAGATCCTGAAACGCACTACAACCTCGGCATTGCCTTCCGCGAAATGGGCTTGCTCGATGAAGCCATCGGTGAGTTGCAGAAGACCTGCCAGGCTGTCGATCGCGGTCATCCTTTCCCGCAAGTCATGCAAACTTACACCTGGCTGGCCCAATGCTTCCTTGACAAAGGCGTGCCTGAGGCCGCCATTCGCTGGTACCAGAAGGCTCTTAACTCCGCTGGCATCGACGAAGAAACACGCACCGCCCTCCACTATGAACTGGCCTCCGCTTACGAGACCGCCGGCGACAAACCTGCCGCCCTCAAGAACTTCATGGAAGTCTACGGCCGCAACATCGATTATCGCGATGTAGCCGAGCGCATTAAGCCCCTGAAGTCGTAAAATAGCCCGATGGGTCTGATCCCTCAAACATTTTCCCCCGACCGTACTCGTCATCCCGGGCGTACTTGTCATCCCGAGCGTACTTGTCATCCCGAGCGCAGCGAGGGACCTTGGTTCTCGCCTGCACCATCGGTATGGCCGCCGCGGCCATTCACTCGCACCACACCAGCCCGGAGCGCCCAGTGACCCCCGACCCCAAACTGCCCATCGAAGACAGGCCCCCGCAGGCAGTGTCCGCGCAAGCCGAAACCACTACCGCGATCCTGGACCCGCCGCCCCCCGCCGCCACGCCTCAGCACCAGCCCGCCGTGCAACTCTGGCTGCACCGCACCTCCGTCTTCCTTTTCGTGCTCATTAGCGCCATCGCCGGCGTCCTGCTCGTGATCCTGCCCTGGACCCCAGAGTGGACTGATAACTATCTCCTGCTCTCGTTCCCCTGGCTTCGCACCTTTGTTACAACCGGGTTTTTTCGTGGCTTCTGCAGCGGCTTGGGATTACTCGACATCTGGATCGGCTTCTGGGAAGCCCTCCACTACCACGAACACCAATAGCACCGATAATTTCGGGCAGCCCATTGCGAAAGGCATCCCGCTCAGAACGTTTTATTTCGGAACTTCGTATTTCGGAACTTTGCATTTCAGAACGTGAGTCCATACATGATCGACAAACTCAAACCCGCGCCTCTGGCATATAAGAACGAACCCTTTCTCAGCAGTCCCGACGGACGCATTCTCCGCATCCTCGCCGAATATCAGGAGCCGCTCGCCCGTTTTCGCCGCGAACAAATCCAGGACACGGTCGTCTTCTTCGGCTCCGCCCGCTTCGAGGGAGCGGCCGCCGCCCGGAAAAATCTAACCGCTGCCCAGAAAAACGACTCCAAAGCTCCCACTTCGCAACAGGAAAAAAATCTGAAGAGCGCCCTCGCCGGCGTCGAAATGGCCCGCTACTATGAAGACGCCCGCCGCCTGGCTTTTCTCCTCACCCAGTGGGCTACCCAGATTCCCGCCCGCCGCCGCCGCTTCGTCGTCACCACCGGCGGTGGCCCCGGCATCATGGAAGCCGCCAACCTCGGCGCCCACGAGGCCGGAGGCAAAAGCATCGGCCTCAACATCAATCTTCCTTTCGAGCAGAATCCCAATTCCTACATCACCCCGTCGCTCAACTTCGAATTTCACTACTTCTTTATGCGCAAGTTCTGGTTCGCCTATCTCGCCAAAGCACTTGTGATTTTCCCCGGAGGCTTTGGCACCATCGACGAACTCTTCGAAATCCTCACCCTTGCCCAGACCGACAAACTGGCCAAAAAAATTCTCGTCGTCATCTACGGCAGCGAATACTGGCACCGTATCATGAATTTCCAGGCCTTCGTCGACGCCGGCACTGTTTCTCCCGAGGACCTCAACCTCTTCAAGTTCGTGGACACGCCCGAAGACGCCTTCACCTTCCTCCGCGACGGCCTAACCCAGCACCACCTGGGTGGCCCCCCCAGGAAAGAAAAAGAACAGGAAGTCCTCCCCGAAATCGCCAAAACCCGACCCTAATCGAGGCAGACGCGCGCTCCCCCTTTCCGTGCTCTACCCTGTGAACCCCGTGTTAAAGAATCTAGGACGACCTCAAGCAGAACTCCCATGTTTACCCTGTGAACCCCTGTGTCCCCCGTGTTAAAGAATTTAGGTTTAGCGCAACCCTCGGCAGTCACCTTCCTTGCCTTAAACTGATACCTGAAAGCCGATGGCTGATAGCTGCCTGCTCTACTACATTACCGACCGTCGCGCCTTCTCCGGCAACGAGCCCACCCGCCGCCAGCGTCTCCTCGACAAAATCGCCGAAGCCGCAAGTCACGGCGTCGACTACATCCAACTCCGCGAAAAAGATCTCTCCGCCCGCGACCTGCAATCGCTAGCCCGCGAAGCCATGCGTATCATCCTCAAACTGAGAACTGAGAACCGGGAACTGAGAACTGCTCTCCTCATCAACTCCCGCACCGACGTCGCCCTGGCCGCCGCCGCCGACGGCGTTCATCTCCGCTCCGTCGATGTTTCCCCGCAAGAAGTCCGCGCCGCATGGCGCCGTGCCCTATGTGGCGCGGGCACTCCTGCCCGCGAAATCTCACCAGGAAATCCACTGATAGCAGTATCCTGTCACTCGCCAGAAGAAGTAACCCTGGCTGCAGCCGGCCAAGCCACCTTCGCCGTCTTCGCCCCCGTCTTCGAAAAAAAAGATGCGCCCGCTACCACTCCCGCAGGCCTCGAAGCCCTTCGCCAATCCTGCCACGCCAAAATTCCAGTGCTCGCCCTTGGAAGAGTAACGCTGCGGAATGCGCCATCTTGCCTCCACTCCGGCGCCGCCGGCATCGCCGCCATCCGCCTCTTCCAGGAAAACGACATCGCCACGATCGTCCGCGAGTTGCGGCATTCGTCGCGGTAGCAAATAAAGATCGGGAAGGGCACGACTTCAGAGGTTGTGGAAAAATTCACATATGCGTGCGCAACGTGGAAGAGCGGCGCTTCAGCGCCGCGTAAAGGCTTCAAAATCAATTCGGCTTCAGCCGCCGTGGTCGTATTTGCTGTCCGCCACGACTTTTTCCGCAACCTCTTCAAGTTTGTGCCATATGCGCACTCTCCCGTCGGGCTTTGGCCGCCGAGGTCTGCTTTCGATTACTGTCTTTAAAACAAAGGCCACGCCGCTCCCGGCGTGGCCCTTTCCAATCCAGCCTATTGTGCTGGAGTCGCCGCAACCGTTGCTGGGGCCGCCACCGGCGCACTGGCTGTTACCTCCGCCGCAGGCGCTATCTTCACCGTAGCCAGAATTCTCTCCAGCCGCTTGAACACTTCCTCGCGATCTACGTGTTTGCCACCTTCGTCGGTCTCGACTCCAGTCGAAACCTTAAGTGCGAACTCGTAGCAAGCCCCATCCTCGAACCCGTGATAATACTTCGCCTCTTCCTCGCGAGTCCCATCCTTTGCAATGGTTTCGGTGGACTGCAGTTCCATGTCACCGATCATCAGCTTTGACATCCGCGGAGCAGCATCCCCCGCCCCCTCAGCCTTGACCTGGGGCACAGAAAATTCCCCGCACTGCTCCGCCGTCAACGCCTTGTTCACGCTAACATTGAAAAAAGCCGAGCCCAGGTCGCTCTTCGGATAAGCCGACTCCGGAACTTCCACCGCCGCCAGCGCGACTCCGCCCGGCTGCACGAAGTCCATGGGAACAGCGTCGGATGAAACAAGTTTATTCGCGTCATCCCCGGTCTTGAGCGAATACTTCCGCGGATATTGGAACGAAATACCGGAACTCGGATCGGCATAAGTTACCGTCGGCGGCGTCCTGCGAACAATCTTCTTGTGCACCGGCTTGGCCGCGGCCGGTGCAGGCGTGCTCGCCTGAACAACTGCGGCCGTCGCCGTCGGCTGCGTCGTCACAGCCGAACTTGTGGAGCTTGCAGGTTGCGGTTTGTCGCTCGAGCATCCCACCGCGAGCGAACAAACAATTAAGAGCGCGGCGAACACCAGCGTGCTGACAGTTTTGTCGAAGTTAATCTTGCCCCAGGTAACAGACTCCACGGTTGCCGGATTCCCGGGAAATGTCATACTGCTAACTGCCTTGGTTCGAACTGCGATGTTGCGAAACAGATTGATACAGTTCATGGTTGGTCGCCTCCTGCTGCTAAGCAGCGCAAGTGACATTGCATGGAGAAGACCAACAGACGGGAGGTTGATTTAACAGGGAGTTAGCGCACGACAAGCTACCTCGCGCCGTGGCCTCACGGACACGTTGTGGCGCGCCAGACACGGCGCGGCCAGAACAATCTAAGCATCTCTGTGCGAAAAGGACGCGGCCTGAAAAGAACGCGGTGTGAAAAGAACGCGAGCAGTACCGTGGAAGAGCGGCGCTTCAGCGCCGCGTCCAGCGTCCAGGATAATGCGGGCTTTCAGCCCCCGTGGTCGTATCTTGAGGCCATCGTGATTTCACGAACCCGCAAAGTTCTACGCCGCCGCCACCCGCCGAATCAAATCCTCCTGCTCGCTCCGGCTCTCGGCCCCAATCGTAAACGCATCCAGCACTCCCAGCGACAGC
>WNFC01003419.1_pt1 | contig 17162 bp, 11 predicted proteins | sample 5400541 | NCBI WGS metagenome assembly WNFC01 (sample SAMN13153342, study PRJNA577476) | soil metagenome | isolation source: 120 cm saprolite under Douglas fir tree site 2 hole 2 replicate 1 | place: USA:California | collected 2015-04-18
ACGGGTTCCAGAATCTCATGTTGGCGCTGTGGACCTCGCGAATCGGAGACAAGAAAGTAATGTTCAAGCTACCACCTCGCTACACGCAGAAGGACGTCCTCTTCCTCAAGGAGCTCATCGAGGCCGGGAGATACCGGGCGGTCATCGATCGGTGCTACCCGTTGGAGGACGTGGTCGAGGCGACCAGGTACGTCGAAACGGAGCAGAAGACCGGGAACGTCGTCCTGACGATCAACGGCGGCCAAGCTCGATGAGAGCGATCGTCCGAGACACGTACGGCTCACCCGATGTTCTCGAGCTCCCTCATCAGGCTCTCGGGTTCCGAGTGCAGGCGTACGGAGTCACACAGCAGAAGGATCTCTTCACTCGGCGCCGGTTGGTTGCACGTACAACATGCGCGAGCCTAATAGACGAGGTTGGCGATAGGATGATCGGCGCTGGGGGGTGAATGTTGAAATGCTCTGGACGAATCTTTCCCATTCTGTAGGCGGCAAAACGAGCAAGAGCGTGCAGCATTTTTGTAAGAAATTGCTGTGGTTGTTTTATTTCGGCTTCACTGGTCATTTCGTGCTGACTGCTTGCTTACTCAAACACCGAAAGTGATGAAGTTCCATGACCTCGCCACTTTGACTCAATTATTCGCCTAAAAAATGCCGGGATTCGGTCGCGCCATGGCGCATGCCCATATCATACCGGCTTACGACATGCTTGACACATGTCTGTCCTAATCACTAGACTAAAACCACTAACAAATCAGCGTTCGGTTGTCATACAGGTCGCTTCCCTGAGAGTATGTGTCACTGCGCCTCCATTGTGATACCCTGCAAGCACTGGAGGCACCGACACCAAGCGCGAAATTCCTCTCTCATTACTACGTGTAACCCTATTTTTATTAACATTGTGATACACTGCTTGCCAGAAACGTAGTTACGAACAAGTACAATTGAAAAGGACAGGGCAACATAACGCACAGCTCTGAGAGTATCATACAAGGCTTTTCTTGTATCTGTGTAATGATTGTGTTACACTGCATTTGCTTTCAGCAAGATAGAAATTTTTATTAGAGGAGGTTTCGATATGGAAACTTATTCTCACAAAAAAAGAAGCAGGCGCGCTTCAAAGAGCATGGCATTTGTAGGAATCTTGATTTTGGTTGCTATGTTGCTCGCAGCGTGTGGCAGCAATACTACTACAGGTGGCGGCAGCACTCCCACAGCTAATCCCGCGACACCAACTGTCGCACCTCCCAGTGATCTGATTACTGCGGGTACATTGACAGTAGGCAGCGATACAACGTACCCTCCACAGGAATACATCGATACGGCAACAAATCAAGCTACGGGTTTTGACATTGATTTGATTGCTGCTATTGCTCAACGTATGGGGCTGAAAAGTAAACCTGTTACGACCAGTTTTGACACTATCATCAATAGCCTCGTGGCAAAGCGCTTTGATGTTGTTATTTCAGCGGTGAGTGTCACCCCAGAACGTCAGAAAAAGGTTGATTTTGTACCATACTTCAATGCTGGTGAGTCCCTATTAGTAAAAGTTGGCAACCCATCGAATATTAAAAGCACAGCCGACCTCTGCGGACAGAAGGTGGGAGTGCAGAACGGTACAATAGAGCAAACTGACTTAAATACCGCCAATACTACCTGTAAAAATGCAGGGAAGTCTGCGATTGAGATTACCGCCTTGACAAATCAAACCGATGTCATACAATTGCTGGCAAGCGGTCGTGTGGTTGCTACATATCAAGATTCACCGGTTACCGACTACTTTAACAAACAACATCCCGGTCAATTTACCGTTGGAGGTTCAGTGGTTAATGCCGGAATCGAAGGTATTGTAGTGCGTAAGGGTGATTCTGCAATGTTTAATGCTATCCAAACAGCTTTTAACCAACTGAAGGCTGATGGAACGTATAATTCCCTTATTCAAAAATGGGGACTGACCAACGAAGCAATTACCTAGATTGATCGTCGTATCATTCTAAGCTCATAAAGGAGTAACCTTTTTAGGGGCGGAGAGTAAGATGATGTATCAACTCAAGACCTGATATATTAGATAGTCTGCCCCTACGAGCTGTCTACAAGGAGGTTCCAGGTGTTTCGTTGGGACATCGTCGGGCAATATCTTTTTTCAGGGCTATTTATCAGCGCGGCATGGACAACGCTTTGGATCGCTGTAATCTCCCAGGTCTGTGGGGTCATCATTGGCCTCTTTCTTGCTCTCATGCGCACGTCGCGTTATCGCTGGCTCTCTCTACCAGCTCGTTTCTACATATGGATATTTCGCGGTAGTCCACTCCTTGTGCAGCTTCTTTTACTCTATTTTGGTTTTCCTGAAGTATTTCCTGGCCTCGTTCCATATATTACCATCTACTCTGCTGCGTTGATTGCATTCTCTTTTAATGAGGGAGCATATATGGCAGAGATTGTCCGTGCTGGTATAACATCAGTAGATCCAGGCCAGATGGAGGCTGCGAAGTCGTTAGGTATGCGTTATGCTCTTGCAATGCGCCGAATAATTTTGCCGCAAGCAGCACGTGTGATTGTGCCCCCATTGGGCAATGAGTTCAACAATATGCTCAAAACAACTTCTCTAGCATCCGTAATTGGTCTGTTCGAGCTTACATACACTGCTCAGGTCTATGGTTCGCAAAGCTTCAGCTACTTTGAATTACTAGTTGTTGCGACATTCTACTATCTGATACTTACTACCGTGTGGGGCTATATTCAGAGCTATATCGAGAAGCGGATGGACCCGAATCGCCTGACAGCCACTGAGCTCAAAGCGCAAAAGAGTTGGACTCAACGTATGATGGGATTTGGATCACGTGGCGATCGTCTGGCGGGCACCAGGAGATGATGATAAATATGGAGAAACAACGGACTAACGGAATCGAAATGCTACGAGCGGAAAAGATTGTCAAACACTTTGGCAATCTGACGGTTCTGGATGGCATTGACCTCTCGGTGCAGCGCGGCCAGGTTGTGGTAATTATTGGGCCAAGCGGCTCCGGTAAAACAACGCTCTTGCGCTGCATTAATCACCTGGAGAAAATCGATAGTGGTCGTATATATATAGAAGGTGAAATGATAGGCTATCGTGAGGTGAACAGTAAATTAGTAGAGGATCGAGAGGCAACCATCGCCCGTATTCGCTCCCAGATCGGCTTTGTGTTTCAACGCTTTAATCTCTTCCCGCATATGACGGCGCTGGAGAATGTTATCGAAGCGCCTATTCACGTACTGCATCAGCCCAAAGCTGAGGTGAAAGAACGGGCTGTGGCTTTGCTTGAAAAAGTAGGTCTGGCTGATAAAGCCGATGCCTATCCACATAAGTTATCGGGTGGTCAGCAACAGCGTGTTGCCATTGCGCGTGCGCTGGCAATGAATCCCAAGCTGATGCTCTTCGATGAAGCTACATCAGCGCTTGATCCCGAGTTAGTTGGGGAAGTGCTGAAAGTGATGGACCAGCTTGCTAAAGAGGGTATGACGATGATAGTGGTCACGCACGAAATGGGTTTTGCTCGTGAAGTAGCCGACGAAGTGATCTTTATGGATCATGCTGTGATTGTAGAAGAGGGAACACCCGAGCAGGTTTTTGACAATCCTCAACACGAACGTACACGCGCATTTCTGAGTATGATTCTCTAAACCCGATCCCTTACACCCTGGCCGAACTGGCAGCATGATATGCGGGTTTCGCCGCCGCTGGTATCGCGCAAATGCGTTGTGGCAGTGTAAATTGTGGTTCTGAATCCAATAGATTCAGAAAAGCCCGTACTATCATCGGGTCAAAACTGGCTCCAGAGCCAGATAACAGGCGCTCTCGTGCCGCATCTTTGGAGAGAGCCGCTTTATAAGGACGCTGCGAGGTCAATACGTCATAGACATCTGCCACAGTCAAAATGCGAGCGCTCAAAGGAATCTCTTCCCCTTTTAATCCTGACGGGTAGCCTCGTCCATCCCATGCCTCGTGATGATACAGCACGGTCTCTACATAAAACGGATGTACGTCACAACCGATCAGAATCCGTGCTCCAATGAGTGGATGACGTTCCATCGTTTTGCGTTCTTCGTCTGAGAGCGTGTCAGCTTTGAGTAGAATATCATTCGCGATCCACGTTTTCCCCAGGTCATGCACTAAAGCTGCTAATGCCAGGTCACGTGCGTCGCGCCTGCTCCACCCAACATAGCGAGCCAGGCGTTGAGCATACGTTCCCACCCTACGAGAGTGGTCATACGTTACAATGTCACGTTCCTGGATACTGTTTGCAAACGATAGTAGTACGCGTTTATTCTCACGTTCGCGGTCGAAACGCACCTGCCCACCTAAGAAATTCAGCTCTCTACGCGCATAAAGATTTGTTATTGCATCTCTGTTTTTCATATTATTAAGAACAGCGCCTTTGCTAATGAGAAGAAATCAAAATCTGACTCTATAGATACTTATACCGAACATATACATTGTTCAATAAATCTCATTCTGGATAGAATAGTAGCTTACCTCTATTGAGTCAAACGTTTAGGACTTCTGGTTGGAAGCCACACCAAACTAACTGCTGATGTGTGGAGGGCATAAAATATGGCACCCGGCTTCTTTGATCTAGCAGAAGATTCCTAAGCTCTACTTATTAAAACTCTTAACTGAAGTTGAATGTTCCCGATTCCAGTTGAAATATTACTTTTGTACCAGAAGAAAGTATATGAGAGGCCCACCAATGCCCTACCAGTCTACTACGCCATGTCTTTCTAACCCTGTTTACCTTGAAATCCTGACGAAATGTGACTATGCTATTCGCACTTTTGAAAAGAAGGTATTCCCCAAATAGTCCCTCTTTCTATGCCACAAGTTTTTAATCAACGAAGTTTATGATAGACTCGTCATAAGTAGCATTAGAAATTACATGAGCGTAGATTTGAGATATCTACTAATTTGGGGTAACCTTTGTCTGTTCATTTCTGGTTACCCAAAAGCTAAGCAGAACAATGGTGCAAAAGATATGGAGCAGAAACCTGAATTCATGCAAACCGAGAACTCGATAGAAGAACAAAAACAGATAGATGGCGTTATCACCCTGGTTTTAACGGCCGACAATCATTTAGGGTATACCGCATCGAGTCAACCTCCCCGCAAGCGCGAACAGCGCAAGCAACAGTTGCGCCATGCTTTTCAACAGGCAACGGAATTTGCTATCGGTCAGGGTGTTGACCTCTTCGTTCAGGCCGGTGACCTTTTTGATACTACAAATCCGGATGAGCAAGATCGTAGCTTTGTTGCCGAGCGGCTCGCCCAACTGCGCCATGCAGGCATTCGGACTGTTGCTGTTGGCGGTATCCATGATACTTCGGTCGAGATATCCTCCACGATGGATAGAGGAGAAGCCGATTTCGCCTCGTCTGTTCCCGCTCCTCAACTCAGCTATGCGCGCTTAGGAGCGTTACACTATTTCGCGTCATATTCTGGTGCATCGAAGTCTCTAAATGCTGATCAGGCACAAGAAAACCAGCCTGTCGAACCTGTAGTTTTTGATATACGAAATACTCTGGTTGGTATATGTGGTCTCAGTGTTGTGGCTGGCCAGGAAGGCGATCCTTTGGAATGCCTGCGCGTTCAAAGCGATTTAGAGCGTGCGGCTATTTCCTTGCTCATACTGCATGCCCCAATTGAAGGTTTTGAGACAGAACCATCCTTAGCTGATATCCGTGCTCAGGTCAATCGAACCAGTATAGCCAACCAATCAATTTTTCGATATATTTTGGCAGGCTATCACCATGCTTACCGGCATATAGCAATTGGTCAGTGTGATCTTATTGTTGCAGGAGCTACGCAGCATATCGACTTCAGTGATCCTGATGATGAGCCGGGTTTCGTCTTTATCGGCCTTGCAGCCGATGGTATCCGTTGGTGTAAGCATATCGCTGTAGAATCCCTCCAATTGCGACGACTGGTTGTGTCTGCAAATGAATTGGGGGAGCAGGGCACAAATGCAGACCATATCGATATCACTGAAAGCATTCTAGAGCGCCTGCGCCCATTATGCACTAACGATGCTATAGTACAACTTCGCTTTGAAGGTGAACTCACGCGCAAACAATATCATCAATTGAATCTCAATCATATTCGGCAATATGGTGAAGAGCATTGTTTTGCTCTTTCAATTGACGACAGTGCGCTTTCATTCCTGTCTGATCAAGAAATCATTTCATCACCAGATGGATATGTAAGTTCGATTCACAGAGATGAACGCTTTTCTCCACGTGAGGAGCTCTTGGCTCTTGCGGACGAGTGGATTGCTGCTGCCCCTGACGATCAGGAGCGAAAAGCCTTACAGGCTACCAAAGAAGAACTACTGGTCGCCCTGAGGCAAATGTAGATAGCAACCTACCAGGTCTTCTAGACCCACCATTGGAGTAAAAATACATGATAATTCTTAAACATTTGACTGTCGAACGTTTCAGGCTCTTGCAAAAGATTGATCTGCACTTTCCACAAAGAGGCAGTATTCTGATTCAAGGTCCAAACGAAGCTGGCAAGTCAACCTTGTTTGAAAGCATTTACTTTGCTCTCTATGGTGAATCTCTCACCTCCACACGAAAAAGGCATTCTCAGGATGAGAACGGGCGCTATGATGATCTGATCCTTTATAGTGAAAATGAGGCTAGTGTTACTCTTATACTAACGATCGGTCCTACTGAGCTTACCATCACGCGTAGTATTATACGAGGTAAAGGCCAGGAGGTCTCTCTTAGCGTGCGCAGACTCGGTATGTCAGAGGAGCTTATCACCAGCTTCGATGCGGCTAATGCACGGATTATCGCCGAGATAGGTCATATCGATGGAGCGACGCTACGTAATTCCTGCTTAATAGAGCAGAAGGCATTGAGCCACGTTGAACAACTCAGTGGTAGCGAACGCGAAGCTACTTTGCATAAATTGCTCGGACTCGAGAAACTAACCCGCCTGGCCGAGCAATTCAAAGTAACTGAAGAAGATGAGCGTTTGCTTGCTGAATCTAGCGAGTTGCTTATCCTGGCCGAGATACAGAATCGCATACCAGAATTGAGCATTCAACTAGGCCAGCTCGAAGCAGCTCTCGATGCTGTCACAATTCGCGAAGACCTTGTCGAAGTAGACCAGCAAGAAGCCGAAATAGCGGAACAAGAACTCGCACTTGAACGACTTCAACACAAACGTGAAGAGTTAAAAAGCCAGCAGAATCGCATACAGCAGCTCAGAAAAGCACAGAGCATACTTGATGAAATCATTGCTGCTTACGAAACTATCGCCGAGGCACAGCGCGAGCTACCTGAACTTGAGCGTCAGCTTAGTGACATTGAGCGTTGTGAGCGTGAAGAGTTACCTGCTCTCGAGCAGCGTGTACATGATCTATCAGATCTCACTCGATCTTTTGGCACTTTGGAACGCATGGCGGCAGATTTACTTGCCGCCGTCAATACCATCAAAGATCTTGAGCAGGAACTCAAGCGGGATGAGTACATTCAGGAGCAGCTTACAGAAATTGATGACCAAATCATACAAACTCGTCTGCTCGTCGATGAGATTCAACAATCCCAACAGGAATTAGAAGCACAATTTCGTTCAGCACGTCCACAGTTGGAAGCGCGTTTACAACGCCTTCAGGCCTTGTCTGAACGACTTACCGCTCTCGAAGAAGCCAAGAAAGCGCGCACCAGCAGACTGGCTGATAGCACACAGGCCGAGGAAAATAACGCTGAACTTGTTACAGTAAATGCAGAATTGCAGGATACAGAGCAGAAGCTTACCGAGGTCGAACGTGAAGCTAAACAAGCACAGGAACGTGCAGATGAGATAGAAAAACGTTGGAAACAGCTCAGCATTCGTCACCGACTTGAAGAATGGCAGCGTGTAAAAGGCCCGGCCCAGGGACTTACTGATGCTGAACAGCATGTGAAGGCTGCCCATGATCAGCAGGAGCAACTGACACTTTCTGTTCTCGCAATGCGTCGTACAGCTACTATCCAACTCGGTATCTTTATAGCCTGTATTGTCTTGCTTATCCTCTGTAGTAGTGGCGCTATTGTTCAGGCTCTTCACCGCTCATTTTTCTTCGCGACTATTGCTGGCATAGCGGCTCTCCTACTCCTGGCAGGAGCGGGACTCAGCATACAAAACTATATGAGAACTCGCGAAAAAGAGCAGCATGCTGATCGGCAGATGCAGGAAGCCATCGGTCGCGTCGGTATGATGGTTGCCACGCGCGAAACTGCCATGCGCATGGCAGGAGGTCCTGATACCCTTGTCCGGGTTGAACAAGAAATTCGCTCGCTCGGCGGTACCGTTCCGCGCTCAGCTAAAGAAGCCACAATTCTTCTCCAACAAATACCAGGTCACGATCAAAGTTTAGCTGACTTGCAACAGCAACTGACTGATAGCCGAAATCAAGCCCTCACAGTTCAGAGTCAGGTCGATGTCACGATGGAAGCTGTTAAAGCCCTGCGTGATAAACAAACACAATTGCAAGATGTGCGTCATGCAAAAGGTTGGGACGATATTGATGAAAAAATCCGTGCTGACGAAGAAAATATCGCACATATGCGCAGCGAGATAACCACAACCTCAGGTGAAGAGGGGTTGCCTATCGTCCTTGCGTTTGCACCTGATAGCGAAGATGCAATGTCTTCTTCAACAACCATTAGACCTTCTGATGCGCAACTACGAGTTGATGTCGGGGAAGCTATCAAATCAACAGAGTACGAAATCGCAAACATCGATGCTAAAAGGGATGTATTGCCCGAGCTTGAGTCACAGCTCAAAGGCCACCAGGAAACCCTTGATAATCTCCTTGCGCGTAAACTTGCCACGATGCAGAAGCACGAGCAGCTCCAGGCCAATAATCCTTCGCAGCGGATCGAACGCGCTCGGGAACAACAAGGAGCATTGCGTGATGCATTGCGCACATTGCAGGATTCCTTACGCCAGCGAGTCCGGGCTCTAGGCCTCTCCTTTGGACAGACCGCCACCAGTACTGCAGAAGCTGCCGCACGCAAACAACTTGAATCATTGCAAATCTCCATCGGACGCAAACTCGAGATTCAGGACCGTCATACCCAACGGGCTACCTTGCTCAAAGAGAGCCAGGAATCACTCTCAGAATACTACCGGCAACTTGCGAAATACAGTGGTTCTCTCGGCAGTTGGATCATACCGCCGAATCCTTTCGCTGAAGCTCTACAAAGCTTGCATGCTCGTTGCGAAAGTGAAATACAAGAAGCCAACGAGCCAGCTATCCTGCAAACATTTGATGATCTCAAAAAGCAGGAGGACACTTCTCAGGCTAAAATCGATCTGTGTAAGCACGAGATCGAGCAAGCTCGTGAACGGATGGCAGTGATGCTTGCTCAACGCAGTCGGCCACCTGCCAAAACGTATACACTTACAGATATCTTTGCTGTGTGGCCTCTTGTCGGTGAGAACTCACCAGAGGATCGCACTCAACTGGAAGAGCAACTTGCCGCTGTTGAGTTTGATCTGCGCCAGTGTGAACAGCAGGAATTGGAAGCCAGTACGCGTCTTGAAACGGGTAAGGAGAAAGTTGACCTGGAGCAGGCACGTAAACGTATGCAGCAGCAGGAACGTAGTTATCATACCAAAAAACGTGGTGGCTTGCTGATCAATGCCACCGTTGAACGACTCATGCGCAAGATGATTCCGCGTATCGAGTATTATATGCAACAATTGCTGCCTTTGTTGACTCGTGGGCGTTATCATGACGTATCCCTCTCCACCGAGCCTGAAGAGAGTGTTGCAAGTGGTGGCGCATTCCAACTCAACGTCTGGGAACAAGCAGCAGCCGAGTATATTCCGCAAACGGCTCTTTCAGGAGGGACTGCCGATCAAATCTCGCTTACCCTGCGACTGGCCTTCGCCATTGCTGCGCTTCCACGTGAATTGAGTGCCGCTCCGGGCTTTATCTTATTGGATGAACCATTGAGCCTGGCCAGTCAAGATCGTATGCAGGCGCTTATCGACCTGGTCACAGGTCACTTGCTCTCTGAGCACTTTGAGCAAACGCTTTTTATCTCCAATAGCAACGCTCTCGACCCGGCTATGTTCAAATATCATCTCTACATTGACAATGGTATAGTGATGGAATGCAATTTACCGTCTATTCCTGCTCAGTCGCTCATAGAGACATCTGACAACAACAATGGCAATGGTAGTATATTATCCGATTCTGAGACGGATTTGATTGCATCAAAACCTGCTGGTGACTTGCGCGAACTTATTATCTAGTGCAATTTGTTAGCTGGTGCGTCCAAGAAGTTCATCACAAGCCCACTTCAAATGAGTGAGGCCTGCTCACATTAGCGATCAGGCCTCGTTTTCTTTTTCAATATCTCTTCTGCATGTTATTATCATCGCAATCAAACGGCGGGGGATTATTCGTTTAAAAAGTCTCTTACCACTTCTTCTGCTTGCTCCCAACCTCCTCCATTCACCCACACAATACGCTTATCTTTGCGGTACCATGTAAGTTGCCTACGTGTAAAATCGTGGATGGCGTACTTTAACTTTTGTACCATCTCGTCTTCGTTCTTGAATTCTCCCCTTAACAAACGAGTGATGTAACGGTACTCCAGGCCCAGAGCTTCTAGCCGTTCGTGGCTTATTCCTTCGTCAAGTAACCTCTGCACTTCTTGTACCATGCCGTGTTGCATGCGTTCGTCTATGCGCGCATCGATTCTGCGGTACAGTATTTCTCTTGGCCATTCTATACCCAGCAACAGGCATTGGTAGAGTGGTTCTGCCATTTTTCGTTGTTGCGAGAAGGGGTTGCCTGAGATGAGGCATACTTCGAGTGCGCGTATTACTCTGCGAGGATTGTTGCGATCAATGGTAGCGGCGCTCTGCGGGTCTAGCTCTTCTAGTTGCGCCAGTAGTTCTGGCAGTGGACGTTTCTCGAGTTGCGCTCGTAGTTCTGGTTGTGGCTCGATATGTGGAATATCCAGGTTGTCTACAACTGCCTGTATGTAATGGGGCGAACCGCCTACCAGGAAAGGTTGACGACCTCGCTTGAGGGTGTCGTTGATGGCGGTGATGGCGTCTTGCTGGAACTGGGCAACTGTGTATACCTCGCGTGGGTCGGCCACATCCAATACATGGTGGGGTACGAGCGCTTGCTCTGCGGGTGTAACTTTGGCTGTGCCTATATCCAGGCCTCGATAGACCTGGCGCGAGTCGGCTGAGATGATCTCTCCATTAAAATGCTGCGCCAACGTGATACCTGAGCCACTTTTACCGGATGCGGTTGGGCCCAGCAGTACTACTAATTTTGGGAGGGGATTGCTCATGGATGGGCAAGCTTCTGTTTTACCAGGCGGTTCAGGCGTAGCACCAACGCTAATGCAACGCCAACACCGAGCAGCACGCCAAAGGGAGTAAAGCAGCCAAAGGCAATACTGCTTGTCAATGTGTAACCCAGACCTCCACCGACTACTATTGCCAGGCCGATCATCAGCCAGCGCATATGTTGCATCATCCACATACCAACGCTTATCATCTTGTTGCTTATCCGGGGCGTGGAGCCGATGGTAGCTCCGGCTGCGGTGATCAGCAGCATCACCATTAAGTGAAGTGGTGGAGCAGTCCCTCCTCCTATCAGATTTTGCCAGATCCCTTCACTTACGCCTAAAGCTATGAGTGCAGTAGTCAATCCTGTGCAGGCCCGACTAATGGTCTCTCGCGTGTTCCACGAACTGCCCAGATTGACTAATAGTGCTCCCGCTGTGGCGAATGGTACCAGGCCCACCAGCACAGCTACAAACCAGGGATTGGGAGGCAAGAGCGATGCCTGCGCATTTGGTGAAATATGCGACAGTACGAGGTAGAAGAAAGCGGCGGCCATACACGCGGCAAAGAAGGTCAGACCAGTTTGTAATCTTGATGCTTGTTTTGGTGTAGTCTGGAGTACCTTCCAGCCGTCGCTTCCAGGTAGTCCATATTTTGCTTTGTACTCGCCGTCTTTCGCGCTGGTATACGGCTGGTTTACCTGTATAGTAGAACCCGGTGTGTTTGTACCGCTGCCTGTCACTGTGCCAGGTGCGGCCATCGTACTTTTTTGCGTGGACGTTACGCTTTGTTGAAGAGTTGGGTCATTCGCATCTGCTGCCCCTTGTGAGTACTCTGTTTGTCCAATGGTAGTCTGCCCGCTGAACGTGGCAAAACCGAGCACATCCACTTCCACCTTCACAGTGATTTCTTGCGCGCCGTTATCGGGTGTTACCATAATTGTGCCTGTATAATGCGTGGAACCTCGCAAGCGTGTAGTGTCAGCTCGCACACGCACAGGTGTGCTCATACCATCAAATGCCGTCTGGTCAAGCACAATCCACGACTCCACCGGGTGAATCGTCCCTTTCACCAGTGCTCCTTTCACACCTGAAATTGTCAGCAGTATTGGGTGTGAGAGGCCCGGGTACACTTCTTCAAAATCGATGGTTTTCGGTCGCACCACTACCTGACTTGAATCACGTGTCCGTCCGGGCCAACTGGGACGTGAACCTGGTATGCTCGTGCGGGTGCCAGTACTTGTCTGCCCACTTGTACCGTTGCCTGCCGTTGATGTAGGAGTATAGTTGCGCGTCTGGGCATTAGGTCCCATTATAGCTTGCAAAAACCTGTTGACACCCATTTCAGGATCGCCTACCGTTGCGCGAATGCGTTTTGTTACTCGTGCCAGTTCATTCTCGCCGATCTCGGTTAGCCATGACTCGATCACTCCTGCGTACAAATAATCAGCCGCTTCGGTTGGATAATGGGCACATAAATCAGCCAGCTCTTCGGGGGTTGTAGCCTCGCCCCCATTTTCGAATTGGAATGCTCCCACACCAAGCAGAGCGCGCCGGAACACGACGATGCTCTCATAGCGGTCTTCGGGCCGCAGCGTTGTAGCTTTCTCAAGTGCGCGAGCTACCGGTGGCGAGATGTGCGGGAAATTGGTATGTACATTGGTCAAGCCGAAACCATTTTCGGAGATTGAACGAGTGAGCAACTGAAACAGCGTCATTGCAAGCGAATAAATGTCTGAACGTTCGTCTGTTTGGGCGCTGCCATATTGCTCTGGGGGCGCAAAGCCTGGCGTGCCTAGCAACTGTGTGTCCTGTGAACCGCTGTGCCGGAAGAGACGAGCGATACCAAAATCGATCAGCTTGATGCGTCCGCTGCGCGTTAGCATCACGTTGCCGGGTTTCATGTCACGGAAGATCACAGGAGGCTGCTGGTTGTGCAGGTACTCCAACACGTCGCATAGTTGTCTGGCCCAACCCAGCACTCGGGGTTCTGAAAAAGGGCCTTTATTGCGATCAAGTAACTCTTCGAGTGTGCTCCCGTCTATATATTCCATCACCAGGTAATGGCGCGCATCTTCAGTGAAAAAATCGGTAAAGGCAGGCAGATTGGGGTGGTTCAGACGCGAAAGAATCCTGGCCTCGGCCAGGAAATTTTGAATTTGCTGGGATCGCTCATTTGTGGGTACAGTGGCGAGGCTCATTTCTTTAATTGCTACAAGTGTTCCTCGCCTGGTATCATTTGCTTGATACACTGCAGCCATTCCTCCACGCCCTATTGTGCTCAAGATAATATAGCGCCTGTGCAATAGGGTATGTGGGTCTAACTGTCCCGTTTGTGTATTTCCGTTGCCATTGTTACTCTGCCGGCTAATGGTACAAGCTCCCCTCTTACAGAAAACCAATCGTTTCCCAGTATAGCATACTAGATATGAGACATACTACCTGGTTAAACGTTATTTGGGAGGTAAAATCACGTTTGTATGTTACAATCGATAGATGTCGATTTGATAATGGTTTCGACCTCTATGTTATAATTAGACGTTGTTTCCTGTTTATTATAGAAAATAGATGGCGTAAATGCACGCTATTTAGGGACACTCCAGGCCCCGGCAGGAGGCTGTGCCTCCAATTGTAAAATGAACAAAAAACTGAACTACATTGATAACTTTAAGAGGTACCGCAACAAGTCAATATTGTTTAGCTCAACAGTTGTTTTCATCGCCATAGTGGTTGGCCTGATCTTTCAAACTCAGGAAGCTCAATTTATTTCCACTGTGAAGGCTGCCTCGCAGGCGATGCCTGCTGGAGATTTGAGCGTTGTTGGCAAACCATCATTACCCGCTGCAACCGTTGACGCTATCTTTAAGGGCCTGGGTAGTCCTATGAACGGCATGGGTCAGGTAGTTGTGCAAGCTTCCCAGCATTCAAATATCGACGATGCTTTTGCCCTTGCTGTTTGGTGGACCGAAACTAATGATGGCGCTGCTGGTGTGGGATTAGCTGATCGTAATCCCGGTAGTGTGCGTGGCAGTGTTGGCTATCCTTCAGCTTACGATGGCTACACTATCTATCCGTCTTATTCGGCTGCTATTGTCTACTGGTTTAACATGCTCAAAAACATGTATGTCAATCAGGGTTTGAGTACAGTTTACCTTATTTCGCACCCTTACGTCGGTACTTCCAGTTCGCCTCTATGGGCTGGTAAGGTGGTAGCTCTCATGCTGAAGTATCGTAGCGAGGCGCCTCCGGTTCCTATTGTAGTGCCGCACGGAAAAAGGGTCACTGAGCCAAAGGTGTATATTCATACAACTCTCACTCCCACCTCTCTTGAACAGCAGGCTCAGAGCCAGGCAGGCAAAACGCTCAAAAAACGCTCTTCTAACATTGTGCGGCAGGTGAATACTGCACCTGTGGTATCTCCATCAATCGAGTATACTATCGTTTTCTTTGCCTTACTACTCGCACTGGCCATTGTTGCAGGTGCCCTCTGGTTGGAGAAACGACCGATCCACAATATGGAAGGGGGTGAGGTTGTTCAGGACGAGAACGCGCAGGATGAGATGATGCAAGAGGAATGCAAGCAGGGCGAGAACGCGCAGGGTGAGGTTATTCAGGACGGGGGAAAGCCCCGCCCCAACCATATACGAAATGCCCGTCCTTTCCGTAGTATAGCCCTGTATGCCCCCATACAAAATGAGGATGCTCCGAATACGGATGCCCTGATCACTACTGCACAAGCAATGGACACTCCGAATACGGATGCTTTGATGATGCGGGCACAAGAAATGGATACAGATGCGAATTTCCGCATTAGCCGCACCATCCTATTGCCTTCTTTTCCTGGAACTGAGGCAGCAAAAACTGGAGAGTCACCTGCCGGCAGTAGACTGCGTGGACGATCGACTGGATTGCTTAGTCGTTATGGTGAAACGAACCAGGAGTAATTTGCTGTTTGTAACAAAAAGATACCTTGCTTTTTTTCTCTAATTACTTATCATTAAATATATAAGGAGTAACTCATGGCAACACATCATCTGGATGATACCCAGCCTCATGCTTTCTGGGACAATTCTTACCCCCCGCGCCTTCGCATCCAGCCTGGCGATACCGTCGTATTTGAAACCCTGGAAGCATCGGCGGGACAGGTTGGTCCTGATTCCACGTCAGAGGCGGTCAGAACCCTAAACTTCGACCTCATTCACCCACTCACCGGCCCGGTATATGTTGAGGGCGCGGAACCAGGTGATGCTCTTGTGGTCGATATCGTCAGTATTAAACACAAGGGATGGGGCTGGAATGCTGTAATTCCAGGTTTCGGTCTTCTGGCAGATGATTTCACAGAGCCTTATCTCCACCACTATAAACTGGGGGAGACAACCTGCGAATTCAGATCGGATATTCAGATTCCCTACGAGCCATTCTGCGGTGTAATGGGAGTTGGACCACGTGAAGCGGGTCGATTTAATACAATTCCGCCCCGCGAAAATGCAGGCAATATTGATATCCGCCATCTTACCCCCGGCTCAAGAGCATTCTTTCCGGTTCTGGTACCGGGCGCACTGTTCTCTTGTGGCGACTGTCATTCGGCACAGGGTGACGGCGAGGTGAACGGCACTGGCATTGAAACCAAAATGTCTGTGACGTTGACGTTCAACTTGCAGAAAAGCGCAAACGTACCGGAACTGCGTTTCATTACGCCACCGGGTAAAAAGCTCACGGTTGCCGACGAGGGTGGATACTACGTCGCCACGGCACACGGCCCTGATCTCTTCAAGAATTCCCAACGAGCGATTCGCTATATCATCGACTTCCTGTCGTCTGAGCACAACATGACCCGAGAACAGGCTTATTGTTTGTGTGGCGCAGCGGTGGACTTAAAGATCAGCGAGATTGTAGACGCACCCAACTGGATTGTTTCGGCATACTTGCCGTTCAGCATTTTCAAATAATTGGGATTTGGGAGGCAGAGACGCAAAACATTGCATCTCTGCCTCTTTGTGTTCAGCGAACCCAATCGGGCCTGTTTGATCCAGGTGTTGCCACTTGCTGCATGCCGCAAACACTACAAACCATCGCGTTCGGCGCCAGCGGCCTACCACAATTCATACAAACCGCATTTTGACCGAGGTTATTGTATGGTCCACCTGGCGGTACAGGTGTAGGCTGACCAAAATTAGGTTGGTAGACTCCCTGCTGTGTGGGCTGATTGAAGCTCGATGGAGGCCAGCCTGGCGGTTCAGGCTGCTGTGGTTGACCAAATTTGGGTGATGATCCGTTCTGCTGCATATTTTGCATGTACTGAGCAGGTTCAGCGGGCGGAACCTGGCTACGTGAGCGCTGCATTAACATAAAGATAATCACGCCTGCTATCGCAAAGAGTACCAGCGCAAACGCGACCAGTACAACGATGAGCAGCGAATTACTTTTCCCTCCGTTGTCTGAAGAGCCTGAATTAGTGCTGCCAGTTGTCGTGCCTGAGGTTGTCGCTGTTGAAACCTGTGTGGCAGTTGCCGTGGCAGTAGACTGAGTGGTAGGGGAGGGAACAACTGTAGGTGGGGACGTTACAGGTGCTGCCGTGATGGTCAGGTGTTTCACGCCGGTAGTGTAAAAGGCTTCCAACCCGGATGAGGCAATAGCATCGACAACATAGCTTCCAGGCTTTGTAGTAGCTGGAATCGTCACTGATCTGCTAAATGACCCATTATTTAGTCCGGCGGAGGTTGTGCTGACACTGGTAACCTCGCTATTTCCTGGCTCACAGGCCGCACAACCAGCAATATTAATAGTAACTTGCTGTGGTGGCACCCAGTTATGCCCTAA
>WNFC01002211.1_pt1 | contig 17161 bp, 18 predicted proteins | sample 5400541 | NCBI WGS metagenome assembly WNFC01 (sample SAMN13153342, study PRJNA577476) | soil metagenome | isolation source: 120 cm saprolite under Douglas fir tree site 2 hole 2 replicate 1 | place: USA:California | collected 2015-04-18
CTCGCCATAGAGCGAGACCGAGAGCTCGTGGCGGGTGTCGTCCTGCCGGACATTGATCAGTGGGTCCTGCTCGGCGAGCTGGGCAAGCGCGACACGAAGCGGCGCGCGGTCGTCCGGATTGCCGGCGACGACGACCGACTCCAGCGTCGGTGGCGAGAAGTGATGGTCTGATGCGTCGGTTCCGATCTCGCCGATGCGATCGCCGACCTGGACCTCGGAGAGACCCCAGAGCTTTGCAACAGCCCCTGACGAGACGGCCGGACGACTTACGGCGAGCCCACGCTCGAAGACACTGATCGCGGTGACCTTGTTTTCGTGAGCACGGCCGAACCGCAGCATCTGGCGCGTGTGAATCGTCCCAGAGAACATGCGGACGAATGCGACCTTCTCGCCGCTCGTGCCCCGTTCGATCTTGAAGACCGTCGCCGAGACCGCACTATCGGGATCGCCTGAGGATGCCGGCAGCAGCTCATGGATTCCGGTCATCAACGACTCCACCCCCGCGCCCGTGACCGCGGAACCGAAGAAGACAGGGTGCAGGAGCGCCCGCTTCGTCTGGGTCACGAGCGCGTCGCGCAGCAGGTGATAGGGCAGATTCGACTCGTCCTCGACATACGCCGACATGATTCCCTCGTCGCGTTCCGCTAGGACCTCGGCCAGCCGAGCTCGGACAGCGGTGTCCTCTGCGCTCGAGAGGGTGAAGTACGCGGCACGCGTGCCGAGTGCGTGCGCGGTCCCCATTGGTACGACCGCCGCCGTCAGACGCTGCGAGATGTCCTGCACCACGCGCTCGTCGCCGGCCCCGGGTCGGTCGATCTTGTTCACGAACACGAGCGTCGGAATGCGCAGCCGCTGCAGCGCCCGCATCAAGATGCGTGTCTGGGGCTGAACGCCCTCGACGCCGGAGATCACGAGAACCGCACCGTCGAGGACACTCAGCACACGTTCCACCTCTGCGACGAAGTCGGGATGGCCGGGCGTGTCGATCAGATTGACATGCACGTCCTTCAGCGCAAACGACGCAACGGCCGACTTGATCGTGATGCCGCGCTGCCGCTCCAGCGTCAGCGAATCAGTCTGCGTCGTACCGGCATCGACGCTGCCGAACTCGTCGATGGCACCGGCCTCATACAGCAGCCGCTCTGTGAGAGTTGTCTTACCGGCGTCTACATGCGCCAGGATCCCAAGGTTCAGCTCTTTCTTCGCCACGCGTCATACCCTCCGAATAGGTCGCAAAGCCCATTTCGATTGGAATGAACGCTTGGCGCATCGCTGCTCCTCGGTCGATCGGCGCCGACGGACTAATCGGGACCCATCATAGAGACAGCGGCATCACGAGCGAGCCGTGCCGCCCGCTCGGGACGTTGCTCGGACTTGGCTCGATCTCCGGCGGTCAGGTGACCGCCGGAGACCGCAAGGCGTTCGAGCTAATGGCAGGTCGGCTCGGGGAAGGGGTTCAGCGTCGATGACGTTAGATTCCCATTCGCGTCGAACGTCGAATGGCTGAGGATCGGGCTCCAGAGGTTGTTTCCGCCACCGGGCGCAACGACGTTGATTTCACCAAACATCGTGACCTCGAACTGGCCGTTTTGCAGGCTCGTGTCGAACGCGCGAACAAATGCCACCTCCTCTTGGTACGGCAGACCTGAGACGAGACCGACCCCGGTCGCCTTGAAGAGCGAGTGCAGCGTCCCGGAGATCTTGTCGTCCGTGACCGTCGAACTGACGACGAAGTGAATGTCCCCGGAGACGAAGACCGGCTCATTCGTGCAGACATCGAAGAAGGTGAATGCGGAGGGGATCGTCGTGTTCGTTGTCACCGCCGCCTGCGCCGTTCCTCCTCCAAGCAACCCCAGTGCGCCAAGCAGTGCGATCACTGTAAGCAGCAGCTTCTTCATCATCCCGGCTCCCTTCGGTCGATTGACTATCGCCTCTCACTCGCGGTGGAGGGTGGGATCCAACGTCCTCCATGTTCGGAAGCCGCACTAACCGCGCACTAACCCGGCGGCCTGGACTCCCGGTGGGCGGACAGGCGGGGGCGAGAAGCTAGATCAAGGGTGAGTCAGCGGCGTAAGGCGGTCGATCAGACATTCCGGGTGCATCGCCTGCCAGACGCTGAGGTAGCCCTCGAGCTCGACGTCTGCGTGACGGGCTGAAAAGGATTGCGGCCTCGCCGTGGCGTCGATGATTCGGTCGCTCACCTCGACGACGCACTCGCAGCGCCGCAAGTAATCGGCAAGGGCGACGGCAGAAGCCGCTGAGTCGGTTCGTATTCGCATTTCGCCGCAGTGGTTCCTTCGAGCCCTGTTCCTAGTGGGCAGAGCCCGGCCGCTCGGACTCTGCTCACGACGAATCTGTTCTCCTGGCGCGAGAGGCTCCGCCGCATCGAGCCCCGCCCGCCTTGTTCGAAAAGCATCGGCGAGCGGGCGGGTTGACTCGTCCCCCTTCGGAGGTTGATTGGCGCGCTTCACTTTTCCCATGGGTGGGGCAGCTCTCCGTCGACCATGTGCGGATCAGTTCGACAGACGGCGCACACTTGGAGGCACCGTCCCTGGCTCTCTGCTCCTGCTCCGGCTCAAAGCGGGCCGGGCCAACGGGGCACATGTGGTAGGAGGCCGAACGCACGGGCGTTTCCGTCCAAGTCTCCTGCGTAGATCTCGTCTCCAACCGCGATCGGTGGTGACAACGTCGCTGCGCTGCCGGTCGAGAAACTCCAAACGAGCTCACCTGTGCGGCCGTCCAGCGCGACGTAACCGCCCGCGTCGCCGCCGGCGGCGACGACCGTGTCCCCGACGACGATCGGAGGCGGCTCATTGCCCAACCCGATGTTGGTGAGCCAGCTCCTGCGGATCTTGCAACCCTTGTCGACCTCGAACGCCGCGATGCCGTCTCCGTCCTTCGACTCGCCGCCGACTTCTGCGTGCGAATCGAAGAGCATCCCGAGCCAGGGGGAATAGGCCGGCTGACCGACGAATGGCTCGGCTCCGTCGCCAACCCGGAAGGTGAAAAGCGGGCCCGCCTCGAGGGCGTCCTGATCCCAGATGTAGAGGATCCCGAGCTTGTTGTTTGCCGCGGCCAGCGGCGGGCAGCCGGGCGGCTGGAAGAGAAGCGGCGCGGCGCCGAAGTCGATGTCCGCGCCGGGCGGAGTGTGCTCGACTTCCTGCGGGCGATTCGAGGCGACCGGCTCGAGAGACGGGGTCAACCGAACCATCGAGTTGCCGTAGCCGACCGTCTCCAGGTGGCAATTGCACGATGGGTCGTAGACATAGGCGTTCCCGACCCCCGTGAAGAGACCGGATCCGTCCGGCGAGACCGAAACGCCACCCCACCCCCAGATTCCGCCGAGGTTGCCGAAGCCCGGCACAGGGTCGAAGCGCGCGATCTCGGTTCCGCTCTGAACGTCGATGGCGACTAGCCGCCCCTCGGCGGCAAGGTCATCCGGGCCAGGCTGATCGCAGTAAGAGGACACGCCGACATGGAGCGTGTCACCGAGCAGCCGCAACCCGGCCCAGACGTATTCGTACTGATTCCGCGCGGTCGTGACGTCGACCGGCCAACCTGCCTCCTCGGCTCCGGTCGCGAGGTCGAGCGCGTGAAGATGACCATCCGCGGAGATCGCGTAGACGACACCTCGCTGTTCGTCGATCGCTGGTGTCGAGCTGAAGCCGTAGCTCCCGCAGGCATCGTCGGGAGTCGTGATCACGCCGAAGGAGTCGCGCCAGATGATGGTGCCGTCGAGGGGGTCAAGGGCGTAGATCGAGCCGGCTTCCGTCTCGAAGAGCAGGACGTCACGCCGTTGACCGTCCACGGAGACGCCACTTGCATAGAGGGGAGATGCGACGATCGCGCCGTCGAGCCTGGTCGTCCATCTGTCGGCGAGATAGGGCGCAGTCCGGGGAGTCAAGAGCCGAGACGGAACGAAGTTCGTGAGCTGTGCATCGTGACCGTAGGCGAGCCAGGAATCGGCGGGAGCGACGGACTGCGTCGCGCCGGCTACAGGCGTGATCGAGAGGACGCAGACGAAGCTCGCGACGATGAGACGGCTTCGACGCATCAGCCCGAGAGCGTAACGATAGGTTCCCGACCGGAGGCGGGGTTCCGTCGCGTAAGGTCGATCGATTGGGGCTCGCGATGCCGGTGGTGTGGTCCGACCGCTGCCGCCTGCACGAGCCGGGCGGAGAGATCTGGGTTGGAGTACGCACGCCCGGGACTGAGAGCGCCGCGCGTGCTGACGCGATTCTCGCTGCGCTGCTCGAGGAAGAGCCACGGATCATGCCTGCGGAGCAACATTCCGACACGGCACTGCTCGCGGTTCACGATCCAGCGCTCCTGGCGTTTCTCGAGTCGGCCTGGGACGAATGGACTGCCGCCGGGCTCGATCGAGAGCCGGGCCAGGATCGCGTGACCGAACCGACGTGCTCGTCGGCTCCGTTCACGTCGATCCCGGCGCGGGCTGGTTTCCGCATTTCCTCGGGTTCGCCGACGAGACTGGCGGCGGCGCGAACAAGAATCTTCCGATCGCACCCGGTAGCGGTGACGACGCCTGGCTCGATGCCGTAGCCGGGCTCGCCGCCTGGGCGAAGGGAGCGGCTGCAACTTCGCTGGTCGTCCCGCCCGGAGTCGATGCGGCGGCCGGCGATCCCGAGAGCCCTCTCGACGTGACCGCCACGGGTTTCCGTCAGGCAGGCCGCATGCTCGGTGCGCTGGAACTTCCGACGGTGCTCGTGCAGGAGGGAGGCTACGACCTGGCAGCGCACGGCCCACTGGTGCGTGAGGTGTTGCTCGGCCTCGAGGAAGGAGCGGCGTGAACCTCGACATTTCCCGCGAATACCTGCAACACGTCGTGACACAGCTCGAGTCGTTCCGCTCTCATCCGCTCGGCTTTCGGGTGGCCGGGACGCCGGAGGAACGACAGGCAACCGCGTTCATCGCCGGCGAGCTTCGGAACGCCGGGCTGACGGATGTCGTCGAGGAGCCCGTTCCCGTCGACGCTTGGCGGTTGCACGATGCGTTCGTCGAGCTCGGCGAGGGACGACGCTACGAATGCGCATCGTTCGGGGGCGTCCCCGAGACCGGGCCCCGCGGCGTGCAGGCGCCACTCGTGCAGGTCAGACGCGGCGGGAGAAAGCAGCTCGACGCTCTCGACGTCGGCGGCAAGATCGCCCTGGTCGACTGGGAGGTCGAGCGGCTGTGGCCGTACCACGTCGGGCTCGAGCTCGGTCTGCGCGGCGCAGCGGCGCTGATCGTCACCTCTCCGCCCGGAGCACCGTATTACCAGGCGCCTGATGCACTCGGGACGTTCGACGGGCTCTGGCACGCCGAAGCGCCGCCGTGCGTGACGATCCGCAAGGAGGATGCTGGCGAGTTGAAGGCGCACGAGGGCGCGGATGTGCGCGTCGTCCTGTCGGCGCCGCTCACCCGCGGCGCCGAGGCCGCGAACGTCGTCGGCATCCTGCCCGGACGGCGCGACGGCGCACCGTCGATCGTCGCCGGGCACCACGACGGCTGGTTCAGCGCGGCCTTCGACGATGCGAGCGCGGTCGCGGTCACGCTGGCGCTCGCCCGCGCATTTGCAGCGCAGGGCGTTCGGCTCGAGCGGCCAATTGCCTTCGTCTCGCACACCGCGGAGGAGTACGGCATCGCTGCCGGCTGGACCCGGCGCATCTGCAGGCAAGCCGCACGCGACGGGCTGTTACCCCACGGCTACCGGCTGGCCGCACCGTCGACGTGGACAGAGGTCTGGCCTTTCCTGGCTGCGGGGATCCCTGGCATCAACGTCTCGACCTTCAGCTCCGAGTTCGACCGCAGCGAGTACCACACGCAGTTCGACACGTCCGACCGCGTGGACTTCGACTACCTCGAGCGGCTGACGCGCGTGTGCGCGACTCTGCTATCGGAGGCCGACCTCGCGGTGCTCGACTACGGAGCTCGCTCCCGCGACGTTCGGCGCTCCCTCGGCCGCGAGATCGAGCACGCTCGTCTGGAGAGTGCCCTCGACGATCTCGCCCGGGCCGAGGGCCGAAAGCGCTTCACCGCCGTCGGCCGCGGCCTGCACGGACTCGACGCCCGCGAGACCGCTCGGTACCCGCACGAGCAGACCGCAGCGGACGTTCGTTTCCTGGAAACGGCCCTCGCCGAGCTCGGCACAGGGCGACAGCACAAGGCAGCTAACGCGCTGGCCCGCGTCGGACTGAACTGGCTCTGCGCCGATCTGGGGCCGGAGGCGTTCCGGATCGAACGTGCTCGTCGTGGCCGGACCGCTCCACGCGCGTGCTGGGCGGCGCAGGGAGACCCAGACATCGGTCCTGATCTGTGGAACGAAATTGCAAGCCTTCGCCGCGAGACAGACGCCCGTCCGTACGGTCCCTGGCTCGAGCGGAGCCTGCACAGCCACCTGGCAGCTTCCAGCCGCGAGCTCGCCCGCCGTCTCGATCGGATGGCAGCAGCCGCCGAAGGCAAGATCTTTCCGCTCCCGCGACCGCACGCAAAGGATCTCCCACGATAGAAACGCACTTCAGATGAACGCCGCCACCCTCTTCGGCCGGCCGCTTCCCCCGGGTGGGACGATCGGCGTTGTCGCGGCGGCGAGCCCTTACGACGCGCGCTCCGAAATCCTCCGCGGCGTCGAGTGGTGGGAGGCGCAGGGCTACAAGGTCAAGCTCGCAGGCGGCGTCTTCGCCCGCGACGACTACGTCGCCGGAGACGCACGCCAACGGGCGGCCGACCTCGTGAGCCTCTTCGCCGACGACGACGTCCACGTCGTCCAGTCGCTGCAAGGTGGCTTTGGGTCCGCGCAGACGATCCCGTACATCGACTTCGACGTGATCGCCGCCAATCCGAAGCCGTTCGTCGGCTACTCGGACATCACGGCTCTGCACGTTGCGATCCGTCAGCGGACCGGGCTCGCGACGCTCTACGGCTACGGCCTCGTCGGCGTCGGCGGCAAGGACACAACACAGTTCTCGCGCCGGCGGCTCTTGCAAGTGCTCACGGGCGACGGCACCGGCGACGTGCCGCGGGATCCGGACGATCCCTATGTACGCGCACTTCAGGGCGGCAAGGTGACGGCACCACTCGTGGGCGGCTGCCTCTGGCTCCTGATGCAAACGATGGGCACGCCCTGGGAGTTCGAGGCAGACGAGGCGATCCTGTTCTTCGAGGACGTCAAGGCGCCTCCCTACTACGTCGACGGGTTCCTCACGCAGCTCGCCGCAGCCGGCAAGCTCGATCGCGTCACCGGCGTGGTCGTCGCGGAGATGAAGGACTGCGACTGGGGCGATCAGCGGGAGGCATCCGACTGGGCGCGGTCGCGCTCGCTCGAGGATGTGCTCGAGGAACATCTCGAGCCCCTCGGCGTACCCGTTCTCTACAAGTTGCCCCTGGGACACGGAAAGCATCTGGCCGCACTGCCGCTCGGCGTCCGTTGCACGCTCGACGCGGATCGGCGTACGCTAACGGTCGACGAACCGGCGTTCCGGCCCTGAGGCCGAGGAGGAGAGCGGACATGAGCAGGCGATGGCTGGCGCCGCTGATCCTCGGGACCGCCATCGGTGTGCTGCTGGCCAGCGCATCTGGAGCGGGTGGGTCGCAGACGAAGAGCGGCGGGACGTTCAGGCTCGCGACGAGCTCAGGGATCGACTCGCTCAACCCGTACGTGGCCTTCAACCAGGACGCCTACTCGATGTTCGAGTACGTCTACCCGCTGCTCGTCCAGTACGACAAGGACAACAAACAGTTCGTCCCCGACTTTGCACGCGCGTGGACGACGTCCAAGGACGGCAAGACGTGGACCTTCACGACGGTCGCGGGAGCGAAGTGGTCCGACGGCAAGCCGCTGACGGCGGCCGACGCCGCCTGGACGATCAACACGGACATCAAGTACCAGAGCGGCGGGGCCGCGAACGCAGCCGGCCTGATCGCTCACATCAAGCGTGCAACGGCGCCCAACCCGACGACCCTCGTCGTGCACTACACAGCGGCTCCGGGGAACGTGCTCGGCCAGTTCCAGCAGTTCGCCATTCTTCCCAAGCACGTCTGGAGCAAGCATCTCGGCCACAAGGGAGCGGATCTGAAGACGTTCCCGAACAATCCGCCCGTCGTCGGCGCCGGGCCGTTCAAGCTCGTGACCTACAAGAAGAACCAGATCGCGCTGTTCCAGCGCAACGACTCGTTCTTCGGGCCGAAGCCGCAGATCGATGCGTTCGGTCTCAGGATGTTCTCCAACGACGACGCGATGGTCTCGGCGCTCAAGGCCCACGAGATCGACGCCATCGAGGCCGTCCCCGCGACGGCGATCAAGACCCTGAAGAGCGCGGGCTTCACGATCACCCAGGTTCCGGGAGTCGACCAGACGGACTTCATCTTCAATTCGAACCCGAAGAAGAAGAAGCATCGCGAGCTCCTGAACCTGAAACTCAAGGAGGCGTTCGCCCACGCAGTCGACCGCGACCAGATCATTCGCGTCGTCTTCCTCGGCGCGGCGAAACCGGCCAACTCGATCGTCCCGGCAGCTACGGGCGCGTGGCACAACCCGCAGCTCAAGCCCGAGAGCTTCGACCTCGGGCTCGCCGACAAGCTGCTCGACCAGCTGGGGTACAAACGGGGATCGGGCGGCGTGCGCACCGCGAACGGCCACAAGATGGCCTACGACGTGATCACGCCGACCAGCGTCCAGAGCGCGTCCAGGACGTTTCAGATCCTCCAGACCTCCTTCGCCAAGATCGGGGTGCAGCTGCGACAAAAAGCGCTGGACGCGACGGCCGCGTTCGACCTGATGTCCGGGCCCAACGGCAAGTACCTCAATTTCGACCTCGCGCTATGGGACTGGGTCGCGCTCATCGACCCCGACTTCATGCTCTCGGTCGTGACCTGCGCCCAGTACGGTGGGTGGAGCGACAGCGGCTACTGCAACAAGAAGTACGACCGCATGTACTCGCAGCAACAGCTGACGACCAATCAGGATCAACGCCGCGGGCTCGTGTGGAAGATGCAGAAGTATCTGTACGACCAGCGGCCCTACATTTGGCTCGCAACGCAGGACTCGGTCGATGCGCTGAGCTCCAAATGGACGGGACTGGTCCCGTCGCCGCAAGGGCCTTTCAACTCGCTTTCGAAGGCATCCCTGACGAGCGTCCACCTGAAGTGATCGACGGGGCGGCTTCGGCGGCCCGGCCCAAAAGATGAGAGGCACCGACTACGTCGTCAAGCGCACGGCGTTCGCGCTGGTCACGATCTTCGTCGCCGTCTCGATCAACTTCGTGCTCTTCCGGCTCGCGCCCGGGAGCGCCGTGTCGAACCTGTCACGCGTACCACACGCGACGCAGGAGCTCCGTCAGGCGCTCACGCGCCAGTTCGGCCTGGACAAATCACGCGGCAGGCAATACGTGATCTACCTCCAGCAGCTGACACACGGGAACCTCGGCGTCTCGTACGAGAACGAGCAACCCGTCTCGAAGAACCTCGAGACCGCGATCCTGAACACCTTGCCGATGGTGGCGCTCGGGACGCTGTTCGCAATCGTCGTCGGCACGCTCACCGGCGTCATCTCGGCGTGGCGGCGCGGTACTCCGATCGAAGGGGCGACCGTCACCACAGCCCTCGGCTTCTACTCGATGCCGACACACTGGCTCGGTCTGATGCTCGTGATCCTGTTCACGGGCGTCCTGCCGACGGGCGGAATGACGAACGACTTCCTCATCAATCCCTCCTTCTGGACGCACACCAAGGACGTGCTCTCTCACATGGTCCTGCCGTCGCTGACACTGGGTCTCGTCCTCTTCGGCGAGTACACGCTGATCGTCCGCTCGGCGATGTTGGAGACACTAGGTGAGGACTACATCCTCACCGCCCGGGCGAAAGGCCTGCGCCCGTGGGCGATCGTCCGCAAGCACGCGCTGCGAAACGCGCTGCTGCCGATCGTGACGCTCGTCGCCCTGTCGCTCGGATACATCGTCGCCGGCGCGATCCTGGTCGAGACCGTGTTCTCGTGGCCGGGAGTAGGCCGGGCTGTGTACGACGCAGTTCTGAACCGTGATTATCCGATGCTGCAGGGCGCCTTTCTCTTCCTGACGATCTCGGTCGTCTTCTTCAACCTCGTCGCCGACCTCCTCTACTACAAGCTCGATCCGAGGATCACTTGATGAGCGTCCCTCGCCTTCGGCTCGCTCCCGTGGGGGAAACCATGTTTCCCCCACGAGCCCCCTTCTTTAGAAGTCGCCTCAGCGTGTGCGGCGTAGCGACCGCCGCCGCACACGCCTCGGAGAAACGGAGGGGAAACCTCCCGGTTTCCCCTTACGCCCCTTCCACCACTCATAGGCCAAGGGTCGCCCTATGAGTGTCGTCCTCCACGAGCCCGGCGCAGTCACGGACCCCGCACCGGTCAGATCGCGCGGCGGGATTCTCTGGAGCACGATCCGGCGCCGACCCTCCGCCGCGATCGGCGCCACGGTCCTGTCGCTGATCGTCCTCGCGGCGGTGCTCGCCCCGTGGATCGCGCCCTACGGGCTGCACGACCAGGTCGGGCCGGTCTTCGGCAGCCCCTCTTGGAGTCATCCGTTGGGCCTGGACGACGGCGGTATCGACGTCGTGACGCTCCTCATGTGGGGAGCGAGGATCTCGCTCGTCGTCGGATTCGCCGCCACGATGGTGTCGATGATCATCGGTGGAACGATCGGTGTGCTCGCGGGCTATTTCGGCGGCAAGGTCGACGGGCTTTTGATGCGGATCACCGACTACTTCCTGGTCATCCCCGACGTGCCGCTGATGATCGTGGTCGCGGCGATCTGGGGACCAAGCCTGTTCCACATCGTGATCGTGATCGGGATCCTGCTCTGGACGAGCACGGCCCGCGTCATCCGCGCCCAGGTGAAGAGCGTGCGCGAGCGGGTCTACGTGAAGCGGGCCCGATCGCTCGGCGCCGGCCATGCGCGAATCGTCTTTCGCCACGTGCTACCCCAGGTCGCGCCTCTGCTCATCGCAAACACGGTTCTGCCGATCGCGGTGGCGATCTTCGACGAAACGGCGCTCGCATTCCTCGGGCTCGGCGACCCGAGCCGGACCTCCCTGGGGAAGATGATCGAGAACGCGTTCCAACGCGCGGCAATCTCCTCCGGCGCCTGGTGGGCGATCGTGCCGCCCGGAGCCCTCGTCGCGATCGTGATCCTGAGCTGCAGCCTGATCGGAGGAGCGCTCGAGGACGCGCTGAACCCACGTTTGCGCGTGGCGCACATCTCGGCGCGCACGTTCAGGCTCCGACCTCTTGTCGGCCGGAGCGGCGCTTCGCTGTGACCGCCTTGCTGCAGATCGAGGACCTCAACGTCTGGTTCGACCTGCCAGGCGGGGGAGAGCTGCACGCGGTGCAGGGCGTGAGCGTCGGCATCGAGCCGGGAGAGCGCCTCGGCCTCGTCGGCGAGTCCGGCTGCGGGAAGACAACAACGGTGCTCGCGCTGATGGGACTGTTGCCACCGTCCGCAAGTGCATCCGGCCGAGTGCTGTTCGAGGGGAAGGACGTGCTTGCGGGCGGCGAGGCGTCGATGCGACCGCACCGCTGGACCGATGTCGCGATCGTGTTCCAGGGAGCGATGAACGCCCTCAACCCCGTGCGAACGATCGGATCGCAGATCGTCGAGGCCATCGAGCTGCACGGCCGAGCCAAGCGGGCGGCTGCGCGCGCGCAGACCGGCGAGCTGCTCGAATCGGTGGGGATCCCGGCCGCACGCGCGGACCGCTTCCCGCACGAGCTCTCCGGCGGAATGCGGCAGCGCGCCGCGATCGCGATGGCACTCTCCTGCCGTCCAAAGGTGCTGATCGCAGACGAGCCCACGACGGCGCTGGACGTGATGGTGCAGGCGCAGATCCTGGAGCTGCTCGACTCGCTCTGCAGGGACTTCGGGCTCGCCCTGATCCTCGTCACGCACGACCTGCCCGTGGTCGCCCAGCTGTGCGACTACGGCGCCGTGATGTACGCCGGCGAGATCGTCGAGCGCGGGCTCGTCGACACGCTCTACCACGCACCGCGCCATCCGTACACGCGCCTGCTGTTCGCCGCGACGCCGGACCTCGGACACGAGACCGAAGAGATCGTCTCCATTCCCGGCGCGCCGCCGCGGCTCGATCAGCCGCTCGTGGGCTGTCCATTCCGGCCCCGCTGCGACAGCGCGTTCTCACCGTGCACGACCCTGCGGCCGGTCCTGCGCGGCCTTTCGGACCGTCACGCCGCCGCGTGTCACCTCAACGATCTCGCCCTCGCAACTCCGCGATGACGACGGCGAACGGCCCACTGCTCGAGATCGACGATCTCTTCGTTCGGTACCGGGTGCCGCGAGGGTTCGTCGGCGGGCTGCGACGCAAGCCCCGACTCGCCGTCCACGCAGTCGACGGGGTCACGCTGACGGTCCAGACCGGCGAGCTGGTTGCCCTCGTCGGTGAGTCCGGCTGTGGGAAGACGACGACGGCCCAGGCGGTGCTTCGGCTCGTCGATCCGGCGTCGGGGTCGATTCGCTTTCGGGGCGACGACATCACGGAGCTGGGGATGCGAGCGCTGCGGCCGGTGCGACGTCGCATGCAGATCGTCTATCAGGATCCATACGAATCGCTCGACCCACGTCTACGGGTCCGGGCAACGGTGGAAGAGCCGTTGCTCATTCACGGGATCGGTTCGAAGCAGGAGCGTCCGTCGCTCGTCTGCGCTGCGCTCACACGTGCCGGCCTTTCTCCGCCCGAGCTCTACCTCGAGCGCTTCCACATCAGCTCTCGGGCGGCCAGCGGCAGCGCGTCGCTATCGCCGCCGCGCTCGTGCTCGATCCACAGCTCCTTGTCGCCGACGAGCCCGTGTCGATGCTCGACGTCTCCGTCCGGGCGGGGGTGCTCCGTCTACTCGAGGAGCTGAAGGCGAGCGGCCTCGGAATCCTCATGATCACGCACGACCTCTCGACGGCTGCACGGTTCGCGGATCGCATCGCCGTCATGTATCTCGGCCGGATCGTCGAAGAAGGCCCTGCCGCCGAAGTCGTCGGGAATCCCCAGCACCCATACACGAAGGCACTGCTGTCGGTCGTACCTCGCCGCGACCCGCGCATGCGACGCAGCCCGCAGATTCTGCGCGGCGAGACGCCGGATGCCGCTCGGATCCCGAGCGGGTGCCGCTTTCATCCACGCTGCCCGATCGCGATCGAGGCGTGCACGTCCGAGGATCCGAGTTTGAGGCGGCCGGACGGAACGCGTTCCCCGCACCACCGCGCGGCCTGCCTGCTTGCCTGAGAGAAGAGCCCGTGCGCGCGCTCCCGCAAGAGCGCGCGCACGCTTTTCACCGATTAGGACTGAAGAACGACGTTCTTCGCCTCAGGGCCTTTTGCGCCCTCGGCTGCTTCGAACTCGACCTTCGCTCCCTCGGGGAGCGACTTGAAGCCGTCACCAACGATCGAGCTGTGGTGAACAAAAAGGTCCTTGCCTTCGTCCGCAGGGGAGATGAAGCCATACCCCTTGGAGTCGTTGAACCACTTCACGGTTCCAGTTGCCATTGAAAAACACCTCCTCTACCAATTCACGAACGGTAGGTGGAGGCGTCATTGCCAACCAGGTACACGCTCTGTAGACGCTCACCGTAGCACGCCTAGGCTCGGTTCCTCGGCACCGTGGCCGATCGCGCCGCGCAACGCCCCCGATCGTCGCGTCAGTGCGCCAGATCAGTGCGCAGGGAAGACCCGCGAACTGCGGGCCTTCCCTGCGCTGAAGCAGCGCTACTACGCCTTGACCGCGCCGTTCGACTGGTGGACGAGGACTTCGCCCTCCGTGACCTTCGGCGGATTCTGGAGGATCCGCTCGAGCTTCTCGTCGCGCACCCACTCGGACGCGACACGAGTCGAGTCGTTGGCCTGCGTCGAGGTCTCGAAGACGCCGACCGAGCTCATGACGCCGTTGCCGGTATCGATGAGGAAATAGCTGCTGAAGCCGGGCAGCTTGCTCAGCTTCGGTGCCAGGCTCTCGCCGACCTTCTTCGTCAGCTCGTCGATGTTGCTCGAATCGATGCCTTCGTACCGTCTCACGGTCGCAAACATGTATTGCTCCTAACTTTCCTATCCAGGTTGGAGAGTTCGAGTCGAACTCTCCTGGTGCACTCAGGCCAGGTTTCGCAAGTCGAAGAGGAACCTCGGAGCCTCAGCGGCTTCCGCGCTAGGTCCTACGTGCCGACGCACTGTAGCTGCGATCTCGTGCGGCTGCGGTTTCCGTTGATATTGGCCGGGTCGTCGTCAGCCGACGCGAACGATGAAGAACGCGATCGCCACGTACTGACAGGCGACGCCGACGATCGTCAGCGCGTGGAACAGCTCGTGATAGCCGAACACCGCCGGGACCGGGTCCGGCCGTCGGCGCGCATAGACGATCGCCCCTGCCGTGTACGCGAGCCCTCCGGCGATGAGCAGGATCACGGCGGCAGCGGGCGCCTTCGCGATCAACTGCGGGAGCGCAACGACGGCGACCCAGCCGAGCGCGAGCCCGATCGTGGCCGCGAGCCACTTCGGCGCGTGAACCCAGACGAACTTGAGCACGATCGCGGCGAGCGCGCCAGTCCAGACGACAGCCAGGACGACCGGACGCCAGGCACCGCGTAGCACGAGGAGCGAGACGGGCGTGTACGTCCCGGCGATCAAGAGGTAGACCCCGGCATGGTCAATTCGCCGCATCCACAGACGCACGCGGGGCGACCACGTGACCCGGTGGTAGAGCGCGCTCGCTCCGAAGCACGCGGCAACCGACCCGGCGAAGATCGCAGAGGCCAGGCGCGGCCTTCCTTCGTCGGCGCCGACGATCAACAGCGGCGCCAGGGCGACCGCGATGATGAACGCCCCTTGGTGAAGCACGCCTCGCAGCTTCGGCTTGACTCGCACAGATGCGATCTGATCCGTCATCTCCACGGGAAACTCCCGGCACGATAACCGGAGAACCTCGCTAGTGCGTGTGAGCTACGCGGGCGGGCCGTCGAAGTGACGGAAGCCAGACTCGGGGCCGAAGAAGTGCGGTCCCTCCGGCTCGGTTCCGTTGACCCTGTTCGTGATGCGGTCCTTCAGGCCGCTGAGCAGCTCGGTTTCCTGGGACTTCGTCAGCCGGCCGGCGGATACCGCGGCGTCGAGCTTGCTCTTCGCCTCCGCGACCAACGTGCTGACCAGACCGTCGACGGACTTGCCGTGCGCGGTCGCAACCTGCGCCAGGCTCTTACCTCCCTCGAGCTCGGCGCGAAGCTGCGCTTCGGTTATCCCGATGTAGCCGGCCGCGGCTTCCAGCCCGCGGAACGCCAGACGGCCGAAGCCGGGATGCAGCCCTCGGAGAAGCGGAAAGTCGCTCGACGTGATGCGCTGTTTGAGCGCGTCGCCCTCGGCTTTCGTGATCCGCCCGGCGGCGACGGCCGCATCGACCCGGTCGCTGAGGGCCTTCTTCAGCGCATCGCTCAGCTTGCTGGATGGGATTCCCAGTTGCTTCGCTGCGTCGTCGATGACTGCCTTGCTCTCCGAGCTCGGCGAACTGGCCTGCGATGCGGCCACAGCGACGCCGCCTCCGGCCGCAGCAAGCACAGTCGCGGCGCCGACGACGATCTTGGTCTTTCGATTGAGTTTCATGGGTAAAGAGAACCAGCCCGTTCTAAGAGGGCGCTAAGAACTGCCGTTGAGGCGGAGAGTCATCCGCGTGCCGCCGCCGTCGGCCGGCTCCGCCACCACGTCTCCGCCGTGCGCCACCGCAACCTGGCGCACGATCGCGAGCCCGAGCCCCGAGCCCGGCCGGCCGCGTGCAGACCGGGACCGATAGAAGCGATCGAAGATGTATGGAAGGTCTTCCTCGTCGATCCCAGGACCGTGATCGCGCACGGTGACCTCGCCGTCCCGCACCGCAACCTCGACGTCGGCGCCCGGCGGACTCCACTTCGCGGCGTTGTCGAGCAGGTTGGCGACCGCCCGCTCGATCGTCGACGGCACTCCCTGAACGGTCGACTCCTGCAGGTTGGTCGTGAACGTGACGGCCGGCCGGTTGCGGCGGGCTCGCTCGACCGCCTCGGAGGCGACGAGGTCGAGCCGGACCTCCTCCGGCTCCGTGGTCTGCTGCTCACCGCGCGCAAGATCGATCAGCCCGGAGATCAGCGTCGTCATCTCGGTCAGCTGCTCGACGACGTCGGTGAGAAGACGTTCGCGCTCCCCGGCCGGAAGTGCCCGCTCGCTGGCAAGCACCTCGATGTTCGTCCGAAGGCTCGTCAACGGTGTGCGCAACTCGTGGGACGCATCGGCGACAAGCTGGCGCTGCACACGCGACGACTCCTGGAGCGCGCCGAGCATCGTGTTGAAGCTGCCGGCGAGCCGGCTGAGCTCGTCCCGGCCACCGACCTCGATCCGTTCGGACAGGTCTCCCGTCTCGGTCACCCTCTCCGTCGCCGTGGTGAGCCGGCGAACCGGAGCCAGCGCCGCTCGCGACACGGCCAGGCCCAGCGCCGCGGCAATGGCAATTCCGCTGCCGGCAATCAGGATGAGCAGGTTCTTGATGCGAGCGAGCGAATGGTCGACTTCCGTCAGGGAGCGGGCAACCTGGACCGCGCCTCCGACCCCATACGGAAACGTCAGCACGCGAAGGTGTGTCTTCTGTACGTGGACGTCGCTGAAGAACGCGCGGTGCTCGCCCCGCGCCACGGCGGTCACCGCGGCGTTCACCGGCAGCGAGACTGTCGCCCCCGAAGGCAGATAGACCCTGCCGTTCGAGTCGACGCCTTGGGGATACACCGTTGCGCCGCCCAACTCACCGGCGGGCGTGCCGAAATGCTCGAAATCGTGGACGGAGACCCTTGCAGCTGCGCGGCGGTCGTCTTGAGCGAGTCGTCCACGGTCGCCCGGAGCTGGTGACGGACGGCGAAATAGACCACCAACGACGCGGTCAAGACTGCGAGTGCAACCGCAGCCGCAGCGACGAGTGCCAGCCGTGCGCGAAAGCTCATAGGCCAACCTGTGGCCTATGAGCGGTGGAAGGGGCGTAGGGGGAGACCGGGAGGTTTCCCCCTCCTTTCTCCTCAGGGGTGGTGGTGACGGTCGCATCGCCACCGCCCCTGAGGCGACTTCTAAAGAAGGGGGCGCGTGGGGGAAGACGCGCAGCGTCTCGTCCGCGAAGCGGACCGGTGGAGGGGGTCTGG
>WNFC01003420.1_pt1 | contig 17160 bp, 18 predicted proteins | sample 5400541 | NCBI WGS metagenome assembly WNFC01 (sample SAMN13153342, study PRJNA577476) | soil metagenome | isolation source: 120 cm saprolite under Douglas fir tree site 2 hole 2 replicate 1 | place: USA:California | collected 2015-04-18
CCGAGATCGTGAAGCCCCAACCCGACGAGATCGCCTTCGTCGGCCAGGCGTATCAACGCATCCTCGACACCCAGAAGGCCGACGCCGGCGACGCCGCGGGGCTGCGCCGCATCGCCGCCGACTTGGCTCGACGCGACGGTGTCGAGGCGATCCTGCTCGCCGGCACCGACCTTGCCGTGATGTTCGACGAGGCGACGGCGGGCTTTCCCGCCATCGACGTCGCGCGCCTGCACATCGACGCCATCGTCGAGCGGCTGACGGCGTAACGTCATCCCGACCGAAGCGCGAAGCGTGCAGTGGAGGGACCTGCTCTTCCTATGCGTCCGGCAGAAAAGAGGAGGTCCCTCGACTTCGCTTCGCTACGCTCGGGATGACGGCTTTGTCAGAATGTCTGCCGCACGCCGACGATCTCGCCCAGGCAGCGACCGACATGGTCGGCGGTGTCGGGCGCCAGCCCTTCGACCTCGATCTCGACCGACAGAAGATCGGCGTCGGCCTGGGCGAAGACGCGCGCCGGCACCAGGCCGCGCTTGGCCAGAAGCTCGAGCGCGCGCGGCAGCACGCCGGGTTCGGCGTCGGCTTCGAAACAGTATCGGACGGTGGATGAATTACGCTTGAGAGCGAGTACGGCGGACATGAAACGACTCCTCGAATGGCGGACGAACGGCAAGGCTCCGGTTTGCAGTGCAAACCGGGCTGCTAATTCGCCGACCGAGGAGGTCCATGCGGGCCATGGAGACACTATAGCGCCTGAGGCGCCGCGCGGGCTACCCTCCCGGCAACGAACCCCGAGGGAAGGAAACAAAGATGCGTTCGACGCCCATTTACGAGGTGCATGCTGTCAAATATGCCCACTTGCCGCGCAAGGCTTGGGAAGTGCAGATCACCCCGGACCCGCACGACGCCGACTTCCCCATGGACTATTTCGTCTGGCTGGCGATCCCGCTGGATGAAAGCGGCCACCGGACGATCGGCGGCAAGCCCATCGTGATCGATACCGGCTTCAACGCCCAGGTCGGCAAGAAGCGTGGCCGTGAGGTGAAAACCAATCCCGCCGACCTCATCGAGCACCTCGGCGTCGATGCCAAGGAAGTCGAGGACGTCATCATCACCCACCTGCATTACGATCATGTCGGCAACTGGGACCGCTTCCCCAAGGCGCGCTTCCATCTGCAGGACAAGGAGATGCAGTTCGCCACCGGCCGGCACGTGTGCCACGGCACGTTCCGTCACGCCTTCGAGATCGAGGACATCGTCGGCATGGTGCGCGCGGTCTATGGCAAGCGCGTTGTGTTCCACGACGGCGACGAGGAGGTCCAGCCCGGCATCTCGGTGCACCTGATCGGCGGCCACACCATGGGCATGCAGTCGGTCAGGGTCATGACCCGCAACGGCTGGCTCGTGCTGGCCTCGGACGCCAGCCACTACTACTGGGGCATCGAGGACAAGAAGCTGTTCTCGATCGTGTACTCGGTCGCCGACATGCTGGCGGGCTACGACAAGCTGCAGAAGCTGGCCGACGGCCGGCTCGAGATGGTGGTGCCCGGCCACGACGCCGAGGTGATGAAGCGCTACCCCGCGTCGACGCCCGAACTCAAGGGCGTGAGCGTGCGGCTCGACTAGCCGGCGTCACTTTTCGGCGACGACGATCAGCGCCTGCATCGACGCCTCGATCGGTCCGCTGCCGAATCCGGCGGCCAGCGCCGCCGCGGCGGCCTCGGTCGCGGCCGACAGGCCTTGCGGGCTGTGCGCTTCGATTTCTGCCCGCATCGGGCTGCCCTGACAGAAGCCGATGGCGGGATCGCGATGCGAGGCGGCGCGGCTCGGCAGCGTGACGGTTTCGATCGCGACGCGCTCGAACCCGGCCTGCGCGAGTTCGCGTCTGATCGTCGCCTGGTCGTGGTGGCCATGCGGCGTCCGCGCCAGGAAGCGCGGCGGATCGGCCGGAAAATGCCGGGCCATGGCATCGTTCACGCAGCGCGGGATGGCATTGTGGGCGAGGCTGTCCCAGATGCTGAAGCAGGCGCGCCCGCCGGCCCTCAGCACCCGCCGCGCTTCGCGGTAGCCGGCCACGCGGTCGGGAAAGAACATCACGCCGAACTGGCAGACCACGGCATCGAAGCAGTCGGCGTCGAACGGCAGGGCCGTCGCGTCGGCCTGGCGCAGATGGGCGCGTGCCATGCCGGGCTTGGCGTTGGCGAAATCCAGCATGGCCTGATTGAGGTCGGTGGCCACGAGCCGCACGTTGGCCGGCAGGTGCCGGCCGAGCGCCTGGGTGACGATGCCGGTTCCGGCGGCGGTTTCGAGCAGCGCACCCGACTCGAGGTGCGCCATCCGACGCGCCACATGCTCGGCATAGGGTTCGAACAGGAACGGCCCGAGATGGCGGTCGTACAGCGCAGGGATGGAGCCTGCGAATACCGCATCGTTGCCCGTCATGGCGCTACGTCCTCCTTGATCGACTTTCTGCCTTCGCGCCCGGATCGCTCGCTCTATTTCTTTTCCACGTTCCAGAACACGACGGCCGGCGCGGTCAGGAGCCCGGTGACGTTCCGGCGCAGCGCCGTCGGAGTCGTGAACTGCCCGAGCGGGAGGTGCGTGGGGTACTCCGCGGCGCGCCGCTGCACGGCGATGGCGACTGCCCGCTGGCTCTCCGGATCGCCGGCGCGCGCATACTGGTCGCGCAGGCGCTCGATCTCGGCATCGCAGGGCCAGCCGAATTGCGCCTTCTCGCACGAGGCGTTGAGGAAGAAATGCGCCACCGGATCGGGGATGCTGAGGGCGGCCGTGGACGTGAAGAAGGCGTGCCAGCCGCCGGCCTGCGGCGGATCCTTCTTGGTGCGGCGCGTCACCAGCGTCTGCCAATCCATCGCCTGCAGATCGACCTTGAAGCCGGCGCGCTCGAGTTGCGACTTGGCCACGGTGGCAAGGTTGCTGTGGCCAACCACGTCGGTCTGATGCAGCAGCACCAAGGGCGTGCCGTCGTAGCCCGCCTCCGCCATCAACTTCCTGGCCTTGGCCACATCACCCGACCAGCGGTCCTCCCAGCCGAGCGGCGATTCCAGTGGGAGGCCGCAGGGGAACAATGACCGGCATTCGCGGTAATACCGGGCATCGCCGATATTGGCCTCCAAAAATTCCTTCTGCGTCAGAGCATAGGTCACGGCCTGGCGGATGCGCGCGTCGTCGAACGGCTTGGCAAGCGTGTTGAAGCGCATGATGAACTGGCGGCCGGGCCGGTCGATCACCTGGGTGGTGACGTCCTTCGATTTGTCGATCAACGGCAGGAGGTCGTAGGGCGTGTTCTGGATGAGGTCGATCTCGCCCTTCAGGAGCGCGTTCACCTGGGTCTGCGAATCGGCGATCCAGATCCATTCGATCCGGTCGACCTTGGCGATCTTGCCGCCAGCGAAGCCCGACGGCGGTTCGTTGCGCGGCTTGTACGTGGGATTCCTGAGGTAGACCGCCTTCTCGCCCGCCTTCCATTCGTCCCGCTTGAAGATGAAGGGCCCGGAGCCGGTGGCGTCGTTGATCTGGCTGTTGGCGCTGGTCTCGGCGACGCGCCTCGGCATCATGAAGGGCACGTTGGCGCCGGTCTTGCCGAGCGCCTGCAGCACCAGCCCGTAGGGCTCCTTCAGCACCAGCCTGATCGTCTTGTCGTCCGGCGCGGCGAGGTCGCCGGTGAACGACATCAGCATCTGGCCCATCGAATCGCGCGCGCCCCAGCGCCGGATCGAGGCGACGCAGTCGGCCCCGGTCACCTTCGTGCCGTCGTGCCATTGCAGCCCCTCGCGCAGGGTGAAGGTCCAGGTCAGCCGGTCGGGCGACGTCGCCCAGGTCTCGACCATCTGCGGCTTGATGGTGAGCGTCTCATCAAGCGCGAACAGCGTGTCATAGACCAGATAGCCGTGGTCGGCCGAGATCAGCGCAGTCGTCCAGATCGGGTCGATGATCTTGAGGTCCGAATGCATGGAGACGCGCAGCACTGACTCCGCCGAGGCCGGGGACCCGAAGGCGAGCCCCAGCGCGGCCAGAAACGCGGCGGCCGTGCGGCCGAGCGCGCGCATCACTTCTTCTCGACGTTCCACAACGCCAGCGAGGGCGTGCTCAACAGACCGTCGACGTTGGTGCGGATCGCGGTCGGCGTCGTGAACTGGCCGAGCGGCGCAAACGTGGGATAGTCCAGCACCCGCAGCTGGACCTGTTCGGCGATCGCCTTCTGCTTGGCCGGATCGGATTCGGAGGCATAGGCGTCGCGCAGCTTCTCGAGCGTCTCGTCGCACGGCCAGCCGAAGGTCGCCTTGTCGCACGAGGCGTTGAGGAAGGCCGCCGACACCGGATTGAGCACATCGGTGGCGCCCCACGAGGTGAAGAAGGCGCCCCAGCCACCCTTGTCCGGCGCATCCTTCTTGGTGCGGCGCGTCACCAGGGTCTGCCAGTCCATCGGCTGCAGGTCGACCTTCAAGCCGATCTTCTCGAGCTGGGCCTTGGCCACCGTGGCAAGGTTGTTGTGACCCGACGTGTCGGTCTGGTGCAGGAAGACCACGGGTGTCCCGTCATAACCCGACGCGGCTAAAAGTTCCTTGGCCTTGGCGACGTTGCCCGAGAGCTTGTCTTCCCAGCCCTTGGTCGATTCGAGCGGCGAGCCGCAGGGGAACACCGACTTGCACTCCTTGTAGTAGTCGGGGTTGCCCACGTTGGCCTCGAGGAACTCCTTCTGCGACAGGCCATAGAGCACGGCCTGGCGGACCTTGGCGTTGTCGAACGGCTTGTGCAGCACGTTGAAGCGCATGTCGTATTGCCGGCCTGCCTTGTTGACCACGGTGATCTTGACGTTCTTTTCCTTGGCGAGCAGCGGCAGGAGGTCGGGCGGCACGATCTCGACCAGATCGACCTCGCCGTTGATCAGGGCGTTCACCTGGGTCGAGGTGTCGGGGATCGTCAACCATTCGACGCGGTCGATCTTGGCGACCTTGCCGCCGGCCAGGCCGGAGGCCGGCTCCGGCCGCGGCTTGTATTTCGGGTTCTTGACGTAGACCGCCTTCTCGCCCGCCTTCCACTCATCCTTCTTGAAGATGAAAGGGCCGGAGCCCGTGGCGTCGGTGATCTGGCTGTTGGGATCGGTACCGGCGATCTCCTTGGGCATCATGAACGGCACGTTCGAGCTCGACTTGCCGAGGGATTCGAGCACCAGACCGTAGGGCTGCTTCAGCACCATCTTGATGGTCTTGGTGTCGGGCGCCGAAAGATCGGTCACCACGCCCAAAAGCTTCTGGCCCATCGAATCCTTGGCGCCCCAGCGCTTGATCGAGGCGACGCAGTCCTCGGCCGTCACCGGCTTGCCGTCATGCCATTCCAGGCCGTCGCGCAGCGTGAAGGTCCAGGTGAGCTTGTCGGGCGAGACCTCCCATTTGTCGACCATCTGCGGCTTGACCTCGAGCTTGTCGTCGAGGGCAAACAGCACGTCGTAGACCATGTTGCCGTGGTGGGTAGAGATCAGCGCCGTCGTCCAGATCGGATCGACGATCTTGAGGTCCGAATGCAGCGTCACCTTGAGTGTGACCCCGTTGGCCGTGGATTGCGCGTAGGCGGGCGCGGCGAAGGCCACCGCAGCGGCAAGCGTACAAACGACACGACGACTCATTGAAAGCATGAAACCCCTCCTGTCCCCCCGGACAAGAGGCAACAATAGGGCCGTCAGCCGCCCTGCGCGACGTCCAACAGCGCCTGCCAGTCCGTCAATTTCACGCGAGGCCGGCCATGGGCGCCGCCCGCCGCGACCTCGTGCTTGTCGATCCGGTGCCAGCCCGCCGCGTCGACGGCGATCGGCAGCACGTCGGGCCCGCTCTTGGGATCGCGCGCCTCGAGCCAGGCCATGACCTGCTGGGCCACGGCGTGGCTCTCGGCCCGGTTGGTCGGAATCGTGCCGGTGGGCCCACGCTTGGCCCAGCCCACGGGGAAAACCTCCTCGCGCTGGGGAAAGTCCTGGCCGGTGTAGCCGATGCAGGTCACGACCAGGTCGGCTTTCAGCGGGCCGCTGGTGAGCTCGACCTCGCCCGGCCTGAACGCGACCGGCGCCGCCTGGAACAGGAAATGCACTGTCACCGGCTTAGTGCCCGGCTTGTTGTTGGCAAAGCCGCGCAGGATCTCCAGGTTCTTGGTCTTGCGCAGCCGCTCGGGCGTCGGATCGGAAGCAGGCGGCACGACATCCAGCCCGTGAGCGTCGGTCACCGCCACGGCGCGCGCGAGCCGGCCCATCTCTGCCAGCTCGTTGTTGGTGAAGGAGGCGTGCTCGGGCCCGCGTCGGCCGATCACATGAATGTCGGTGAGCGGAGCCGTGGCGATGGCGGCGCCCGCTTCGGGCACGATATCGCTTTTGGCCATCTCGTCAGCCGATTTGGCGAGCACGCGGGCGACATCGAGCGCCACGTTGCCGTTGCCGATCACCGCCACCGATTTGACCTTGGAAAGGTCGGGGCCCTGGCGGAAATCGGGATGGCCGTTCAGCCAGCCCACGAACCGCCACGAGCCCCAGACATGGGCCAAGTCCTCGCCCGGCACGCCGAGCTTTTTGTCGATTACCATGCCAGTGGCGACGATCACCGCGTCGTATGCAGCACTCAGCTCGTCCCAGGACAGATCGCGGCCGATCTCGATATTGCCGGCGAAGCGCACGTCGGGCCGGGCGAGCAGGCGGTCGAACTGGCGCGCCACGGCCTTGGTGCCCTGGTGATCGGGCGCCACGCCGGCCCGGATCAGACCGTGCGGTGTCGGCAGGCGGTCGATGACGTCGATATGAAGGTCTGGATTGGTGCGCAACAGCCCGTCGGTGGCATAAAAGCCAGACGGGCCCGCGCCCACGATGGCGACGCGATGAGTCATGGCGGCCCGCTTAGCATATGATGGTGACATGACTAAATACCCTCGTTTGCGTCAGCTTGGCCGTCCCACTGCCCTCCCCGCCTCACCCGGCAAGGCGGTGCTGGAGACCGTGCCCAATCCGCAGTCGCGGACGTTGTATCTGGTGCGCTTCACCGCGCCTGAATTCACCACCCTCTGTCCCATGACCGGCCAGCCCGATTTCGCCCATCTCGTGATCGACTACGCGCCGCGCGCCAAGCTGGTCGAGAGCAAGTCGCTGAAGCTTTATCTCGGCAGCTTCCGCAATCACGCCGACTTCCACGAGGCCTGTACGCTCTCGATCGGCCAGCGGCTCGCCAAGGTGCTGGCACCGCGCTGGCTCAGGATCGGCGGCTACTGGTACCCACGCGGCGGCATGCCGATCGACGTGTTCTGGCAGACCGGCCAGCCGCCCAAGGGCCTGTGGCTGCCCGATCCGGGCGTCGCCGGCTATCGCGGCAGAGGATAGTTGAGGGGATGAGCCGGCCGCCGCCTGTTCCCAAACGCCCGCCGCGGCCGGCGACGCCGGCCGAACTGCGCGACGCCATCCGCGACGAGGCGCTGCGGCTGGGCTTCGACGCCGTAGGCTTTGCCCGGGCCAGCCTGGCGCCCGAGGCGCGCCGCGAGCGCCTGCAGCGGCTCACCGAGTTCGTCGAGGCGGGCTGGCAGGGCGACATGGGATGGCTGGGCGAACGCACCGAGGCGCGCGCCGATCAGCGGCACCTCTGGCATGACGCCAAAACGGTAGTGTCGCTGGCGCTCAATTACGCGCCGTCCGGCGATCCGCTCGAGGTCCTGAAGGAGAGCGAGCACGCGGCGATCTCGGTCTATGCCCAGGGCCGCGACTATCACGAGGTGATGAAGACCAAGCTGAAGGCCCTGGGCCGCTTCATCTGGGACACCTATCGCCACGACCTGAAAGTCTTCGTCGATACGGCACCTCTCATGGAAAAGCCCATGGCGCAGGCGGTCGGTCATGGCTGGCAGGGCAAGCATACCAACCTCGTGTCGCGCCAATTCGGCTCGTGGCTGTTCCTGGGCGAGCTCCTGCTCTCGGTCGAGCTGCCGGCCGACCCTCCCGAGACCGATCATTGCGGCCACTGCCGCGCCTGCCTCGACATCTGCCCGACCAACGCCTTTCCCGAGCCCTACCGGCTCGATGCGCGGCGCTGCATCTCTTACCTCACCATCGAACACGAAGGGCCGATCGACCACGAGTTCCGTCCGCTGCTCGGCAATCGCATCTATGGCTGCGACGATTGCCTGGCGGTCTGCCCCTGGAACAAGTTCGCCAAGGAGGCGCGCGAGACGGCGCTGGCGCCGCGGCCGGCGCTCGATGCGCCGCTGCTGGCCGAGCTGGCGACGCTGACCGATGCCGAATTCCGCCGCCGCTTCGCCGGCACGACCATCAAGCGCATCGGCCGCGACCGCTTTCTGCGCAATGTCGCCTATGCGCTGGGCAACAGCGCTGTCCGCGAGACCGCGCTGCCGGCCGTTGAAAAGCTTCTGAAAGACCCTTCACCTTTGGTGCGTGGCGCGGCAGTGTGGGCGCTGTCGCGTCTCGCGCCCGGCCAGGTCGCGCAACGGCAGCGAATGACCCATGAGACCGACGCCGGGGTCTGCGCCGAATGGAGCGCAGCGCGTAACATCAGGGAGCAAAGGACAGGCCCATGAAAACCCGACGGAAAGCTTTCCTGACGGCAATCGCTGCGGGGGCAGGCTTGGTGCTCGGCGCTGACGCCGCATCGGCGCAGCAGAGTCCGCCGCCCCTGACGCAGGAGCAAATCAAGCAGATCGTGGCGAGCCCGGATCGCAGCGCCGCCGATCGCACCAACGATCTGCGGCGCAAGCCGGAGCAGATGCTGCTCTTCATCGGCATTTGTCCCGGTATCACCGCCCTCGATCTCAGCGCGGCGGGCGGCTACACCACCGAGCTGCTGGCCCGCGCGATCGGGCCCTCGGGCATCGTCTATGGCCAGAGCCGGCCGCGCGATCCCAACCGGGCGCCGACGCCTCCTGCAGCGCCCGAGGGCAACAGCAATCCGAGCGCGGCGTCCGGTACGGCTCCCGCGGCGACGCCGGCACCCCCGGCCGGCGCGCCGCGTCCGTCGCCCGACGCCCTGGCCGGCCGCGACAGTGCTCTCAGAACTGCCGGAATCAAGGCCGCGCCGATCACCGCCGTCGTCCGGCCCTTCGAGGATCCCGTTCCGCCCGAACTCGCGGCGTTCGATCTCGTGACCCTGATGTTCAACTATCACGACCTCGGACATCTCGGCGTCGATCGCGCAGTCATGAACCGGGCCGTCTTCCGGGCGCTGAAGCCGGGCGGCTTCTATGTCATCGCCGATCATTCGGGACGGCCCGGCACCGCCATCTCCGAAGCCGGCACGCTCCATCGGGTCGAGGAAGCGTTCCTGCGCAAGGAAGTCGAGGCGGCGGGCTTCAAGCTGGCGGCGGAAGGAGATTTCCTGCGCAATCCCAACGATCCGCGAGACAAGAACACGCCGGACCCGCCGCAGCCCAAGGACGAGTTCGTGCTGAAGTTCGTCAAACCCTAATCGGCAGCGGCCGCCGTGGGCATGAGCGCGCCGGGATATCGCCGGCCGTTCAGCACTGCACCGACGAAGGTCGGGCGAACGCCATAGCGGTAGAGCGGCAGCAGGACCGCAATGGTCGCGGCCAGAACCAGCGGGACCTTTGCCAGCGGCGGCAGCGGGACGTCCCTCAGCAGCAGTTGAAAGGCAATGATCACCGGTATGTGGGCGATATAGAGGAAGTACGACGAATCGCAGAGGTAGCGTCGGAGCGCGCTGTGCCCGTCGAGATAGCGCAGGAACAGGCCGGTGATGCCGAAAATGAGACACCACATCGCCAGCGCGTGCGCGGCGCGGGCCGCGTAGAACGGCGTGCCGTGATCGGCGAATGAGTAGATCAGCGCGAGATGAGCGATGCCCATGACGACAGCAACGACGGTGTAGAGCCAGGCACGCCGGCTGAGCGTTTCGAGCAGGTCGGTACTGAGGTAGAGCAACCAGCCGAACACGAACGGGATGGCGTAGGCGAGCACGATGCGGCTGGCCGGCACCAAGGAAGGCGGATCCTCCAGCCAGGCATGTTTCATCAGCAGCATGACAAGGAACGACGGCACCGCGAAGATCAGCGGCGCCCACAGTGACTGCACGGCCGTGCGGAAGAGCTGCAACAGCAGAGGGCCAACATTCTGCGGCAGCACAAGGCGAACGCCCATGACGGAAACGGCCGCGAGCAGGTAGAGCACGATCAGGTATTCCAGGAACCACAAATGCATCGGATTCGCGTAGGCCAGGAATCGTCCGGACAAGATGAAGTCGAGGGCCCGCGGCAGATCGGTCCGGCCGAGTGCCGCCAGAAACATCACCAGGGGAAAGAGAACGATCCAGCCCACGACAAAGGGAACCACGATGCGCCAGAACCGATTGTCGGCGGCGCGCCGGAAGCCATAGCGCTGCAGGAGAAGCGCGGCGAAGAAGCCGGCCATGACGTAGAAGACCGGCATCCGGAAGACGTGGATCCACACCATCGAGTATTCGAGCGCCGTGGTCACTTGCGGCGGCTTGAACGGCCACCGGCTATAGGGCGAATAGACCCACGCGGCATGAAGATAGATCCCGAGAAACATCATCGCCGCGCGCAACGCATCGAGCGCGTGGTAACGCGAAGGGGCAGCGGGCTGCGCGATCATCCGACTACTTTCCGGCGAGGTGCTTGCGAAAGAACGCAAGCACGGCAGCATTGAATTCCTTGTGGAAGGCGACGCGGTCGAAAGCGCCGGCGTCCGCGCAGATCTCCGGCAGGGCCTTCGCCGCTTCGGCCGAGCAAGGGGCCATGAAGGCAAAATGCGCCGAATTGGGCACGACATGGTACTCCGGCTTGGCCGGCAGGTTTCTGTCAATGGTCGCCCCGTCTTCGGGCAACACGCCATCGCCACCGCGCGCCGAGGCCCAGAGCTGGATCGGCGCCTTCACGTTTTCCAGTCCTTGCAGAGTGAAGGCACGGCCGAACTCTAGGTCGGCCAGAACGGCGGCCTTGAAACGTGGATCCTCACCTGGGCGCTGGGTCGGGATCTCGCCCTTCCGGATCTCGGCGCACATCCCGTCGATGAAGCCTTCGGGGCAAAGCGGGGCGATCCTTGGAATGTCGAGCCGGCCGCCCGCGATCACCAGGCCAGCATAAGCGCCGCGCGAAAAGCCAAAAAGGCCGATGCGCTCGCGGTCGAGCTTGGATGCCTCGGACCAGGCGTCGAGCATGAAATCCGCCAGGCGCCTGATGTCGGCGGGACGGTCGAGCAGGATCGACAGCTCGTCGGTGCGACTGTGATCCGTCGCGTTGTCGCCGGGATGGTCGAGGGCCGCCACGACAAAGCCCGCATCGGCCAGCATCGCGGCCGTATCGCGATGGGCGCCGAACCAGCCGCCCGAACCGTGCGAGACGACGATGAGCGGCAGCCCCTCGCCGGCGACCGGACAGTTCCTGACCGCGGCGATGGTGACGAAACGGAACTTTATTTCCTGCGGTGGCGCAGCGCAGGGCGACCATACCGCGCCGGTAAGCGCGGGGCCGCTTGCATCGGCAGGAATGTCGATGAACCTGAAGCCGGCGGCGTCGGCCATCGGGGCTGCGAAGCAAGCGATGATGACGGCAAGGAAGGCAAGCGGGCGCATTGTTCTGGACAGGAGACTTACACCACGCTATCTTGTTTAGCAAGGTACTATGTTATATGCTGTACTGAGGGTGCAATTTCGTGACTGACTCGTTGTTGGTGCAACTGCGCAAAGGCGTGCTCGACATGTGCGTGCTCGCCCTGCTCGAGCGCCGGGACGGCTACGCCTACGACATCGCGAGCCGCCTGGCCGAGGCCATCGGCATGGGTGAAGGGACGATCTATCCCTTGATGCGGCGCATGCAGACCGACGGTCTCGTAAAGACCTATCTCGAGGAATCGAGCAGCGGGCCGCCGCGCAAGTACTACCAGCTCACCAAGGCGGGGCACGCCGCCCTGGCCGCGCAAAAGGCCGAATGGAATGTCTTCACCGCGTCCGTGGCCAAGGTGCTGTCGGACGCAAAGGTCGCGGCACCGGCCGCGAAAATCGTGGGAGGCGTCAAATGACCAGACTCGAGTTCCTCGACACGCTACGTCGCCGCCTGGCGGGATTGCCAGAGGCGGAGATCGACGATCTCGTCGCCGACTACGCCACCCATTTCGCCGACGGCATGGCGGCGGGCCGGAGCGAAGCGGATATCGCTGCGGCCTTGGGCGATCCCATGCGGCTGGCGCGCGAGCTGCGGGCGGAGGCAGGCTTCCGGCGCTGGGAGACGGAGCGCACGCCGGCCAGCTTCTTCGCCGTGCTGTTCGGCTTTCTGGCGCTGGTCACGGTGGACTTCGTGTTCCTGCTGCCGCTGCTGGGTGGCCTCGCTTTGTTCACGCTGATCGCCGCGATCGTCCTGCTGGCGCTCTGCGTCGCGGGCATCGCGCTGCTGGCGAAACTGTTCAGCTGGAACGGCTTGTTTGCCGTTCATTCCCTGGCGCAGAGGCTGAGCGGGCTCGGCCTGCTGGGCGTGGGCATCGGCGGCGGCGCGCTGCTGCTGATGATGATCGACTATGTGGTGCGGCTGCTCGGCAAGTTCGCCCGGCTGCACTACGCGTTGCTGAATCGAGCAGATGCGGGAGGCGCACATGGCTAAAACCCTGGGTTGGATCGCCGTCGGCGGCCTCAGCGTCGGCTTCGTCTCGCTCGCTCTTGCCTATGTTCTGGGGGGCCGGAACCTGGACGCCTTGCTGGATCGGAGCATCTTCCTCGCCAAGTCGTGCGGCGACAGCAGCGGCAAAGCCGACGCGAAACAGATGGAGCGCCGCCTGGCATGGGAGGGCAACGACACGGTCGAAATCTCCCTGCCGGCGAGCGTGCGCTACCGCGGCGGTGAAGGCAGCGAGGTAATCGTCCGTGGATCGCCCGACGTGATCGCCCATGTCGAAGTTCGCCACGGCAGGATAACGCTCGACTGTCAGCGATGGGGCGGCCTCCGGGACATCGAGATCACCCTGCCCGGGCGTGCCTTCCGCAGGATCGGCCTCTCCGGCTCGACCAAGCTCACCATGGAGAACGTGAATCAGCCCGATCTGGCTTTCAAGATCAGCGGCAGCGGCACGGTGCGCGCCCAAGGCACCGTCGATCATGCGACGGTTAATGTCGCCGGATCCGGCGACGTCCACTTGGCCGATTTGGCAATGAAAGAGCTCACGGCCAAAATCTCCGGCAGCGGCAAGGTCGAGGCGGCGCCCAAGGACGCCGCCGACATCCATATCTCCGGTTCAGGTGATGTCCGGCTGCTCAGCCATCCCACGCGCCTGATCAGCCATGTCGCGGGGTCGGGGCGCATCACCCAAACCTCGCTCGACCCGGATGGTGGAAAAGACAAGCGCTAGCCGGCTAGATCTCCATGACAAGACTTCTCATGCTTCTAGTCACGTTTACCTTCGCTATGCTCGCGACAGCCGAAGCCTGCGACAAACCCCAAGCGATCGGCGACGGCTGGAGCATTGCCGCACCAGACGACCTGGGACTCGACGGCGCTCAGCTCTGCCGTCTCGACAACTTCTTGGCCCAATGGCCGCAGGCCAACATCCACGCCGGTGTGATCGTGCGGCGCGGCAAGTTGGTCATGGAGCGCTATGCCACCGGCGAAGACAGCCGGTGGGTGGTGTCGACAGGCGTCACGCGTTTCACACCGACCGAGAAGCACGATCTTCGTTCGCTCACCAAGAGAGTGACCTCGCTGCTGGTCGGCATCGCGCTGGGCGAAGGCAAGTTCCCGCCGCTCGATTCGGCGGTAATCGATTTCTTTCCTGAATACTCCGAGCTGCGCACGCCGGATAAGGCGCGCATCACCTTCCGGCACCTGCTGACCATGTCGGACGGTCTGGTGTGGGACGAAGACAAACTCTGGAACGATCGAGCCAACAACGAGCGGCTGCTGCTCGAGGCCAAGGACCCCTACCGCTACGCGCTGCAGCAGCCCGTCGCCCTGCCGCCCGGTACATTGTTCAACTACAGCGGCGGCGCCACCAGCCTCTTGGGCGCCGCACTCGCCAAGGCGGTCGGCCGCAAGGTCGATGTCTATGCCAAGGAAAAGCTGTTCGAGCCGCTTGGCATCGAGGATTTCGAGTGGCTGCCCTTTGTCAACAATCCCGACCCCGCCGCCTTCGGCGGCCTGCGGCTTAGACCCCGCGACCTCGCCAAGATCGGCCAGATTCTGCTGACCGACGGGGTGTGGAACGGCAAGCGCGTGTTGCCCGAGTGCTGGGTGGCGGAAGCGACCAAGCCGCGCCTGAATACCGACGGCAGCCTATTCTACTACGGCTATCAATGGTGGCTCGGCCGCTCCCTGCTGCGTGGCCGCGACCTCAGCTGGGTCGGCGGCTTCGGCAACGGCGGGCAGCGGCTATATGTCGTGCCCGCACTGGAACTCGTTGTCGTGATCAACGCCGCCCACCATGGCAGCCCGCTGCAGTTCCTGATCCCGTTCGCCATTTTCAACCGCTTTGTGTTGCCGGCGGTGAAGGACTAGAGGGCGTGTACTCATAGATTGCAACGGCGTGAGGAGAGACGTTTGCGTTCGCTTATTTACAGCCTTCTATTGGCCGTCGCCGGGATATCGACCGCGGCAGCCGACCCACGATCATTCCACGCCGGCGTTACACGCATTACGGTTCAGGATACCACGCCGTTCGATGCCCTGATCGCCTATCCAACGGAAGCCGGCGAAGTCTCCGTTGAAGAAGGACCAATCAGGCTTTTGGCGAGCCGCGACGCCCCGGTCGCCGCCGGTGCTCGCTTCCCTGTCGTCCTGTTTTCACACGGCGGCAGGGGCCCGGGGACGCCGCTGGTTCATCGCGATCTTCTGCTTCACCTCGCGCGGGAAGGTTTCATCGTCATCGCGCCGTTCCATCCCGGAACCGGGCAGCCTTTCGTCGATCGGCCGCGACAGATTCACAAGGCGCTCGATTCTGTGTTGGCGGATCCACGCTTTTCCAAACATGCCGATCCCGACCGGATCGGCATGGCGGGCTTCTCTTTCGGCGGCGCGGTGACGCTCATCGTCGCGGGCGCGATGATCGATTTGGCGCACTTGTCGGCCTATTGCCATGATCATGCCGACGATTCCAGAGCCTGCGATGGCATAGCCACCGATGGCTCTTGGGCCAAGGTGCCGCCCAGCAGGAAATCGGACGATGCGCTCCCTTTGAAAACCCTCGTTCTCTTGGAACCGTACGGCGCGCTGTTTGAGCGCAAGGGCCTGGAATCGCTCGATCTGCCGATACTGATCTACTCCGCGTCGCAATCCGATCTGCGGGCCGAGGGCAACGCCCTGGCTCTTGCCAAAGCGCTACCGAGGCCGCCGCAACAACTAGCCGTACCCGGCAGTCATTTTGTGTTCGTCGATCCATGCTCGCCGATTTTGGCGATTCGGGCTCCGCAGGTGTGCAGCGACCCGCCGGGTACCGACCGCGCCGCCATCCATCAGCGCTTCAGGCGAGAGATTTCGGATTTCCTTCGGGCGAACATGTGATGCGGATTTCGCCGTAAGCGACTTCTCAGCGACGTTCCCTGAAAAATGCACGTAGCAGCGCGCCCGCCTCGGCTTCGGCAATTCCCGGATAGAGCTCGGGCCTGTGATGGCAGGTCGGTTGGTCGAAGATGCGCGGGCCGTGCTCGACGCCGCCGCCCTTGGGATCGGCGGCGCCCCAGTAAAGCCGCCGGATGCGCGCGAAGGAAATCGCCTGGGCGCACATCGGGCAAGGCTCGAGCGTGACGTAGAGATCGCACTCGACCAGCCGCGGCGCGCCGAGCTTGGCCGACGCCGCGCGGATCGCCAGCATCTCGGCATGGGCCGTGGGGTCGCTCGTCGCCTCGGTGCGGTTGCCCGCCTCGGCCAGCAGCTCGCCCGACGGGCCCACGATCACCGCGCCGATCGGCACCTCGCCCCGCTCTGCGGCCGCGCGGGCCTGCGCCAGCGCGCGTTCCATAGGTGATGCTCTTGTCGTTCCGGCCATATCGGGGAAAATAGCCTCAAGAAGGTGTCGGGAGGAGTATGCCATGCGGTTCAGCTTCACACCGGAACAAGAGGAGTTCCGCACCGGCCTGCGCCGGGCCCTGGACGCCCGATCGTCGACCAAGGAAGTCCGACGCCTGATGGCGACCGAGACGGGCTTCGAGCGCGCGGGCTGGCAAAGGCTCAACCAGGAGCTTGGCCTCACCGCCCTCCATATCCCGGAAGCCTATGGCGGCCAGGGCTTCGGCTATGCCGAGCTGGCCATCGTGCTCGAGGAGGCAGGCCGCGGGCTTTTATGCGCGCCCTTCTTGTCGACCGTGCTGGCCGCCACCGCGATCCTGAACGCCGGAACGGAAGAGCAGAAGCGCGCCCTGCTGCCGGCGATCGCCGAGGGCACGACGACGGCGACCTTGGCCTTCTCCGAGGACGATGGTCGCAACGACGCGGCGGGCGTGACAACCGTGGCCAACCACTCCGGCGGCACTTATCGACTGGACGGCACCAAGAGCTTTGTCCTCGACGGCCACACCGCCGATCTCATCGTCGTGCTGGCCCGCCGGCCGGGCTCCAGCGGTGAGGACGGCCTGTCGTTCTTCACGGTGTCGGGCGATACCCATGGGCTTGATCGGCGGTGCCTCAAGACGATGGATGAAACCCGCAAGCTCGCGCGGCTGCGGTTCAACGGCGTCGAGGCAAGGCTGCTGGGCGAGTCGGAAACGGCGGCGGCTCCCTTCGCCCGGACGATGCAACAGGCGGCCGTTCTGCTGGCCAACGAGATGGTGGGCGGCGCCGACCGGCTGCGCGAGGATGCGCTCGCCTATACCAAGATGCGCATGCAGTTCGGCCGCGCCATCGCCTCCTTCCAGACGACCAAGAACAAGGCAGCCGACATGCTGGTCGATGTCGAGCTGGCGAAGTCGGCGGCCTACTATGCCGCCGCGGCGCTCGACGAAGGCGACGACGACATGCCCGCCATCGCCTCGCTCGCCAAGGCCTGCGCCGCCGAAGCCTATCTGCAGACCGCGATTCACGCCGTGCAGATGCATGGCGGCATCGGCTTCACCTGGGACAACGACACGCATCTCTGGTTCAAGCGCGCTAAAAGCTCGGAGATCCTGTTTGGCGACGCCAACCAGCATCGCGAGCTCATGATGCAGCACTGGAAGCACT
>WNFC01003592.1_pt1 | contig 17158 bp, 19 predicted proteins | sample 5400541 | NCBI WGS metagenome assembly WNFC01 (sample SAMN13153342, study PRJNA577476) | soil metagenome | isolation source: 120 cm saprolite under Douglas fir tree site 2 hole 2 replicate 1 | place: USA:California | collected 2015-04-18
GACTGCCGGTCGTCACGGTGCGGCCGACAGTCTTCCTCGAGGGCTTCTTTCTTCTACTCGCCGCCGCCGGCGTGCGGGCCTCCGACGAGTTGGCGCTGCCGATGGGCGGCGGCAAGACCTCGCCGATCTCGGCGGTCGATGTGGCGCGTGCGGTAGCGGTGATCCTCGACGACCCCGCACCGCATATCGGACAAATCTACGATCTGACGGGGCCGGAATCAGCCGATTTGGACCACTATGCGGGTGTCTTCTCCGAGGCGCTCGGCAGGCCGATCCGATATCGCGACGTCCCACTCCCGGCGTGGAGCGAAAGCCTTCGGCAGGCGAGGCTTCCTGAGCACCTCGTCAGCCATCTCTCGGCCATGGCCGAGTTGACCAGGCAGGGGCGTTACGACCGCATGACGGACACCGTGTGCAAGCTCACCGGCGACATGTGCAAGCTCACCGGCGAAGCACCGACGAACATGCGCGACTTCGTGAAGCTCCATGCTGCTGAGTTCAAGCAGCGGGGACCGGCGCATTCCTGAGGCGCTCAACACATCCGAGGAGCCGCCGCCGCTATGCGATGTCGTTTGCTGCAAGGTTCGTCAGCGCGGCCGCCGTTCTGCGACTTCCGCGAGTACCGGTCTCAAGGTGCATAGCGCGTAAAGACGAAGTCATGCCCTTTCGCGGGCTCGTGGCAGGGGAAGCATTGTTTAAGCACCGCCTCTTCGATCGGTTTGCCATCGTTAAACTGAGCGAACCCCCAGCCGCCGGTCGAGGCATATTTCGTCGCGTCCTTGACCATGAATTGAATCCCTTCCTTGGGCGCCCCGGCGACGAAGGACTGACGACGGCCAAAGACCTTGTCGTTTTCCTCCGACGGATCATAGCTCCAGGCCAACCGCGCAATGACTGTGCCGTCCGGGAACGGAAACGTCCCGTCCCGGTAGGCCTTAATCGCGACATCGTTGCCCAGAATGGCACGCAAATCGTTGAGGTTGCCTTCCTCATGCGCCACGGAGATCAGCCTCCAGTCGCGATATCCGGGAAAAATTTTGATACCGAAGATCGGGACAGCCTCGTCGTCGGCGTGCCCGATGCCGAACGGCGTTGAAGCAATGACGCATGCTGTCACCACGGCAGCAGACAACAGTGCCAGATGCTTCATGGGATGTCCTTTCTTGGGCTGGGACACGCTCAGATGCACGAAAAGCATGGGCAGACCTGTCCACGCCCGCAAGGGTGTGCTCAGGCACCAACCGGGTCATTCGGTCCTTTCCGAATGTCTAACACGCATTCGGAAATGCACGCTCGAAGGTGCCGGCTCCCCTTCTGCCGGCCCCGCGGATTAACTGGACGACCGCTAACGGCGCATCCTCGTCGTTGCCGCGCGTTCCGGCGGAGGTCCGTTCATGATCCGATTTGCCGACCCTAGCGGAACGCGAATTCCTGGTAGCCGCCTTTGGCGACCTCGTCGGTCGTCCGCCGGAAATGCGCGCCGTTGCCATTGTAGCCCAGAACGCGGCGCACGGTCCGGCCCTCGACGTTGCGATTGACGCCGTTCTGCCAGGAATCGACCTTGAAGGACAGCAAGGCTTCGCCCGCCTTGATCACGATCCGCGTCCACTCGTCCACTTTTTCCGGCCGGGTCTCCACACGCGTGTAGTTGTGCTGTTGCATGAACCGCAGCATGCCCGCCTGGAATTCGACGCTGTGGGAGATGGCCTGAGTAATGTTGCCGCGCGCGGTGTGGGGGCCGAGCACCATCAGCATGTTGGGGAAGCCTTCCGCGAGCATGCCGAGATAGGTGCGCGGGGTTTCGGCCCAGGCGTCTTTGAGCCGGAGGCCGTCCTGGCCGCGGATATCGATACGGTCGTAGGCACCGGTCACGCCATCAAAGCCCGTGGCGTAGACCAGGATGTCGAATTCGTGTTCCCGCCTCGTGGTTTTGATGCCCTGCGGGGTGATGCACTCGATCGGCTCGTCCACGAGGGTATCGATCAGGGTCACGTTGTTGCGGTTGTAAGTTTCGAAATAGCCGCTTTCCAGCGGCACCCGGCGCGTGCCGAAGCCGTGATCTTTGGGGATCAGCTTGTCCGCCACTTTCGGATCCTTCACGCGCTGGCGAATCTTTTTGGCGATGTAGGCGCTGATGGCGGCGTTGGCTTCCTCGTTGGTCAGGATGTCGCGGAAGTTGCCCATCCAGATGCCAAAGCCGGGCTCGCCGTAAAGCTTCTCCCAGAACGCTTCGCGCTCCTCGGGCGGCACGTCCAGGGTTTTGCGGGGGTTTGCCTGATGAATGAACCAGCTCGGCGTCGTCGCGCAGTGCGCATAAATTTCCTCGTAACGGGATTTGATTTCCTCCATCTCCTCCTTGCTTATCTTGGAATTATGCAGGGGCGCTGCCCAGTTGGGGCGGCGCTGGAAAACGGTAAGGTGCTTCGCCTGTTTGGCGATCTCCGGGATCGCCTGGATGGCGGTCGCACCGGTGCCGATGATGCCGACGCGCTTGCCGGTGAAATCCACCGGTGTGTGCGGCCACCGCGCGGGGTGATAGGCAGGGCCCTTGAAGCTATCCCGTCCCGGAATGGCCGGCAGTGTATAGGCCGAGAGGATGCCAATGGCGGTGAACAGCAACCGCGAATTTGCCCGCTGCCCGCTTTCCAGTGTCACGTTCCACCGGTTCGCCGCCTCATCCCAATGCGCAGCCACGACCGTGCTGCGGAACTGTATGTCCCGGCGTAGGTCGAACTTGTCGGCGGCGTAGTTCAGGTATTCCAGCGTGTCGGGCTGGGGGGAGAAATGCTCCTTCCAGTCCCATTCCGCCATCAGCTCCTTGGAAAAGGAGTAGCCGTAGGTCCAGCTTTCGGAATCGAAGCGCGCGCCGGGGTAGCGGTTCCAGTACCAGGTGCCGCCGACGTTCGTGCCGGCCTCGAAGACCCGCGCGGTCATGCCCAATTCGCGCAGACGGTAGAGCATATACATGCCGGAAATCCCGGCGCCGATGACGATCGCGTCGTAGACCGCAAGCTGGCCCTGGCTTGGGCGTTCCGCCAAGACGTGTGTGTCCGGCATGACGTGCTTCCTTCGTTGCGACACGCGGCCAAAATTCGCGGCGGGCCGCCGGCGGTTCCATCGCCGAGGCAAGCTACTGCTTCAACGACCATCGACTAGAGTAGCTCAACCCCCACCCGGCAAGACAAGCAAATGCCGAATACGGCTTTGGGGCTGCGCAATACCGTGACTGAACCGGCGATTGCCGTGGAGGGGTGAGATTAATGCGAGTGGCTGGTTTCAGCCGCCCCGACCGTCCGGCGGCGAGCCCCGAATGACGCGTGAGGCTCGGGTTTAGAAGCCGCGAAGCCGGCGATGCCGACTGTGCCGACCAGCGCACCGCCGACGCCAGCGATCACGCCGGTGCGTTTCAGCGCATCGGCGGAGAGATCGGTCACGCCGGCTTCTCACTGAATACGCTCGCGGACGTGTTGGGGCAGGTCGGCGAGCTGCCGAGCCAAATCCGCCGCTATCCGCTCCTGCTCCTCGGGCGGCTTGCTCGCAAAGGTGGCGTCCAGCTCTACGAACATCCGGCGCAGAACGTAGCGGGATAAGTCCGTTACCGAGGTGCCGGTGAAGGCGTCGGCGCCTTTTCTGGTCGGATGCGGGCTGGCCAAAAGGGCTACAGCGCGCGCCTCCGCCTCCAGGCAGAGATCAAAAAGCTCGGCTTCTGAGGGCTCGGCGGCGAAACGCAGTATGAAGTGGTTCAAGATGCGGCCGAGTTTGGCTGCCCGCCAATGATCCGGCTCGATCGGCAGGATCAGGCCGTCGTCGCGGGCATGGCGAACCGCATCGTTGGGCGCCAGTTGCGACAACTCGCCGGCAACGATCTCCGCGAATGGTTTGACGAGAGGAAGTTTCCGCTGAGCCGCGTCAATCAGCCTCCCGAGACCGCGACCCACCTCGCCGGCTACGGTGGCGTGGTCAAAAGCCCAAACCTGAGCACGGGCCGCCTCAGGGTCCTCCGTGCACGGCGACGATTACGGTGGCCGCTTGACGACAACTACAATGGCCGGTTGGGTCTCGCTGAGGCTGAGGTGAGCAATGTTCCCCCGCGATCGCGGGGGAACATTGAATGTCCGGCAAGCGGGTCACCGACCGCCAGGTCAGGCGGTATATGGATTCACGCAAGGACGGACATACCCAAGCGGCTGCGGCCGTCCGCGCCGGTTTGAGCGAGCGCACCGGACGTCGGATCGACAGCTCTCGTTAATGCCGAGCCAGCGCGACCGGACGCGGCGCTACCGCACTCGCCAGGATCCCTTTGTCGAGGTCTGGCGCGCGGAGCTGGTGCCGATGCTCACCGCCATTCCGAGCTTGCGTGCGACGACGCTGCTGGAAGAGCTGCAGCGTCGCCATCCCGCACGCTATCCCGACCGCATGCTGCGCTCGCTGCAACGCCGGGTGGCGCATTGGCGGGCGACCGAGGGCCCGGAACGAGAGCTGATCTTTCGGCAGGAGCATCCGCCGGGCCTGGAAGCGCTGTCGGATTTCACCGACGGCGGCCGGCTCGGCATCACCATCGGCGGGGCGCCGTTCCGCCATCTCCTCTATCATTTCTGGCTCGCCTTCAGCGGCTGGCAGTACGTCAAGGTGATCTGCGGCGGGGAGAGCTTCACCGCGCTTACCGAAGGCGTCCAGGAGGCGCTGTGGCAGCTCGGTGGGGTGCCACGCACGCACCGCACTGACCGACTCTCGGCGGCCTACCCAACCTGTCCAACCAGGAGGACGAGGCGGCGCGCTATGCTGAGTTCTGTCGCCATTACGGCATGCAGCCGACCCGCAACAACGCTGGCGTCAGCCACGAGAATGGTGCGGTCGAGGCCTCGCACGGCCATCTGAAGACCGGCCTCGACGAGGCGCTCGAACTGCGCGGCGCCCGGGACTTTCCTGATCTGGCGGCCTACCAGGCTTTTCTCCAGGAGTTCATCGCCCGCAAGAATGCCCGGCGGCGTCAAGAGGTCGCCGTCGAGCTTGCCGCGCTGCTTCCGCAGCCGCCGCACCGCACGACGGATTTCTCGAGCGCCACCGTGACGGCGACGCGCTCAGGCACGATCTCGGTGCGCAACGTCCTCTACACCGGCCCTCACGCCTGGTCGGCTGCCGGGTCAAGGTGCACATCTATGACGATCGCCTGGTCTGCTATCTCGGCACCACGCCGGTGCTGAGCGTGGCGCGGCACTACTTCAAGCGCAACGGACCGCGCCAGCGCGTCGTCGACTATCGCCACCTGATCGATGCGCTGCTCAGGAAGCCGCAGGCCTTCCGGCATTCGGTGTTCCGCGACGAGCTGTTCCCGAGCTCGATCTTCCGCCGCGCCTGGGGGGTGCTCGACGAGCGGCTGGAGCCGCACAAGGCCTGCCGCGTCTACGTCGGGCCGCTGCATCTCGCCGCCATGCAGGGCTGCGAGGCGGCGCTCGCTGATCATCTTGCCGCCATGCTCGACGCCGGCGGCACACCCGATCTCGAAGCGGCACGCGCAGCTGTGGTCCCGCTGGCCCTGGCCGCCGCACCGGTCGTGATGGTGCCGGCGCCCAATCTCGCCGTAGACGACGAGCTGCTGCGGATGCCGATCCTGGGAGATGCCGCCTGATGAGCGACGTTGATGCCGCCAAGCTGCCGGTGATGCTGAATGCGCTGCGCCTGCCGACGATCGGCCGCATCTGGCAGGAATTCGGCGCCCGTGCCGACCGCGAGGGCTGGGGCAGCGCCCGCTTCCTCGCCGCGATGTGCGACCACGAACTGGCCGAGCGCGCCGCCCGGCGCATCGCCCGCCATATGGCCGAATCCGGCCTGCCGCATGGCAAAACCTTGGCCACCCTCGACTTCGCCGCCGTACCCACCATCCGCAAGGCGCATGTAATGGCGCTGGCCGAGGGCGATGCCTGGATCGAGCAAGGCGGCAACCTGCTGATCTTCGACCCCAGCGGCACCGGCAAGACCCATCTGGCGGCCGCCTTCGGCACGGCCTTCGTCGATAACGGCAAGCGGGTGCTCTTCACCCGCACCACCGATCTCGTGCAGAAGCTCCAGGCTGCACGGCGCGATCTCGCGCTCCCCGGAACCCTGGCCAAGCTCGACCGCTTCGACGTGCTCGTCCTAGACGACCTCGGCTACGTGCGCAAGAACCAAGCCGAAACCAACGTCTTGTTCGAGCTGATCGCGGAGCGCTACGAGCGCCGCAGCCTGATGACCACCTGCACCCAGCCCTTCAGCGAGTGGAACCAGATCTTTCCCGACCCGGCGATGACCGTGGCCGCGATCGATCGCCTGGTGCACCACGCCATCATCCTCGAACTCAACACTGAGAGCTACCGCCAGAAAGCCTTACATTTCGGCCAGCCGTTGGAGTGCATCGCCTAACAGGCGGCTCCCACTTTCCCCGGAGGCGTTCAACGAGAACGTCTTGCCTGGCGATGCGGTTTTCCTGCTCCGCCACATGCCGGATGCACATCTGCAATTCTGTCTCGCCGGCCCTCATGGCTGATCGATACGCCGGGTTTCAGATCGGCGTCGCGCATGCCATATTAGCAGCATGGCAAACGCACACCTCCACGCTGATGCGACGTACCGGACCATTCGGCTGGATGGCGGAAGCTTCGGAGTCGAGGTCATCGCACCAGGAACGAAGACTGCGATGATGGTCCCTTTTGTGACCAAGGCGGCTGCCGATATCTGGATCGTGGATCATAAAGGTCGCCGGGCGCTGCGGCGAAGCCATGGCTGAGCGTCGTTTCCCGCGCCCGCGCGACCCTGCCCAACTCGCGAAGCTCATCGTGGATATCGCGACGGGCGAGGTCGAGGATCGAATTTAACGGCCACTGCCGTTGCAGCGAAGGGGACGCCAGCTTTTCGCGTGAAAACCGTTAATGGTTGATTGTGGTCGCGCCGGCGGCTGGCACCGCCGACAGCAGCACCGTGTCTTCCTATGTTAGCCGGATTTCGCAATCGGGGTACCGCACCAGTGCCTGGGCGGCCGCCTGGCAGGCTTCGTCAAAGTCGCCGAAGCCCCTTTCGCAAAACCTCGTCATTGCCGCGAGTCGCGGTGAGCCGATATTTGCCGGGCGTCAACGATGTCGAGGAGCTGAACCTGATGCCCTCCACATCCACGGCGTCTCCGAATGCCGACCCGAAGGCGGGGCATCCAATATCTCGGCGCAACCCCAAATAGATGTGTGAGTTGCTTTACATCCGCCGCGAATAAAAACAGTTCTCTGGTGCCGGCCAGCGCTTCGTGTGCCTACCGCGCCCCCTAATTCTCGATAAGCTGGAGTTGCCGCTGCTAGAGCATCGCCGCATTGTCGGGAATCGCTGAAAGGGGCTTCCTGAGCTAGAGAATGTGTGATTCTCTGCCCGGACCGCAAGATGTTGCGGGTCGCGATGGCGTGGCGGCAGGGGCAGAGCTATTCGGAGGACCTGCGGGCGCGGGTTCTGGTAGCGATTGACGGGGGCTTGGCGGTGCGGGTGGTGGCGTCGGCCGCTTGGATGATTCGACACTTTTCCCAGCAGCAGGCAGCCAGAGGCGCCGCGCAAGCTGAGCGCCGAAGTTATTAGCTGGCATCGATGCGTTGGTCTGACGGCGCATAAGTGGGTATCATAACGATGACGTTGACGACGTCGGCGAGAGTTGACTTTTTTCCAGCGCGACGCGATCCCGGATCGACACGGGTTCCGCTTCAAATTTGATCCACGGGTCTATGACCTGGGCGTGCGCGGCACGTATTTTATCATGCGGGGCATACGCAACCGCGACCGGGATCCGGAATTCACAATCCATTTCGAGAATATGGCGAACGAAAAGCTTCGCGTGATAACCGACGAGCTCATCAAGAACGATCCCGTCCTGCAGGGGTTCCGAGATCTCCACACCGCTGTAGGGCGCTCGAACCGGACATACGTATCATCCACGGAAAACCTGCTGCGAAACCTGCTGCGCCACCGCAAGCTGCCCTCAGTTAATCTATTGGTAGACATATACAACTTGGTCTCGATCCAAAGCCACTTGGCGCTCGGTGCCCATGATCTGCAAATGGTCAGCGGCGATATCCGGCTGCCCCTGACGACCGGAACCGAAAGGTTTGTACCACTGGGCGCAACTGAGCATAAACCTGTCGGGCAGGGCGAGTATGCCTATATCGATGACAATAACGAAATCATTTGCCGGATGGAGGTGCGGCAGGTGGAAAAGACGAAGATATCCACGGCATCATCAGAGGTGTTTTTCATAATTCAAGGAAATCGTAATTGCACGGAAAATCAGTTGAATGCTGCGATGGAGATACTGCAGAATTACCTGACCCGATTCACCGGAGGTGAGGTGGAGCTGCTGTATGCCGGAGGGCGTCCGTCAACGCCTTGAACGGCACTCGCTTACCGAGACGCTGATCGCAGCGGGCGGCTGTTCACGGGTCGACGCCATCCGGCAATCCTCGTGGGGTGCGCGAGTCGGCAAGGGGCGGAGCGGATGAAAATCGACCTTTCCGGGAAGCGGGCGGTGATTACCGGCGGCAGTCGCGGCATCGGTCGAGCGATCGCGTTGTGTTGCGCCGAGGCCGGCGCGGCGGTGTCGGTGTGCGCGCGCGCCGCCGCCGGGCTCAGCGCCGTGCGGGAGGAGATCGCGGCGCACGAGGTCGCGGCGCATACCCAGGCCTGCGATGTCGCCGACGGCGCGGCGCTGAAGGCCTATATCGCGGCGGCCGCGACGGCGCTTGGCGGCATCGACATCCTGGTGTGCAACGCCTCGGCGCTCGCCACGAACGATGACGAGGCGGGCTGGTCGCGGAGCATCGATGTCGACCTACTCGGCACCGTACGCGCGATCCGCGCGGCGGTCCCCCATCTCGAAAAGGGCGGCACCGGCGCGATCGTCAACATCGCATCGATCTTCGGCCTGCGCACCTGGGGAAGCCCACCGTACGGCACCCTTAAGGGGGCACTGATCCAGCTTACGCGAACCTACGCAGCGACGCTGGCCAGCAAGGGCATCCGCGTCAACTGCGTCGCACCAGGATCGATCTTGGCGTCGTCCCACCAGCGATCATCCCAGGCGAGCCGCTTGCTGACGTCTCGTTGGCCGGCCCAGGTCATGTTCAGAATGATCCGGGTGGTATCTTGATTCAGCGGCACGGTGCGGTGAAGCGTCGTATCGGTGCGCAGTAAATAGATATCGCCGGTCCGAAAGCCGTATGTGGCGATCGAGTTGGCGCAAAGATGCTCGTGAATTTGCGCGTCGCTCTTGTCCCATCGCGTATGGGGAACGCACTGCAACATCCCGCCGTAGGCGACCGGCGGGGTCTCGACGATCCAGATCAGCGCGAAGCTGAAGTCACCCCAATGCCAGCCATGCGTATCGCCCATGCGCTCCTGCCGCGTGATGAGGAATTCCTCATCCTTTGAAGGGCAGTCCAACAGCGGCTCGCCGGTCACTTGCTCCAGCACGCCGCGAAGCGTCGGCGAGCGATAGAGGCTGCGGATCAGTTCACCGCGTTCGGCGACGAGTTCGCTCGGCACCACGCTCATCCGGCGCGGCGTATTGTCGGTTGTCGCCAGGCGCAAATCACGCCGCTCGGCATGCTGGTCCAGCAGTTTCAGAACTTCTTCGCGGACCGCCCCGCGGATGCTGTCCGGCACCACATCCCGCAACAGGAGAAAGCCGTTGCGTGCGAACCGGTGCTCCTGCATCCGGACGTTCCCGTGCGGGACCGTCACGGCATAGTTGGAGGAGAGCAGCGATTCGAGCTCCGAGGTCGTGAATGAACTCATTCGATCCTCCTCCGGGTTGGTCGTGAAATGTGACCCGCGCAAATCTCCCCGACGTTGTACCGTCGTGGCCATTGAATAGCGGCCAGCGCAAGCGCCGTGCCATTCGCGCATCTCAGGTATAAACTGTTGATATCTATTGTATTTCTTCGAATGACGGAGCGTATCCAGCTGCTATATCGTTACAGTTGAGCGAGCCAATACAGCGTCACTTTTTGTCGCCGGCGATCTCGTCTTCGCCGCCGATTCCTCGCATTTTCAGGGGATTGACGGCGAGGGGTCAGGTTGTAACGGCGCATCGGAACAGGGTGTCACAGGTGTTACAACTCAACAATGCTCTGCCGAAATCGCGTATTTCGCCAGCTTCCGGTAAAGAGTCATGCGCGACCATTTGAGTTCTGCTGCGGCGCGGCTTTTGTTCCAGTTTGTCGATTGCAGAATGGACAACAGTCGGGTTCTCTCGTCAGACGACCGGGGAGCGACGCCGATAAAGAGGCCCTGGAATGCAAAGGGCAGATCATCGAGCGTCATGACGTCGGCAGGCGGATCGATAAAAATCGCTTCGACCAGATTACGTAGTTCGCGGACATTCCCCGGCCAGTCATAATTGATTAGACACTCGCGCATCTCGGCGCTCACCCCCGGTTCCGCCACCCCGTGACGCCGACTGAACTCACTCAGGAAATGGCCGAACAGCAGCAGTATATCCTCCCGTCTTTCGCGCAATGGAGGAAGATGTAGCCGAGCGATATTCAGCCGGTAGAACAGGTCGGATCGGAAGTGCTTGTCCTCGAGCAGCAACTCGAGATCCTGGTTCGTGGCCGCTATGATGCGTATGTCGAGCGCAATCGGGCGATTGCCGCCGATCGGGAAGATCTCGCGAGTCTCGATGGCGCGGAGCAGCTTTGCCTGAACTATCGGGCTCATTTCCCCGATCTCGTCGAAAAAGACGGTCCCCCGGTTCGCCAGGCGGAGCTTGCCCGGATATGCATTCTGGGCGCCGGTGAAGGCGCCGCGCTCGAAGCCAAAGAGTTCGCTCTCGACAAGACCGTCGGGGATAGCCGCGCAGTTGATGCAAACGAACGGGGCAGCCGAGCGCGCACTCAGCCGATGGATCGCATCAGCGACGCGCTCCTTGCCGGTTCCAGTCTCCCCCGTAATCAGCACGTTCGCGTCTGAGCCGGCTACCTTCGCCAAGTAAGAGCGAAGGCGCACCATGGTCTCACTGGACGCGATGAGGCTTTCCATAGCGATATCCTCAACGTGCAGGTCCGGGACGCGTCCGTCGCTGAGCGGGAAAGTGCGTCCTTTGTATCCCCCTTGCCCTTGTATCGCCCTTGCCCGATGTGAAGACCGCCGTCATCCGCTCCCGAACCGTCGGGAAGAACCTTGCGGCGGTCGCCGCATGCGTGCTGCACCACCGCTGGCGTCCTATCCTCTCCAACGCCCGCACCGCGCGACCGGTCGAAATCGATTGACAGGTCGCGATCACAAGTATTCTACCCTAAGGGCCGGTCGCTACGCGGTATCAATCCGGAATCAATTCGGAATTCGACATCGGCCCGAAAATTTCTCAAGGTCTCCAGATGGAGATGAGCGAGCCTGTGAATCGAGCGACTATCGTCAATTAGATCAAGATCGTCGGAGATCTGACATGAATAATGTCACGACCTTTGCAACTCGGACAGGAAGATCTCAGCGTCTAGGAAATACTCTTAAGAAAACACTCCGGATCCATCTTCTCGGGACAATGAAGGCTATGGGTCCTCATGGTGAAAACATCTTGCCGAGGCGTATGAAGACGCAAGGGGTGCTTGCGTATCTCTGCCTCGCGGAAGGGGAACGCGTGCCGAGAGCACGGATTGCTGGAATGATTTGGGATCGGGCAGCTGAGCGCGGGGCCAGGGACAACCTTCGGCAGGCCTTGAACGAGTTACAGGCGACGGGCGGCGGCTGGCGTTTGGAAACCGGGCGCGATACAGTTCGCCTCGACATTAGCGACTGCTGGATCGATGCCTTTGAACCCCCTGATCAACCAGATCAGCTGCTTGAAGGGTTGCATGGCATCTCGGCGGCTTTCGACCATTGGTTGATCGGCCGGCGTGTGCGGTTTGAGAACGGTTGGCAGCAGCGATTAGAACAGGACCTTGACGAACTCGTCGCCAGGAAGGCTCCGCCGGCCTCACGCGCAACGGCAGCACGCAGGCTTTTGAATTTTATGCCGACATACGAGCCTGCGGTTCGCGCCTTGATGACGGCGTATCTCGATATGGGCGAAGGGGCGCTGGCGGTCCGCGAGTACGAGCGTTTTAAATTAATCGTTGACGATGCGACCGGGTTCGGGCCCGCCGACGCCACGATCGCCCTCTACGAAAAGATACGGCGCGGATCAAGCGCAAGGCGAGCGCGCCCAGCGAGTACCGCCCCAACGACGCCAGACGATGCGGTGGAGCCAGAGGAACATTCTGCTCGCGTTAGCCCAGGCGAGGCGGGCTTGGGAACGGCCCCCGAACTTGAGCTGAAACTCTCGATCGCGGCGTTACCGCTTCGCAATTTGTCCGGCAAACCGCGTCACGATCGAACGGCCGAAGGCTTAACTGACGATATTGTTGAAGCACTCTCAAGGGTACCGGGGCTCTTCGTCGTATCGCGCCTTTCGGCGGCAGCATTCAAACATCGGGATCGCCCGGCCCCAGAGATCGGCTCAGCGCTCGGGGTTCGGTACCTCATCTCCGGAAGCCTGCGGGCTGCCGGCGATCGGTTGCGCATCATTGCCGAATTGACCGAAACGCGGACGAGTAGGGCCTTGTGGGTTCAAGCCTTCGAGGAGATTGTGAACGAACAGCGAGCGTTGCAAACCGGTATCGCGCAAGCGGTGGTTCGCTGCATCGCCCCTCACCTTCGTGCTGCCGAGGTCAAGCGCGTCCAGATCACGCATGCCGAGCGCCACAGCGCGTACGATTTCCTACTGCGGGCGCAAGAAGCTATGCACGATCCATCGCGGGCGACGTTCGAGACTGCGCAAGGGTTCTTCGAGCGGGCGATTGCCCGCGATCCGCGCTATTCGGCGGCGCTTGGGTGGCGAGCGTATTGGCATGTGATGCGCGTCGGGCAGGGCTGGTCGCCGGACCCGGCCCAAGACACCGAGCAAGCGGATCACTTCGCTCAGCTAGCCGTCGAATGCGATGCGACCGAGCCGATGGCTCTGGCGGTTCAAGGACACGTCGCGACCTACTTGCACAAGGACTTCGATTTGGCTTTCGCCTGCTTCGATAAGGCATTGCATATAAACCCGAACGCTTCTCGTGCATGGCTGTGGAATGCGAATGCCCACGCCTATATTGGCGAGGGCACCAAGGCTGTCGAGAAAGTCAATCGCGCTATGGCCCTCGCCCCGTACGATCCGCTGGGCTATGCTTACAGCGGCGGAGCGAGCCTGGCGTACCTTGCAGACGGCCAGTATCCGCGCGCCATCGAGTTCGCGCTTCGCAGCATTCGCGAAAACCGGGGCTACACCTCGGCCTATAAGCTCCTGATTTCGGCATTGGCGCTCGGTGGGCAAGTAGAGGAGGCTCGCTCCCAGGTTTGTCAATTGCTGCGTCTAGAGCCCGGCTTTACCGTCGAGGAGCATCAGCGCCGATTTCCCGGGAGCGGGACGCCGTTCGGGAAGCTGTATTGCAAGGCGCTCGCCAAGGCAGGAGTTCCCGCTTTGGGCTGACATCTCCAGTACGCAATTTTTCCGGATTCATTCCGGCTATATACGCGCGTGCGTTCCGACTGAATTTGCCAAATTTCTCCACGCCGTGGGACCATTGCGGCCCTAATGAGGTGGAGGTTCAAATGGCATCGCTCGAGCAAACGACAATCGCACGATTCCCGCCGTTGCGGGCTCCCGCCGCGAAGATTGCGGCGGGCAAAGTTCAAATTGGCGACAGCTCCATTGCTGCCCAATTCCCGCCGCTGCGCGTTCTGCCGCCTGCGATCGCGAAATCCGGCAAAGTGCAGCTTGGCGACAGCTCTATCAGGGCTCAGTTCCCGCCGCGGAAATAGGCGGAGGCTGTCGCGGTATGGAGTGCTGAGCATGGTCGACCAAAACGAGCCAATAATTTGCCGCTTCTATCGTGTCATACCTGGCGCTCCAGAACCGCAGCGGGCCGACCGCTCCGCCGATGGTACGTTACCGATGATCGCGTATCGCTATTGCGAGGCCATCGCCTGCGCCTCGGCTTTCGGTTGGTATCTGTTCCCACCCCTAAATTTCAGCTTGGTCTGGGATGGCAGGGAGATCGGCTGGACATACGAAGGCGCGGACGATTGGTACCCACTGCGCAATACGCTGCCGCCGAACTTTGAAGGCGCTTTTGCGAAAATTGCCCCAGAAGGGCTCGCTGATCTCGCGCCTAGTTTCCTTGCTCAGGGAAAGTTGCCCGGCGTCGTGCAAATCTGGAGCGGATATCTCGCATCGACCGCCCCCGGCTGGGCCCTGCTGTCGCGCGGCGTGGCGAACGTGCACAAGACTCGTCCCTTCGAGGATCACGAAGCCCTCGTCGACACGCCAATTTTTGAGAACTATGAGGGTATTGTAGAAACTAATTCCTGGTTTGGCCCTCTATTTACTAATGTCCGGCTCATGAGGACCAACTCACCGGTAGACTTTCATGTGCATCGGCCATTTTTTCAAGTCCAACCATTGTTGCGTGAGTGCTATCGCGAGCCGTCGTTTGACGTTCGGGATGCGGCCGATATGACGTCGGGCGATTGGCTGCGTTTCGCGGCCACGACCGGACGCAATACGGAGCACATGCGGGCGCCTGGTCACTACGCGGTCGAGACACGCAAACGGCTTCGCAGCGAAGATCGCTGAAAGTCTCAGCTTCGAACAGGTGCGACAATGAACTCGGAGCGCCTTGCCATACAACTGATGATCGCTCAGAGCGTCCTGTTCACGGCTGAAACTGCGGTAATCCACGAAATAGGATCGGGCATTTCGATAACGCATCTGGCACTAATTCGGGGCGTCGCCGGCCTAGTGCTTGCGGTCGCCTTCGCCCGCAAAGTCGGTGTGGGAGTTATTAGGACCGCTCAATTGCCGCTTCAGTTGCTTCGGGGCATGGTGTCTCTCGGTTACCTGTGGGTAATGATTTACTCCTTCAGCAGCCTGCCGTTCGCCGACGCGACCGCGATTTCCTACACTCAAGCGGCGTATATCGCCCTGTTTTCGGTCCTGATCCTACAAGAGCCGGTCACCAAGTCACGGTGGACCGCGACCGCGGTAGGGATCGCGGGCGCACTGCTGATCGCCAAGCCGACTTTCGCGAATTGGAATAGCGCCTATCTGATCGCCCTGTGCGGCACCAGCCTGAACGGCCTTTCGTTCGTCCTCAATCGGTATCTCCAACGGCGCGATACCGACGCAACGACGATGTTTTATACGAACTTCGTGCTGGTGCTCGGCAATCTACCTGTGGCGGCGATGGCTACGCTCCCCGCGATCAAGTCTTGCGTGTGGCTGCCGGCCTTGCTTTTTTTCGGGCCGCTCGGTACGTATTTGGGGATCGTTGCGGTCAGGCACGCCAACGCGTCCGTACTTGGCCCCTACACGCTGCTTCGGCTTTTAATCAGTATTATCGCGGGCATAGTCATTTTTCACGAGTTGCCGGACAACCGCAGCACGGTTGGTTCGATATTTATTGTGCTGAGTTGCGTGCTGTCCTCGTGCGCATTGCGGGTTCCGGAGTGGCTATCGCGTCGGGGCACTAGAGTCTTATGTCCGCGGTCAACGGTTGTGGGCGCAGCGATAGGGGCCGGCAGCCGGGCGACCGCCGGGTTGGCTTTGACTACGAACTGCACGGGGCAGGAGATGGAGGCTCGAGACGACGGTTGATCAGACTCTTATCCGCGGGTTGGCTACCGCCGTGCGTGTTTCGTCTCGGGGCTTTTCCGGCATCTAGAAGGCGGGCGTCGGGCAGAGCCCGGCCACGTAGTCTAGCCAGGGGTTCCCCTCCGTGCTCCACCTCCAGCCGTGTACAGTTGATGCGGTTCAGCTCAGCGGTTCGACCTGACGGCTGATGGCCCAAAGAAAGGCAGCCATTTCGCGGGCGATCGCAGCGACGACGACAGGTGTTTTCTTGCCGGCGGCAATCAGCCGGCGATATCGGGCGCAGAGCCGGACCTGCCCCTTCCAGGCGATGTCGCGGACGGCCTTTGGCAACCCCTGGAGCCGGGCGCGCAGGGTCTCGCTGACGCGCGCTGGATAGCGGTAGGTCCAGGCGCCTTCGACGAGTACGCGGCGGGCGCGGCGATTGCCGGCGAGGGTCAGGCCGGCGCGGCGTACCGTTTCTCCCGTCGAGCGTTCTGACGGCACGAGGCCGGGGAATGACATCAGCTGGCGCGGATTGTCGAACCGGCGCACGTCGCCGATTTCCGCTACGAAAGTCGCCGCGACGATGAAGGAAACGCCGCGCATCGCCTGATAGGCTGCGATCACCGGCGCCATCGACCAACTCGGCACGATTTGCGACAAGCTGCTGGTCGAGGCGGTGCCGACGTGCGGCGGCATCCTCGATCGCGTCGACGGCGTCTTGGAAGACGATCGGTTGCGCCGGGTGCTCGAACCTCTGATCGGCGAGCCAGCGCCGATGCGCCAAGCTCCAACGATTGCGCCCGGCGAAGATACGGCCGTGACGCAGCAGCAGCGACAGCAGCTGCTGGCGCTTCTTGCGCAGGTCGGCTGCGGCTACCTCGCGCGCACGGACGAGATCACGGACGGCTTCGTGCACCGGATCCGGCACCCACACCGAGGTCAGTTCGCCGGCACGGAACAACCGCGCAAGGGTGACCGCGTCGCGCCGGTTGGTCTTGACCCGATCGCCTGGCTTGCGTGGGATCAGGGACGGCGCCACGACCGTGCAGTGGTGACCCAAAGCCTTGACCTGGCGGTACAACCCGTACCCGGTCGGACGGGCTTCATAGCAAATGTGCAGCTCTGCATAGCGCGCCGAAAGCTTGCCGAGCACCTTTGCCACCGTCGCCGGCGAGCTGTCGATCTCACCGAAATATCTGACCTCCCCGTCGCGCCCGCTATCGGCGATCGCCACCGCATGCTTGTTCTTCGCCGTGTCAAAGCCAAAAAAAGCTTCGCTATATTTCTTCATGGTCCGCCCTCCGTGCATGAGGCTCGGCTCGGTCCACCCGAGCAACCCTCGCTTCTCTATTGCACGAAAGGTGTAGCGCGGCGATCTGGATGGGAAGGCAGCGACAATCAGGATGAGAACTCCGGCGTCGCGGCGGACGCATGATCGTCGCGTCGTAACTGTCGCGCAAGAGGGTGCGGGCCGTTTTGATTGTCGCGGCGCGACGATCA
>WNFC01003929.1_pt1 | contig 17153 bp, 12 predicted proteins | sample 5400541 | NCBI WGS metagenome assembly WNFC01 (sample SAMN13153342, study PRJNA577476) | soil metagenome | isolation source: 120 cm saprolite under Douglas fir tree site 2 hole 2 replicate 1 | place: USA:California | collected 2015-04-18
TAAAATCAGCGGAACCGATTGAAACGAAAGCTGTTAGTGCAGTGCCGATTAGGATCGTTTGGGATCATTTGGGATGTTTTCCTCCCCAGGTTGTTCCCGTATTGTTCCCGCCGATCCAAACCCGTCACGCTGAGACTCATGGGCGCGACCATGTCCAGTGAAACAGACCTATAGTGCCATAGGATATGTTCGACCGCAAATGCGAATACGCCACTGTGTTCGAATCACTGGTGGACACGGCGTGCTTCAAAACCTGCGTGCCCAATCAAGATTGAACGAACCTAGAAATCGCCAAAGATCAGAATCTCTGTTGTTCTGAGCGGTTTTGGCTTCTGCGTTCTGTCCGAGGCGGCTTGCTGACAGTAAATGCGATCGGATAATCGACCATTCTGTAGTCAGGAGCGGAAAGAGAAGATGATGGACAAGACAATCGCCGACAGTTTTCGACTTACTGGTACCTCGCGCCTATGAATCCAATCACAGGGCGGGGCCTAGGCATGTTGATTGATCCATACGAGAGAGACGATCTTGGAGAATGCATTGGTGCCGGGCGTAAACCACGGAGTGATGGAGCGGCGCATGCTTCTTGATGACTACTTACCCGAGTTCGACGTGCGAACGAGCTATGCCACCCGCATCGCTGCGTCTCCTGCGAGGGTCTATGCAAGCCTGTGGACCGCTAACTTCGACCATTGGGGGGTAACGCGGGCACTTTACGCAGCACGTACGCTCCCATCGTTTCCGACGCGACCGCGTGAGACGTGGCGCCGCTTCCGTGACGAGCTGTTTCGGCAGCGCTTTACTCTCGACGAGATGCTCTTGGAAGGCTTCGCTCTGCTTGAGGAGCGGCCCGGCGAAGAACTTGTGCTCGGTACAGTTGGTCGCTTTTGGCGTGCCCGCGGAGAACTATGCGCAACCAGCCCAGTTCAATTCCGTGCAACCGCCCCTTCCGGAACCGCGAAGGCGGCATGGAACTTCGAAGTGGGTATACGGGCGGACGGCGCCACGGAGCTGAGGACCGAGACTCGAGTATTATGCGCGGATGTCGCGACAAGACGACGCTTTCGCGCGTACTGGATGCTGATCAGACCATTCAGTGGTCTCATTCGGCAGGAGATGCTGGCCGCGGTCCGAAGCGCAGCGGAGTCGGGTCAGAGTCGAAGTCATCAGATATCCAAATAGGTCAGAACATCTGTCGTTTCTGCGGCGCATGACTCACGAAGTCAGATGCGAGGAGAGTTGAATGAATTCAGTCAAGATCGTTGAGGACTTTTGGACAGCGGTATGGAAGTCAAGAAACCCGGACGCCATCGCAGATTTCGTTGTTGAAGACGTAATCATCACGACCGGAGGCGTTGAGATAAAGGGAAGGGACAAGTTCATCGCCTGGGCTTGGGACTTCTTATCTAAGATCAATGGCTTGGACTTTGAGGTCCTGGAGACCTTCCAAAATGAAGACGGGAGCCGTGTAGCATCACTCTGGCGTGTCACGGGCAAGAACAACGGCATGATGGGAACGGTTCCAGATCAACAGCCAATCAGCTTGACCGGGACTGCGATCTGGAGCGTTCGCGAAGACGGAAAGTTGCTACACAACCGTGTCGAACGCGCGGCTTGGGAGACATTCCTGAACCTTACCAGCAAAAAGCGCTAATACCCGGAATCAGGAATCGTCAACCAATGGAGAACAGGAAATGGCATCGAGATCAGATGTGGTTTCCGCACTGTCCTAGAAGTCGTTACCTAGGCAGACGGTTGCTATTACAGTTCGGCTCTAACTTCTCACATTATTTAGTTGACGATGCCCACTTGGCGGCTTCCGGAAGTATCGAAATCCGTCCTTCTCTGGCAACATGTCCGATGCCAGGCCATGGAAAGTGACCGCCGTAAAGAGCAATTCTCTCCTTCGACAGCATGCCAAGGACCTTCACCCGGGCCTCGCCAGCCTGTAAACCGAGAACGAGGGTCCAATAACAGCGTTTTTCTGTGTAATCAGTGGCGCACAGTGCGGTCTGTGGCGTTCCGTTTCAATGAGTCGCGTTACGTTGCCGAAATGGATCATTTCGCCTGCTAAGCCGCGATATCCAGCCGAGGATTTAATACTCTTCCATTTGCCGATAACCGAAATGGGGTGTGCATCACTGAACAAAGCCGTCTTTGGCTCCGAATTGCCGAGCACGCTGCATAAATGAAATCACCTTAATAAACTGGAGCCGTGTCGTTGAGCCGAGAGACTCGCGAATGCCTCGTTCTCGGGATACCATAGCGGGGACAGTTCCCTCCTCTGCCTCACACTGAGACCATCATGACACGCACGGAAATAAATAGCACAACAGTGATTGCTTGCTAAATCTCACAATCCTGATTATGGATAATCGCTGTGAACGCCGATATGTCCGTCACAGATTTATCCATGAGATTTTCGACTTCTGAGCGCAATGGCATTGAGGGTTGGGCGCCAGCACGGGATACAGAAATGGCTGCTACAGCGTTCGCGAACCGAGCGGCATCGATGGGTTCCATGCCATCCGATAGGGCGCAGGCGAAGCCACCGTTGAAGGCGTCTCCAGCGGCCGTTGTATCAATAGGGTCAACTTTGAACGATGAAATGTAAGACGGCGTCACATCTGCGCCAGCCAGAAAGACACCTTTAGCTCCGAGCTTGAGAATGACGTTCCTGACCCCGGCGGCGAGAAGATGTTGGGCAGCAACTGGAGGGTCGACGGGTTCGGCGAGTGTGATTCCCATGCTTGCCAGCAGCGTTTGAGTTTCGCTCTCGTTCGGCGTCAGCCATGTCACATGGCGCAAGAGCTCTTTCGGGAGTTCGCGAGCCGGTGCGGGATCGAGTATGAAAGGTACATTGAATTCAGCCGCCAGTTCCGCCAACCGCTCGACGGTTGCCAGCGGAATCTCAAGCTGCGCCAGGATAATCGACGCGTCGCGAAGTTCTTCGGTGAAGTCCTCGAGATTTTCAATGTCGAGTTTGTCGTTTGCACCCGGGATGACGACGATCGAGTTATGCCCTTCCGCAGAGACCAGAATCATGGCCGAGCCCGAAGGTCCGGAGACGTTCTTGACGCAGTGGGTGAGGACGCCTTCGGCGACCAGCGAAGTTCGCAACTGCTCTGCGAATCCGTCGTTGCCGAGATTCCCAATCATGGCGACCGTCGCTCCCAGCCGCGCCGCTGCCACTGCCTGGTTCGCTCCTTTGCCTCCAGGGTAGGTTGCGAAGTCGCTCCCAAAAACTGTTTCGCCCTCCTTCGGCATACGTTGCACAGAGGCGACCAGGTCGAGATTGATGCTTCCGACGACGATCATCTTTTTAGGCATATTGGCCCGCTTCCCCTTCAACTTCTCGGCTACGGAAGATTGACGTTGCTCTGTCCATCGCAGGTACGGCATTTTAGTTTCCCATAAGGGGTGCAGCGGCAATGGTTCCGAGCCCTGCGAGAAACAACACAAACATCCAGGGAATCAGGCGTCTTGAGGCTGGAGGGGCCTGCGCGAACTCTTTCCAAATGACAACGCCCCAGAAGGCGGAGACCATCGTCGCGCCTTGTCCTACGGCATAGGAGATCGCCGGACCCACGGCGTTGGCACGAGAGGCCACGAAGCTGGCAACGGCACCCGTACACCAGATAAGGCCGCCGACAACTCCCCACACATGCCAAGAGGTGCGCGAAGCCGCATATTGCCGCATCGTGACCGGAGCATCGCCCGTCAGGGAATGACGCATCAGCCAGCTGTTCATGGGAATCGCGCAGAGCGTTACGCCAAGGGAGAAAACGAAGGCGACGGCGTAAGGTCCCAGGGCGTGATCTCCAATGGTTGACTTTGCCACAAAAGGATAGAAGCTCCCCATCAGCACACCGCTCACCACGCTTAATACGACGCCACGCGTGCTCGCGGTGGCGCTTGTTTCGCGGCGTTTGTAGGCGAGTGCATCGAGAAGGATGGCTGCGGCGACCAGAACCACTCCGCCAAAAATGAACAGAGGATTGCCCGTAGGCTGGACGAGATAGTTCAGCACCGTCCCCACGATCAGCGCGAGGCCGATGCCAACGGGAAAGGCAACCGCCATTCCGGCCATATCAATGGCCGCTACTAATAACTGGTTCGCCACATTGAAGATGACGCCGCCCACCATCGCAAATAGAAGGTGGGATTGGTCCGCGTCGTGAAGGTTAGGAAAGAAGCCTGTCTGGCCGCCATACAGGCTGCCGAGCGTAGATCCCCAGAGAAGGCTGCCAAGCACGATGCCGCCGACGTAGTCCCAATAGAACAGCGAAAAGGCATAGCCCAGCGTCAACTTCCGTGTGTTGGCCCAAGACCCCCAACACAACATACTGATGAGCATAAAGAGGAGTACAACCGCGTACGCGCTAGGTTGAAACAATGGAGAGCTCCTGCTAAGAACGACGAGGATGAGAGGTGCAGGCTCATGATAGAGCGACAAAATGCCAGCGCTGAAAATAATGGCGGAGCGCTATACCGTCTCCGCCATATCTAGAGTGAGCTAGAAGCGAATGTGACCGACTAGTTGAAACTGACGCGGCTGGAGCTGGTTGACGGACTTCCCGAAGTTTGTGTTCGACAGGTCGCCCACCGGTTGGGCGAGATTGACGCGGTTGAAGAGATTGAGAATTTCCGTGCGGAACTCGAACTTGCCGCCCTCTCCGAGCATTTTGATCGGGAAGGTGCGTCCGATGGCAAAGTTCACATTCGCGTAGCCGGGGCCGTTGTACGTATTACGGCCCAGATTGCCTTCCGTGCCGGCGGTCGGCTTGGGGAAGGCCGAAGCAGGAAAGACGCCCGTCAGAAAGCTGGAACGGTTTGTGCCTATCGTGCGACCGAAATTGGGAACATTGGGCGTATCAAAGTTGTAGCCATCTCCGTTATAGTCGCCGGTCGGGTACGAGGCAGCCGAGTAAACACTGAAGGGGCGACCGGATTGTAGGATGATGATCGGCGAGAAGACAAACCCCTGCGTGACCGCGCGAACTAAGCCAGAACCTACTCCCGGCTCATGCCATACGGCGTCGACGGAGAGACGGTGCCGCGCATCGTAGTCGGAACGTGCATATTGCAACACCGGGTTCTGTGCGTCGAAGATCGACTCCGCCCCGGCGACCCCGTTATCGTTGCTGCTGGTGTAGTCAAGCGACTTGCCGATGGTATAGGTTGCATGGGCGGTGAAGCCGTGCGAGTAGTGCTTCGATACGCCGAAGGCACCCACGTGTGAGTTGGCGAGTCCACGGTTATCGCCATAGAGGATGGTGTTGAAGCTGCTGTTCAGACGCGTGAGCTTGCCGCTGTTGGTGATGAGATCGCCGGCGAAGCGGTTCACGTCCGTCTGGAGGAACAACTTGCGGCTCGCCGTTCCGAGGTAGTCGGCTTCGAACACGAGTCCACCAAACGCGCGTTGTACTCCCAGACCCCAGCTATGAATCATGGGCGGTGCCAACTCAGGAGCGATGCCGCCCACATTGACCCGCAGTCCGACGATGCCGCCGTTGGGGCTAATGGTGTAGCTGAGGCCGGGAGGCGGCGCGAAGCCCGGCGGCCCGCTCGTGCTGGGGGCATACGAGAAGCTCGCGGACGTTGTGCCGGCGTTAAAGATGCTGACCGACGGGTTAATGTAATTCGGCGCGTTGCGGCGAACGTTGCCCACGTAGGCAAATTCTCCGATCTTGTTACTGTAGATTCCGTAGCCACCGTGAATCGACGTCTTTCCCTGTCCAAACACGTCCCATGCAAAACCGACGCGCGGTGTGAAGCGATATTGGGCTTTGGTTGTCGTCGCCCCATTGGCTCCACGGACTTGCATCGAGCCGGCCGCGATCTGGGCGGCAAAGCCGGCTCCTGCACCAGGGGTGAAGACCGTCACTGGATTCTTACCATTGAGGACCGTGGTCAGGTGACCGTAGTAGTCCATGCGTACGCCAAGATTCAGCGAAAGGGTCTTCGTGATCTTCCAATCATCCTGTACATATGGCGCGACGTACAGCATCATGATGCGCTGATAGAGGTTCCGAGCAACCGCGCGCGTCGCGAGGTCCAACGTCGGACCAGTCTGCGTCGAGGGGTGGTCGCCAGCGAAGTCGAGGATGTTGATGAAACCGAACGTCGGACGGATCAGCAGATTGGTGAAGTCGTCCAGGTCCTGCTGGCGATCGACATCGATTCCAACGTGCAGGTTGTGCTGGCCACGCGTGTAGGTCACGCCATCCTGAAATTCAAAGTTGTTCTGCGTGAAGGGAGAAGGTCCGGACTGCGAAAATCCATTCCCAATCGACGTAATGTTGATGTTCGGGAGGTTGTTGGTTGAGTTATTGTTCGGCAAGATTCCCCAGACGCGAGTGAAGCTTGCGCCGAAGTCGTTGACCAGCCGGGATGAAAAAGTATGGAGATAGTCGACCTTCGCATAGAGAGTGGCGTTTGGCGTGACCGTTGAGTAGGTGGGGCGGCCATCCTGAGTGCCGGCCTGCGTGTGGTTGATGAAGTAGCTGGCAAAGAGCTTGTCGTTGCCGTCACGCAAGCTGTGGTCAATGCGGAAGTGCCCCTGGAAGCCATTGTTGATGGGCGACTTGTTGATGTTCGATGTACCGACCGCAACAAGCGTGTCGGGAATGTTCGGCGGCGTATAGACGCTGACAAGGCTGGTTTTGATCTGGCCCACCGTGCGGAAGTTTGACGTGGGATAAACGCCAATCGGAGCCAGTTTAAAGTAATTCGCAGCGAGCGATGACGGAAAGTTCGCGATCACATAGTCTTCGAACTCCTTGGTCTCGACATTCACCACTGCTGTCGCGCCGAGGATGGAACGCAGGTAAAAGAGCGAGCCGAAAAAGAAGCTCTTGTTCTTGAAGATTGGGCCGCCGATAACGCCGCCGAAGTCATTCCGAATCGACTTTGGGATATTGGTCTGAAACTCCGTGCGCGAGATGAAGGCTTTGTCGGAGTGGACTTCAGACAGCATGCCATGGAATTTATTGGTGCCGGACTTGGTAAAGACTTCGATGAGCGCACCGCTTTGGCGACCCTTCTCTGCGGAGAACGATGACGCGGAGACCTTCATCTCCTGCACTGTTTCGGGTTCGGGCGAGATGTTGACCACACCGTCGCGCGAGTTGCCGTTTACAGTTGTGCCGTCCACCTGGTACTCGTTGGCCTCCTGACGCTGGCCTGCCGCGTTGATCTGGAAGCCGGCTTCAGAAGAGAAGCTGCTTGTCCCGATAGATCCCGCTCCTGCAATGGATCCGGAGGCGTCGCCAAGCCCTGTCACTCCGGGAGCCAGGGTAGCGACGGACGCGTAAAGACTCTGGCCGACGAGCGGAGCTTCCTGCACTGTCTGGCTTTCGAGTGTGCGTCCGATGGAGCCTTTTGTGGTCTCAACCGTTTCGGTCTGCGTGGAGACTTCGACGGTCACACTCTCCTCTCCTACGGAAAGCTTCGGATAGATGGTGCGAATTTCGTGACCTTCGATCCGGACGTCCGCCTGCTTCCATGTTCTGAAACCGGCCGCGGTGATTTCCACCCGAAAGGTGCCCGGCGGAAGCTGCAGAACTCGCACGAACCCTTGCGCATCGGACACGGCCTGACGCGTCACCTGGGTGCTGATGTCGACGATGGTTAGTTGCGCTCCCGGGACAGCGGCACCCGTCTGGTCTTCCACAGTAGCCTCGACACCGCTGGCGAACTGCGCCGTTGCGAGGTTGGGTCGCACAGCACATGACACTATGGCGAGTGCGAGAACGAGCAGTTTGATGCGAGTCGAAAATAACACTGAAAGCCTCCCCTTTTTCGGGATTTCTATGCTAACGCGGTCAGCGATTAAAACCTTGAATCGTTTCAAAATATGGAGCGCGGCCATACTAGGTACGGCTGTTCCGCTTTGTCAAGAAATATTTTTAGGGTCTTCTGCAAACGCAGAGATTTTCTCGGCATGGCGCAGAATAGCGATGATTGGCGGAAGAATACGACTCTCGCGTGTTGCAGACTGTCGATTCCGACCTGTGCGCCGCCAGGAATTGGCAACAAAAGAATTTGCACAAGCTTTATGAAAGCTTTTATATTGGCGTCGCATCCCCCGAGGTTACCCATGACGCTCCGTACTTCTCAGCTGACCGCACTGCGCTTCATGTTTCGCGCCTGCTTGCTTCCGCTTGCTCTATCGACAGCTGCTTTTGCGCAGGACTCTACCCTGCAAATCATGGCCGGCGAACAGATTCCCGGGCCCGCCTGTGCTGGTTTACCGCAATGGTCCATGCGAGCTGCTGCAAGGCCCTGCACCCCGGAGGAAATGCGGAGCTGGCTTGAAGACGTTCGGCATTGGCGGATGGAGCGCCGTATTCGTATAGGGCTCGATGGCCGTGAGTATGGCCGGCCCGAGTTGCAGTGGGCCCAGTCGAGTTTCGTGCAACCGCAGATGATGGTGCATGATCGTTTCTTCTACGATCCGGCAGAAAGGAAGTACACAGTTGATCGCTATCTCGGAGATACACAGGCGCGCTACGGAGGGATCGACAGCGTGCTGATTTGGCCGACGTACCCGAACATTGGAATCGATGACCGCAACCAATATGACCTATTTTCGGATCTTCCCGGGGGCGTCGAAGGCATCAAAGGGTTTGTGGATGAGTTCCATCGCAAGGGCGTGCGGGTGCTCTTCCCCACCATGCTGTGGGACCAGGGCACCCGAGTGCAAGGCACTCCCGACGCCGATGCATTGGTTAAAGAATTGGCAGCTGTGGGGGCCGATGGCATCAATGGCGACACGCTGCAGGGTATGCCTCTCAGCTTTCGTCAGGCATCCGACAAGTTGAATCATCCCCTCGCACTTGAGCCGGAGCTCGCTCTTGGGTCGGAAGAGATGCTGAACTATAACAACCTGACATGGGGCTATTGGAAGTACGAGTTTGTGCCAACGATCAGCCGCTACAAGTGGCTTGAGCCGCAGCATATGGTGCACCTCTCCAACCGCTGGGCCCATAACCATGGCGACGATCTGCAGTTCGCTTTCTTCAATGGCATCGGCTTCGAGTCGTGGGAGAACATCTGGGGAATCTGGAACCAGATGACGCCGCGGGACGCCGAGGCGCTGCGGCGTATCGCCACGATCGAGCGTGCAAACGCGAAGCTGCTCGTGTCGGCGAACTGGGAGCCGCACACTCCGACGCAACAATTCGGAGTTTTTGCCAGCGAATGGCCCAGCACAACAGAAACCCTCTGGACGATCGTCAACCGAAATTCATATGCGGTGGCAGGCGAGCAGCTCGTCGTGCCCTTCAGTGCTGGAATGCGCTACTACGACCTCTGGAATGGAAGCGAACTGAAGGGCAGACGACGGGGAGACCAAGTCGTGCTCGAATTCCCACTGGAGGCGAATGGATATGGAGCTGTCCTTGCGGCTGTGGAACCGGTCCCCGGGCTGGAAGGCCTGCTCAAAACAATGCACCATCTGGATGAAAAGCCGTTGCATGCCTACACGGACCAGTGGTCCACTCTTCCACAAAAACTCATTCAGATCGCGCGGACGAAGGCAGCCCAGCATCCGATTGAAGGAATGGTCGAAGTTCCGGTTGCGGACTTTTTATTCCGCGTGAACGGTATTGAGATTGAAGGCACCAATGAGGAAGGTGTCGACGTGCAGTACGAAGGCGAGACTTCAGCGCGCCGCTATCACGAGGCGACGGTGCATATACCGGCATTTTGGATCGACACCTATCCGGTGACGAATGCAGAGTTCAAGAGATTTTTAGACGCGAGTAAGTATCGCCCGGCTGACGAACACAATTTCCTGAAGGACTGGCACGAAGGCAACTTCCCTGAGGGCTGGGCCAGCAAGCCGGTGACTTGGGTCTCGCTCGAAGATGCTCGCGCCTATGCTTCGTGGGCGGGCAAGCGCCTGCCGCATGAGTGGGAGTGGCAGTATGCAGCGCAGGGTACAGATGGCCGCAGCTACCCTTGGGGCAATGAACCTGGGCGCGGGAAGACGCCGACTCCGGACACCGGCCGCACCCTCGGGCCGGCGAGTGATGTATCGGCTCATCCAGAGGGAGCGAGCCCGTTCGGCGTGCAGGACCTCGTCGGAAACGTGTGGCAGTGGACCGACGAGTACACGGACGAGCATACGCGTGCGGCGATTCTTCGGGGTGGAAGCCACTATCAACCGCAGGGTTCGCGTTGGTATTTTCCGCAAGCCTATAAACTATCGCAACACGGTAAATACCTGCTGATGGCTCCAAGCATCGACCGCTCTGGCACCATCGGGTTCCGCTGTGTTGTCGATAAGTGAGGCCTATGAAGCAGCGCCCGAAACAAGCTCCTCCGTCTGAGCGCGTCACAATGCATGACATCGCGGCCCGCGCCAGGGTCTCTCTTGGTACGGTCTCTCATGTGCTGAACGAATCGGCCGCGGTGCGCGAGCCGTTGAAGAAGCGTGTGTTGGAAGCGATCGCCGATCTTGGATACCAGCCCAACAACCTGTCGCGCGGACTTCGCCGCAATCGCACCAATCTCATCGGGATGATCATCCCCGATATTACGAACCCGTTCTTCCCTTCGGTCGTTCGTGGAGTCGAAGACATGGCCTACAAAGCCTCCTACCGTCTGCTTCTATGTAACACCGATAACAACGTGGAGAAGGAGACCGCTTACTTCAATGACCTGCGCTCATTTTTACCAGCAGGGATGATTGTGATTCCTTCGATCGATCACAAACTGGAATGGAATGCGGCTTCGCTGCCGGTCGTTTGTATCGATCGAAAACCGCGCGACTGGAAAGGGGATAGCGTGACCGTCGCCAATGAGGATGGCGGTTATGCAGCTGCACGGCACTTAATCGAAATGGGACACCGAACAGTGGGTATCGTTCGAGGACCGGCGGGGGTTTACACGGCGGAACAACGCGTCGCAGGTTTTTTGAGGGGAATGGCGCAATCAAAGATACGCATCTCGTCGGAGTACATCCAGGAAGGCCGATTCGACCGCGAAAGCGGCTATACGTGCACAGCACGGTTATTGAGTCTGCTGCCTCGTCCCACGGCAATCTTTACCGCGAGTGACCTCTTGGCGATCGGAGCGTTAACCGCCATTAAGGCCGCGAAACTCCAGTGTCCTCGCGATGTTTCGATTGTGAGCTTTGATGGATTGGACTTTACTGAGCTCACAGATCCTGCGCTCACCAGCATCTTTCAGCCCAGCTACCAGTTGGGTTGTACCGCTATGCAACTTCTGCTGAATCGCATCGATGGCCTGGATTCACCGCCGCAGGATATCGTGCTGGCGACCGAAATCAGGATGCGGGATTCAGTGCGAAGGCTGGAGGTCAGGATATAACTTGGCATACGACTTCGGTGCTCGTCAAAGAGCTGACGTTAGGAACTCAAGCGAACAGAAGTCTAGGTGAATGCTTCTCTCCGAATATAGTGACACCTCCGCATGGCTTGCGGAGGTCGGTCTCTCTAGGCTTTACGGGCCCGTGAGGAGCGACTTTCCCCCCTTCGCTCACGACGATGGCGACATTCTGGCAAGTCAAGTCAAATTGAGTGCCCAGAATAGGACGCGAGGTAGATCGTCTTATATGAACATCGCGATTGGCCCTAAGAAGTCGGACTGGGCCAAACCTTAACGGTCAAAACGCGTGCTCTCAATAAGCTGTCCGATGCGTACTTTCCCATACTCCGGAATAGCCATTCATACTGCAAAGTCATCAATTTACGCGAGCGTACGGTCACTCAAAACTCAAAGATCACACCCGAATAGCCCGATGTCAACCTCTCTCCCAACAATCCGGCTAGTCGGCGATTTCGACGGGCACCTGCCTAGCTTGAGCGTAGCAAAATCGGGTGGAGAATACCGCATATAGGACATAGAGACTGACGGGAAAACGCCCTGAGATGAACCGGATTCGGTGGGTTTGCCAAAGGTCCTAAAAAGGTCCAATAAGGGGAAAATCCCGTGTGATGCGTGGTGTAGGGTGCGATCCGTACCATGCAGTTTCAATGAGTTGCGTGACGTTGCCGAAATGGCATGGAAGAGAGCATTCTTTCGATCTGTTCGAATCTGGTTCTGAATGTTCAACTTGCTCATTCGGCATTTCGCCCGAGGGCTCATTAGGGGTCCAATAACAGCTCTCGCCCGGAGGCGATAGCTTCCCACAGGCCGACTTGCCATTACTGTTTGTCCGATCCAACTCAACCACCATGCCTCAAATCTGTCCCTCCGAGCCAAACCCAACGTTGCCATCGATGCCGCGAGTAGCAACCATGAATCTGAGCAATGGCTGCCGTCACAGGTCCCAATTTGCTTGCGTTCCATCTTCGGCCCACAGAAAGCTGAACCGCCCCGCCTTTACTCGCTCCCTAATATCGCTTCGCTCAGGTTCGGCAATAGTTTCAATGCGTGTGCCGCACAGGTGATAGAGAAGTTGGCCATAGAACTCGCGGCTCCCAGCTCGGTAATGGTATCCATCTGGAGTTTCGGCGACGATGATTGCTTGCTCCGTCGTGGGGTCCACTATGGTCTGAAATACCGGTCTGTCCTCAATGCGGAGATTGGTATAGACCAGTTCAGCCGTCAGTTCACGGACTTGTATGGGAGAGAGCGCGTGGGTGATCGTTGTGAGGAGCGGATAGCCCAATTCGGATTGTTCAGGTGCGGTACGAAACTGTAAAACGGCCCTCGCGTCGTTCAAAACGGAGAACAAGGCAATCTCTCCGATCCTTAGAAACAACGTCCGCGCAGGATAATTGTCGCCGTAATCAAAGTGTTCGCCATCCAGACCGACTTTGGTGGGCAGCAGTAAGACCGAGCCAATCACTTCTGGATCGATGTCTACCTTGGCCAGATAGGACCGGGCGACGCAGTGAATATGATGAAGGTTCTCCCACTCATAGACGTCGGCGATGTGGCCTTCTGGCATACGCTGATCTCTGTGCATCCGGAGCGATAAATCTTTCAGATGGGTCTTCAAATAGATGAAAGCAAGCCAGATGAACAACTGTGCCATGCCTTCCCGGGTACGCATATGGCCTGCAACTGCATCGTAACCTTCTGCGAACAGCTTGCTAATAGGCACTTCGAATGTGCGCCCCATCATGCTATTGCAGGGCACACAGCACGGAACCTTGTACTCCGCATAGCGATATAACGTCTCGTTTGGAAGCTTGATCTGACGATCATGCAAACCGGTCCGACGTAGGACCCAATCTGGAATGATGTGTTCGTCGTTGAATGCCACTTCCTCCCGGCTTTTCCCGCAAATAAAGCAGCGCCCACCTTCGACGATGTCTTTGATGAACCGCTCGATTGAAAACACGATCACAGTCCCGTCATCTCGAACCGCTGATCCGTCATCAGTAATGAACATGGCACTCACTCCGACGGTTAGTTTAGCCTGCAGATGAAGCCTGCAATCAGCGCAACACAGCGGACGAGCATTGCTGACACCACGACCTACCGTCGAACGCGCCCCAGGGCGGGCTAAACGGAGCCCTGTCTACGGACATGCGCGGATTAGAAGTGCGAAACGATAGGACCCTATCAGGGCTGCCCCGGCAACGATGCGAGGATCTGCTCGAGATTCCGTCGGGGCAGTTTTGATAGGGCCGTTTGAAGGAAGCCGGTGGCGCGGCGGATGCGGTGTGGCTATGGGATTTCAATGGGGGCGAATCGGTTTCGCAGTCGCTTGGCCAGGGTGAAGTAAGATGCCGCGAGCCGTGCATGTCGCCGACGGTGAGGAAGCGCTATGTTCACGGGTAGCCAATAGGGACACATCCGAGGGCAAGATCGGGCAAATGGGCGCGGTGCGGCTTTGCGTACGCGAGCACGGCGGCGGGAGACGTTGATCGAAGCGTTGCCAATCATGGTGAGGTCAGGAGCTGTCGACACCGCACTGCGGCGTGTTGGGCAACGTGAGAGTTGAACGGAAGTGAAGCTGTGAGCAGGTCATCCGTTCGAGGATGATCATTGGCTCGGAGCACGACGGACACCTCGGTTGGCTGCTTGGTGCAGGCCGCTGTGAGGACGAAGGCGTGCCGAGCAGCGAGCGGCAGCGCAGCAGCGATGCAGCTCGTCTGCGGTTGGCGAAGAGGCCGAAGTGGCGGATGCGGACCAAGCCCTTGGGCAGAACGTGGATCAGGAAGCGTCGCAGGAACTCATCCGCAGAGACAGTCATGACCTTTTGCTTGCCGCCCGCCGCGTAGTACTTCCAGCGGAAGGAGACTCGATCCTCCTTGAACGCTACGAGGCGATGGTTGGAGATGGCGACACGGTGAGTGTAGCGAGCCAGATAGTGGAGAACATGCTCCGCTCCGCCAAAGGGTGGCTTGGCATAAACGACCCACTCCTTGGTAAAGAGCTGGCGCAGGAAGTGGCGGAAGCGTTCGGGGCTGGCCAGTTCCTGGAGCGAGCCGTGGAACTGGAGCTTGTGCTCGAGCAAGAGCTGGTTGAGCCCAGCCGTGAACTTGCCACGGAAGACGCGACTGAGGACACGGACGGGCAGGAAGAACCGTGGAGAGGCAGCGACCCATCCGGAGCCATCGACCGCCAGGCCGCCAGCCGGGACGACGCAATGCACATGGGGATGATGCTGAAGGTTCTGTCCCCAGGTATGCAAGACACTGAGCAGTCCGATATCGGCTCCCAGGTGCTTCGGGTCCCGAGCGACTTCGAGCAACGTTGCGGCACTGGCGCGAAAGAGCAGGTCGTACAGCAGTCTCTTGTTCTGCAGCACAAGGGCGGATAACTCGTGGGGCAGCGTAAAGACGATATGGAAGTAGGGCACGGGCAACAACTCGGCGGAACGCGCGGCCAGCCACTTGGCGCGTGCGTTGCCCTGGCACTTGGGACAGTGCCGGTTGCGGCACGAGTTATAGGAGATGGCCTGATGGCCGCAGCGAAGACACTGATCGCGATGACCACCCAGAGCTGCGGTGCGGCAACGGACGATAGCGTTCATCACCTTGCGGTGCTGCCAGGTCAGGTGCGATCCCTGCCGTTCCCAGAAGCTGCTGCCCGATGCACGGAGGATGTCGGCCACCTCAAGGGTGGGCCGAGTCATCTCTTCACGCGCCTCCTGGAATGCTTGACCTCGTCGGTTCTCGATACATCGAGAGCCTCCAGCGGACTGGCGACCGCTTGCAGATGACGCCTGGACAGATGCAGGTACACCGTCGTATCGGCGAGCTTGGCATGTCCGAGCAGGAGCTGGATGGTGCGGAGATCGGCGCCAGCTTCGAGCATATGCGTCGCGAAGCTGTGACGGAGCGTGTGAGGCGAGACGCGCTTGGTGATGCCAGCACGCTTCGCTGCCGCAGTGACAGCGGTCCAGGCGACCTTATCCGTGACGGGCACATCCGCCCGCCAGTTGTTCTCCATGCCTGGGAACAGATAGGTCCGGGGCTTCATCCAGCGCCAGTACTCCCGCAATGTCTCCAGCAGCTTGGGGCTTAAGGGAACATCCCTGTCGCGGCCACCCTTGCCTCGCTGGACGTGAAGGACCATGCGTTCGCTGTCGATGTCGGCCACCTTGAGCCGGCAGAGTTCGGCGCGGCGAACTCCCGTCGCATACAGCGTCATCACCATCGCTCGATGCATCAGGTTGCCGGTTGAGTCGATGAGCCGCGAAACTTCATCCTGACTGAGCACCGTAGGCAAGCGCTTATGACACTTGGGAAACGGGATGTGGTCGGGCAGGTAGGACCGCCGCAGCGTCTTGACGAACAGGAACCGCAAAGCTGCTGCCCGCCCCTCGATAGTGCGGGGCGAGAGCTTGCGATCGCGGAACAGGTGAACCTGATACTCGCGAACGTGGTCCGGTCCCAACTGATCCGGCGACCGGCGAAAATACCTGGCGAACTCCTCGACCGCATGAACGTAGGACCGCACGGTGTTCGGAGAGTAGTTACGACGCTGGAGCTCATCCAGCATCATCTGGCGAAGATGGGTCACAGTGAAACCTCCTTGTGATCCACACCTTAGCTCCAACTAACGCCGAAGACCGCAAGGATGCAGCATCCGCCGCGCCAGCGGCTCCGTTGTGTGCCGGGCATGTTCAACAGCTTGGAGGTGCAAGTCCTCTACCCGACCTGATGGAGGTAAGGGTTAGCAATGACGCAAGGGCTACCGTCGCGAGGCGGGGTCTGAAGGAAGCGTGGAGCAAATGCGCGAGTCGGCGTAGATCCGGCGGCAGTGCGCAGAAGGCGGTTGAACTTACCCCGGGAGATCTGCTCTGTGTCGTTTCGGCGACTGAGGCTGTCGCGAGGCAGTCTGACCGCAGAGCAGAAGTCAGCATAGGGCATATTAGGCCATGTCGTCGGCAAGGCTAGTGAGGCACTCCAAGGTCGAAAGACGGAGTTAACAGATAGGCCGAGCCGGAAACGATGGTTGAAGGCCCGAACGAGAGGAGAGGCAAGTAGGACATGAGTCTCAGGAGCGACATGCAGCAGAACATTCAGGGCGAACTGAACTTCTCTGCCACGCCAGCGGGTGAAACCCGCGAAGCGGGAAGAGAAGAGACTGAATCGCGGTTGACGACGCATGCACCCGAACGCCCAGCTGGAACAACTCGACTGATGGAGGAAATATGTGATCGAGAGAACTTGAAGGAAGCATTGCGACGGGTAAAGGCTAACAAGGGTAGTCCGGGAATGGATGGGATAACCGTCAACCAACTCGATGACTATCTGATACAGCACTGGCCAGCCATCGGGGAACAACTGCTAAGTGGAACTTACAAACCAAAGCCGGTGAAACGGGTAGAAATACCGAAGCCAGACGGAGGGGTGCGAAAGCTTGGCATCCCGACCGTGCTGGATCGCTTCATTCAGCAGGCGGTGATGCAGGTTCTGCAACGGCAGTGGGACCCAACATTTTCCGATCACAGCTACGGTTTTCGACCGGGACGATCGGCGCATCAGGCTGTTGCGCAGGCACAGCGGTACATTGCCGAAGGCTACAGCTGGGTGGTTGATCTCGATTTGGAGAAATTTTTCGATCGAGTTAATCATGACAAACTGATGGCACAGATCGCCAAGCGTGTCGAAGACAAACGGCTGTTGAAACTCATCCGGACGTTCTTGAACGCCGGGGTGATGGAAAACGGGTTGGTCAGCCCCAGCGTAGAGGGGACTCCGCAGGGAGGTCCTCTC
>WNFC01003432.1_pt1 | contig 17142 bp, 19 predicted proteins | sample 5400541 | NCBI WGS metagenome assembly WNFC01 (sample SAMN13153342, study PRJNA577476) | soil metagenome | isolation source: 120 cm saprolite under Douglas fir tree site 2 hole 2 replicate 1 | place: USA:California | collected 2015-04-18
GCGCCGCCCGCGATCCTGGCGCGCGTGCGCGAGCGCAATCAGGCCATGGCGGCGCGGCGGCGGGACGCGGTCGAGGCCGCCGCCGCCCGGCTCGCGGTTACGCCGCCGCTCTGACCGGGATCGGCGCCTCGCCCTTCAGCATCAGGCGATAGAGGTAGCGCCGCTCGTTCATGTCGTAATCGGGGTTGGCCTTGTGCATGACGCTGCGGTTGTCCCACAGCACCATGTCGCCGTAATGCCATTGATGGCGGTACTCGTATTTCTTCTGGGTCGCATGGGTCATCAACTCGGTGACCAGGTCGAGCGCCTCGTCGTCCGGCATGCCGACGATCGCCTCGATGCGCACCGGGTTCAGGTACAACGCCTTGCGGCGGTTCTCGGGATGCACCCGCACCAGCGGGTGGACGCCCGGCGGCGGCAGAACCCGGAGGCTGTCCTCGCTCAATGGCCGCAGCTCGCGCGGGCTGTATTTGCTGAGATAGACATGCACCGCCTTGAGCGGGTCGATGCGGCGCTTCATCGCCTCGGGCAATTCGTCATAGGCGAGGTGCATGTTGACGTATTGCGTGTCGCCGCCCTGGCTCGGCAACGACACCGGGTAGAGGATCGTCGCCTTGGGCGGCGCCGGGTGGTTCGAATGGTCGGTGTGGAAGGTCTCACCCGAGATGTAGCGCTTGCCCGGCACGGTCTGCTCGTTCGAGACATAGTACATCTGCGGGTAGCCCGGGACGTGCATCTCCTTCTTGTCGTGCGGCTGCAATTCGCCCCACACCTGCACCGCCTCCAGGAAATCAGAGGGCTCGTATGTCTGGTCGCGCACCACCAGCACGTGATGATGGGCAAAGGCGCGGTTGAGCGCGGCCCGGGTGTCGGCATCGACCGGCTGGGTCAGGTCGACGCCGCGCACTTCGGCCCCGGTATGCTCGGTCAGCGGCGTGATCGTATACGCCATGATGTTCCTCTCCGTAGCGCGGGTCGGTTATGGCGAAATCTATGCCCGGCGCGCAGCACCGTCTACGACGCTGAATGCAGAATGCATGCCCGCCCCCAGCCTACCCCTCCCCCGCGAACGAGGGAGGGCAGAGAGGACGCGCGGCGCGGTTATTGCCCGCAAAACGCCTTGATCGAATCTTGCAGCGCCTGGACGCTGGAGAAGCCTAGGGCTGCGGCCGCGGCATTGAGCCCGCCAAATTGATGGGCGAGCGCCGCGACGGTCTTGCCGTGGCAATTCGACATCTTCGGGGTTCCCGCGAACACCGCGAGGACCGACACGGTGTTGCTGCCGCCATCGGCGACGTACGCGGTAAGCGTGGCCGGATTGAACCCGACGCCCTGCGGCCCGTTGCCGACGGCCAGCGTCTGGCTGACGGTATTCTCGTCCCGTCGATGATCGAGGTGCTGTTACTGCCGTCGTTGGTGTCAAAGACGAGATTGCTGATCGCGTTGACCGCCGCGCCGTAGGGATTGTTGCCGACCGGCACCGTCGCGACGACCGTATCGCTGGTGGTATCGATCACATCGACCCCGGTCGAACCGCAAAACGGCCCGCATTCGGTCACATAGGCGCGGTTGGTGACCGGGTTCACATCGATCAGCCAGGGCGGTGCCCCGACGATGATGCTATCGATGATCGCATCGGTAGCACCGTCGACGACCTGCACGGTGCTCCCGGTGGCAAAGACGTATAGCGTGACATAGATCCGGTTGGTCGACGGATTGACCGCGACGCCGCTCGGATTGGTTCCAATGTGGATGCGATCGATAACGGTGTTCGTCGCGCCATCGATCACCGACACGATGCCGTCACCGAAGTCGTCTGTAGTGCCGAAATTGTTGGTGACGTAGATTCGGTTGGTCAGCGGATTGACCGCCACGGCGAACGGGTTCTGGTCCACCGGGATCGTCGCGATAACGGTGTTGGTGGTGGCGTCGATGACCGAGACGCTACCGGGGCCGATGCCGACGCCGTTATCGGCGACATAAACGCGGTTGGTAGACGGATTGACGCCGACGCCGGCAGGGCCGCTTCCAACCGGGATCGTCGTGATCACCGCGTTGGCGAGTCCGTCGATTACCGAGACGGTATTATCGCCGTTGTTGGAGACATAAATGCGGTTGGTCAGCGGGTTGACCCCGACCCCGTTCGCAGCGCCGGGGGCGCTGCCAACCGGGATGGTTGCGATGACCTGGTAGGCCGCCCCGGCGCTTCTTACGAAGACTTGATTCAGTCCGAGTACGAAAATCAGCGCGAGCAGCGTCGAAAAAGACCGTCGAATAAACATCCGAGTCCCCCTGGTTGATCATTGAGACCATTCCTCGTGCCGGAGCAGTACCAGTCTTCTGGCCGTGTTCGATCCCTTGACGTGGCGACGGTAACACGGCGTTGTGTTCCTGGATACTCGCCATGCAGAGGCGGCGATGGGAGGGAAGCCCGCCGTGGCTGGACAGGTCGCGGTTCCCGGTCGATGCTGAGATATGGCCGATGATGCCGAGCTGGTGATCGCGGGCGGCGGGTTGACCGGGATATTGCTCGGCGTCGCCTGCGCCGGCGCGGGGCTGTCCACGATCGTCATCGACCGCCAGGACCCGGCGGCGATGGCCGCCGACGGTTTCGACGGCCGCAGCTCGGCGATCGCCTATGGCTCGCGCCTGGTGTTCGACGGCATCGGGTTGTGGCCGGAGATCGCCGGCGATGCCGAGCCGATCCGCGAGATCCGCGTCGCCGACGACAATTCGCCGCTGTTCCTGCATTACGACCACCGCGAGCTGGCCCCAGGGACCAACCCAGGGACCACCAACAACGCACCGCTCGGCTACATCGTCGAGAACCGGGTGTTGCGCCGCGCGCTGCTGACGCGCGCCGCGACCCTGCCGAGCCTGAAACTACTGGCGCCGCAGACCGTCGCGGCGATGGAGGCGAGCGACACCGGCGCGGTCGTCCTGCTCGGCGACGGCGCGCGGCTGCGCACCCGGCTCGTCGTCGCCGCCGACGGCAAGGATTCGCCGTTGCGCCAGGCCGCCGCCATCCGCACGGTCGAGTGGCGTTACGAGCAGACCGGCATCGTCACGACGGTCGCGCATCAGCGCCCGCATGGCGGCATCGCGGTCGAGCATTTCCTGCCGGCCGGCCCGTTCGCGATATTGCCGATGACGGGCAACCGATCCTCCATTGTATGGACCGAGCACGCCGCGCTGGCGCCGCGCCTATTGACCCTGCCCGACGCGGCATTTGCCGAAGAGCTGCGAGCGCGGTTCGGCGATTTTCTCGGCGCCGTCGAGCCGATCGGGCCGCGCTGGGCCTACCCCTTGGCGCTGATGCAGGCCGAGCGCTACGTCGCCCGCCGCCTGGCATTGATCGGCGAGGCGGCGCATGTGATCCACCCGATCGCCGGGCAGGGGCTCAATATCGGCATCCGCGACATCGCCGCGCTGGCTGAATTGATCGTCGATGCGCGCCGTCTCGGGCTCGATATCGGCGACCCGGCCGGGCTCGACAATTACCAGCGCTGGCGCCGCGCCGACGCGCTGCTGCTGGCCGCGGTGACCGACGGGCTCAACCGGCTGTTCTCGACCACGATCCCTCCGGTCCGCCTGGTGCGCGATGTCGGCCTTGCCATGGTCAACCGGTTGCCGCCGCTGAAGCGTCTGCTGATGCGCCACGCGATGGGCCTGTTGGGCGACCGCCCCCGCCTCGCGCGCGGCGAGCCGCTGTAGGAGATATCCCCGGGATCCCCGTGCCCGGCCTTGTGCCGGGCACCCACGTCTCCGTTGCGGTAGTCCGAGCCGACTTGAAGACGTGGATGACCGGGACAAGCCCGGTCACGGCGGCGGTTATTTAATCAAAGGCATCGGATGGCGAATTCTTAACGGCTCTACCGCTGTTTGCAGAAATTCATGATGCTTTTTATAGTCATCTGGCGAATTGCCTTGTTATATAACGATGAGCTTTATTGACTGCTGCTCGGCCCTCGCCAATACTACTACCGCGATAAACATCTCGCGGGGCCGAGGCCGTGCCAGACCTGCAATCGGCCGATTTCGATCGTATGTCGAACGCAGCGCACGCTGCCCTCGCCGGCGAACAGCGCGACACCGAACGTGCGATCACCCTGTGGCAGACGGCGTCCGAGCTTGGCAATCCGCCCGCGATAACGGCCCTCGGTCTTTCGCGGATCGCCGGCGACTGGGGCTACCGTTTTCTGATCTCGGGCGATCAGATCGTCCCCGATGCGGTGTTTCTGCTCTACGGACGGCAATTCGCGCGCGTGCTGGGATTGCCGGCGAAGCTCTTGGGACACGCCCCGATGCTCCAGCAACTCCCCGGGCGCTATCGGCCGCTCTTCACCGAGGGCTGCCGCGAGGCCGTCACTCAAACCGCGCCCGTGCGGTTCAGCGGCGCGGCTCTCCACCAGGGCAAGATCGAATTCTATCGCGCCGTTTTCATGCCGTTCCGGCTGTGCCCGGATTCCCCCCGGCCGTTGATCTACGGCTCGTTCAACTACCGCACCGTGCCGAAGATCAATACACCGGCGGTCCGCCGACGCATTGACGCCTGGCAGGTCGAGCGCGTCTGACCGCTACGACCGTTTCGGCTCGCGGCTGAGGCCGCGGTTGGCGAGCGCGGCGAGGTAGGCCTGCCAGCGCTTATCGAATTCGACGCCGAGCTGATAGAGGTAGTCCCAGGAAAAAATGCCGGTGTCGTGCAGATCGTCGAATTTGATGCGCACCGCGTAATTGCCGACCGGTTCGAGCTCGATGATGCCGACATGGGCACGGCCGGCGATGATCGTCTTCTCGCCCGGCCCATGCCCCTGCACCTCGGCCGACGGGCTTTCGACCCGCAGGTACTCCGCCTGCAGGCTGAACTGGCGGCCATCGTCGAAGCTGACATCGAGCCGCTTCTCGGCGCGTTTCAGGCGCAGTTCGACCGGCCAGGGCGCGGCGGGGGTCACGGAAGCTGCGCTCTGCCGGGCGCGCTCACGGCGGCGGCAATTCCGGCCGGCGCTTCGGCGCCAGCTCGTCGTCGCTCAATGCCCGCGCCTCGTCGACCAGCATGATCGGGATGCCGTCGCGGATCGGATAGGCGAGCCCCGCCTCCTCGCTGATCAGCTCCTGCGCCGCGCGGTCATAGCGCAGCGGCCCCTTGGTCAACGGGCAGACCAGGATCTCCAGCAGCTTCGGGTCGATCTCGGACGGTTCGTCCATGCGCTCCTCCCGACCGGCGCTCCTCAGTGACGCGTAGCGCCGGTCTGTTCGCCATTGGACCCTGGCGTCGGCTTGATCGCCGCCATCTCGACCAGCGCGATCAACAGCCGCGCCCGCTCGTCGAGATCGGCGGCTTCGAGCAGGGCCTGCTTCTCGCTCGGCGCGAACGGGCACAGCATCGCGATCGAGGTGATCAGATGCTCGCCCGCCGCCTTGTCGATCGCCTCCCAATCGGCCGAGATCTGGCGCTGAGCGAAAAACCCCTTGAGCCCGCGGATGAAGCGGTCGCGGTCGAAACCGGTCGCCGGCGGCGCGTCGAGATCCTGCGCGAAGGGCTGCCAATCCGGCACGACGCGGCGATAGCCGGAAAGCAATGGCAGCTCGTCGCGGATGCGGAAGCGCGAGACGCCGGTCAGCGTGATCAGATAGCGGCCGTCATCGGTCTCGGCGAAGGCGGTGATGCGGCCGGCGCAGCCGGTCGGATAGACCGGCGGGTTCATGCCGCCGGCGGCATGGCCCTTTGGGGGATCGCTCGGCTGGACCATGCCGATCAGCCGCTCGCCGCCGAGCGCATCACGGGTCATCGCCAGATAGCGCGGCTCGAAGATGTTGAGCGGCAGCCGCCCGCGCGGCAACAACAACACGCCGGCCAGCGGAAAGATCGGCAGGATTTGCGGCAGCGCCGCCTGATCGCTCTCGCTCATTCCGCTCTACCCCTCGCACCGTCCCTCACGAGAACATCAGCGCCGACAGCCGCCGCCGCGCGTTGACGGTCAGCGGATCGGTCGGCCCCATGGCCTCGAAGAATTTGACCAGCTGACGCCGCGCCGCCTGCTCGTCCCAGTTGCGGTCGCGCTTGAACAGCATCAGCAATTCGTCGACCGCGGCCTCGCGCTCGCCGGCGCCGAACAGCGCGGTGGCCAGTTCGAAGCGCGCCTCGTGATCATCCGCGTTCTGCTCAAGCCGCGCCTTCAGCTTGCCGACCGAGCCCATCGCCTTCTGCGCCTGCTCGGCCAGTTCGATGGCGGCGCGCGCGGCGGTGATCTCGGTATGGTTGGCGCTTTCCTTCGGTACCCGCGCCAGCGCCTGGCGCGCCTTTTCGATCTCGCCGCGCGCGGTCAATGCCCGCGCCAGTCCGCCGAGCGCCTCGACATGCTCGGGCTCGCCCTGCAGGATCTGCGAATAGAGCGCCGCCGCGGTGGCGTGGTCGCCGGTCTGTGCCGCCTCCTTGGCCATCGCCAGCGCCTCGCCGATCGGCGAGGGGCCGGCCGCGCCGCCCAGACGCTGGACAAACTGCTTGACCTGGCTTTCCGGCTGCGCGCCGACAAACCCGTCGACCGGCCGGCCGTCCTTGAACGCATAGACCGCCGGGATCGACTGGATGCGCATCTGCTGTGCGATCTCGGGGTTGTCGTCGATGTTGAGCTTGACCATGCGCACCGCGCCGTTGGCCGCGCGCACCGCCTTTTCCAGGACCGGGCCGAGCTGCTTGCAGGGGCCGCACCAGGGCGCCCAGAAATCGACGATGACCGGCTGGTCGAAGGAGGCATCGACGACCTCGGCCATGAAGCTTGCCGTCGTCACGTCCTTGACGGGCGCCGCGCCAGCCGCTCCGCCGCCGATCAAAGGTCCATCTGACATAGGGTGCTCTCCCGGGATTCACGCCAAACATGGCGGCATGGCGGCAGGATGACAAGCGCCGCGCAACCTGTTCAACGCGTCGCGGCGTTCTCCCCGCCGGCGCCGATGTCGACAATGCGCGGGGTGTGCCCGCAGGCGGCGATAAAGCGCAACAGATCGGCCGGCGCGATCGCCGTCGTGCGGTCGTTTTCGAGCGGGTGGTAATTGAGCGGGTCGCGGCCGAGCATCGCGCGGTCGAGCACGACCGTCACCCGGTGGTCGGGATCGTTGGCGAGCGCAAAGGGCGTGACGCTGCCCGGCCTGACCCCGAGCGCCTCATACAGGAGCTCGGCATTGCCGAACGAAAACCGCGGCCCGGCGAGCGTATCGGCCAGCCGTTTCAGATCGACCCGGCATTCCTCCAGCGCCACGACGAGCCAGAGGCCTCCCTTCTTGTCCTTCAGGAAGAGGCTCTTGCAATGGCCGCCGGGCAGCTGACCGCGCAGCTCGACCGCCTCGGCGACCGTGAAGACCGGCAGATGGGTGTAGGTCTTATGCGCAATGCCGAGCGCGTCGAGGCGGGCGAAGAGCTGGTCGGGGGTGAGCGGCGGCGGTCGCATGGGGGGCACGATGCGGCGCCCGGACGGCGAGGCGCAAGTCCTTGCAATCCCCCTCCCCCGATGTGATATGGATCGCCCGGACGCGGGTGTAGCTCAGGGGTAGAGCACGACCTTGCCAAGGTCGGGGTCGGGGGTTCGAATCCCCTCGCCCGCTCCAGAATCTCGGCGATTCAGACGGCCGCGATCGGGCAGCCGGGATCTACGCGGCGACTTGGGTGATGACGCGGCGAGTCAGGTTGGTGACGACCCGCTCGCGCTGCCCGTCGACCCGTGCGATCTCGCTTTCGATCTGCCGCAGCAGGCCAAGACGGTTTTTGGGCGCCGCTTCATACCGGCTCACGAGCCCCCTGAGGCGAGTGGTCAAACGATCGAGCTCCGTCCACTCCAATGTATCCATCTTCGTCACCTTCAAATCCCACACCTGCCCCCCGAGCCAGGACAACCATAGGTATCAACCGAATTGCCTCGAACTTTAATCGGGAGATATTAAAAGAAACTGAAAATTGTAGCTAAATTTGCAGCAGGTTCGCATCCCTCACGCCGCTCGATTTTTCGCATCCCTCGGGACCGACGATTCTTTTCATCGACGAGCCGCGGCGGAGCGACGGCGGGCGGCATTCGATCACGCCGGCGTGAATACCATGCGTGCATAAGACCAATTCGATCTGTGCGCTGCAACAAGCGGCGCGAGATGGGGTAATATCGCCGCCGGAATGCTTTTTAACTCCCCGATTTTTTTATTCGTCTTTCTGCCGGCAACGGTGGCCGCCTACATTTTGGTGCGGCAAGTGGCGGGGCCGCGGGCGGTATTGGGGCTGCTGCTGGTGGCCTCGATATTCTTCTATGCCTGGTGGAACCCGGTTTATGTGCCGCTGCTGCTCGGCCTGGCGGTCTTCAACTTTGTCGTCGCCCGCGGGATCACCGCGTACCGCCAGGCCGGCCGGGCCGATCGGGTGTCGCTGCTGCTGACCTTCGGCGTCGTCGTCGATCTGATGGTGCTCGGCTATTTCAAATACACCGACTTCTTCATCGAGACCGCCAACACCCTGTTCCAGACCGAATTCGTGCTGCAGCACATCCTGCTGCCCCTGGGCATTTCATTCTTCACGTTTCAGAAGATCGCCTATCTGGTCGACGCCAGCCGCGGCGAGGTCGCCGACCACGATCTCCTCGAATATTGCTTCTTCGTGATGTTCTTCCCGCAGCTGCTGGCCGGGCCGATCACCCATCACAGCGAGATTTTCTCGCAGATCAAAGATCCCTGGGCATTCGCGGTCAAGCCGAGCAACTTCACGCTCGGGCTGACGATCTTCGTCATCGGCCTGTTCAAGAAGGTGGTGCTCGCCGACCACTTCGGGCCGCTGGTGTCGCCCGCCTACGATGCGGTGGCGGCCGGCGAGCCAGTTCATTTTTTCCTCGCCTGGCAGGCGGCAATTTCCTTCAAGCTCCAGCTCTATTTCGATTTCTCGGGCTATTCGGAGATGGCGCTCGGCGCCGCGCGGCTGTTCGGCATCCAGCTGCCGCTCAATTTCAACTCGCCCTACCGGGCGCTCAACGTCGTCGATTTCTGGCGGCGCTGGCACATGACGCTGACGCGTTTCCTGCTCCGCTACGTCTATATCCCGCTCGGCGGCAGCCGCCGCGGCACCCTAAAGCTGTACCGCAATCTCCTGGTCACCCTGGCGCTGTCCGGGCTGTGGCACGGCGCGGCGTGGCATTTCGTGTTCTGGGGCGCGGTGCAGGGCTCGACGATGGTCGCCAACCACGCCTGGCGCAGCGTCTGGCGGCCGATCAACGCGTGGTGGTCGCATGCGATCGCCCGGCTGGTGACCTTCTTCGTCTTGACCATGGTGCTCGTGCTCCATCGCGCGCCGACGATGGACGTGGCCTTGCAGATTTACCGCGGCATGTTCAATCTGCCGAATACGTGGCGCGGGGCGTTCGGTCCATTGACCGCTGCGCTGGGCTGGCTGGGGGTGCGGTTCGACGGACCGCCGGTCGACGCCGACCAGCTCGAACTCGTGCTGTGGCTGATCGCATGGATGGCGTTCATGTGGTTCGTGCCGAACACGCAGCAGCTGCTGGCCCGCTGGCACCCCGCCTACAATTACGGCCTCGTCGAACGTGAGCGCGACCCGCCGCTGGTCGAGCGGGTCCCGGCGATGCGGCGCATCCGGCTGGTGCGGTGGCCGCTTGAGTGGCGCCCCAACTTGGCAGGCGCGGTGTTTGTCGGCGTGCTGGCGGCGCTGGCCTGACTCAGCCTGCGCCACGTCAGCGAGTTTCTCTATTTCAAGTATTAGGCCCGTCTTCAATTATTAGGCTTGGCGCCGATGACGCGATCGAGAAAGCGGCTCGTCATCTTTATCGGAGCCTTGCTGGCGACCGCCGGGCTGATCGTCACGGCGTGCTTCGTGGTCAACTGTCTGGTCGACCCGTTGTGGTATCTGCGCGGCAACATCCTGACCGAGATCAATTACCCATTCAATGAGCGGCTGGCGAAGCTGAACCGCTTTCTGCCGCGCATGCATGATTACGACTGCATGATCTTCGGCACCTCGCGCGCCTCCTTGCTGCCGGAGGACAAGGCGGAGGGCTATCGCTGCTTCAACATGGCGGTTTCGGACGGCCAGGCGAGCGAATACCTGCTCTACGCGGATTACCTGCGGCAACGCGGGTTTGCCCCGCGCCTGATCATCGTCGATATCAGGCGCTCCGAATTCATCGGGCCGGTCACGCCCGCCGAGGTGCCGGATTTTGTCCGCACCGGCGAGGCGCCGCCCTCGATCCTGGCGATCTATCTGTCGCTTGACGCGCTCGATTTCTCGATCCGCACCTTGCGCGGAGATGCGCCGCACCATCGCTACTACGACAAGGATTTCGGCGCCCGGCTCGAGGTCCGCAGCAAGAAGCACTATTACGACCCGGCGGTCCCGATCAAACCGGAGCCGCCGCCCCATGACCTGCACGCCGAGCGCGCGGCGGCCTACATCCAGCTGCGCCAGAAATTTCCGATGGCGCGCGCCATCGCCTATCTGCCGCCGGAATCGGCCTGGCGCATCGCCGCCTTCAGTCTGACCGACGGGTTCGATACCTATCTCGGCATGATCGGCAGGATCGCCGCCGCTTACGACGAGTTTCTCGATTTCTCGGTGCCGTCGCCGCTGACCCTGAGCAAGGATCCGAAGGACACCTATGACGGCTCGCACTACTCGCGCAAGGCGAACGAGCGCGTGCTGGCCGCCTTGCTCGCCGACCGGGCAGACGCCGCGATCGCCTGGCGTGGCCGGGACGCCGCGACGCTGATCCCGGTCTATCGCGACCGCCTCGCCGATTTCATGGCGACTACCAGCCGGGCCGAGGCCAGCCCCAAGCGACAGGGAAAGCCGGCGCCCGACACCGATTGAGTTCAGCCGAGCGGGCGGCCCTTGCGGGCGATGAATTCGGGGAACGCCTCCTCGGCCCTGGCGCCGCGCACGACATGGGTCGTGAAGTCGCGCTCCTCAGCCCATTGCTGTTCGAGGTCCTGGGTCATCTGCTTGAGCAGCAGCTGCTTGATCCCGATCACCGCCGCGCGGTTGTTGCCCGCAATCCGGCGGCCCAGCTCCAGCGTCTTCGCCCGCAGCTGGTCGCGCGGCACGAGATGGTTCAGGAGACCGATGCGATGAGATTCCTCGGCCTCGACCACGCGCGCCGAAAACAACAGCTCCTTGGCGATCGGCCAGCCGACCTGGTTGGGCAGGGTCCAGGTGCTGTTGATCCGGCCATAGGCCGCCGCCAGAAAGCGGAACCGGCTGTCCTCGCAGCCGATCCGCATGTCGAGCGAAGAGGCCAGGACGGCGGCGCCGCCATAGGCCAGCCCGTTGATCATGCCGATCGTCGGCTTGGCGGAGACCGCAAGGTCGAGGCTGCCGCGGCCGCGCCGCGCCTCCAGCTCCTCCTGCGAATAGCGGCGATCGTCCTCGCGCTGCTCGTGGATGTCGCCGCCGGCCGAGAAGGCGCGCCCGGCGCCGGTGATGACGATGCAGCCGATCGCATCGTCCTCGTCCAGCTTTTTCACCGCATCGTGCAATTCGCGCGACAACAGCCGGTTCATCGCGTTGAGCTTGTCGGGCCGGTTCAGCGTGATGATGCCGACGCCGTCTTCCGCCTCGACGAGGATGTGCTCATAGCTCATCTGCTGTCTCCGACTCATGCCACGGCGGGGCGCGTATTGCGGAACGGGGTCGCCTTCTCGAACGCGTCGGCGACCCGGAGCAGGGTCGCTTCCTGGAACGGCTTCGCGGCCAGTTGCACCGCGACCGGCAGCCCGCCCTCGCCGAACCCGGCGCAGACCGAGATCGCCGGATAGCCGGCGACATTGAACGGCATCGTGAAGCTCGGCCGGTCGAAAAGGTCCCAGAGCGGCACGTCGTCGATCTTCGGCGCCTCGTTCGGCGCGGCGGCCGTCAGCACGATGTCGAGCCCAGCCATCGCCCGCTGCAATTCGCCGCGCAACTCGCGGCGCCGTCGCACCGCCTGGACATAATCGACCCCCGAAACGAGCGCTCCCAGCATCAGCCGGCGCTGCACCCGCTCGCTGAAATCGCCGAGCCGCGTCTTCGACCATTCCTCATAGGCCGTGGCGCGCTCGGTGATCGAGATCAACGAGCCGCAGGCGCCCCAATCCTGTAACGGCGCCAGCTGCACCTCGCGGATCTCGACGCCGAGCTCACGCAAGGTGGCGATCGCCGCGTCGATGCCGTGTCTCGTGCCGTCGCTGACCTTGTAATCGACCTCGTAAAAATGGTGGATGACACCGATCTTGAGCCCCTTGATGCCGCTGCCGAGCGCGGCGGTGTAGTCCGGCACCGGGCGGTCGGCGCTCGCCGGGTCGCGCGGATCGTGGCCGGCAAGGGCTTGCAGCATCAGGGCGCAATCCTCGGCGGTCCAGGCCATCGGGCCGATATGGTCGAGGCTGAAGGCGGCCGGCGCGACCCCGGCGCGGCTGACCAGGCCATAGGTCGGCTTGATGCCGGCGATGCCGCACAGCGCCGCCGGGCCGCGGATCGAGCCGCCGGTATCGGTGCCGATGCCGCCGAGGATCAGCCCGGCCGCGACCCCTGCCCCGGTGCCGCTGCTGCTGCCGGCGGTGAAATGCTCGGTGTTCCACGGGTTGCGCGCCGGCGGCTGGGGCAGGTCGAAGCTTGGCCCGCCATCGGCGAATTCATGGGTCGTAGTCTTGCCGATCAAGACCGTGCCGGCGGCCGCGAGCTTCTCGGCGCAGGCGGCGTCGGCATCGGGGATGTTGTCCTGCAGGATCTTCGACTGGCAGGTGGTCGGGATCCCCTTGGTGTCGACGATGTCCTTCAGGCCGATCGGGATGCCGTGCAGGGGCCCCTTTGGGCCGCCGGCCATGACCGCCGCCTCGGCGGCGCGCGCCTCGGCTAGCGCGCGTTCTTCGGTAAGGTGGACAAACGCATGCAATTTGCCGTCGAGCGCCTGCACCCGGTCGAGACAGGCGCGGGTCAGCTCGACCGGCGAGAGCTCTTTCGCGGCGATCAGCCGGGCCGCCTCGGCGATCGTCGGGATCGTGGCCATCACAGATCCTCCTCGTTGAAGCCGTAGGCATGCGCCGGCTCGGCCATGCGGCCGCGCGGCTGACGCACGCGGGCGGCCATCGCCGCGATGCCGGGATAGACCGACTTCAGCTCGGCCTTCTGCGCCGGGCTCAGCACGAGACCGGCGCGGGCGAGCAGGAAATCGAGGGCGGCGTCATCGATGTCGTCGGGCATGGGGGCGTGTCTCCGGCTGGCTGTGGCGCGGCTAGCATAAGCCGCACTGCAATCCGCCGGCCAGTCAAACCGCCGCGCATGATGCCGCGCCCGGCGGTGGCTCCATGCCTGCGAGAATTAAAGGCGCGATCGGCTACCGGCTGCCGATCCAACGTAATCAAAACAGGATAGTAAAGAATTTGAGAAAAAATCGCGCCGGCCATCCCTTCGGATTTTCAGATAGAAAGCCGTCTAATGGCCGGGTTGTTAGCTCTCTGTTAACCTAATGGCTGATTAATCGACAATGAACAGCTCACCAGTTGAGATTAACGCCATGTGGAAGCTTTCCGGGGACGACATCCAAAAGGCCAAGGGGCAACTTCAGGAGCAGCGCGCCGCGCTCCAGGCGCATTATGACAGCGAGGTGAGCCGTCTCGACGGCGAGCTGGCAGATATCGAGAGAGTCGAGCGCTTCGCCGTCAACTTCGCCTCGAACCACAAGGAAGAGACCCCGTCGACCTTCGCGGTCGCCCCGGTGGTCTCCCCGGCGCCGATGGAGCAAGAGGCTGCGCCGCCCGCCGAGGCCGCGAGTGAGCACAGCCCTTTCGAGAAGAGCGCCGATTCGGAGACGACGCCGGGCGGCGAGCCGGTTCGCACCGAAGGCAAGGGCTCGCGCTGGCGGATGCGTCTCGGCAACGTGTCGGAGACCGAGGCGGCCTGACGAGGCAGTCTCCCGGCCGGCGACGCCATACCCGGCGCCGGCCGGCCGCCGATCTCAGCGGCGATCCTCCGCTGAGCACCTGAGGCGGGCCTGCGGTCGCGGCAGGCTTGCCGGATCGAACCCGGTCCGTTACCAGTTCCCGGCATGAGCCCACCCGACAACGCCGCGGAGCGGATCGTGCAGTTCCGCTCGGATGGCCTCGGCCTGTCGCCCCCAGCCTATGCCCGCCTGCTCGCCCGGATCGCCGAGACCCGCGGCATCGCCGAGGACGACTATTCGCGCGACGGGGTCGTCGCCGAGCTCGAGGCCCGCATCGCGGCATTGCTCGGCAAGGAGGCGGCGATCTTCCTGCCTACGGGCACGCTCGCCAACCACCTGGCGTTGCGGCTGCTCGCGCGCAACGGCCGCCGCGTTCTGGTGCAGCGCGAGAGCCACCTCTACAACGACGAGGGCGATTGCGCCGAGCAGCTGAGCGGGCTCAGCCTGGTGCCGCTCGCCGCCGGCCGGGCGAGCTTCACCCTGGCCGAGGCGGCGGCCGAGATTGCCGGGCCGCCCGAGGCGCGGGTCGCGGTGCCGGTCGGCGCAATCTCGATCGAGACGCCGGTGCGCCGCATGGCGGGCCAGGCCTTCGGTTTCGCCGAGATGCGGCGGATCGCGGCGCTCGCGCGCGAACATGCCATCGGACTGCATCTCGACGGCGCGCGCCTCTTGATCGAGGCGGTCTATACCGGGATTGCGCCGGCTGACTATGCCGCGCTGTTCGATACCGTCTACGTGTCGCTCTACAAATACCTCAACGCCGCCGCCGGCGCGGTGTTGGCCGGGCCGCGCGCCCTCCTCGATGGCCTCTACCACCAGCGCCGCATGTTCGGCGGCGGGCTGCCGCATGCCTGGCCCTATGCCGCGGTTGCGCTGCATCATCTCGACGGCTTTGCCGAACGGTTCGCCGAAGCCGCGGCGGTTTCCGAAAAGCTGTTCGAGGCATTGCGCGGCCACCCGCGCGTCACGGTGGTGCGGCCAGCGAACGCGACCAACGTCACGCTGCTGCAAGTCGCCGGCGAGACCGCGGCGGGATTGCCGCAGCGTCTGCTCGCCGACGGGATCGCGATCCGCCCGGCACGGCGGACGACGCCCGACGGCGCCGAGTTCGCGCTCCACACCAACGAGACGCTCCTGCGCCGCCCGATCGCCGAAACGATTGGCCATTTCCTCGCCGCGCTCGGCTAGGGAATCCCTCTCCCGCACCGCGGGACAATTGCGAACCTAAAGAGAGCATTGGGAATAGCGTTGCATTGGCGCTGTGCGTGCTTCGAGACTCGCCCTTCGGGCGCTCCTCAGCATGAGGTATTATTTTGATAGCATTGAAGAAAAGCCCTCATCCTGAGGAGACCGCGAAGCGGTCGTCTCGAAGGACGCACGACGCCGACCCAGCCGGTCGTCGGTTTTCGCACCGATCCCGCGATGCGAGAGAGGGATTAGAATGGCTGCCATCGGCTAAACGCGGGCGCGTTCCTGCCGCTGCCGTGCTATCGCGGGTTATCTTCGCCGCGGCCATGTTTGCGGCATAGAGGAGCGATTTTTTGAGCACCAGCCTGTCCGCCGAGCGCAATGACGGCCGCCGGATCGCGGAGGGCGCCACCTTCTCGATCATCCTGGCGCTCGGCTTCTCGCATTTTCTCAACGACACGATGCAGTCGCTGGTGCCGGCGCTCTACCCGATGCTGAAGCAGTCCTACGGCCTCAGCTTTGCCCAGATCGGCCTGATCACGCTGACGATGCAGGTGACCTCGTCATTCCTGCAGCCAATGGTCGGGCTGGTCGCCGACCGCCGCCCGCAGCCCTATTCGCTGGCCGTCGGCATGGGCGTCACCTTCATCGGGCTGCTCCTGCTGGCGAGCGCCGACAGTTTCCTCGTGCTGCTGCCGGCGGCGGCCTTGGTCGGCACCGGCTCGGCGGTGTTCCACCCGGAAGCCTCGCGGGTCGCGCGGATGGCTTCGGGCGGACGGCACGGCCTGGCGCAATCGCTGTTCCAGGTCGGCGGCAATGTCGGCTCGGCGCTCGGACCGATCCTCGCCGCGCTGATCGTGATCCCGAAGGGGCAGTCGAGCATCGCCTGGTTCTCTTCGGCCGCGCTCTTGGCGATGGTCGTGCTGGTGACCGTCGGCAACTGGTACCGCAGGGAGCATCCGCCATTGCGGGCGCCCGCCCGCCCCCCTGCCCTGCATGCCGGCCTGTCCCGCCGCACGGTCGGCTGGTCGCTGGCGATCCTGATGGCGCTGGTGTTCTCGAAAGCGTTCTACACGGCCAGCATCAGCAGCTATTACACCTTCTACCTGATCGATAAATTCCACGTCTCGATCGAGGGCGCCCAGCTCTATCTGTTCGCCTTTCTCGCGGCGGTCGCGGTCGGGACCCTGATCGGCGGCCCGATCGGCGATCGGATCGGCCGCAAGGCGGTGATCTGGGGCTCGATCGTCGGGGTGATCCCGTTCACCTTGGCCCTGCCCTATGTCGATCTGTTCTGGACCGGCATCCTGAGCGTCGTCATTGGGCTGACCCTCGCCTCGGCCTCCTCGGCGATCATCGTCTACGCGCTCGACCTGGTGCCCGGCCGGATCGGCATGGTGGCCGGGATGTTCTTCGGCCTGTCCTTCGGCCTCGCCGGGGTCGGCGCCGCGGCGCTCGGCTGGCTCGCCGATAGGACCGGCATCGACTATGTCTATCAGATCTGCGCCTTCCTGCCGCTGATCGGCCTCTTGACCGCGCTATTGCCCAACCTCGGCCGACCGATACGCGCCCCCGCCCGGGCCGCCGCGCCGGCCGAGTGATCCGCCATCGTGATCGCGACTAGAAGCGGTCGGGCCATTTCTGTGCGCTGTGTTGCACGGCGATGATGACGACCTGGTCGTCGAGCACCGTATACGCGACGATGTAGGGCGTACCGGAGACGACCAGTTCGCGAGTGTCCTCGACCCGCCCCGGCCGCCCCATATTCGGCATATCGGCAAGATTTCGGATGGCGCTGAGGATTCGCTCGCGGACGCGTTCGGCAGCGCCTGGGTTGTCTCTCGCGATATGGGCGCGAATGCGTTGAAGGCTGTCGAGCGCAACCTCGCGCCAGACAATCTCCATGTCGCCTATGATTTTCTCGCCGTCGGCCGGGGCCGCTCATGATCGGTGTCCCACGAGCGGACCCAACCTTCCACCTCTTCGTGCGGCACGCCGG